>OGTG01000013.1_pt1 | contig 202042 bp, 201 predicted proteins | sample 1574571 | NCBI WGS metagenome assembly OGTG01 (sample SAMN03295826, study PRJEB24534) | human gut metagenome | isolation source: fecal sample 1 from infant 4 | host: Homo sapiens | place: USA: Pittsburgh, PA | collected 2014-07
CTCGTGTTCGCCGCCCCTTCCGAAACAGCTTATTTATAATATCATCTCTGACTTATCTTGTCAATAACTTTTTTAAAGTTTTGGAACCTTTTCAAGTTTGTGGCAAGTCTGTTAAGACAACTTTTATATCTTAACACCCAAATCAATACTTGTCAATAGGGTTTTTGAAAAAAATAAAGCAGTACAATCATGTACTGCTAAATAAATTATTTAAAAATTTCTTTTACTTGCATTATAACCATATTTTTCAATGAAATCTTGGCGAAACTCAAGTAAATTGTCATCTATAATAGCTTGTCGTACCTTGGCCATTAAATTTACCAAGAAGTAGAGATTATGATAACTTGTCAGGCGAATTCCAAACGTTTCATCTGCTTTCAACAAATGTCTCACATAAGCACGTGTGTAATTCTTACATGTATAACAATCACACTCAGGATCTATAGGGCTAAAATCTTCTGCATACGCCGCATTTTTAACCACAAGACGTCCTTGACTCGTCATACAAGTTCCGTTACGAGCAATTCGTGTTGGGAGAACACAATCATACATATCAACGCCACGGATAACACCGTCAATCAGACTATCTGGTGCTCCTACTCCCATGAGATAACGTGGTTTATTCTCAGGAAGTAAAGGTACAGTAAAGTCTAGAACCGCATTCATCTCTTCATGAGTTTCTCCAACCGCAAGACCTCCAATTGAGTAACCTGGAAAATCCATGGAAACCAAATCCTGTGCAGACTGTCTGCGAAGATCTTCAAAACCTGCTCCCTGCACAATTCCAAATAGGCCTTGATCATGTGGGCGACGGTGTGCTTTTAGCCCTCGTTCTGCCCAACGACTTGTCCGTTCAATAGAATTTTTCACATAATCGTATGGTTGGTAAAATTGAGGACATTCGTCAAAGCTCATCATAATATCTGAACCGAGATTATTCTGAATCGAGATCGCTTTTTCAGGAGATAAAAACATCTTACTTCCATTAAGGTGATTTTTAAATGTTACACCTTCTTCAGAAATATTGCGTTTTTCTGCCAATGAATAAACTTGGAAACCACCGCTATCTGTAAGAATCGCTTGATCCCAATTCATGAATTTATGGAGTCCTCCAGCTTTAGCAACGAGCTCATCACCAGGTCTTAGCCATAAATGATAGGTATTGGCCAAAATAATCCCTGAACCCATCTGTTTTAATTCTTCAGGGGATTGCGTTTTTACTGTAGCTTGGGTGCCTACAGGCATAAACATCGGCGTTGGAAAAATTCCATGAGGCGTGATAATTTCCCCCAGACGTGCTCCTGTGTGTTTTTCTTTCTTTATAAGACGATATTTAATTGGAAAATCAGTCATTTATACTCCTTACATTAGGAAAAACAGTCCTAAGTATTTTTTAGTCAGTGGTCATTATCCACAACCGCTTTAGTTTATCAAAAATTACAAGAATTGTCAGCTCTATATTTTCAAACTCTCGATGAATACCATCAAACACCAACACTAACATTCATAGCAAACAAAAAAACAACAGTCTCGAGCACTGTTGCTTTCAATAACGTCTTATGCTGAAAGAACTTTACGTCCTTTACGACGACGAGCTGCAAGAACACGACGTCCGTTTTTAGTTGACATACGGTGACGGAATCCGTGTTTACGTTGACGACGGATTTTACTTGGTTGATAAGTACGTTTCACGTTGAATACCTCCTGATAGATTTTCGTATTCGTTTAGCCGGCTATTTTTGATCAGTTACTAAACATACCATACTATTTTATAGTAATAGCTTAATCTTGTCAAGAATTACTTAGATATTAATTTTATTATATCTTTGAAACCCTTAGGCTGGTGATAATTGTAGACCACATTACTATCCCTATATCATCGCTTGCTCATAACCTTCTTGCTATTTTAGCTATTTTCTTGAGCACCTCTTTTCGCTTATGGTCACCCATATACTCAACAGGTGAAATCTGGGTAACTTTGACCGATTTAATACCACAAGGTTTTAGGACTTGAAATTTTAGAACTTTGCTATAATCTTGAACTAAAGGTAGAACTATCTTTGGTGTATTGTGGGTTGTAATAATCCAAGCTTTCCCTGTCAGTTTACCATCCAATCCACGGGGTTTATTTTCATAGGCAAACCCAGCAACAAAAACGCGTTCAATAAATCCTTTCAAGATAGCCGGCATTCCACTCCACCAAGTTGGAAAAATAAAAATCAACTGATCTGCCCAAATTATTAAATCTCGATAGTCTTTCATAGCTACATCGTGCGCTAGGTCTCTTCTCCTATGCGTTGTATCAAAGCGTAAAACAGGATCGAACCGCTCTTTATACAAATCTAGAACCTTTAACTCATGTTTAGACGATAAATTCTCCTTGATAGTCTCTAGTATAGAGGCATTGTAGCTCTTGTCGTTTGGATGTGCGTAAATAATTAAGGTTTTCATTGTTTAGCTCCTTTAACGTAGATGTCTAACATAGTACTAACAGTCTCTTTAATAGTGTTACTATTGAAATTATCACCAATAGGACTCCTTACCAAAACAGCTAATCCAGTAATAAAACTCCAGATATGAACTAATATTTCTGTCTCACTACCAGAAATGTTCATTTCACTTTTTAGCTTCAAAACCACACTCTTAAAGTGCTCAAATCCTGGTAAATGGGCATTAACAGAGATACTGCCCTGGGTTAGTTCCATATAATTGAAAGGAAACTTAATAAATAAGGCCTCAAAACTGTTTGTTTCTTTTTGAGCAAATTCCACAAAATTACAGCCCATTAATACTAATTGATCCCTTACATCAAGAGAAGAGCCTATTCCTTGTGTCAGATACTTCAAAAAGATCTCAGATAAACGCTCTAAAACTACCTGAAGATATACACCCTTATTTTCAAAGTGCTTATAGGGTGCTCCATGGGTGATCCCGCATTTTTGAGCCACCGTTCGGATAGATAGTTGATCGATCCCTCTTATTCTTATCTCCTCAATTCCAGTTGTGATTAACTTTTCCTTCAATTCAGCAGTATTACGTTTCATTTTGACTCCTATTTGCATATAAGTAGACAGCGATTACTTTTTATTAAAAGTATACACCGTCTACTTTTAATTGTCAAAAAAAACTAGCCTTCAAATAAGACTAGTTTCTGTAAGCAATAACGCTATTCTAATTATACTTTTGTCACAACAACGTAACGATTAGGATCGTCCCCTTCCGAGTGACTTTCAACACCTTCAATTTGAGAAAGTGCCTTATGGATAATTTTTCGTTCGCTATTCGTCATTGAATCCATAACGTACTCTCGACCTGTTTCTTTTACTTTAGCCGCCGTTTTTTCTGCTAGATCAATCAAAGTCTCTGTGCGTTGCTCCAAATAATCACGAACATTGAGAACAACACTAAAGCGTTTAGAATGACGATCGTGCAAATAATTTTGCGCTAAAAGTTGTAAAGACTTGAGAACCTTGCCATGATAACCGATAACACGACCAGGTTGGTCTGTTTCAATCTGAATGATAATATTGCGACGATTGTGACTAACCTCTAGACTAGCATCAACATCCATTTCATAGATAATTTTTTCGAGGTAAGATAAAACATCATCTGCAGCTGCTTGAATATCTTCTAAATTATTTTCAGAAGAATCATCTGAACTAAACTCAGATGCCACAAAAGCACTGAAATCTCCTTCTGAAGTTTCCAGAGTTTGAACTTGAGCAACTGGTTCTAGTTGAGGTTCAAGCGAACTTGCCATAAATTCTGTAGCATCCTCTTCTGATGACTCACGTTTAACAGATAGAGGAATAATTGTTGCCTTTGGTTGCTCCTGTTTCTTATCTGTCAACTCTTCACCAAGGGGCTCTGTAGATACTGGTTGCTTTAAGTTTTCTTGTGCAATTTCCTTATTATCTGAAACCGTAACGAGTTTTGTCACTTTATTGAAAGCAATCGTTTCGTCTTTTGGACTTGCGACAGAATCGTCGAATTGTTTTATAGCATCAGGAGCCACTTTAACGGTGTTTTGATCTGCTTCATGAGCTATCTTTTCATTTATTGGTTCAATGCTAACTCGAGCTGGCTTCTTTCCGAACCCTAGAAAACCTTTTTTCTCACGAGAAATCACCTTAATATGAGCCCTCATACGGGGTAAATTAAGATCTTTCAAACCTTTTTCAATAGCTTGTTCGACTGTTCGTCCAGAATAGACAACCATAATAAGCCTCCTTATTTACGTTTATGCGCCTTTTTCTTGGCACGACGAATCTTAGCTTTACGTTCTTTTTCTTCCATTTCCAAACGATTACGTTCTTCGATGATTTTAAACGGATTATTAAAAACCAAAATCTGAATAACTTGGAAGGCGTTTGAAACTGCCCAGTAAAGTGCTACCCCTGAAGAAATCTGAGTTCCAAACCAGAAAATAAAGATTGGAAGCATGATATTCATAACAAGAAGCATTGCACTACGATCTTTAGCTGCCTTATTGGTCAACCAAGTTGAAAGGAAGGTGAAAGCAGCCGCCAAAATCGGAAGAATAAAGTAAGGGTCTTTCTGACCTAAGTCAACCCAGAGGAATGTTCCTTCTCGCAATTCTGGCACTCGCGTGAGCGCTCCATAAAGAGCCATCAAAATAGGAAATTGAATCAAGAGAGGAACAAAGCTTGCGTAAGGATTTACACCATGCTCTTTATAAAGATCTTGTTGTGCATAAGCAAGAGCTTCACGATTCTCGCGTCCAGGATACTCACTCTGCAAGCGACGTAACTCTGGCTGCAACTCTTGTAGTTCACGGCTTGACTTAATTTGGCGATTATAAAGAGGAATCATTACCGCACGAATTAAGATCGTGAAAATGATAATCCCTAATCCAATGGAACCTCCAAATGAGAGCCCTTGAATAGCCTTCCCAAACATTAAAATGAGACGTTCCCAAAGGCCTGTAGAATAACTTGTAACATCACTTCGTCCACATGCGGACAAAAGCAAGAGAACTCCTGCACCTAAAATAGATAAATTAAGTTTTTTCTTCACTAAAAACTCCTTTTTAATACGATAAAGAACTGCTTGCTTCCATTCATTAATGACTATCTCAAAAATCAGGAATGATCTTAGTTTATCCTACAATGTAAAGAAGCAAAATAATTTTCTAGTCCTTATATAACTTTGCTATTTTTAAGACATGAACGAGATTGCTATAAATGTCTTGATAACTTAAGTCTTCGACACCTTTACGAGCAATAACGACAAAATCTTGATGTTCTAACTGAGATGACATGTCCATCAGTGCATGTCGTAGACGACGTTTTACCCGATTCCGAGTAACCGCATTACCAAGACGCTTACTGACTGACAAACCTACTCTAAAATGAGGCAGATTACGATCCAGACAGTAGACAACAAATTTTCGATTAGCAACACTGTGTCCTGCATCAAATAATGCTTTAAAGTCTTTCTCTTTCTTAACGCGATAAGATTTTTTCAAAATGCGACTCCAAACTCAAAATTAGTACTATTATATCATAAATAGCAAAAAAGCCCAAAACCTTATGGTTAGGGCCTTAGAGACTTATTTTTTTAGAGCTTTTTGAGCTTCTTTGATTTGCCATTTAACCTGGTCAAAACCAGTTCCACCAAGGGAATGACGACGTTCAACAGCTGTATGAGATTTAAGCGTCTCATAGATGTCCTCTTCAATTAAATCTGAAACTTCTTGATAACGTTCGAGAGGAACATCCTGAAGATAATAACCAGCTTTGGTACACTCAAGGACAAGTTTTCCAACAATCTCATGTGCTTCACGGAATGGAAGTCCTTTAGACGCAAGATAATCAGCCAACTCTGTAGCATTTGAAAAATCTTTCTCTGTTGATTCTGCCATATGCTTGTCGTTAACAGTCATTGTATTGAGCATACCTGCGAGAATATCAATAGCAACAGTAATCGTTTCTACCGTATCAAACATACCTTCTTTATCTTCTTGGAGATCTTTATTGTAGGCTAAAGGTAATGACTTCATCACAGTCAATAATCCAATCAGATTGCCATAGACACGACCTGATTTTCCACGAATTAGTTCTGCCATATCTGGGTTTTTCTTTTGAGGCATAATGGAAGAGCCTGTTGAAAAAGTATCTGATAGAGTCACAAACTTAAACTCGTTAGAACACCAGTTAATGATTTCTTCACAAATACGTGTCATATGCATCATTAGAATACTTGAGTTTGACAAGAATTCGAGAATAAAGTCACGATCAGAAACAGCATCCAAGGAATTGCTATATGGATTTGCGAAGCCCATTAAGTCAGATGTCATATTACGATCAATTGGGAAAGTTGTTCCTGCCAGTGCAGCAGCTCCAAGTGGAGAAATATCCGTATGCTTGATATTAAATTCAAAACGTTCGGCATCACGTGTAAACATGTTGTAATAAGCCATCAAGTGGTGACCAAAAGAAATCGGTTGTGCATGCTGCAAGTGGGTGTAGCCTGGCATAATTGTGTAGGTATGTTTGTCTGCTAGGTTGACTAAAGTACCACGTAAATTATCAAGCTTCTCAATAACTTCCACTAATTTAGCTTTCAGATACAAGTGCATATCCGTTGCCACTTGGTCGTTACGTGAACGTGCTGTATGAAGTTTTCCCGCTACTGGTCCAATTTTAGCTGTTAAAAGGCTCTCCATATTCATATGAATATCTTCATTGGAAACATCGAATTCTAGTTTACCAGCCTTATATTCCTCAAGCAGCTCTTCCAATCCCTGTTTAATTTGTAAAGCTTCCTCTTTGGTAATAATTCCTGTCTCACCAAGCATAGTGACATGGGCAATAGACCCTTTAAGGTCAAACTCTGCCATCTTTTGGTCAAAGGAGATTGAAGCACCAAATTCTTCTACCCATTTTTCAAGACTAGCTTCGAACCGACCGCCCCATAGTTTATGATTTTCTGCCATAGTTTTATTTTGAAGATTTCCCTACACTGAGATAATCTTCCATCCTTTCTTAATACTTATAACAAGTAACGACCTCTTGGGTCACAATAACTTAAATGAAAAAAGCTAGATAGTATTTGTCTAGCTTAATTTGTCTCTCTGGACACTTGTTTTCCTAAATCCCGATCTCAGTCGTAGTTTATTTAGGCTCGTGACGCTTCTCAGAACGCCTTAACGATAATAATATAAGTTATAAGAAAAGAGTATCAGATGTGGCTCCCTGTCCACTTTTATCTGATAAGAAGCATTTTGCTTCTAATATCCTACTTTTCTTATGAAATCTGTCATTAATTGTCAAACGGATGGTTAACTTGAGAATTTACCTGTGTTGGAAGCCCCCAAAGCTTGATAAATCCAATCGCAGCATCCTGATCAAAGCTGTCCGCTGATGTGTAAGTAGCCAAGTTTTCATCATACAATGAATTAGCTGATTGACGTGCTACAACCTGAGCATGCCCTTTATAAAGTTTAACTTTAGCGATACCATTAACAACTTTTTGTGTTTCCTTAATATAAGCAATGATAGCTTGTGTTGCTGGGCTAAACCACAAAGCATTGTAGATAAGGTTTGACAATTCATTTTCAAGAATTGGTTTGAAATGAGAAACTTCACGTACCAAAGTTAGGTCCTCAATTTCTTTATGAGCTGTCAAAAGCGCAATAGCTCCTGGGCATTCATAAATTTCACGTGACTTGATACCCACAAGACGATTCTCAACGTGGTCGATACGTCCAACACCATGCTTACCAGCAATAACATTCATTTCTTGGATAAGGTCAGCCAATTTCATTTCTTTACCGTTAAGGGCAACTGGTTTCCCTTCTTTAAAGGTTACATCGACATATTCAGCTTCATCTGGTGCAGACTCTGGTGAATTGGTAATTCCAAAAGCTTCTTCTGGAGCTTGATTCCAAGGATTTTCAAGAACACCACACTCGTTAGCACGTCCCCAAAGGTTTTGATCGACTGAGTAAGGATTATCAAGATCTGCTGGAACTGGAACACCATTAGCCTTAGCATACTCAATTTCTTCCTCACGAGACCATTTCCATTCACGCACTGGCGCTACTACTTTAAGACTTGGATCTAGGGCAGCAATGGCAACTTCGAAACGAACTTGGTCATTACCTTTACCAGTACAACCGTGAGCGATAGTTGTTGCTCCTGTTTCATGAGCAATCTCAACTAATTTTTTAGCAATAATTGGACGGCTAAGCGCTGAAACCAAAGGATACTTTTGTTCATAGTAAGCGTGAGCCTGAAGTGCTGGAAGCACATAGTCTTCAGCAAACTCGTCTTTAACATCAAGCACGTATGACTCGATAGCTCCGACTGTCAAAGCTTTGTCATGGATGAACTCAAGATCTTTACCTTCACCGACATCCATACAAACAGCGATAACATCGTAATCTTTTTTAAGCCATGTAATAGCGACTGAGGTATCAAGACCTCCCGAATAGGCAAGAATAACTTTCTCTTTTGACATAATATTTTCTCTTTTCTTATATTTTCTTACGGTTGCTATCTCTATCAACCTTACGAGATTTATTATATTGCATATTTATTCACTTGTCAACAGTTTTTTGTTATTTTTTTTATATTTATTTCGTTTTTATTTGTTTTTATTTATTATTTCGACCCAAAAAGTGCGTAATTTTTAATTTTTATTCACTTTTATGCAAGGAATGGTGGAAAATAAAAAAACACTCTTGAAACGATACAAATAGACTCAAAAGCATCTTTAACTATCTATCTTCTAAAATGCCAAAAGGCCTGTACAAAGTACAGACCTTTTGAACAACAGCATCATCGGTAGAGAACACAACAGCAATTTTAGATAGAATGAATGAGGGAAATTATTATGTTTAAGGGACTAACTTAAACCATACATTCTTCTTGCTCTCTAACCTTGATTACATTATAGCATGCAATCCCAAAATGTATATCTTCATTTCCTAAAATGTCGAATTTCACTCACAGAATGTATTTTTTATCCCAATCTGCACTAATCCTCTTAAAAACAAAAAAGGCTTGATTTCTCAAGCCTATTAATTTCTATAAAAAAGATATGTAATTGGACGAGCGGCCAATAAAAAATGGGGATTAGGAAAAAGTTATATAAAAGTACATTATTTATTTTCATAAAGTGTATGTAGATTTCAATAAGATTGACGATGTCTCATTTCCGAATCACATATCTTGATTACATAATAACTTTTTTCAATTTAATTGTCTATACGATTTCATAGAATGTCGTTTTTTCATCCTGAACTGCATTATTTTTAGTTATTTTTTTATAAATCTCTAAATTCCATCACTAAAGGACATCTATTTTGTGTTTTTACAGAATTTGCTCACCTATAAGATAATCAATCACCTATAAAATAAACACATGCTTTTTTAGACTAAAAAGAACATTAGTCGATGACTAATGTTCTTTTACATCTGACCATTTTTTAAGCAAGGCCTTCATTTTCAAACGTGAAACTGGACAAGAATCGCCATTCTCAAAGTAAATCATCAACTGACTCTTATCAATACGAGAAATATTATCCAAATTAACTAAAAACGAACGATGACAAGAAAAGAGTTTTTTATTCACCGAAGTAATATCTCCAAGATTGGCATAAAACTCCAAACGCTCTGTTTTGGTAATCAGCATCACCTTATGAGGTGTCACAGCAGTCGCAAAATAATAAATATCTCTCATAGGGACTTGGATTCGAGACTGTGCTGTTTCAAACACAAATATCTCATCATCATCCACATCTCCAACTTTTTGATTTACAAAAGTCAATGTTTGTTTTAGTTGTTGTTTGAACTCTGCATTAGAAACTGTCTTATCAATAAAATCTAACGCAGAAACCTTGTATTTAAAACTAATCGGTGCAAACTCTGAGTGAGTTGTCACAAAAATAATAACCGCATTAGCATCTTGTTGGCGAATTTCTGAGGCGACTTCTAGCCCCTTCTTTCGCTCACCATCAATATCAATATCTAAAAGGAAAACCTGATGGTTACCCTTCTCGTTGATACCGGACAATAGTTTGTGGGGTTTAGAAAAAACTTCAAGTTTTCGTACGGAAAACGTGCCCTCTGAAACCAATTCTCTGATGATGTCACTAATACGTGTTTGTTGCATTAAGTCATCTTCTAAAATGTAAATATTCATATTAGGGCCTCATTTCTAGTATTTGCATCATTTTATGATTCTGACTACGGACAGAGAAGGACGTATTCGGATAACGTTCCAAGATATCTTGAACAGCATTAACACCTATACCACCCCCAGGATGAGGAGTCTGGGTACTCATCATTGAAAGTGGAACTTGCTCATCTGCAATTGTACTTTCAATAATAAAACTCTGGCAATCTTCTTCATCAAAATAGGCCAGACTAATGAAACCCTCACTGGCTTTACGAGCACCATCAATAGCATTATCCATGAGGTGACCCAAAACCACAGCTAAATCTAAATCAGTTAGATAGTTATGAGTCACTGGATCTGGAATCTCTGCATGAATATTGAGTCGATACATCTGAGCTTCATGATATTTTGATGAAAGTAGACTATGAATACTTGGGTTTTGGATATTATCCAAATCTGTGACCTGAGTCGAAAAGCTGTGCTGATCTCGATTGACATAAAGATCAACTAAATCTTTTTTGTAAGAACGAATATCTCCTGTTCTTTCGATATCTCTCAAATTATTAAGCAGAAAATTATAGTTAGAGCGAACATGCATCAAGTCTCTATACAAACCTTCCACCCTAGTATTCTCGCGCTTCAAATCATCAAGATAGTTGGCTTGCTTCATCGCCAAATCCTGCTCTATTTTTTCCTTAGCAAACTGGTTCACAGCTCCTAGTACAAAGAGGAGTAAGTAGAGATATCCCATTACCAATGGTACACGAAACCTACTCTCAAGATGTAACTCTGGAAAATAAGTATCAAATGTCGACACCAAAAAGATAACTAAATAATAAAGCAAAAGAAGCATGTTGACCAAACCCAGACGGTTCTTTTTTTCTTGTTGGGCAGCAACTTTCAAGATATCTGTAAAATCTAGACGTAAAATAAAATCTACTATTCTGACCGTCAACATGACAAAGGAAAGTGGTACCATAGACCACCAAATATTGTTGTTTAAAGTAGCAGCAGTTATTCCAAGTATCGGCGGGAAGAAGAAGGTAGCCAAAAAACGTCTTGCCAAATCGACTAGTACCACCGGATAAAAACCTAGAAAAAAGCGCTCTACAGAAGTGACACTTTTATTCAGTTGATAACTAAATGTCAATGTTACAATGGCTACTAAGGGAGGTACTATGCCTATGTAGCGTCCAATGAGTTGTCCCCAAATGCATAGAGCAACATCAAATAACAAATAAAGCATACGATTTTTAAGATTAGTGTTTTGCCCACCAATACGTAAGTAGATATCCCAAATGATGACAAACATCAAAATTTGAAATAAGATGTTACCCAGCATAGTTATCCTCCTTTCTACGATTATAGTCCTACCGTGACAATTTGATAGGTTTTAAATAATTCTTTTTTATTTGTTAAACCGATACCGTTTGACCAGCAAAACTGAGCAAAATCACGACTAATAGCCAGACTATCGTCTAGTTTAGGATCAGCTTCCTGGTTGGTATTCTCAAGAATAAAGCTGAGATTGCCATCCTCATTCTGTTGAATAAGGAAACCAATATCTGTCTCCGGTTCCTTGGCCCAAAGTTTTTCAGCTAAGTTCATGCAACGTTCTAAAACTCTAATAAGAACTGCAATATTTAAATTGTTAGGATAAGCATCAACGTTGACATCCAACCTAACGGTGATACCCTTTTGTTCCAAAGGAATGATTTGGTTTACAATCCAACTTCTTAATACCGGATAAGGAATCTCGAACAGAGGAGCCAACTTATCATTTAAGTCCAAATTATCAAGTTTAAGATGATTCAAATGCTCATGATAAACGGATAAAACCTCTGATAATTGATTTTTAGCCAATGGAGTCTCAAGAGCTACCAAAAGACTCTCAAAGTCTTTTTCAATAGGCTTTACTTTTGTAAAAAGATCCTCAATATGTTTATTATAGACTTCCAAGTTATAGACATAGGTCTCCACAGCTTCCTTACTACGTTCTCTGACAAATTTATGAGAATAGCGGTTCAAGGTTGTTACCATTAGGAGATAAACTGCCATTGCAATAAAAATTGGCCCTCCCACATTACTACCTGTTGATACCAAAATAGTACTACAAGTAATGTAGAGTGCAAAGGTCAGATCAACGGCTATCAACAGACGTTCGCGACCACGTGAATAAATCAATTCCTTGACCTTATCAACATCTGAACTTGAAAGATAATTGACATAGAGAAAGAATGGGTAAATCAGTACAAAAGATAACAATTTGAGGAAGAAGTTTTCTTGAATCTCACTTAAAGTCATATTTGTAAACAGATTATTGAATACATAAAATGGGGTAAAAGTCGCAAATAAATCTGTAAAAATAACCGAGAAAGCTCCAAAAAAGAGGCTTGCCCAGAGCGTCAAACGATGTTCCCGCCGTTCCTTTAAGGCCAAAGCTAAAAAGATAACAACTTGATAATAGAAGCCATCACCCTTACCAAGTGATACCACTATACCTAAGAGACTTAAACAAAATACTTTCCAGTAAGCTAGTGTGCTTCTTGTTAGTTTTTTATAAATAAACCAGGTAATATGAAAACTAATAATTTGAATAATACTATTTTCAAGGGATACCATGGTCCAAAGTTGTAAGTTCATGATAATATTTCCTGTTTATACTCAAGAGACATTTTCGTCATCTTCTTCAATGAGTTCTTGACCTGCCTTTTTCAAAATATCCTGATAGGTTTGTTCAATAAGGTCAAAATCCCCACTATCAATACTTGTCTGCATACTAATGAGTATGTTTTCATAATCATGTTTAAATGAGCGTACACTCTTATAGGCAGTTTCGATTTTTTCATTATAAGCTTCCAGACTCCTCAAATGCTCCTCTTGTTCTCTAAGAATTTTACTATCACGAACATCTTTACCGTAGGAAACAAAACGAACAAGAATATACATGTGTATAAGAAAACCAACCCAAATATAAATTTGAGGGTAACCCGGGAGGTAGGTCTGACTCAGGAGCAAGGAGAATATCTCCTGTTTAAAGAGGATAAGCAGATAACTGATAATTAAAATATGATCAACTTGCAAGAGCATGCTCTTATATTTACCCTGCAAGTCCTGATATGGTTCCTTAAAAAAGCTATCTAAACCGAACATTTTTTGCAAGCCTAGAAAGAAAGGAAGAACAACACTATCTACAGCCAAGATTCCTAAATGGTTTGGAACCAACTCGACCGGCTTATTAAAGAAAACTCGGAAAAGATAAAAACTAAAGAAACTTGTAATCAAGGTCCAAAAGACAGGGGCAAAGAAAGCATAAAAATACTTTTCTTCCCGTAAAGCCTGAGGTTTTTCAAGAAAAATAAAGACTAGGAGATAGATTGCATCTGGAATATCAATTTGCCATAGCACCTTGGCTAACCACTTAACGGCAGTTACTACGATTACATAAGGAATATAACGGTAAGTAAAAACATCTAGATAAGCCATTCTAGCTAAAATCACAAGATGTGAAACGACAACAACCAAAGCAATAAGACCATCAATCGCAAGTTGCATATGCTTTTCCCCTTTCTATTTTCCCTTATCCTCCACAAATATTATCTTTGATTTATCAATTATCCTGAAAAGAGAGGACCTGAGTAAAATGATGGTCACAACTACGAGTCTCAAGATTTACTTTTGGATAGCGATTAAGTATATCTGCGACCTTAGACAAACCAAGTCCTCGGCCTTCACCTTTGCTAGAAACCCCTTCATCAAAAATCCTTGACACAGGAATACGTTCTTCTCTGGTTGTATTATCAATAACCAAGATAAGATAACCTTGATTTTTAAAGAAGGATATGGTTAAAGTAGGATTTTCAGAATCCACTGCCGACTCAATAGCGTTGTTTAAGAAGACAGAAGAAATCACAACCAAATCTAAGGCCTCTATCTGAGTTGACGATATAACATCTGGTAACTCCAAATTGACCTTAATTCCTAAGTTCTCTGCCTCAAGCACTTTAGCAGAAAAGAGACTCTTGAGAGACGTGATTTCTAAGTTGATCAAACGTGACAATTCATAATTTGACAAAGTTAAGCTATTTCCAGATTTCTCTAAAAGCTCTGCATACTCTTGTTTCAAAGCAGTTAAGTCTCGACGTTGGATACTAACCTCCATTGTCTTAAGTCCTTCAAGATAATCCTTCTTCACCTGAGAAATATCATTATAGAGATTTTCTAAACGGTGGCTATATTCCTCTAAACTTTCCTCATGTCTAGCCATTTCTTCGGCCAACTGGTTTTTCACTCTTCTCTTAGAATAGATATTAAGCTGAGCAAAGAGCAAAATAAAGAGAATGGAGTAAACAATCGTAATACTGCCTGCTAAATAAATAAAGAGGCCTGTGTAAGGAAAGATGTTACTGGCATAGAAAATAATTAAAGATAAAACAATATAAGCCAGAGTAACCCCAACCAATAAGCGTTGCCTAACTTGGTAAGTATGGTTATTTTCCATAACATTGAGAGCACCAAAGTCAATAAAGAATACTTTGACAATCAGATGAAAAATTGGATAAATCAAGAGATAAGACAGAGCAATAAGTACTGGGGTGTCCTTGACCTGTAAATAATTAATTTGAAAAATCCATGGGAAAAAGTAAAGTTGAAGCAGTTTCGAGGTGACTTCAACAAAAACCCACGGCAAAAAGGTGAAAAGAAAAGAATTCTTTTCACTACTTGATATTTTATTTAAGAAAAGATAGCAGAACAAAAGTGCTAAGAGCGACCCTGTAATGCCTCCGACAAATAGAGAGAGCAAGAGACTCCCTGCGATAAACCAGCATTTACTCTTCCAAGTTTTGAGCAAACCTGACATATCGTGACTAACAATTAAAATAGCCAATAGACGTAGAACCGTAAACAAAACGATCATCTCTAGACTCCCCCCTTTCCTTTCAAAAATCAACCTACTTTATTGTAACATAAATATATAATTTAGCGTCATTCCTATTAGAAAAAGCTAAAAATATAAATTTATTTTTTCTTGGTTAAGAACAATCAATTATTAATATGAGCGTCAGACCATTTCCCATATCCCCTACTTTTCATAAACATAAAAAAGAGCTTAGAAAAACTAAGCTCTTTAACTGACTCATTACCTCTTTTTATGGGTACATGCCAATGACGTAGTAGAAATACCAACCAAATCTTCTCATAATGCTCACTCCTCCCTACTTTTTATTACCAATCTATTATAAAACTAATTTAAAGTTTTGAAAATGATGATATGATTACGAAATATCATCATTATATTACAAATACACTCTTAGTAATACCCCATTAATTGCTGATACATTGTTTATGTGCATTCGAAAACCCAACAATTGTTGGGTTTGTTTTTATAATGTTGCAAGAACTTGATCAATATGTTTGATTGATTTTTCACGACCGAGCAAGAAAATAGTGTCTGGCAATTCTGGACCGTGCATTTCTCCTGAAACAGCAATACGGATTGGCATGAAAAGGTTTTTCCCTTTGATTCCTGTTTCTTTTTGAACAGCCTTAATCTGAGGGAAAATATTTTCAACAACAAACTCATCATCAGACATAGCTTCGAGTTTGGCTTTAAAGGCTTCAAGTACTGTTGGTACTGTTTCACCAGCCATAACTTCTTTTTCAGCCTCTGTCAATTCTGGGAAATCTTCAAAGAAGAGATCTGTAAGAGGAACAATTTCTTCTGCAGCTGTCATTTGTGGTTTGTAGAGTTCCACTAATTTTTCAGCTTTATCTGTTAAACGACCAGCTTCTTCCAAGAAAGGTTTGCAAAGAGCAAAGACCTTATCGAAATCTGCATTCTTAATGTAGTCGTTACTCATCCAATCCAATTTCTTCTGATCAAAGGCCGCTGGTGACTTACTTAGACGGTTTTCATCAAAAAGTTTAATGAGTTCTTCACGAGAAAAGATTTCGTCTTCACCGCCAGGATTCCAACCAAGAAGAGCAATGAAGTTAAAGACTGCTTCTGGAAGGTAACCTTTTTTACGGTAGTCTTCGATAAACTGAAGGGTGTTAGTATCACGTTTAGACAACTTCTTACCAGTTTCAGAATTGATGATAAGGGTCATGTGTCCAAACTCAGGTGCTTCCCAACCAAGAGCTTCATAAACCATGAGTTGTTTTGGTGTATTGGCAATATGATCATCTCCACGAATAACGTGTGAGATTTGCATATCGTGGTCATCAACAACTACCGCAAAGTTGTAAGTTGGGTAACCATCTTTCTTCTGGATAACCCAATCGCCACCGATATTACCACCTTCAAATTCGATATCTCCCTTAACGATATCATGCCATTTATAAATTCCTGACTCATTAACCGCCAAACGAACTGTAGGAACAATACCTGCTGCTTCACGTTCTGCGATGTAGGCAGCTTTTTCTTCTTCAGTCATACCACGGAACTCGTTAATATAACGAGGTGTTTCACCTGCTGCTTCTTGACGTTCGCGCTCTGCAGCCAACTCTTCTTCAGTTACATATGACTTATAGGCTTTACCTTCTGCCAAAAGTTGATCAATATACTTTTGGTAAAGTGGCAAACGCTCTGATTGACGATAATTTTCGTGTGTTTCAGGACTTTCATCCCAGTCAATCCCCAACCAACGCAAGTTATCAAGCTGTGAACGCTCACCATCTTCAACGTGACGTTTACGGTCAGTATCTTCAATACGGATAATGAAAGTACCGCCATGATGACGTGCATAGAGGTAGTTAAACAATGCTGTACGAGCATTACCAATGTGTAGAAGCCCTGTTGGACTTGGTGCGTAACGAACGCGGATATCTTTAGCCAAGATAAATCTCCTTTTTATGTTTCATTCTTCAGTCTTTGGATACCTATTAAGCCTAAAGTCCTTTCCTTTAGAACAACCTTAAGACGATAAGTACCAGTAGACAACTCTATCCCCCAAACTTTCCAAATAAAAATCTAGAAGCGAGTACCAATCTTTTTTATTATATCACAATCTAGGGGTGGTTCGAGAAATTTTGTCAAAAAAACGACTACCTAAAGGTAGACGTTTTCGATAGATTACTTAACGTGTTTAGCAAGATCTTTTTGAGCTTTGTCATTAGATTTCGCTCTTTCTTTAAGCCAATCTTTATAAGCTGAGTCGTATTGTTTCTTAGTTACAACATCATCTTGAGATTTAAGATACTTGAAGTAGTATGTAGAACCTTTATCACCAGCTTGAGCATATGCTCCTGAGAATGGCTTAATACGAGAAATTACAGCGGCTGCACCATTATAAGTAGTCGTTGGGATATAAAGTGCACTATCCGTCAACCATGCCTGAGCTTTTGCATATTTTTCATAACGAGCCGTCAAGTCTGTTGTTTCCTTAGAAGCATCATCAACCAATTGGTCATATTCTTTAAGACCTACTTTTTGAACCGCTTGACTATTTGGATCGTCATAACCCATGAAAGATTTAGTATTTTCACTATTTGTAGTCTTCAAGACATCAAGATAAGTTGATGGATCAAGGTAATCAGGCTCCCAAGCCACACCTACTGACAAGTCCCAATCCTCTGCAGCTGCATTTGAAGCAGAGTAGGTAATATTATAGAAATCATCAGTTGACAATTGGTGAAGATCAAGTACAACATTATCTTTTCCAAGAGCGGATTCAATAGATTGTTTAAGTGACTGCACTTGATTCACAAAGATTTTATTTGACTGATTGACAGGAACATCCAAATGGATTGGGAACTGAACCCCTTCTGCTTGAAGAGCTTCTTTAGCTTTAGCAAATTCAGCCTTAGCTTTTTCTGGATTATAAAGACCATCTTGACTATCTGCAAGATTCACACCAGACCACTCATCACCATAGCTTGGTAATTGATCCATTACCATAGTTCCGAAATCTTTACCATCTGCTTGAACAAAGTCTGGTTTAACATAGATATTACGAACGGCAGTACTACCACCCTCTTTACCGTTAAGTTGTGCAGCATAATTCGTACGGTCAATAGCAAAACCTAATGCTTGACGGAAATCTTTGTTAAGAAGAGCTGTCTTAGTTGATGTCTTTTGCTGGTCATTTTCTTTAGATGTATGACCATAAGTTTGACGATCGATATTAACACCGACACCTTCTACAGCTGCTCCAGGTTGTGTATAGAAAATATTGTCTTTGTACTGTTTTTCAACTTTAGAATAGTTTGAACTAGTTGGGTATAGACGAGCTAAGTTATAGACTCCATCTGTGAAGTTACGTTCCAAGGATTCTTGGTCTGTACCATCATCATAAGTCAATTTAACTGTATCAAAGTAGACATTATCCTTATCCCAATAGTTTTCATTCTTGGTGAACTCAATAGATGATTTCGTTGTCAAAGATTTAAGAAGGTATGGACCGTTATAGAGAATAGAAGTCGGATCTGTTGACTTACCAAAGTCTTTACCTTTAGATTTCAAGAATTCTCCATTAACAGGCCAAGTAACAGAGTAGGTCAATTTTGAATTCCAATAAGGTTCTGGTTGACTAAGCGTATATTGCAAGGTGTAATCATCAACAGCCTTGATACCTACATTTGAAAAGTCCTTGTTGGCACCTGAAAGGTAATCATTCAAGCCCTTAACTGAGTTTTGTAGCAAATAAATCGCTTCAGAATTTGTATCCGCAGCATGCTTAAGTCCTGTCACAAAGTCTTTAGCTGTTACATTGGCATATTCTTCGCCGTCTGAAGTGTACCATTTGATACCCTTACGAATCTTGTAAGTATAGGTCAAACCATCTTGAGAAACAGACCAGTTTTCAGCGACAGAAGGTTTTAGATTCCCGTATTGGTCATTTTCAAACAAACCATCAACACCGTTACTAACGGCTGTCGTCATATTTTTCTTATTTGTAGAAACATAGTCTAGGGTTGCAGGATCGCCACCGTAGACATAATTATAAGTCTTACCAGACGTCTTACTTGATGACGAGCAAGCCGTTAAAACACCTACAGATAACAGGCCTACGGCTGCCAGTAAAAATACCTTACTCTTTTTCATTCATTGCCTCCTTAAATTTGCAACGTAAAAAATTCAAAAATCAATAATTATGTGTATACGTTTAAATTATACCATAAATTCGAAAAAGCAACACTACTTTCTGAATATTTTTTATTTTCTACTCAAATTTCGTGTTTAGAGCAAGAAAAAAGCCTATCCGAAGATAGGCCCTTTACTACTCTTACAATGAGTTAGGATCAACTTTGATACCAGCACCTTGTGTAGTAGTAATTGAAAGGTTTGTGATGTAAGCACCTTTCGCTGTAGCTGGTTTAGCTTTTTGGATTGCATCGTTAAATGCTTTGAAGTTTTCAACCAATTTTTCAGTTTCGAATGAAACTTTACCGATGATAGCTTGTACGTTACCTGCTTTATCAGCACGGTAAGTGATTTTACCACCTTTAGACTCTTCAACTGCTTTAGCAACGTCCATAGTTACTGTACCAGTTTTAGGGTTTGGCATCAAGTTACGTGGTCCAAGGACACGTCCAAGACGACCAACGATTGCCATCATGTCTGGTGTTGCAACAACAACGTCAAAGTCAAGCCATCCACCGTTGATTTTAGCAACGAGTTCGTCTTCACCAACGAAGTCAGCACCTGCTGCTTTAGCTTCTTCAGCTTTAGCACCACGAGCAAATACAAGAACGCGTTGAGTTTTACCAGTACCGTTTGGCAATACCATTGCTCCACGGATTTGTTGGTCAGCTTTCTTAACGTCGATGTTAAGGTTGTATGATACTTCAACAGTAGCATCAAATTTTGCGAAGTTAGTTTCTTGTGCAAGAGCTACAGCTTCTTCTACGCTGTAAGCTTTTGTGCTGTCGATTTTCTCAAGAGCAGCACGCATTTGTTTGCTTTTTTTAGCCATGTTAATTATTTCTCCTTGTGTAATGTGGTCATAACGACTTTCATCTTCCACGTCACTCAGCGAAGTGAGACGACGTCTGTGGTTTTCTTGTTAACTGAATTAGTCAGTAACAGTGAATCCCATTGAACGTGCAGTACCTTCGATCATACGCATAGCTGATTCGATGTTTGCAGCGTTCAAGTCAGGCATTTTAGTTTCAGCAATTTCTTGTACTTGTGCACGAGTTACTGAAGCAACTTTAACTGAGTTTGGAGTACCTGAACCTTTTTCAACACCTGCAGCTTTTTTCAAAAGAACAGCAGCTGGTGGTGTTTTAGTGATGAAATCAAATGATTTATCTTCATACACAGAGATAACAACTGGGATGATCATACCAGCTTGGTCAGCTGTACGAGCGTTAAACTCTTTAGTGAATCCCATGATGTTGATTCCGGCTTGACCAAGAGCTGGTCCAACTGGTGGAGCTGGAGTCGCTTTACCAGCAGGAATCTGAAGTTTTACGATGTTTTCGACTTTTTTAGCCATTTTGTAATTTCCTCCTATTGTGGTTTTGGCGGTAAGTAAGTTTTGTTACCTCCCACAAGTATGTTTTTACATACCTTATCTATTATACAGAAATTCTTTTTAGATGCAAGAATTTCTTATTAAGTTTAGGAAAAAATTTACATAAAGGGCTTTTCGAGGTAAAATAGACTTATGATTCTATATAAATTCTTTGCTATAGCATTTTTGATTCTAACACCTATCTTTGCTTTTATTATCCACCGCTTCTTCAGTTTAAAATACCTCGGGCTTAATTTTGCTGACCTTACCTTCCCTCTTTATTTTATTGAGATAGTTGCTGTGTCAGCCCGTTTCTTTACCCATAGCTTTTTGCCTTACATCACCATTTTATTATCCTTGGCGGCTATCATTATCACGATTCAGATGCTAAGAAAAACACAATCCTTCAAGTTTAAACGTTTTCTTAAGTTATTCTGGCGTATCAGCTTTTTTATCACCAGTCTTTTCTATTTAGGGACTGTGATTCTCATTTTTATCGTTTCTTAAAAACCAGCTTAACTCAGCAAATTTATTTTGTGCTGAGTTTTTTTATATCCAACCATGAAAAAAGCAGGCAACCATGCCTGCTTAACTTTTCGGTATTAAGGTTGAACTTGAGTCATTCGGCCAGTATCTACATCATAAACCGCACCGGAGATGATAACATCCTCAGGGATAAGCGGTGACTGACGAAGAATGGCCATATCTTCACGAACACTCTCTTCCACATCTGTGAATGGAAGAAAATCTTGATCAGAAACATCAACACCAAGTTCTTTATTGAGATAGGCGGTAAACTCATCGTTCTTAAAGGTCTGAGCACCACAATCTGTATGGTGAAGAACTACGATTTCTCGTGTCCCCATCTGTTGTTGAGAAATGACCAAAGAACGAATCATATCTTCCGTCACACGACCACCCGCATTACGCAAAATATGAGCGTCACCTAGGGCCAACCCCAAGGCCTGAGCAACGTGAAGGCGTGAATCCATACAAGTCACAATAGCCACCTTAGTCTTTGGTTTCAAGGGAAGATGGGCTGTCCCGTGGAGGTCAACATAGGCTTTGTTGGCATTGAGAAAGTTTTCAAAATAAGACATAATAACTCACTTTCTAATGAAGAAAATAATTTGACTATCAAATTATTTACACACTATCTTATCATCTTTTTATTAACTTGTCAGCTATTGAGTCCGCAACATAAAAAAGGAGAATAAATGCTAACAAGCATCCATCCTCCTTCAATTTATATTATGAACGTTTTGGCAAGTATCTATTAAGCAAGCCTGCAAAGGTTTGAAGATTGAGACTTTGAACATAAATTTCACCTGTTCCTCTAAAGGTATTAACAACACCCTCTCCTGTCCCAATAGACTGCCAGAAACCATTTTCCAGGTGAATATTATAATCAAGTGTCTGACTCCAGGCAACGACATGAGCATTATCAATAGTCACTTCTTGATTGTTTAGCTCAATTTTTTTAATAGAGCCGTAAGCATTTGCCAAGAGAGTTCCTTGGCCTTGGGTAGTCATTACAAAGAAACCACCCTGACCACCAAAAAGAGCCTTACCAACAGACTGGAGCTCCATTGTATAGTAAGCTGTGCCATCAAGTGCTAGAAAGGCACCGTCGTTGAGTCGGTACTGTTTTTCACCTAAATAAAGTGGAATCACTTGACCTGGAGAATCAGGGGCCAAGGCTATATAGCCATTATTGGACTGCGAGACAACCTGAGTAATAAAGCTACTTTCGCCCGAAACCATTGAACGCCCAACTGCTTTTACAAAGCGACCTAAACCTGATCCACTGGCATTTAATTTGGTACTCAGTGTCACATTCGGTGTGTGATATACCATACTGCCACGCTGGATAAAGACTGTTTCACCTTGATTAAGAGATAACTCTACTAAAGGGAACTGCATGTTGCTGTCTGTAAAAAATTGCATAATAAATACCTCCCTATTCTTAAGAAAAGTATAGCATCGAACAGGTATTTTTGCAAGCGCTTCCAAATTCTGGCTTTGAGGCATTTTTTTAAGAAAAGACTTTTTTGAGTACTTCTCCTACCGTCGTGACCCCAATGATCTGGATACCTTCTGGAATCTTCATGCCATGAAACGAATTTTTAGGAGCATAAATCTTAGTAAAACCTAATTTAGCAGCCTCATTAATACGCTGTTCAATGCGAGTTACTCGGCGAATCTCTCCAGTCAACCCAATTTCTCCTATGAAAGCTTCTTGTGGATTGGTTGGAAGCTCCTTGTAACTAGAAGCAATCGCAACGGCTACAGCAAGGTCAATAGCTGGCTCGTCCAATTTGACACCACCAGCCGATTTGAGATAGGCATCTTGATTTTGGAGAAGAAGGCCACAACGTTTCTCTAAAACAGCCATAATGAGGCTGACACGGTTAAAGTCCAGTCCCGTCGTTGTCCGCTTGGCATTACCAAAGACGGTTGGTGTCACCAAGGCTTGAACTTCAGCTAAGATAGGTCTGCTACCTTCCATTGTCACAACAATGGCAGAACCTGTGGCACCGTCTAGGCGTTCCTCTAAGAAAACCTGGCTAGGGTTTAGCACTTCTACCAAACCACCAGACTGCATCTCAAAAATCCCAATCTCATTGGTTGAACCAAAACGGTTTTTGACTGCTCGTAAAATACGGAAGGTGTGATGACGTTCCCCCTCAAAATAGAGTACCGTATCTACCATGTGTTCCAACATACGTGGTCCAGCCAGCTGTCCCTCCTTGGTCACATGCCCAACAATAAATGTGGCAATGTTATTGGTTTTGGCAATCTGCATGAGTTCAGCAGTGACTTCACGAATCTGAGATACAGAACCTTGAACGCCAGAAATCTCTGGACTCATGATGGTCTGAATAGAGTCGATAATGAGGAAATCGGGTTTTATGGCCTCTACTTGACTGCGAACGGCTTGCATATTGGTCTCAGCATACAGATAAAATTCGTTATCAATATCACCTAAACGTTCACTCCGCAATTTGATTTGCTCGGCAGATTCTTCTCCAGATACATAGAGGACCGTACCCTTGTTAGCCAGTTGCGTTGACACCTGTAAGAGGAGGGTTGATTTCCCTATTCCTGGATCTCCTCCAATAAGAACCAAACTACCCGGAACCACACCGCCACCTAAAACACGGTTAAACTCATCCATGTCAGTCTTTATGCGAGCATAATTGATTGAGGATACTTCTTTTAATTTAGTTGGTTTAGACTTTTCACCCGTCAAACTGACACGGGCATTTTTCACCTCCTGCACCTCAACCTCTTCTTCAAAAGAGGACCAAGAAGAACAGTTGGGACAGCGCCCTAGATATTTGGGTGAATTGTAGCCACATTCTCGACAAACAAAAGTTGATTTTTTCTTTGCTATGATAATTCTCCTTATACGATTACTCCGACAGAATGCCACTTATGCAATGTTTTTTTAAATTTCTTCTGGTTGGCAACTCCGACAGCGGACAAATCGACAGAAACCTGATAATTCTCCTTGACAGCTGCCAAAACGGAAGCCTTAACACAGCCATTGCCATCTACCCCTATAAACTCTATGCTTTTAGCACCGTTTCCCTCTAAAAAATCTTTTAAATCTGGATTAGTAAAGCAAGAAGCCCGACGCTTCTCAAAGATACGAGAAGATACAAGCAGCAAGCCGGTCGCAAATTTCTTCTTTCTATCTTTTCTCTCCCAGAAAAAACGATTGAGAATATAGATAACCCGGTCGCTGGGATAGCTAGCAATTTTGTCATTTACAGCTGCAGTCAGTTCTTCATGATATGCTTTTCCTACAGCAACATAATCTGACTGCATATCTACAACTAATAAATAGTCTGCCATATTCTTTCTCTATTTCCCTGTCGATCCGAAACCACCTGTACGAACACCGTCAGCTTCATCTCCATCTACAATTAAGAAGGGCATAAAGACACCTTGAACGATGCGTTCGCCGACTTCAAGAGTCACGGGCTGATCAGTAATATTTTTCATCTGGGCGAAGATGTGACCCTCATTCCCTGGATTTCCATAGTAATCGCCATCAATAACCCCCACAGAGTTGATCAAGACCAGACCTTTTTTGCGAGGATTAGAAGAACGATCATAAAGATAAAGCACCTCACCCGCTTGCATATAAGCCTTGACCCCAGTTGGGACGAGGACGATTTCTCCTGGTGCAATCACTGTGCGCTCTGCCACCTTTAAGTCGTAACCAGCTGCATGGGCTGTCTCCCGTTTTGGAAGCAAGTCCTGATTGGTATAGGTTGATACAAGTTCAAATCCACGAATTTTTGTCATTATTTTTCCTTTCGATACATCTATAAATTAATTCTTGTAAAACTAGCCATGCTAGCTTCAGACTTTTAAATCTATCCTATTATAATCTATTCGAAATAAGATGACAAAGGTAATAGTCTAATCACTTTCTCATTAAACGAAGATTGACTTTTAACCAGGAAAACGCTAACATAATAATAGATATAATACTTTTAAGGAGAATTGTCATGAAATTCATCGGACTTGTTGGTACGAATTCAAAACGTTCAACTAATAGACAATTATTGCAATATATTCAGAAACATTTTGCAGATAAGGCAGACATCGAACTTGTTGAAATCAAAGACCTCCCTGTCTTTAACAAACCCGCTAACAAACAATTGCCAGAAAGTGTCCTTGAAATCGTTAAAAAAATCGATGAGGCTGATGGGGTTATTATTGGAACACCTGAGTATGACCACTCAATTCCAGCTGTTCTCATGAATGCTTTAGCTTGGGTCTCATACGGTGTTTTCCCTCTTTTGAATAAGCCTGTTATGATTACAGGAGCATCTTATGGAACTCTAGGAGCTTCTCGTGCACAGCTACAACTTCGTCAAATTTTGAATGCTCCAGAAATCAAAGCTAACGTGCTTCCAGACGAATTCTTGCTTTCACATTCCCTTCAAGCTTTTGATAGCAACGGCGATTTAGTTGACCTCGATGTCATCAAAAAATTAGATGCTATTTTCGATGACTTCCGTCTCTACGTCAAAATTACTGGTAAACTCTCACATGCTACAGAGTTATTACATAAAGAAGCTGAGGACTTCGACTGGGAAAGCCTATAAGACAGGAGAATAGAAACTATGAAATTTGTTGGACTCGTTGGAGCAAATTATGATCAATCATACAACCGTAAACTGCTCGAATTTATCAGAAGACATTTTAAAATTAAATTTGAACTTGAAGTTTTAGAAATTGATGAAGTCCCTATGTTTAACCAAGATGAAAAATGGGATGAAAGTTTCCAACTTCGCTTACTTAATAACAAAATTACACGCGCTGACGGTGTCATCATTGCAACACCTGAGCACAACCACACTATCTCTGCAGCACTTAAATCAGTATTAGAGTGGCTATCATTCGAAGTGCACCCTTTTGAAAACAAGCCTGTAATGATTGTTGGTGCTTCTTACTACGACCAAGGAACTTCACGTGCCCAAGTGCATTTGCGTAAAATCCTTGAAGCGCCTGGTGTTAATGCTTATACACTTCCAGGTAATGAATTCTTGCTTGGAAAGGCTAAAGAAGCTTTTGACCTTGAGGGGAACATTACTAACGAAGGTACTATTAATTTCCTTGAACAATGCTTAGACAATTTCATCCAATATGTAGGAGTGGTTTCTAAATTGAAAAAACCAAAACCAATTGAACCTGAAGACTTGGATTGTAACAACCCAATCGCTACAACTGTTACCGAAGTTGATCCTGACGATCCAGAGTGGGTAGAAAAAGTAGCTGAAATCACTGGTGCGGTATCTGGTGATACCTACGTGAAATTGGACCACGGTATTTTGACGGTTAATCAAATTGACATGTTCCTCAAGGCTATGCCATTTGAATTGACCTATGCCGATGACAACAACCAGTTCCTCTACTACAATAACGCCCATCAAGATCCTGATACTATGTTCGCCAAACGTGTACCACCTCAATCTGGTAGCCGTATGTCAACTGTTCACGGCTCACTTCCACCAGCTCGTATGAAAAATGTGGAATGGGTTATTGGTACACTGCGTAATGGTAACCAAGAATATGTTCGTACGATTGTTCCAGGGTCACCTGAAGGAGTTATTAATACGCATAACTATCAGGCTATGTACTATGATGATGGTTCTTATGCAGGAATCAATGAAATCGTCTTTAACTTTAAACCATGGCTTGACTGGTATCTCGAAACAACTGGTCAACGCCTTGTCGGAGGAAGCGGTCCTTTTGCACCAGCTGCAGCTAGTCATGGCGGTAGCGACGCCACATCTGGTGCATCAGATGCGGGTGGTCATGGTGGCGACGCAGCCCCAGCCGCAGATGCCACATCTGGAGCATCCTCATATTAAGACTTGGAAAAGTTGGGACAACTGTCCTGACTTTTTTTCATGGTCATCCTAGATTAAGTTTCACTCGAGCTTGCGCATCTGCCATGCTCCATGCCACATATTTTAGAGGTAAACCTATGTCTCAATTTCAAGAAAAAGTATTCGCTGCTTGTGCTAAAAAAGAGGCGCTCTTTAACGAAAGTCTAGGGCGCTATGCCTTGCGTTCTATGCTTGCAGGAGCTTATCTTACCATGTCGACTGCTGTAGGAATTATTGGTGCGGATGTTATCGCTACAGGTATTCCAGCCCTTTCTCGTTTTGTTTTTGCCTTTATCTTTGCCATCGGACTGGTCTTCGTTCTCATATTCAATGGAGAGTTGGCTACTTCAAACATGATGTTCCTGACCAGTGGTGCCTATTATGGTAAAATCAAATGGAGCAAGGTGTGTACCATCCTCCTCTACTGTACCTTCTTTAATTTTGTCGGTGCCCTTATCTTGGCCTGGTTCTTCAACCAATCCTTCTCTTTCCAACATTTGACTGACAAGAGCTTCTTAGTTACTGCTGTCTCAACCAAGCTTGGAAAAACAGATTGGATGAACTTTACAGAAGGTATTACAGCGAATATGTTCGTTAATATTGCCATCTTGGGCTACATGCTCCTCAAAGAAGAATCTGCTAAGATTTTCATTGCGCTATCAGCTATCTTCATGTTTGTATTTTTAATTAATGAACACTTGATTGCTAACTTTGCCTCTTTCATGTTGCTCGGTTTCAACGGTGTGCGTGACGCTGTGGATAATTTCACTTTGGCAAATATTCTACGTCAGTGGATAGTCGTTTTCTTCGGCAACTGGATTGGCGGAGGTATTTTCATTGGTTTGGCATACTCTTGGCTCAATAAAACTAAAACACCTCACATTGATTAGGAGACCTCATGCGTCAAAAGACATTCATCAAACAAACCAGTCTAGCTATTCTACTCTATTTTATTTGCCTAGCCTTTGCAGTTGCCATTGATTTAATCTTTTTCAAAGTCAAAAATATGTATCATACACCTGCTTTAGCGGCTATCTTTGCAGGTTGGGTCTATTTGGGGCTTATCAGAAAAACTAAACAATTTGGAGCTATTACCTGTCTGGGTATCTTTATGTCCCTCTTCTTCTTTGCCTCTGGGCACTTTGTTCTAGCCTTTCTTCCTAGCTTTTTAGCCGGCCTTGTCGCTGATTTTCTAGCTAAGAAAGGGAACTATGAGAATAATAAACTTAATCTACTCTCCTATATGATTTTTTCCCTAGGGAACTTAGCACCCATTATCACCATGTGGCTTGCGCCCAAAGCTTATATCGCACAACTCCTGGCCAAAGGGAAAACTCAAGATTATGTCAATCAAGTTATGGTTCCCTTTACAGGCAGTCATATCTTAATCCTGATTGGAGGAACGCTTATGGCTGCCCTCATTGGAGGCTACATTGCCCAAAATTGGCTGAAAAAATAAATGGCCATCAGCCTTCCTAACAGAGAGTACAAGACAAACATGCTTTTCTTATGTTATAATGAGAAAGAATACAGTCTTTTTCTACTTTGTTATAAAGGACCTAAAGGGAGACCTAATGATGAAAAAACAAAAAATCGCTGTCTTGGGCCCTGGTTCATGGGGAACTGCCCTTGCTCAGGTACTCAACGACAACGGACACGAGGTTCGTATTTGGGGAAACATCCCTGAACAAATTGATGAAATTAACGAGAAACACACCAACACCCGCTACTTCAAGGATGTGGTTTTGGATGAAAACATTAAAGCCTACAAGGAACTGTCTGAAGCCCTTGATAGTGTTGACGCTGTTCTCTTTGTTGTTCCAACCAAAGTTACTCGCTTAGTTGCTAAACAAGTTGCCAAACTTTTGGACCACAAAGTTGTTGTCATGCATGCTTCAAAAGGATTGGAACCCGGAACACACGAACGTCTTTCAACAATCCTTGAAGAAGAGATTCCTGAGAAACTTCGCAGTGACATTGTTGTCGTATCTGGTCCAAGCCACGCTGAAGAAACTATCGTTCGCGATATCACTTTGATTACAGCAGCATCTAAGGATCTTGAAGTGGCACGCTATGTCCAAGGCATTTTCAGTAATAATTACTTCCGCCTCTACACCAATTCAGATGTGATTGGTGTTGAAACAGCTGGTGCTCTTAAAAACATTATCGCGGTAGGTGCAGGTGCCCTCCACGGTATGGGATATGGGGACAATGCTAAGGCAGCCGTTATTACTCGTGGACTTGCAGAAATCACTCGTCTTGGTGTGAAACTCGGTGCTGATCCTTTGACTTACAGCGGTCTATCTGGGGTTGGTGACCTTATTGTTACAGGAACTTCTATCCATTCACGTAACTGGCGTGCTGGGGATGCGCTCGGTCGTGGAGAAAAACTAGAAGACATTGAACGTAACATGGGAATGGTTATCGAAGGTATTTCAACCACAAAGGTTGCCTACGAAATCGCCCAAGAACTCGGTGTCTACATGCCAATTACAACAGCAATCTACAAATCTATCTATGAGGGTGCTGATATCAAGGAATCTATTCTCAATATGATGTCCAATGAATTGCGCTCTGAAAATGAATGGGATAAAAAATAAAAATCTAAGGAGTTCTCATGAAGAATCAAAAAGTTAAAAAAGCTATCATCCCCGCTGCAGGACTCGGGACACGCTTTTTACCAGCTACTAAGGCCTTGGCCAAAGAAATGTTGCCAATCGTTGACAAGCCAACCATCCAATTTATCGTTGAAGAAGCCCTCAAATCAGGTATTGAAGATATCTTGGTGGTTACTGGTAAGTCAAAACGTTCTATCGAAGACCACTTTGATTCAAACTTCGAGTTAGAATACAACTTGGAACAAAAAGGTAAGACAGACTTGTTGAAATTGGTTAATGACACCACTGCTATCAACCTCCACTTTATCCGTCAAAGCCATCCGCGTGGTCTTGGAGATGCAGTTCTTCAAGCCAAAGCATTTGTCGGAAATGAGCCATTCGTTGTCATGCTTGGTGACGACCTCATGGATATCACTAATGACAAAGCAGTACCTTTGACTAAGCAGCTCATTAACGACTATGAGGAAACACATGCATCAACCATTGCAGTTATGCCTGTACCTCACGAAGAAGTTTCTTCATATGGTGTCATCGCCCCTCAAGGCAAAGGCGAAAATGGACGTTATAGCGTTGAAACTTTCGTTGAAAAACCAAATCCAGAAGATGCACCAAGTGATCTTGCTATCATCGGACGTTATCTTCTAACACCTGAAATTTTCGGTATTTTGGAAACTCAAAAACCAGGTGCTGGAAACGAAGTCCAACTGACTGATGCCATCGATACACTTAACAAGACACAACGCGTCTTTGCTCGCGAATTTACTGGAAACCGTTATGATGTAGGTGACAAATTCGGATTCATGAAAACGTCTATCGATTACGCACTTAAACATCCTCAAGTTAAAGATGACCTCAAGCAATACCTCATTGACTTGGGCCACAAACTTGAAGGCAAAGCAGCTAAAAAAGACTAAAATAAAATCCATCGAACATAACATTCGATGGATTTTTCATATGACTTAAAAATAAGTGAATCCTAGAAGAATCAGCAATAGTAAAATATAGGTTAAAAGAGCTGTAGAACGCCAGCCTCTACTAAATAAGCGACTTTCAACCTTGTTGGCCAAAAAGATAGCTGCAAGAGCACCTCCAACTAAACCACCGAGATGGCCAGTAATCCCAACACTAGGTGTAAAAAGGTTGAAGATTAAGTTAATAACAATCAAAGCCAAATAATTACGGCCTAACTGATTAAGCAAGGGGCTGTGACTGTAATAACCAAGAATCACAACAGCCGCAAAAAGTCCAAACAAGGATGTCGAAGCACCAGCTGCAATAACATTAGGCGTAAAAAGTAAGGTAAAGGCATTTCCCATAACACCCGCTAACAAATAAAGCCCTAGAAAACGTGGAGTCCCAAAAATCTGCTCAGCCATTTTCCCCATAAAGTAAAGAGCAAGCATATTAAATAGAAAATGCTCAACACCTATATGCACAAAAATTGGTGTTACAAGACGCCAAAGGTTCAAGGGACTGTACTGAACAAACGCACCGTACATAGCTCCCATCTTAAAAAGGCTCAAAGGCGAAGTCGCTTGAAAGCCATTTAAAAGATATTGACAGATAAAAGTCAACGTCGTAAGCCCCAACAATAGATAGGTTGCTGGGTATTTTTTCCACTCATTTACTGGCATGTGACGACCTCCTTAACAGGAATATCATAGCTGTCTGGTTGAAAATCATGTTTCTGGCAAGGATAAACCGTACTAACTGTATCCCCTTCAAAATCAGACAAATAGCGATCATAGTAACCTGCTCCGTAACCAATGCGATAGCCTTCATCATTGAAAACTACTCCTGGCACATGAATCAAATCAATCTCTGATTTTTCCACAGCCAAATCAGACGCAGGTTCCATCAAGCCAAAAGAGGTTGCAATAAGATTATCTGGATCATAATCCACAAAAATCATTCGACCTTGTTTATATGTTTTAGGAATCAAAAGTCGTTTACCATCCTTTAAAGCCTGATTGATTAAAAGACTGGTATCATATTCATGAGGAAAAGACAAATAAGTCGCAATCACCTGAGCCTCTTTATAAGCAGGTAAGGCAATCAATTGCTCCAAAAGATGTTTATCTATCTTAGCCTTAGTCTCAGGTTCTTGTGAAGTTAATTGAGCCAAGACTGTTTTTCTAAGTTCATTTTTCATAGGTTTATCATATCAAAAAATCTACCAAAAGTCAGACTTGGTAGATTTTTTAGCTTTATCGACTCTGATTAGGCTTCTGCCTTGTGTTTAAGGAATTTTCCAATTTCAGCCACTGCAAAAGCGAGGGCATCTTCGTTTGGACTCATCTTAGGATGGTGAAGTGCATATGGCGTGTCGATTCCCAACCAGAACATGACACCTGGAACTTTACTAAGCAAATAACCAAAATCCTCTCCAGTCATAGCCGGTGGACAATCAATCAGGTTAACTTCTGGGCTAGCATCAAAGAAGGCCATCAACTCTTTAGCCAAGGCTGGATTATTTTCCACAGGAAGATAACCACCTTGTTTCAACATGATATCCACTTCCATACCAAAGCTAGCTGCTACACCTTCTGCAATCTGGCGCACGCGCTTCTGGATGAGGAGACTCATTTCCTGAGTAAGGGTACGAATAGTTCCATAAACCTCTGCAGTTTCAGCGATAACATTATTAGTAGTTCCTGCATGGAAAGAACCAAAGGTAACTACCCCACCCTGAATAGGGTCAACATTACGACTGACAATCGTTTGCACTTGAGTAATAAAGTAAGAAGCTGCTACAAGAGCATCATTGGCCTCATGTGGAAAGGCCGCATGTCCACCTTTCCCCTTGAAAGTAACGAGGACTTCACAAGTCCCAGCAAAAAGGGTACTTGTGTTAGTCGCAATATCACCTACCTTGAAATCTGGACGGACGTGGAGGCCATAGAACTCATCTGGCAACCAATCTCCAAAGGCACCATCTTCATACATAAGCATACCACCAGCTTCATTTTCTTCGGCTGGTTGGAAGAGGAAGAGCATGTTATTTTTAGGCTGTACTTGAAGCATCTGGTCCAAAAGACCAAGTGCTGTGGTCATGTGCATATCGTGTCCACAAGCATGCATACGACCTTCATGAGTAGACTTGAAGTCAAGATCTGTTTCCTCTACGATTGGGAGGCCATCAATATCTGTACGCCAACCAATGGTTTTTTCAGGAGCATGCCCGTGAAGATAGACAAGAATTCCTGTACGCCAAGTACGTTGCTCCACAAAGTCCTTCCCTTCAGTTATTTCGGCAATACGCTCTAAGAGGTAAGCCTGAGTTTTAAATTCTTCCAAACCAATTTCAGGAATTTGGTGAAGGTCTCGTCTGATTTTAATTAAATCAAGTGTCATGTTTTTACCCTTTTTATTGTCTTATTTTATAGAGAATCTAGAAATAGAGGCCTTACAGGCCTCTACTATCAATATGTTACAAGTTACGCAAAGCGTCTTCGAGTGCTGTTTTTTGTTGTGTTTTTTCATCGATTTCCTTGATGATACGAGCTGGAACACCAGCTACAACCACATTTTCAGGAACATCTTGAGTAACGATAGCTCCAGCAGCAACGACTGAACCGTTACCAACTTGAACACCTTCAATAACAACAGCATTAGCACCAACAAGGACGTTGTCACCGATACGAACTGGGTCTGCTGAAGCTGGTTCAATCACACCAGCAAGGACCGCACCCGCACCGATGTGGCTGTTTTTACCAACAGTAGCACGACCACCAAGGATTGCGCCCATATCAATCATAGTACCAGCACCAATTTCAGCACCGATGTTGATAACAGCACCCATCATAACAACAGCATTATCTTCGATAGTTACTTGGTCACGGATAATAGCGCCTGGTTCGATACGCGCATTAAGGTGACGTTTATCAAGCAATGGAACAGCTGAGTTACGGCCATCTTGTTCCACAACATAGTCCTTGTTTTCAGTCAAATTCGCAAGAAGTGGTTCGATATCTTTCCAGTCTCCGAAAAGAACATTACCAAGCTTAGTGACAGAAGCTGGAACAGCAGTTGCCAATTCCCCTTCAAAAGTTACTTTAACATTCGTTTTCTTTTCAGCATTACCGATAAAAGCGATAATTTCTTGTGCAGACATTTTTTGTGCAGTCATGAGATTCTCCATTCACATAAAGTTAGGAATTATTATACCAAAAATTCTGATAATTGTCTTTGCTTTTGCCAAATAGAGTGTATTTTTATGTAAAATTTGTCTTTAGAGCCTCTATGTCAGTAATCACTCGATCTGGTTTGATTGGGGAATTCTCCAACTCTCGACGAGAATAAGGGAAGGTATTCAGCAAGATACCATCGATCCCAACTGCTTCAGCCACAGCAATATCAGTCGTCAGGTCATTTCCCACCATGACAGTCTCAGATGGCTTTAACCCATGATCATCCAAAACTTGCTTTAAAAATTCAGGTTGAGGCTTACAGATACCCACATCCGAAGACAGGTAAATGGCATCAAAGTAAGGTCTTAACTCCATTAAGTCAATCTCAGCATTAGTAAAGGCTGCTTGTGCATTAGACAAGAGATAGAGACGACAGCCCTGCTCTTTTAGAAAGGTCAAAACCTCCTTGGTATGCGGATAAGCTAACAACTGCTTACGAGATAAGACGCGAAATACCATAGCTATCAGTTGGCCCCAATCTTCTAGCTGATTATGGCAACTAGACTGAGACCGACCATCTACATAAAGCTGGTTGAAAATGTGAGCTAAATCAACTTCTGGATAAGCAACTCCTTTAATCTCTATTAACTCCTTACGAGTCTGAGCCACACGCTTAGCATAAGATTTTTTAAGACCTTCACCCTTATAATCCGCCCCATAAGCTTGGTAAAGTTGGGCTAATTTATCCCATAACACAGGATCCTTCTCATCGGTTAGGATATCAACCAAGGTACCATAAAAATCAAAAATGTAGTTCTTATAGGCTCTATTTTTCATCACTTTTTACCCATTACTGAAACTTTCTTACTTATTGCTCCCATCATACACCTTTTAGGAAGACCAAACAAGCTAACTGAGATATTTTCCCATCAAAAAAATCCCAACGACTGTTAGGATTGCTTATCATCTCTAATACGACCAATCAGCAGCTCTCCCGCAACGGTTAATTGCGTCACTGAAGTCAAGTCCAAAGTATCCTTATTGGCATGGAAGAAAAGAGGTGTCATCTCAGCAAATGTTTGAACATGCTCTGATGGCATAGACCAAGTCTTAGCAATCGTCACACGCTCCAAAAGCTCACAAGACTCTTGAAAATGTTCCAGAACATCCTGGTTAGAATAAGCCTGCGCCTCCGGTAACAGTTGACGAAACTCTTTAAGATGATCTTCGTGAGGAATAACCTTGAAAATCAAGCCATGATCAGACAAAAGTCTTCCAAATTCTTGATAATTAGCTGGTGAAAAGATATCTAAAATGACATCGATACCGTGTTCACGTAAGGGCAATTGAGCCAAATCACCAACAAACCAAGCTACGTTTTTCTGAGGATTTTGACGAGCCGCAAGAAGGATAGAATCCTTAGACAAGTCAAAGGCCATGAAATCCTTGTCAAACTCTTGAGCCAACTGACGGCTATAATAGCCTTCACCACAGGCAACATCTAACACGTGCGAGTGTCCAGGAAGGTCACGCAAGCGCTCTGAAATCACCTCCAGGATAGGATCGTAATAGCCTGCTGCAAGAATCTGACTCCTCTTTTCAAAAGAAGCCATATCATAGTGCTTATCTCCCTTAGTCTGTCTCAAAAAATTGACAAAGCCCTGCTTGGCAATATTAAAGGTATGCCTATTCTGACAAACCAAGCTAGACAAATCCAAATGCATTGGCGCCTGACAGATAGGACAAGCAAAAAGACTCTCTTGATCTTTAAAAACACTAAATTTGGCCATAAATCCTCCTCGACACAAAAAAAGAGCACACACCTGAAATCGCTTAGGGCTGCTGGATTCCTCCCCTGACCCGCTTCACGCACAGATGTTGCTCCGAAAAATATTATACCATAAATCGAAGTGATTGCAAGTAGAGAACTTATGATAAGACTAGCTAGTCCTATTTCCTATCATTCCCTATTATTTCCTTCGGTCAGTCTAAAAAACATAAGACTTACCATGGTGACATTTATGTCACTACTTTTTTATTTCTCGACACCTTATAATAAATCCATAGCTTGAGGAAAGCACCAAAAGCTAGTGACATGGCTGACTTTATTGAAAGGAGAAGTCATGTTTAACATATCTCTTAACTTATGGTGAGAGGGTACGAGATTTTAAAACTCACCAAAAATAAAAAAGGAGAACAATAATGACTAACAAAGAAATGAACACTTCTGATTTAGCCTCAGTAACAGGAGGCGGATGGAAGACTAACCTTGCCGTTGGAGGGCTCTGCCTAGCTTCAGGACCTATTGGAACTATGATTTGCCTTGGTGCCTACAACGGCTACATGGACTCTGCACGATAAAAAGAAAGGACATATGAATAATGACTAAGACAATTAACAATCGTAAACACATGACTACTCAAGAACTTGAAGCTGTATCAGGTGGAGTGGTTCCTTGGATGGCTATTTCTGTTGGCATGGCTGCTGCAAAACTGACTTATGACCTTAGCTATGCTGCGGGTAAATCTTTCTATAACCTCACCCACTAACTAACAAAACTCACCTGATATCTCAAAGATTTTGAGGATGATAACTCATGAAACATACCATAAATCGAACAAATGATACTACTACTAATCAATCACCTAAAATGAATAACTATTTACTCGTAAAAATAGCTTTAGCTGGAATTATCAGTAGCCTACTTCTGATACTCCTAATCAACCTTATCTTTCATATACGATTAGGAACACCAATTATTGATACTAATTTGAAGTCCGCTTTTGGTACTCTGATTCTCTTTATGCCTATTTTTCTTCTAACAAGAGAGAAAGAAAAAAATAAAGCATAGAAAGAGTGACTTAAACTGTCTTCAGGAAAACAAAAAGACTCATCTTCTATTAAAAATGCAAGTCCCTTTAGACTTGCACTTTTGTTTACATATCTTGCATTGTTTCCAATTTAGCCAATCGTTTGGCTTCTTTTTTGCGTTCACGACTCTGGCGGAAGAAGTCTTGCATAATCTTAGCACACTCCTCCTCCATGATACCGGTCTCTACTTCTACGCGATGATTGAGACGCTCGTCTCGTAGGATATCGTAGAGGCTGCCCGCACCACCAAACTTTTGATTACTTGCTCCATAGATAACTTTAGGAATACGAGCCAGGCCGATGGCCCCACTACACATGACACAGGGTTCAATGGTCACAAAGAGGGTACAATCTAACAAACGCCAATTGCCCTCGGCCCTATTAGCCTCCTGAATAGCCATGACCTCCGCATGCATAATAGCTTGATTGAGCTCCTCACGTGCATTGTGCCCACGACCGATGACTTCGCCATCTTTAACGATGACACAGCCAATTGGGATCTCTGCTTTATCTAGAGATTTTTCGGCCTCCTTAAGAGCTTCAGACATAAAAAAGTCTTTCTCTTCTTGGGTAAAGTCAAGCATTAGTGTCACTCCCGTTCCAAGATTTGCGAGACAATATCTCACTTAGTCCTTCTATTATAGCATAAGAAAAGAAATACCGAAGACCTCCATTTTAAAGGACACAAAAAAAGCTAAGACGAATCATCCTAGCTTCAAACACATTAGTCTGGTGAGTCTTAGGAATCACACCAATGTGTTCCCCCAAGGCTAGACGAAAAGTCAACGACCGCTTAACATCCTAATTCATATGTCAGTCGGAGTGTCATAGTCAATTGTCTGTGAAATCATTATATAGGCCTAAGGCCTCACAACGATAAACAAAAATGCAACTGTCTCAAACAATTGCAAGGATAGCGTTATAGTTGTGATATTTCACACTTTCCTTCCAAACAAATAATGCCTACTATAAAAGTAACTTTTATAGCTTTTTCCTTACCCACCTATAGTTTATCATGAAACCTCTATCATTTAATTTAAAAATCGGTAATAAAACAATGATATACATTAGAAACAACTGTTAATTGTATGCATTCTTTTGAATATTTTGCTTAACATTTAAAAGGTTGATATATCAACCTTTTAGAGCTTCATAAACTATTTTTTCTAGTCTATCTACACTATTAAACACCTATCATCCTAAGTCTTATCTAATTTTACTGTTTATTAGTCTAACAAGTGTTTAATATTTTATCTCCAACAATTCTTTAAAACAAGGTATGGAACAAGATAATGATTTTTTAGAGAGGTTGCTTCAAAGATAGGAGACCTAGATAGCTAGTCAAAGGATAAACTAGAAGGGAAGTTCTTCTTCCAAGACGAGGTCAGCCAAGTCATTATCAGGATTATTTTCCCTAACAGCACGCTGAGCACGACTCTCCAGAAGTTGGAAAGAGGAACAAAGCACTTCAGTAACGTAATGGGTTTGACCATCCTTATCGTACTTACGGGTACGAAGCTCCCCATCAAGAGAAATTAAACTCCCCTTGCTAGCATAAGATACTAAGGTCTCAGCCAAACGCCCCCAGACAACCACTGTAATAAAGTCAGCCTCACGCTCACCATTTTGCGTCTTATAGCGACGATTAACCGCAACTGTAACACGTGTAAAAGACCTATCACTAGCAGTTTTTACCATTTCAGGAGTCGCTGTCAAACGTCCAATTAAAATAACTTTGTTATACATTTTTTTACCTCCACCTATCTATTCGTAAGCGGAAGTAAAAAATAGATTATTTTAAATAGCTTTACAGATTCCTTTGAGAGTATCCTTACTAATACTCCAATCTACATAACCAAATTATCCTAATATCCCTAGTAAATAGGAGACTATTACTTTTCTAGTAATACTGCTCTCTCAGATATTTTCATGACAGCAGTTGAATGATAAATTTTCTCTACTCGTTTAACTAACTCAACGTTTTTGAACCACAATTTCCCATGAAGCAGGACCGACTTGTTCAAAGCGCGTCACAGGATAATCATTATCTGCAGCCCAGTTTGGTATACTTTCCGTTGCTTGCGTACAATCGAAAGCTATCAACAACTCATCACCTGTAGCTAATTCAGCCATTTTTTTCTTCGCATCAATCAATGGGAATGGACATACCAATCCACCCGTTTCAAGTTTTATCAAAGCCATATGATATTCTCCTCTTAATTTTTGTTGGGTTTTACAAAGATAATATAGGAAGCCGTCCAAACACCTAAAATAGTCACTGGTAAAGCAATCCATCCCTTACTAGAAAAAATTGCTGTAGCTGTTAAACCATTACCAATCGTACAGCCACCAGCCCATGAAGCACCGATTCCCATAAAAATCCCCCCTAGTGTGCTCTTACCGATGGTTGACAAGTCTGGCAAGCGCCAACGAAACTCTCGAGAACCCTTTGCAGCAAGAAAGGAACCAAGAAAAATCCCCAATACAAGAAAAACACCCCAACCAAGCTGTTTACTATCTCCTGTAATAATATAACTAATTAGATGTGCTGAGGGAGTTGTAATCCCTAACCCTCCAACACGACCCGTCAACTGACTAGCAGGCCAAGCAATAAAAGCAACAAGACCTATTAGAAGTCCCGCAAAATATTTATGGTAAGTTTTCTCAAAAAGATAGTGTCTCACTCCCTTATATTTTGATGGAAGCGAAGCAATCTGACGTCTGGGCTTACGTAACTCTCGAATGACAACAAAACTTGTTATAGCTACTAAGAAAACAAGAAAATACCAAACCGGAACTCCTAATTGACCAGCTAAATCATCATTAATTACCCATCGCTTGGCTATTAATTGATTCAAAGGAACAAGAAATCCTGATTTCATAGCTGCTGCACTTGTCATATAAAAGAATAGTGCAACCCAACTACCTAGGAGACCTTCACCGGCACGATACCACGTTCCTGTGGCACATCCCCCAGCAAGAACAATTCCAATACCAAATAGATAGGAACCCACAATTGCTCCTAACACGGAAAATTCTTCATAAGGGTTTCCAATAATACCTAATTTAATCAGGGAAAGTACTCCTATACTTTCTACTGTGATTGCAATAAGAAAAGCGTAAAATAAGGTATTATTACGTGCAATATACATGTCTCGGAAACCACCAGTCAAGCAGAAACGAGTTCGTTGCAAAATGAATCCAAATATCAGACCAATGAGCCCACCAGAAAGAATAGTTGTAAGCATAAGTACCTCCTAAAGTAAATATTGATTACATTTTAAGAAAAATATTATAACTTGCATAATCTTTCTTTTTTATGATTAGCTATAAACTTTCTTTATGACAAAGAAAAAAGCGGCTTACTTACCGCTTCTTGTCTTATTTACCCTTTCCAGTGTTTGGCTGGATCAAAAGCCTCACCAACTACTGCTGAATCATCAAGTTCAATAATACCACGTTTTTGTGGAGCATTTGGAAGTGCCAACTCACGTGGGGCACACATCATACCATAACTATCTTCACCACGAAGTTTTCCTGGGAAGATAAGGGCACCGCTAGGCATCATAGCACCAGGAAGGGCTACGATAGTTTTAAGCCCAAGCGCTGCGTTTGGTGCTCCTGCAACGATTTGGACCTTCTTATCACCAATGTTCACTTGGCAGATGTTAAGGTGGTCACTGTCTGGATGTGCAACCATTTCATCAATTTGTCCAACCACAAAGACTGGTCCTTGTGTGTTTTCCAAACGCTCTTCAAAGCCCTCTTTAGCCAATTCCTCGTTCAAAACAGCTACATCTTGGTCTGACAAGAAAACTTGACCGTTACCTTCAATATCAATGAGGCTTGACGCTTCAAAAATATTCCAAGCAAGAGTCTTGCCTGTTTCATCAGCTGTGACACGCGCCACTTTACCTTTACGTTCTACGCTACGTTTGATGTCCTTAGTATCTTCCAAGATAACCAACAAAACGTCACCAACTTGTTCCTTATTGTATGCAAAAATCATGGGTTCTCCTTCAATAGTTCTTTTATAGATTTTAAAATCGACTGACATGCCAAGAATCGTCATTACTACCATAGCGATAACTAATCTTGTCAATTTTCCAGTCACTCTCTGTTAATTTTACGATAAATTGTTTATGGTACCAAAAGTCATTCCCATAAGAAAATTCGAGAAACATCTTAGCCTTACTCTTCATAATAAACTTAACTCGACAGGGCTCTAACACAAAATCATAGGTGCCTGGAGAACCAAAAGAAGCTGAAAAACCTCTTTTATAACAGTTATCAGTCAAGTATTTTTGAGCTAAAGGAGTCAACTTCTCTTTAAATTCATCAAATAACTCCATTTCCCCAGGAATAGTTTGATGTGTAGGCAGATTATTTTCCTTTTTGTAGGTGTTTATTTCTTGGTGTTTTAGGAAGATATCACTTTCAATTTTGGAATGCTCTACTAAAATTTGGCATAATTCTTCGATGATCTCCTCATTTTTTTCTGTCAGATACTTTTCTTTAGTTTCTGAAATATCAAGAGAGATATTAGGAAAGTGATTGATTTTCATCTTTTAAATCTCCGACAAAAAGGCATTGACTTCTTCTTTGGTTTTACGAGCTTTATTGACCAAGCGTCCCAATTCCTGACCTTTCTGAGTCACGACAAAACTTGGGATACCAAAAATATTCCAAGTTTGCGCCAAAGCCATATAATCATCACGGTTAACACGCACAAAGGTCATATCTGGATGGAGGGCTTCAATTTCAGGCATAACGGGATAGATAAACTGGCAGTCTGGACACCAATCGGCAGTGAAAAAGAAAACCACCTTTTGATCACTTTCAACATAGCTTGCCAATTCTTCAAGATTCTTAGGAATAATCATGCCTGCTCCTCCTCATAGGTCAAGATATCCTCTGCATAAACAAAGCTATAGGAACGTCCATCCTCTAAGACGATACCTCCTGTAAGTCCTGGATTTTCCTTATCAGTGGGATTTGTATAAAGGACTGCGATAGTCCCCAAGTGAGATAATTCTTGTCTAATATCTTGGATTAATGCAGCCTTCTTCATTTCTGTACGTGACTGTCTATACTTCTCTGCCATTGCCAAGAGACCTAAAGCTCCTACGCCTCCAGCAAACAAGGCCAATGTTTTACGTTTCATAAGAAACATTTTACCATAATTTTAGACGAATGGGGAGAGGCTACCTATCTCTTGAGAATCGTGCTAAAATAGTAGCAAGTACTACTCAAGGAGGATTTTATGACTACCCTATTTGACAAAATTAAAGAAGTAACCGAGCTCAGTGCTACTTCAGGCTTTGAAGCTCCTGTACGCGACTACCTTCGCAACAACATCACCCCACTTGTAGATGAAGTCCAAACAGATGGTCTCGGTGGTATTTTCGGTATCAAGCATAGCCAAGCAGAAAATGCCCCTAAGGTGCTTGTGGCTGCCCACATGGATGAAGTTGGGTTTATGATTAAGGAAATCAAAGCAGACGGAACTTTCCGTGTCGTTGAACTTGGTGGTTGGAACCCACTTGTTGTCAGCTCACAACGCTTCACTCTACACACTCGTGACGGCCGTACCTATCCTGTCATCTCAGGTTCAGTGCCACCTCATTTCTTACGTGCTAGCGGTGGAGCTTCAAGTCTTCCCAGTGTTTCTGATATCGTCTTTGATGCTGGTTTTGCCAACCAAGAAGAAGCAAATGCCTACGGCGTTTTCCCAGGTGATGTCATCATTCCTGAATCAGAAACGATTCTCACAGCCAATCAAAAGAATGTCATTTCTAAAGCTTGGGATAACCGTTATGGTGTTCTCATGATTCGTGAACTCTTGGAAAACGTTAAGGATCAAGAACTCAACAATACTCTAATCGCTGGGGCCAATGTTCAAGAAGAAGTTGGTTTACGTGGTGCCCATGTCTCTACCACTAAATTTGATCCTGAAGTTTTCTTTGCAGTGGACTGTTCTCCTGCAGGTGATATCTATGGTAATCAAGGTAAGGTAGGTGATGGTACACTTATTCGTTTCTTCGATCCAGGTCACATCATGTTGCCCAATATGAAAGATTTCCTTTTAACTACTGCTGAAGAAGCTGGTATCAAATATCAATACTACTGTGCTGCGGGCGGAACAGATGCTGGTGCCGCTCACTTGCAGAATGCTGGTGTCCCATCAACAACTATCGGTGTTTGTGCCCGTTACATTCACTCGCACCAAACCCTTTATGCGATGGATGACTTCCTAGAGGCACAAGCCTTCTTACAAGCGATTGTTAAGAAGTTGGATCGTTCAACAGTAGATTTGATTAAAAACTACTAAGACAAGGAGTAACCCATGATTATTGGTTTTATTGGCGTTGGAAAGATGGCGACAGCCATTATCAACGGCCTAAATACAAGCTCACATCGTATCATTATTTCAGGGTCTTCCTTAGCTCGTTCACGCCAAATTGCAGAGGAACTAGAGGTTGAGGCTGCTGCTTCCCATCAAGAATTGTTGGATAATGCTGACCTGGTCATCCTCGGTATCAAACCTCAAATGTTTGATAAGGTACTAACTGGCCTCAATTTCCATCAACCTATCATGAGTATGGCTGCTGGAGTAACCTTGGAACGCCTCGCTTCACTCACCAGTCCAGACCTTCCTCTCATTCGTATCATGCCTAACCTTAACGCTCAGATTCTCAAGAGCACTACTGGTCTTTGCACCAACGATAAAGTATCTGAGGACCTTTTGGCAGTTGCCAAGGAAATCACAGATAGTTTTGGAACTACTGTTGAATTGGCTGAGAAGGACTTTGATACCTTTACTGCTCTAGCTGGCTCTAGTCCGGCCTACATCGCCCTCTTTATAGAGGCTCTAGCCAAGGCTGGCGTCAAAAATGGCCTAAGTAAGCAAGTTGCTCTGACCATTGCCACACAGACAGTTCTAGCTACTGCTGAAAATCTCAGTCTTGGTAGCGACAGTCCACATAATCTTATTGACAAGGTGTGTAGCCCTGGTGGAACCACTATCGCCGGTCTCATGGACCTTGAGCGTACAGGTCTCACCCATAGTGTGGTTTCAAGTATTGATACAACCATTGCTAAAGCTAAAAAACTATAAGAAAAAAGCTCGGAATCTTCCGAGCTTTATTTGATATATGGTGCTAACAATTGTAGGAGTAACATCATTGAAACCGCAATACTATTGTTAATCATATGAGCCATGATACAGTACTCTAACTTTTGACACTTACGATATGCTATCCCAAGGACAAACCCCATACCTGCATATACAATCCAAACACCGATGCTATTAGGCATATGAGCAAGGCCAAAGAGTAAGCTACTCAAAATCAAGCCAACAATAGAATCTGGATTAAAGACACGTCCCATGAGGATCCCTCGAAAAACCAACTCTTCCACAATCGGTGCCATAATTACTGTCAACGTTATGAGAACAAAGGGATTCATATGGATGTTTTCTATGGTTGCCTGATTGGTGCTGTTACTGACACCTTCCATCATCATGACCATTGCACCAATCCTAGTAACAATGTAAATACCTAGGTAGGTCAAGCCAATCATCCCCCAGGCCTTTAGGGAAGAAAGTGTCTTGAAGCCCTCAAGAAGACCCAAGCGTTTTCCCAAGAAAAGAGCTCCTGCGCTCATAAGAAGCAAGACAAAAATTAAGAGACAGACCAGCCTTATATCTTTGACACCTAAATAGATGGTTGGACCTTGAATAATAATTAGTATTAAGAAAGCTAGTAACAAATAGAGAAAGCGTTTAAGAATTGACCCTTTGTTCATGAGAAGCCACCTCTTTTCATCATTTATTTGTATCTTTATTATAATACAACAAAACTTATTTGACAAGACAAAAAGAGAACGAGAGGTGAATTTTTCAAGATAATATAGGCTCTTATCTTATTTTAGATAGGATGAGACGAATAAGAGAAAATCCCAATACTAAGCCATAGAGCAAGACTGATAAGACTGTAACATATGGCAACTGAATATTGACAAAGGCATATAGAGCAATCAAAGCAAAGATAAGCAAAAACTCTAAAATCAGAGTTGCAACTGCTGTCGCTTGCAAAATCTGTTTATTTCGCTCATCATAGGTAGCAATATACATCTGATGAAGACGTTTCGAATTCCTAAACGCTGCAAAATAATAAATCGACAGGGCATAACTCCCAATGGTAACCCCCACTACTAATCCTAGAGTATAATCACTAAGACTGTTAGAACGAACAACAAACAAACCCAAAACACCCAAGCAAAAAAGAGAACATGCTACTCGTGTAATGTATTTCTTAAACTCGGCCTCTGTTTTTTTCTTTCCTAATGTTTTTAATAACATATCTTGACACTCCCTTCATTATCCTTTAAAAGAGCGATATAAACTTTTTCAATGATAACTTTAAACATTCACCTTAAACAAAAAGGCTGAGTAGTACACTTATACTGTTGTTTAAGATATGGACACCCATACTGTACTCGATATGCTTAGTCTTATAATATGTTACCGCATAACCAGCTGACACAATACCATAGATGACAATTGTCTTAGGCGTAAATGCTGAGTGACCAGCCATAAAGAAAAGACTGGAAATAACAAGACCTGTCTTAAAGTATTTTCCAAAGAGCACCTTGGCTAAGAGTCCCCTAAAAACGATTTCTTCCATAACAGGAATGATAAAACCTACTACTGCAAACTGAAGATAGGTTGGTACGTGAATAAATATCTTTTTTAAAGTATCTTGATGTTCCATAGCCGCATTGTGTGTTAACTGACCAACAAAATACCCTAGAAGATCACCTAGGAAAAAGATGACGAGATTTAGAGAAGCAATCGCAACGAGACGTCTCCAATTAATCTCTTTAAGCGATAAGAGTTTAAATCTATAAGCAATCACGATAAAAATAGCCAAACTCCCTAATGCCCAAACACCGTAACCTATTTGCTCCACAAGTGAAAACTTACCATCCTGAGTAAGTAGCGGGAAAGCACGTGATAGTGTTAAATCTAAGATTAGTAGAGTGAGCGCTAAAAAAATAACACCAATTTTCTTCATTACTTGTTTAAACATATCTTTACTCCTTAATCTTCTTCAAAAATAAAGACTTCTTCAATAGCCTTTCCAAAATACCTAGCAATTTTAAAAGCTAGTTCCAACGACGCATTATAGCGTCCTTTTTCGAGTGAAATGATGGTCTGTCTCGTGACTCCCATCTCATCTGCTAACTCTGCCTGACTAATCTTATTAGCCTTGCGAAGTTCCTGAATCTTTGTTTCCATATGATACCTCAACTCTATCGTTTCTTCTCAACTATTTCGACTCCTACCCCTTTTGTCAAGTTCGCTTTACACTTATAGTATAGTTTGCTTTACATATTTTGTAAAGTTTTTTTACATTTTTTGCGAAATTTTCTTTAGCTTTTTAATGACCATATACAGAAATAGTTGAATGATTTTTTCAAAGCACTCAAAAAAGCTGACCAATTGCTCAGCCAACTTTTCTGGTCTTATCAAATTTTTGATAACTTATTTAGTTTTAAGGCGCTCAACATCACGCGCAATCACCAATTCTTCATCCGTTGGAATAACAAACACTTTAACAGCTGACTCTGCTGTTGTAATGTCGCCTACATGTCCAAAGACATTCTTTTCAGGATCCACTTCAATACCAAACCAAGTGAGACCATCCAAAACTGAAGCACGAACCTCGGCAGAGTTTTCACCAATACCTGCTGTAAAGACGATAGCATCCGCTCCGTTCAACACACCGAAGTATTGAGCGATGTATTTACGCAAACGATCCACATAAAGATCATAGGCCAAGGCACATTTTTTATCACCAGCATTCTTACCAGCAATGATATCACGCATATCACTTGATTTTTCAGAAATGCCAAGAAGACCTGATTCCTTATTAAAGACGTGACGGATACGCTCAGCATCTGCCATCTCAGGTTCACGGTCAATAACAAATGGAATAATCGCAGGGTCAAGATCCCCAGTACGTGTTCCCATCATAACGCCACCAAGTGGTGTCAACCCCATTGATGTGTCTACTGATTTACCACCATCAACGGCAGTAATTGAAACACCATTTCCGACATGGGCTGTGATAATCTTAGTTTCTTCAATTGGCTTACCTAACAACTTAGCTGCTTCTTGAGAAACATATTGGTGACTAGTTCCGTGTGCTCCATACTTACGGACTTGGTAATCTGTATAGTAACGATTAGGCACTGGATAACGGTAGGCCACTTCCGGCATAGATGTATGGAAGGCTGTATCAAAAACAGCAACACTCGTAATATCTGGGAGGAGCTCCTTAAAGGCACGAATCCCTGAAGCTGCACCTGGATTGTGTAAAGGCGCCAAGGCTGACAATTCTTCAATCTTAGCCAAAGCTTCCTCATCAACCAAGCTTGATTCTTTGAAATATTCTCCACCAGCAACCACACGGTGACCAACACCTGTAATTTCATCATAGCTCTTGATAATATCAAAACGAATCAAATCATCAAGCAAGATTTTTACTGCCTGAACATGGTCAGCAATATCTAGAGTTTGCGATTCTGAACGGTCATCAAATTTTACTGTTGAAACAGAATCTTTCAAGCCGATACGTTCAATCAAACCCTTAGCAAGAACAACTTCATCTGGCATCTCATATAGTTGCCATTTCAAGCTTGAGCTTCCTGCATTAATTGCTATTGTTTTTGTCATAAGCCACCTCTTTGTAAAACGCTTTCAATAATATAGTCCTATTCTAACATGTTTTGCTAGAAAATGGAATTATCTGATTTCCATTTTTGGAAATTCTCTGTAAAATCTTTGAGGACCTCTGGGTTTTGCAAATCGCTAAGTGGATAAACAAAGGTCTCAGGAGCATTTTCAGTTTGTTTTTTAAGCACAAAGATAGACTTCATGTTATGTTTATTGCCAAAAGCTGCTTCTGGAAGAGTGATAACGGCAATAATATCAGCATATCCTGATAGCCATTTCTTAAGCAAATCACTTTGTGGGCTTGTCAAAAGATTAGTTGGTGCCAAAAGAATAGCAATACCATCTTTCTTCAGGTACTTGAGTGATTGCTCCATGAGAAGGTGATGGGCATAGGTGTGTTCACCGGTTGCTGCAACCTTGAAACGACTCGCAATCTCATCATTTGGGTAATAACCAACAGGTAGATCACTGATAATAACATCACTCTCTTTGAGAATGTGTGGTCGAACAGCATCTTCTTGGATGTAAACTGCACTTGAATTCACCACATCAGCAATGCTAGCTGACAAATCGATAAGGAGATCGTCAACTTCCATTCCCATATAATTAAGGGTTTTCTGACTATTATTTAGAAGAGTTTCAGCCAAGTTTCCTGTCCCCGAACCAATCTCCAAAATATCTAATTGGTCGTCCTTGGTCAAACCTTCAAGTAGGTAAAGAATGATAAATCCAATAGCATCAGGTGTAAACTGGTGATTGGCTTGTAAGGCTTCCAATTGCCCTAGTTTGATAAACAAGAACTGAAAAGCACGACGCCACTCCTCTTTACTTAAATCAAGAGCACGTAATTTCTCGTTGTTTTTGATGATGACTTCATTAGCTACCTCAGCTCCCAAATAATAGGAATTTTGCTCAATAAGTGCATCGTAAGCATGGGTTCCAAGATCATTTTCAATGGTTTGGACATTTTCTAACAACAGCTCAAAAGCTGTCTCAATTGCTTCAAAATTCATGATTTCCTCCGTCCTTCTATCATATCAAAAAGGGAAGAGAATTTCTATTTATGCTCCTGTTTCTTCACATAACGATAGGTCTTGATTTGGCCTTTACTGGCAACTCTAACAATCACTTGTTTGTCCTTAACCTCGTAGGTCGTAGTTCCCTGAGAAAAACTAAAAGCACCTGCTTCCTTGTCCACTAAGTCCATGGTCATTTCTGCCATGAGACGACTTTGACTGGAGATGATTTGCGCTTGGTTCTGTCTAGAGCTAGCAACCACCCGCTCCAAATAAACATGCAGAAGAAGTGTGAAAATGCCAGCCATAAAAAGAGCGTAGAGAAGAACGCCTCCCCTAACCTGTTTTTTCAAAAGCATAAACAAAACTCCTTTGTAGCCCATTTTTAAGAGTCACTTGGATGGTGACTATCTGGTTATTTTGGCTAATTGTACTAGCTTTTACATTGAAAAGCATTGGTTGATAGCCTCGACCATCAGCATTTGTTTTTCGAAAATCAGTAGCACTTGAAAGTCCAAAAGCCAGGTCTTGATTATCCTGCTTGACATAGAGTTTGTTCCCCTCTACCTTTACCAACTGACAACCTTCTAATTCTGCCTCCATTTGTTGAACGAATAGAAGCCAGTCTTGGCTTTCTTGTTGCTTGACCTGCTTAACATTGCTCACCAATACTGTAGTCAGACCTTGATAAACTTGAACTGAACCAGCAATCACCAACAAGGCCACTAGACATTCCAAGAGGGTAAAGGCGCGAACCTTACTATTGAGAGACATGAATAATCTCCTTTCCTGATTCATAAACCTCGATACCTTGCTGGCTACGTTTTACTGTCACTGTGATACCATTTAAAGTCAACTGATCCTGTTTGGTCTGAACTGCCATGGTTGCCACACTCAAAACCTCCTGTTGGTGGAGATTCCTAGCCATTAGCCTACGATTGGTATTGATCTGATCCAAGATAAGACCACTGACGAGTACTAAGACAGCCATTGCTACCAAGCTTTCGATAAGAATATAGCCTCTAAGAGACCGTCTTTTTATATTTACCGCTGCCCATGTTAAGCTGATAGGTCACCACCTCCTTATCACTTGAAAAACGAATCTTTGTGAGGCTAGAGTTGCCTCCTTTGGCATCAAACACTAGCGTCTGCCCCTTATCCAGATGTATATTTTTAGGAATCACCAGACTTGATTTTCCGTTACTGATTTTATCCTTGGACAACTGCAATTCAACATTGGACCCTTCCGCCGCTGCCAAGCGCTGACTATCTCGGTATAGGTACTCAAAGCGCAGATAAAAAAGATTAGTCTCAACCTGCTGAAAAATACCTGTGACTGAGCCTGATAAACTCAGAGTGAGAAAGGCAACCACTGCTAGAGTCACCAGACTCTCCAACAAGGTAAAGGCTCTAATTGGCCACTGAGCGGCTTTCGCCACCATGTTTCGCATAGTAATCATTGTATGAATCTGCCTGTTTTTGCGTGATTTGACCTTCTGAAACAAGAGCGGCTAAGCTAGCTGTCTTGTTATTCTTCATTTCATAAAGTTCTGCTTGAGAATCCACGACCTTGACCACAGCCGCATTTCCAGTCTCTTTAACAGAATCCTTCTGCTTGCTCAAGTTAGGTACAAAGAGCAAAAGGAGAATACTGATAATGAGAAGCACGACCAGCATTTCAATCAGCGTAAAAGCACGTAATTTAACGGCATTCAATTTTTTCAACATCATTTTCATGACATCATTCCTTCCATATTTTGATACATTGGTAATAGCATGGCTGCATAGATCATTACAATCACGACAGCAACAATAACAAAAATGAGGGGTTGCACAAAGGTTGTTGCCTTATTAAGACGGTTAAAGAAAGCCTGCCAAACCTCTTCAGCATAGACTTCTAACTCATAGCCCAACCTAGCATTAGCCTCTCCATAAGCAATAATTAAGGATAGTTCCTTAGTGAAGAAAGGGTGACTAGCAATACGGTCAGGAAAACTCTGTCCTAGCATCAAGGCTTCTTCTAAATCAGCCCCCAGCTCACGAAAGAGCTTTGATTTTTGCTCTTTCATTAGAGCAACTAAGTCTAGCAAGTCAATACCTTGCCCTAAGAGATTTCCCCATTCTCTAGCATAATAGGCAGTCGTATATAGCCTGACAGTTTGGGCTATAAAAGGGATTTTAGCCATTCGTCGATAAAAGACAAGGGCTGACTGGCGTTTGACCCATAGATAGAGAATTAAGCTTAATACAAGCAGTCCGCACAAAGTCACAAAAAAGAGCTGGGGAAAAATCTGAACCAACTGTACAGCCCAATTCTCCTTACCGTCCCCCTCTAACAATTGAGGCAGAAGATAATTTTTGAGTCCCAACATAATCAGAACTAGGAAACCCAGAAGTAGAATAGGATAGGTTGCTACCTCCATGAGTTTCTTACGAACCTTGGTCATACGAAGCATGTAGGTTTCAATCTTGGTTAGACTTCCTAGAAGATTACCGTGCTTATCAGCAAGGGCAATCTGAGTAACAATATTGTCCGAAAAACCTACTGACGCAAACATCTGGTCCAACCTGTCGCCTCGCATTAAGCTCGCTTTCATAAGAGACAAGGAGGATTCTTTCAACAAGTGACTTCGCTCCAAAAAGGCTACGATTTCAGTCAAGGTAAACCCTGCCTTTAAAAGTTGTTTGAAAAGCTGGATAACCTTGAGTTGCTGATTAATCTTTAATTTTTTCCCCTTGGATATCCCCTTCAGTGAGATATCCTTGTTTAACCAAGCCTTCCAACTGCTGGTTCCAGCTGGTTGACGAATGGCTTTGGAAATTTTCACTGGCAAAATCAATCACACCTCCTCCCTTAATCAGACGCATGTAGGCAATCCCTTGAAGGGCATTATCCAACTCAGATTTATCTACACCAAGGTCCAGAAGACGCTCATAAACACCTGCCACACTCTTTGCGTGAATAGTTGAAAGAACAGTCACTCCCGTCAGACTAGCTCTAATAACCGCTCGAGCAGTCTCCTTATCTCGAATCTCTCCAATAATCAAAACATCCGGGCGGTGACGTAATGATAGCTTAATCAAATTATCATAGGTCATGTCAATTGCTTGATTTACCTGGAGTTGCAAAACATTATCCTGTTTAATTTCCACAGGGTCCTCAATCGAAATCACCTGCTGTCCCTTAAAACGCTCCTGAACCAACTCATGCATAAGCGTAGTCTTTCCAGAACCAACGGGACCTGCAAAGAGATATAAGCCACGATAATCCAAAGCATCCATAATAGGCTGGATTCCTTGATTCCAGTACACTAATTCTCGACGTTCGGAATGTAGAACACGAATAACTAAACTTTCTAAGCCGCGATAATCCCCAACGGTAGACAAACGCAGAGAAACCCTTTGACCATCACCACAATCATAGTCACAAGAACCTAGTTGACTCCTACGCTTCTCACCCACCATCATTCCCGCCACAAATTTAAAGTGACCAATAAGACTAGCCATGAAATCAGGCCGATATACATCAATTAATCTCCTCTCCTGGCCAACTCGCATATAGAGCTCGTAAGTATCCTGACGTGGAATGACATAGATGTCTTGAGCCCCACAACTATCAGCATTTTTGATCATTTCCTTAGCAAATTCTGTTACCATAAGGACCTCCTCATAGTCCTATTCGTAAAAAGTTTAAGAAAATGAAAAAAAGCTCGAAAATTTCGAGCTTCTGCATTATTTAACGTTTAATTTTACAGTGGGCATGACTTGGAAGGTCATTTCGCTTTTCATATCCCGGACGGTATTTTTCCTCAGGAATTTCCTGCCAATCATCCAAAAGAGCAATCGATTGATAGACCTGCAGGTATTCGTCACACTCCTCACACCAGTGCTTATCCTCTTGATCCCAAAAAGCAGTCATGACACTACTACGGCTGATATAACTTGGAAAGGTTTCCTCCATCGCAAACCAAAGTTTTTTATAGTACTTGAGGGCATCGTAAAAATTTTCAAATTCCTTAGTACTGATGATATCCTCTTGCCAGCCTTCTAGGAACCACCACGGTTCCAAATCCCCTTTCATTTCAACTACTTGGTACATTTTTCTTTCTCACTTCATCTTTGGTGTTCTTATTATACAAAATTTTCTGGAAAAGATAAAAAAAATGGTCTTATATTTTATATTTATCAAAAATAGAAGAGATTCTAGTCATATAAATACGAAAAGAACCCACAATTCATTGTGAGTTCTTTTGCTTTCATTTTAGTCTTCAGATGATTCCACAATTGCTTCATCAACAGCAATGTTTTCAATAACTTCAACTTCGTTAACTGAAAGTGGTTCAATGTTACGGTAACGAGCCATACCTGTACCAGCAGGGATAGTCTTACCAATGATAACATTTTCTTTAAGACCAAGGAGATGGTCTTTCTTACCACGGATAGCTGCATCTGTAAGGACACGTGTTGTTTCTTGGAAGGAAGCCGCTGACAAGAATGAATTTGTTTCAAGTGAGGCTTTAGTAATACCAAGAAGGACTGGACGAGATGTTGCAGGAACACCACCAGAGATAACAATATCCTTGTTAGCATCTGTGAAGTCAGAAATGTCCATAAGTGTACCTGGAAGGAGATCTGTATCACCTGGATCCATAACACGTACTTTACGAAGCATTTGACGAACCATTACTTCGACGTGTTTGTCACCGATTTCTACCCCTTGGCTACGGTAAACTTTTTGTACTTCTGCAAGAAGATAAGTTTCAACTGACAAGGTATCACGTACTTCAAGGAGACGTTTAGGTTGGATTGACCCTTCTGTCAAGGCCGCACCACGGTGTACTTCGTCACCAACTTCAACTTTCATACGAGCTGTAAATGGAACAACGTATTCACCCATTCCAGTCTTACCTTGAACGAAGACTTTCTTAGTACGTGTTGCAGCATCTTCTTCGATTTCAATAACAGTACCCTTAACTTCAGTGATAACCGCTTCCCCTTTAGGGTTACGTGCTTCAAAGATTTCCTGGATACGTGGAAGACCCTGTGTGATATCGGTGTTTGAGGCTACCCCACCGGTGTGGAAGGTACGCATAGTAAGCTGTGTACCAGGTTCCCCGATAGATTGAGCGGCGATAGTACCAACTGCTTCACCAACTTCAACCGCATCACCTGTTGCCAAGTTGATACCGTAACAGTGACGGCAGACACCGTGACGTGTGTTACATGTAAAGACTGAACGGATAGTTACTTCTTCAACACCAGCATTGACAATAGCAGCAGCCATGTCTTCAGTAATCAAAGTATCTGGACCTACGATTACTTCACCTGTTGTAGGATTCTTAACTGATTTCTTAGTGTAACGACCTTGAAGACGTTCTTCAAGTGTTTCCGTCACTTCTTTACCATCAGTAATCGCACGGATAAGAAGACCTCGGTCTGTTCCACAGTCATCTTCACGAATGATAACATCTTGGGCAACGTCAACCAAACGACGAGTAAGGTAACCTGAGTCGGCTGTCTTAAGGGCCGTATCGGTCATACCTTTACGCGCACCGTGAGTAGAGAAGAACATTTCCAAAACGCTCAAACCTTCACGGAAGTTTGAAAGGATAGGCAATTCCATGATACGTCCGTTAGGCGCGGCCATCAAACCACGCATACCGGCAAGTTGAGAGAAGTTAGAGATGTTACCACGAGCTCCTGAGTCCATCATCATAACGATTGGGTTCTTAGGATCTTGTGTCTCAATCAGACGTTTTTCAAGTGCTTCTTTCGCTTCACGCCATGTTGTTGTAACAGCAACATAACGGTCATCATCTGTCATCAAACCACGACGGAAGGCCTTGTTAATTTCTTCAACACGATGGTGAGCAGCATCGATAATTTCTTGTTTGTTATCGATAACTGGGATATCGGCGATACCCACTGTCAAACCAGCAAGTGTTGAGTGGTAGTAACCAAGGTCTTTCAAACGGTCAAGGAAGGCTGATGTTTCAGTCGTACGAAGACGTTTGAAGGTTTCAGCGATGATGTTACCAAGATTTTTCTTCTTGAATGGCGCATTAATTTCCAAACTATCAATAACTGTTTGGATATCTTGACCTGGTTCAAGGAAGTACTTATCTGGTGTACTATCTGTCAAGTTCTCATTTGTTGTTTCTTGAAGATATGGAATTTCTGCTGGAATGATTGAGTTAAAGAGAATCTTACCAACAGTTGTAACCAAAATCTTGTGAAGTTGGTTTTCTTTCCAAGGTTTATCAGGCATGCTGTCTACTGCGATACCGACACGGCTATGCAAGTGAACATAACCATTACGATAAGCCATAACTGCCTCATCAATATCCTTGAAGACCATACCTTCACCCTCACGGCCTTCTTCTTCCATAGTCAAGTAGTAGTTACCAAGAACCATATCCTGAGATGGTGTTACGACCGGTTTACCGTCTTTAGGGTTAAGGATGTGTTCAGCCGCAAGAAGGAGCAAACGTGCTTCAGCTTGAGCTTCTTCAGACAATGGAACGTGGATGGCCATTTGGTCACCGTCAAAGTCGGCATTGTAGGCCTCACATACCAATGGGTGAAGACGAAGGGCCTTACCATCAATCAAGACAGGTTCGAAGGCCTGGATACCCAAACGGTGGAGGGTAGGTGCGCGGTTAAGAAGTACTGGGTGTTCCTTGATAACATCTTCAAGAATATCCCAAATACGTTCGTCACCACGTTCAACCATACGTTTAGCGGCTTTCACGTTACCTGCGTATTCACGCGCAACGATTTCACGCATCACAAATGGTTTGAAAAGTTCGATGGCCATCAAACGTGGCACACCACATTGGTACATTTTAAGTGTTGGACCAACGGCGATAACGGAACGTCCAGAGAAGTCAACACGTTTACCAAGCAAGTTTTGGCGGAAACGACCTTGTTTACCTTTAAGCATGTGGCTCAAAGATTTAAGTGGACGACTACCTGGTCCAGTGATTGGACGACCACGACGTCCATTATCGATAAGGGCATCTACCGCTTCTTGCAACATACGTTTTTCGTTTTGCACGATGATACCTGGGGCATTCAATTCAAGCAAACGAGCCAAACGATTGTTACGGTTGATAACACGACGATAAAGATCGTTCAAGTCAGATGCCGCAAAACGTCCACCATCCAATTGAACCATTGGACGAAGGTCCGGTGGCAATACTGGCAAGATGTTAAGCACCATCCATTCTGGTTTGTTACCAGACTTGTAGAAGGCATCAAGAACGTCCAAACGACGAACAGCTTTAACACGTTTTTGACCAGTTGCTGTTTTCAACTCTTCTTTGAGTTCAGCAATTTCAGCTTCCAAATCTACTTGTTTCAAGAGATCTTGGATAGCTTCGGCACCCATTTTAGCGACAAATGAACCATGTCCATACTCTTGCAATTTTTCACGATATTCACGTTCTGTCAAGAGAGATTTTGGTTCAAGTGGTGTTTCCTTTGGATCAATAACCACGTAAGCTGCGAAGTAAATAACTTCTTCAAGCGCACGAGGACTCATGTCCAAAGTCAATCCCATACGAGAAGGGATTCCCTTGAAGTACCAGATGTGTGATACTGGTGCTTTCAACTCGATGTGACCCATACGTTCACGACGAACCTTAGCACGTGTTACTTCAACACCACAGCGGTCACAAACGATACCTTTATAACGGATACGTTTGTATTTTCCACACGCACATTCCCAGTCTTTGGTAGGACCAAAGATCACTTCGTCGAAGAGACCTTCGCGTTCTGGTTTGAGCGTACGGTAGTTGATTGTTTCAGGTTTCTTAACTTCACCATAAGACCATGAACGGACCTTAGTTGGTGAAGCTAGTGTGATTTGCATACTTTTAAATCGATTTACGTCAACCACTAGTATTACCTTTCTTTTGTTCTATTGACAATAGCAGCGCTATTCTCACCTTTATCAGCTACCTTAGCAGAGAGAGTGAACTCCCTCTCTAAAGCTTATTTTATTCTGTTTTATCTGAAGCTTCTTTAGCTTTTTCTAATTCAGCAGCTTCTTTGGCTTGTTGTACACGTGCTTTTTCAAGATCATCAACGTGCATGACATCATCGTCTTCACCTTCATCAAGATCACGTAATTCAACTTCGTAGTCATCCTCATCAAGGACACGCATATCAAGACCAAGTGATTGCAATTCTTTAACAAGTACTCGGAATGATTCTGGTACACCTGGTTTTGGAATTGGTTTACCTTTAGTGATAGCTTCATAGGCTTTCAAACGTCCGTTAACGTCATCTGACTTGTAAGTCAAGATTTCTTGAAGGATATTTGATGCACCATAAGCTTCAAGGGCCCAAACCTCCATCTCACCGAAACGTTGTCCACCAAATTGTGCTTTACCACCAAGAGGTTGTTGGGTAACAAGTGAGTAAGGACCTACTGAACGAGCGTGAAGTTTATCATCAACCATATGGTGAAGTTTGATCATGTACATGACACCAACTGACACACGGTTATCAAATGGTTCACCTGTACGTCCATCGTAAAGGATTGTCTTAGCATCACTATCCATACCTGCTTCACGAACAGTATCCCAGAGGTCTTCTGAGCTTGCTCCATCAAAGACTGGTGTTGCGATGTGGATACCCAAGTTACGTGCAGCCATACCAAGGTGAAGTTCCATAACCTGACCGATGTTCATACGTGATGGCACCCCAAGTGGGTTCAACATGATATCAACTGGTGTACCGTCTGGAAGGTAAGGCATGTCTTCAACCGGAACAATACGAGAAACAACCCCTTTGTTACCGTGACGACCGGCCATCTTATCTCCGACCTTGATCTTACGTTTTTGAGCGATGTAAACACGAACAAGCATGTTAACACCTGATTGCAATTCATCACCGTTTGCACGTGTAAAGATTTTAACATCGCGAACGACACCATCACCACCGTGAGGTACACGGAGTGACGTATCACGTACTTCACGAGATTTATCACCAAAGATAGCGTGGAGAAGACGTTCTTCAGCAGAAAGGTCTTTTTCACCCTTAGGTGTTACCTTACCAACAAGAATGTCACCTTCTTTAACCTCAGCACCGATACGGATAATACCCATTTCGTCAAGGTCTTTGAGGGCTTCTTCACCAACGTTTGGCAATTCACGTGTGATTTCTTCAGGCCCAAGCTTTGTATCACGTGTTTCTGATTCGAATTCTTCCAAGTGAACAGATGTATAAACGTCATCTTTCACAAGACGCTCACTCATGATAACGGCATCCTCGAAGTTGTAACCTTCCCATGTCATGTATGCGACGATAGGGTTTTGACCGAGGGCCATTTCTCCACCTTCCATAGATGGACCATCAGCGATAAAGTCACCTTTTTCAACAATATCGCCAACCTTAACCAAAGTACGTTGGTTATAGGCAGTACCTGAGTTTGAACGACGGAATTTTTGAATAGTATAAACATCAAGAGAACCATCTTCACGACGAACTTCAACTTTATCAGCATCAGAGTAGACAACTTTACCGTCGTGTTGGGCGATAACCGCAGCTCCTGAATCGTGGGCAGCTTGATATTCCATACCAGTACCAACATAAGGTGCTTTAGGATCAATCAAAGGCACAGCCTGACGTTGCATGTTGGCACCCATGAGGGCACGGTTAGAGTCATCGTTTTCCAAGAAAGGAATACATGCTGTCGCAACGGCAACTACCTGTTTAGGAGAAACATCCACGAAATCTACAAGGTGTGATGGGTACTCTTGGTTATTACCTTGGTGACGACCCATAACAATTTCTTCTGCAAATGTTCCATCTTCGTTCAATTTAGAGTTAGCCTGAGCAACTGTGTACTCATCTTCTTCATCAGCAGTCAACCAAACCACTTCGTTGGTTACTTTACCAGTTGCACGGTCAACCTTACGATATGGTGTTTGAATGAAACCGTACTTGTTAAGGTGTCCATATGAAGACAAGTTATTGATCAAACCGATGTTAGGTCCTTCAGGTGTTTCAATTGGACACATACGACCGTAGTGCGTGTAGTGCACGTCACGAACTTCATATCCGGCACGGTCACGTGTCAAACCACCAGGTCCCAAGGCTGACAAACGACGTTTGTGTGACAACTCTGACAATGGGTTGTGTTGGTCCATGAACTGTGACAACTGTGAAGAACCGAAGAATTCTTTAACAGCAGCAGTTACAGGGCGAATATTGATGATTTGTTGTGGTGTCAAGACTTCGTTATCTTGAACTGACATACGCTCACGTACGTTACGTTCCATACGAGCCAAACCAATACGGAATTGGTTAGCAAGCAATTCACCAACCGCACGGATACGACGGTTACCAAGGTGGTCGATATCGTCTACTTTACCGATACCTTCAGCAAGGTTGAGGAAGTAGCTCATTTCAGCCAAGATATCCGCTGTTGTTAAAGCACGAACTTTATCATCTGGGTTGGCATTACCAACAATTGTAACCACACGATCTGGATCATTTGGTGCTACAACCTTGAATTTTTGAAGAACAACAGGTTCTGTAACCACCGCATAATCGTTTGGTGTGTATACAAATTTGTTCAAATCACCATCCAAGTATTCTGCGATTGAATCAATCACATCACGTGTCATTTCAGTACCAGCTTCAACAAGGATTTCACCTGTTTCAGGATCTACCAAGTTTTCAGCAATTGTTTGTCCCAAAAGACGTGTCTTGATGTTAAGTTTTTTATTGACTTTGTAACGACCAACAGCAGCCAAGTCATAACGACGTGGATCAAAGAAACGAGCTACAAGCAAGCTACGTGAGCTGTCGGCAGTTTTTGGTTCACCTGGACGAAGACGTTCATAAATTTCTTTAAGCGCTTCATCAGTACGTGAATCTGCTGGGTTTTTGTGGATATCTTTTTCAATGGTATTACGAACCAACTCGCTATCTCCAAAGATATCAACAATTTCATCATCACCTGAGAATCCAAGCGCACGCACAAGCGTTGTGAATGGAATCTTACGTGTACGGTCGATACGAGTGTAGGCAATGTCTTTTGAATCTGTTTCAAGCTCAAGCCATGCCCCACGGTTAGGGATAACTGTTGATCCATAACCCACTTTACCGTTTTTATCAACCTTATCGTTAAAGTAAACACCAGGTGAGCGCACCAACTGAGAAACGATAATACGTTCACCACCATTGATGATGAAAGTACCCATCTCAGTCATAATAGGGAAATCTCCGAAGAAGACTTCCTGAGTTTTGATTTCACCAGTTTCTTTGTTAATAAGACGGAAAGTCACAAAGATAGGTGCTGAGTATGATGCATCGTGGATACGAGCTTCTTCAAGTGTATACTTAGGCTCTTTCAATTCGTAACCAACGAATTCCAATTCCATAGTGTCTGTGAAGTTTGAGATAGGAAGTACATCCTCAAAAACCTCTTTAAGACCAGTATCCAAGAATTCTTTGAATGAATCCGTTTGGATTTCAATCAAGTTTGGTAAATCAAGAACTTCTTTGATTCTTGAAAAACTACGACGGGTACGATGTTTCCCGTATTGAACGTCATGTCCTGCCAAGTCTTCTACTCCTTTTCTACATTCGAGACCTGCTTTGCAAGTCGTGCACTTTAAATATTTGTCTTCTGCCTTGTTCAGTTGCTTGTCCCATTAACAAGTGATTAAACACTAACCTCCACTTACCTGATTAAGGATAAGCAAAAAACTTAGTCTTTGAATTTTTAGAACCTTTAAATATGCGTTACAACACTTGAAAATCCTAAAAATAAGCACAAAAATAGCAGCTAAATCTGACCGAAAAAACGTTGATTTAACTGCTGTATCTCTTGATTGGACAATATTTCAACCAAGTAAGACGACAAATAGTTGCCTATATTATACCTAATTTTTTGCTTTTTTGCAAGTTTTCTTGGCAATTCCTAATGCCCTCCAAGAATGCTAGACCAGGCTTTTTGATAGTCACTGTCAGTTCCACCAATAGCAAATTTGTAGGTTGTATCTCCAGGCCCATTTTTAGCCCAATAAGTATCAACCATTTCACCACTTACAGAAACATTACGACCATTGACAGACACTGTTGCTGGTTTAAGGCCTGTTGATTTGAGCACACTTGCCTTAATAGCACTTGAATCGATATTAAACTTATCTCCCGTTTTAAAAATACCTGGATTGGCATTGTAGATGGCGGAAGTTAAACGAGCCATATATTGCGCATTGTAGGTGTAACCCGTTTTAGAATTGGTTGGTGTATTATTGTCATAACCAGCCCAACCACCAAGAGTAATACCAGGCGTTGAGACGATCAACCAAGCATCCGCAAAGTTATCTGTCGTTCCTGTTTTACCCATCCAGTCAGCTGAGGCTGCTGCACCATTGACATTTTTCAATTCAGAATGAAATTGAGTTGTCGCTCCCTTAACCACAACTTCCTTGAGCAGGTTATCCATGATGCTAGCCGTAGCTCTTGAAAAGACTTGAACCCCTTCAGATTTATGCTGATAGATAACTTCGCCAGTACGGTCAGTAATACTATCAATCATATGACCCTTCTCATAGACGCCACCATTTGAAAGCATCTGATAGGCATTTACTTGCTGGGTAACCGTGGTTTCAATTCCCCCGCCAAGAGGTAAACTCTCGATATTGTAGTTAGCAATCTTATAGCCCATCTTGGTCATGTAACCCTCAACATCAACATCATGACGTTGAAGCATTTGATAAGTCCAAAAGGCTGGAATGTTCCACGAGGTATTGAGTGCCTCTTGTAGGTTCATCATAGCTGTACCCTTATCACCATCATGGAGAATAGGCGTTCCACCCGTAAAATTAGTTGGGTAGTTAGAAAGGATACTTGAGCTACCCATCAAACCTTGATCAATAGCAATTCCATAAGCAATAATAGGCTTAATAGATGAGCCTGGGGAGCGTGCCGTATCAAAGGCATGGTTATTTTGATTATTTTCGTAACTACGACCACCAACAAATCCTAGAATTGCTCCAGTCGCATTATCCATGAGCACATTTCCGACTTCAACTCCACTATTTCCACCTTGGTCGAGGAGGCCACCATATTGACTCGCAGCATCTTGCATCGCATTATAAACTGCATTATCAATAGTTGTCTTAACGCTGTAGCCACCGGTTTGTAGCTCTTGTAGAGCCCTCTCACGATAGCTTTCCTTGGTCTTATCATTTTTCAACTCTTGACTCGATACCTTGTCACGTTTAACGAGATAATCATACATGACATCCTGAGCCTCAGACATGACAGAATAGTACAAATAGTCATGACTTACGGCATCAGACTTCTCACCAGTCTTGAAATCTTTAGTGATATCATAATCCTTATAGCTTTCATACTGCGACTTATCTAGATAGCCACCGCGATAAAGATTGTAGAGTACATCTTGCTGACGTGCTAAGCCATAAGAAAGATCCTCTGCATTTTTTAATTGACCGTCAGCTGTATAAGGTGAGTAGACAATCGGGCTCTGTGGCAAACCTGCCAGATAGGCCGCCTGAGGAACTGTCAAATCCGCTGCAGATACCCCAAAGATACCTTGAGCAGCCTCCTCAATACCAGCAATATTTTTCCCCTTGTTGTTACGTCCAAAAGGAGAAACATTCAGATAATCGGTTAAAATTTCATTTTTAGAAGCGCGACGCTCCAATTGTAAGGCATAGATAATCTCTGCCGCCTTACGTTTAAAGGTTGGCGCATCGCCTGTTACCTGTTGCTTGATTAACTGCTGCGTTAGCGTCGAACCACCACTTGAAGAGCCAACCCCCAAAACTGATGACACCAAAGCCCTAAAAACTGCCTTTGGTACAACACCCTTATGCTTCTTAAAATTTTCATCCTCAGTCGCAATGATGGCATTTTTGACATTGTTAGAAATCGCATCACTCTCAATAGGTGTTCTCAGCAAGTCAGTATCAATATCCGCAATCTTCTTGGAATCAGAATAGCTCATCGAAGATACCAAACTAACCTCACTAATCTGATTCAACAAGGTTTTGTCCTTAATCGACGGAACAGACTCAATTTGACTTCCCAGATAACCCAAACCAATTCCTGCACCGAATAAGGTAAGAACGATAATAACCACATAAAAGAAATCAGACAAGAGCTTTAAGGTTTTTAAGAAAACATCACCCATGTCTAAGAGTGTCATCCCATCCTCAGGCGACTTCCGTGCTTGCTTACGATTCCACTTAGATCCAGTCGTAGCTTTCCTTTCTTTAAAAGATTTATCTCCTCTTTTAGACCTAGAACCAGCAAACTTTGTACGAATAGTCTGCCCTAGTCGCCTAAAATAATTTATTATTTTTTCAAAATTCATAGAAATACCTCAAAGCCTATTATAACAAACTTTGACAAAGCTTGCATAGGGTTGCTTTCTTTTGGTATAATGGTGCAGAATATACTTTACTGGAGAATATCATGACAATTTTTGAAGAACTAAAAGCACGTGGCTTGATTTTTCAAACCACTGATGAAGAAGCCCTTGTAAAAGCCTTTGAAGAGGGACCAGTCTCATACTACACTGGTTATGACCCAACAGCAGACAGTCTCCACCTTGGACACCTTGTCGCTATCCTTACAAGTCGCCGACTTCAATTGGCTGGACACAAACCTTACGCCCTCGTTGGTGGTGCAACAGGTTTGATTGGCGACCCATCATTTAAAGATGCTGAACGTAGCCTGCAAACCAAAGAAACTGTTGAAGGTTGGGTTGAAAAAATCCAAGGACAACTCTCTCGTTTCCTTGATTTTGAAAATGGTGACAACAAGGCCGTTATGGTCAACAACTATGACTGGTTTGGTTCAGTCAGCTTCGTTGATTTCTTGCGTGACGTAGGTAAATACTTCACAGTTAACTACATGATGAGTAAGGAATCTGTTAAGAAACGTATCGAAACAGGTATCTCTTACACTGAGTTTGCCTACCAAATCATGCAAGGTTACGATTTCTATGAACTCAACGATAAGTACGGCGTAACCCTCCAAATTGGTGGTTCTGACCAATGGGGTAACATGACAGCAGGTACTGAGCTCTTGCGTCGTAAAGCAGACAAATCTGGACATGTTATCACTGTACCACTTATCACAGATTCAACTGGTAAAAAATTCGGTAAATCAGAAGGTAACGCTGTCTGGCTTGATGCTACTAAAACAACACCTTACGAAATGTACCAATTCTGGCTCAACGTTATGGATGATGACGCCGTTCGCTTCTTGAAGATTTTCACTTTCTTGTCACTTGAAGAAATCGAAGAGATCGGTAAAGAATTTGACCAAGCTCGTCACCAACGTTTGGCACAAAAGGTTTTGGCTCGTGAAGTTGTGACCTTGGTTCACGGTAAAGAAGCTTACGAACAAGCTGTTCACATCACTGAACAACTCTTCGCTGGTAACCTTAAAGCTCTCTCAGCACGCGACCTTAAAGTTGCCCTCAACGGTGTCCCAACATATGAAATTTCAGCAGATGAAAATCTGAACATCGTTGAACTTCTCGTCAATGCAAAAATTTCACCATCTAAACGTCAAGCACGTGAAGATGTCCAAAACGGTGCTATCTACATCAACGGTGAACGTGTACAAGACTTGGATTACACTCTCTCAGACACAGATAAAATTGATAATGAAATTACTGTTATCCGTCGTGGTAAGAAGAAAAACTTTGTCTTGACTTACTAATTTATAGCTATTCTCACTCCTTAATGGAGTGAGTTTTTTTACCAAAAAGAGCAGTAGGATTGATTCCCAACTACTCTCTTCAGAACACAAAAAACCAGCACTAGGCCGGTTTTCGAGACTATCACATTAGTTATAGATTTTGAATGCGTCGTCGTCGTTTTGACCAACGAATGGCATTGCTTTACGCAATTCAGCACCAACTTTTTCGATTTCAAGGTTAGCAGCTTCTTCACGGTAAGCAGTAAGTTTTGGACGTCCAGCCTTGTAGTCGTTAACGAAGTCGTTAGCGAATTTACCGTTTTGGATGTCAGCAAGAACTGCTTTCATATTTTCTTTCACTTGTTCAGTGATAACACGTGGACCTGATACGTAGTCACCGAATTCAGCAGTGTTTGAAATTGATTGACGCATTTTCTTGAATCCACCTTCGTAGATCAAGTCAACGATCAATTTCATTTCGTGAAGCACTTCAAAGTAAGCCAATTCTGGAGCATATCCAGCTTCAGTCAAGACTTCAAAACCAGCTTCGATAAGGGCAGTCAAACCACCACAAAGAACTGCTTGTTCACCAAACAAATCTTCTTCAGTTTCTTCTTTGTATGTTGTTTCAAGAAGACCAACACGTGCTGCACCAACACCTTTACACCAGTCCATAGCGATGTCTTTAGCGTTACCTGTAGCATCTTGGTATACTGCGTAAAGTGCAGGAACACCAAAACCTTCTTCAAATGTACGACGTACCAAGTGACCTGGTCCTTTAGGAGCACACATGAAAACATCAACATCTTTAGGAACTTTGATGAATTCGAAGTGGATGTTAAATCCGTGTGCGAAACCAACAGCATTACCAGCTTCAAGGTTTGGAGCAATTTCTGCTTCGTAAAGTTCTTGTTGGATTTCGTCTGGAGCCAAGATCATGATAACATCAGCCAATTTAGTTGCTTCTGCTACTGTGTAAGTATCAAAACCATCTTCTTTAGCTTTATCAAATGATTTACCTGGACGAACACCGATGATCACATCGTGACCTGTATCACGCAAGTTTTGTGCATGCGCATGACCTTGTGAACCGTAACCGATAACGGCGATTTTTTTACCGTCAAGTGCTGCTACTTTTACGTCTTTTTCATATTCCATTTGAACTGCCATAGTAATATGTCTCTTTTCTAAAAAAATAATTTATTGCCTTTTTAAGGCTGGGTTAACAAATTTAAGTTGGATTTTTTAATCACGGGTAAATCCAGTAGCACCCGTACGAGCGATATTCTTGATTCCGTAAGGACGAATAACTCGTAGAAGCGCCTCGCTCTTTTCAGCATCACCAGTCATCTGGATAGTGATAGAGCTTGGTGCCACATCAACCACCGAAGCACGGAAAGGTTGAATAATCGCCAAGATTTCAGCACGTTTAGAGGTTGGTGCTGATACCTTAACTAGGATAACTTCACGTTCCAAGTGTGGCTGATCCGTGATATCACGGATGCGAATCACATCAATCTGACGATTAAGCTGTTTGATGATTTGTTCCACTTCATTTTGAGAATTCACATCAATAATAATCGTAATACGTGAAACGTTAGGATCCTCAGAAGCCCCTACAGAGATACTTTCAATGTTAACTTGACGTCGTGAAAGAACACCTGTGAAGCGGTTAAGGACACCTGAACGGTTCTGAAGTTTAGCTGTTAACATTCTACGCATTGAACTTCACCCCCAACATTTCGTGATTACTCTTACCAGCCGGAACGATTGGCAAGACATGCTCTTTACGAGAGATATCCACCTCGATGAACATTGGCACGTCTTCCTTGATAACTTCCAAATCCTGATCAATTGTCTCTGGATTATCAAACTTGTAAGACTTAATGCCGTAAGCTTGAGCCATCAATTGAAAATCTGGAAGGGTATCAAAGATAGACTCTGATGTACGCCCTTCGTAGAAGGACTCTTGCCATTGACGTACCATACCAAGTGAGTGGTTATTCAACATAACAACCTTGATTGGCACCTTGTAAATATTTAAGATAGCCAATTCTTGATTCGTCATTTGGAAACCACCATCACCAACAAAGAGGATAACTTCTTTATCAGGATTAGCAATTTTAGCACCAATTGCTGCTGGGACACCGAATCCCATTGTTCCAAGACCACCTGAGGTCACCAATTGACGCTCATTTTGATATGGATAATACTGAGCTGTCCACATTTGATGTTGACCAACGTCAGTAACAACAACCGCATCACCCTTAGTCAATTCACCGATACGCTCGATAACTGCCTGAGGCTGTACCATACGTTCTTTCTTATCGTAAGAACGTACACGCTCTTTGTCTTTTGTAACTTTTTCAATCCATTTTTCAGTGTTATTCTTAACCACCGGTTCTGCTAAGAGCATTTCAAGAGCTTGCTTGGCATCACCAACAACTGGAAGGTCCACTGCAATAATTTTACCAATCTCAGCTGGATCTACATCAATATGGACAACCTTGGCATTCTTGGCAAATGTTTTAGGATTACCTGTCAAACGGTCATCAAAACGACAACCAATGGCAATCATAAAATCAGCATCGGTCATAGCAATGTTAGCTGCATATGAACCGTGCATACCACCCATACCCAAGAAGAGGGGGTGACTAGTAGCAATTGTCCCTTGACCTAAAAGACTTGTAACAACTGGGATTTGGTAGCGTTCTGCAAAAGCAACTAGCTCCTTAGCAGATTCAGAATAAGACACCCCACCTCCAGCTACAATAACCGGCTTCTTAGCTTTACCCAACTGCTTCAAGATTTTCTTGATTTGCATTTCGTTTGGTCTTAGCGTCGGTTGGTAACTTGGAAGATTAATTTCAGGATCGTTGATGAAGGCTGTTTCCTTAGCCACGACATCTTTAGGGAGGTCGATAACAACTGGACCAGGTCGGCCAGTTGTTGCAATATGAACCGCTTCCCTAATAACACGAGGAATATCAGCTGTATTGCGAATCTGATAATTGTATTTTGTAATCGGCATGGTAATTCCGACAATGTCAGCCTCTTGGAAGGCATCTTTACCAATACCTGGTGTTGCGACCTGACCAGTAAAGACTAGGAGAGGTACGCTATCACTCATAGCATCTGCAATCCCTGTAATAGCATTAGTGGCACCAGGACCACTCGTTACAAGTGCAACACCGAGTTTACCAGTTGATTTGGCATAACCTTCAGCTTCGTGCAGACTTCCTTGCTCATGACGAGATAAGATATGATTAATCTTGTCATTTTTGTAAATAGCATCATACAAAGGAAGAACCGCTCCGCCAGGATATCCAAAGATAGTTGAAATCCCAAGTTCAAGAAGTGTATCTAGAATTAAATCAGCACCAGAGCGTGCTTCTTCAAGTTCAATTTTCTTCACATGGACCTCCTTTAGTAGTTGTTTTTTTCGAATTGTCTAAAAATTCAAAACCTTGTATACTATGATAACATTTTTAACCAAATTTGCAAGGGTTTCGGAGAAAAATATCACAAACTCTTCGGAAAGAATGTTCTTAGTTTTTTTCTTGTGCTTGACGTTCTGCTTTACGTTCTTCGAATTCTTCGTCACTCATCAAAGTTCCGCCGACATTGGCTGATTTAGCAAAGGCTGTATAGCGACGCAACCAACCACTTGAAATTTTTGATTTGAAAGGTTTCAAATGTTTGCGACGTTCTTCAAGGGTTGCATCATCGACAAGTAGATCAAGGGTACGATTTGGAAGATCAATCACAATTTCATCGCCATCTTCGATTAGGGCGATATTACCACCTTCTGCTGCTTCTGGAGAAACGTGACCAATAGCAATACCACGAGTCGCTCCTGAGAAACGACCATCCGTAATCAGAGCCACATCCTTACCAAGACCGCGTCCGACAATCTTAGAAGTTGGTGCCAACATTTCTGGCATACCAGGTCCACCCTGAGGACCCTCGTAACGAATGACAACGACATGACCCTTCTTAACTGTTCCATTGTCAATCAACTCAAGGGCTTGATCTTGTGAATCACAACAAATAGCTTTACCGCGGAAAGTTTTAACAGATGGATCTACACCACCAACCTTGATTACAGCTCCATCCTGAGCAATATTTCCGTAAAGGATAGACAAACCACCAACTGGTGAAATAGGATGCTCGATTGGATGGATAATTTCTTCATTTTTGATTTCAGCACCAGCTACATTTTCTTTCAAAGTCTTACCAGTAACTGTAATACGATCACCCTTAATGGCTCCTTTTTTAATCAACTGATTGATAATGGCTGGAACACCACCAGCTTCATGCACATCATGCATGGTGTAAACACTTGAAGGGGCAATTTTAGAGAGATAAGGTGTCTTCTTGGCAATTTCGTTAATGTCCTTAAGGTCATAGTCAATACCAGCCTCACGCGCAATAGCAAGGGTATGGAGAACAGTATTGGTTGAACCACCCATGGCCATATCAAGAGCAAAAGCATCATCGATAGCTTCTTTAGTCACAATGTCACGTGGGCGAACATTATTTTTGATGTTATCCATCAATTTTGTAGCTGCTTGACGAACCAATTCACGACGTTCATCTGAAACGGCTAGGATAGTACCGTTACCTGGAAGGGCAAGACCCAAAACTTCCATCAAACAGTTCATTGAGTTGGCGGTAAACATTCCTGAACATGAACCACAAGTTGGACAAGCATTTTTCTCCAAATAATCGAGCTCTTCCTTGCTCATATCTCCAGCCTGATAAGTACCGACAGCTTCAAACAAACTTGATAGCGTCGCCTGGTGACCAGTCATATCAACGCCACCCTTCATAGGTCCACCAGAACAAAATACTGCTGGCACATTAGTACGCATGGCTGCCAAAATCATCCCTGGCGTAATCTTATCACAGTTAGGAATATAGAAAACCCCGTCAAACCAGTGGGCATTAATAACTGTTTCTGCTGAATCGGCAATCAATTCACGAGATGGAAGACTGTAACGCATCCCAATATGCCCCATGGCAATCCCATCGTCCACACCAATGGTATTAAACTCAAAAGGAATACCGCCAGCCTCACGGATGGCTTCCTTGGCAATATCTGCTAATTCACGCAAGTGAACATGCCCTGGAACAATATCAATATAAGAGTTACAAATAGCAATGAAGGGCTTTTGCATATCCTTGGCAGATTTAACTTGCCCAGTCGCATACAAAAGTCCGCGTGCTGGTGCCTTATCAACACCAACTTTGATCATATCACTTCTCATGATGTTACCTTCAATCTATAAAATTTCTTACAACATATGTTACCACTTTGGAAAGTAATGTCAAGGAATTTTCAGAATATTTCTGTAATTTTGAAAAGATGTCCCATCCGTATCAAAACTGACAAAACAAAAAGGAAGCCATAAGACTTCCTAAATGATTATTTCAATATTATTCAACACTAAAGAGGTATGGATAAACTGGTTGGTCTCCTTGAAAGATTTCAACTTCAATATCTTCGTGAGCCTCTTCCAATTTTTCCGCAAGTGCTTGAGCTTGGTCTTGATTACCTTCTTCGCCGACATAAATCATAACAATTTCACTGTCTTCGTCAATCATCTTGTCAAAAGTGTCAAGAAGGGCTTGATCCATATCTGGTGTAGACACAAGGATTTTACCATCAACCATACCAAGGATATCATTTTCATGAATCTCAAGTCCGTCAATAGTTGTGTCACGTACCGCCAAGGTCACGCTACCACTTGTTACATCTGAAAGACTAGCTGTCATAGCTTCAACATTCGCTTCGATACTTTGGCTAGGATCAAAAGCAAGCAAGCTTGTAAAGCCTTGTGGTACTGTACGTGTTTCAACAACTGCCGCATTGACATCTACTACTTCAGCAGCTGATTGCGCTGCCATAAAGATGTTTTTATTGTTTGGCAAGATGATAACATTCTTAGCATTGACCTGCTCAATAGCCTTAACAATATCTTCTGTTGATGGGTTCATTGTTTGTCCACCTGAAATCACATAGTCAACACCTTGTGATTTGAAGATATCTGCAAGTCCATCTCCAGCAACAACTGCAATAAGGGCAAAGTCTTTAGGAGCAGAAGGTGCAGCTTGGATAGCTTCTTCTTTTTGAACTTGTGCATCGTGTTGGTTACGCATGTTGTCAACCTTAACTTTGACAAGTGCCCCATATTTAAGACCTTCTTGCATGACAAGACCTGGATCCTCAGTGTGGACGTGAACTTTAACAATTTCATCGTCGTTAACAACAAGGAGAGAATCCCCAAGGTTACTCAAGTAATTTTGGAACTCTTCATAGTCAAAGTCTTTCACATAAGTTGGACCTTGTTTGAGACCAATCATGATTTCCGTACAGTAACCAAAAGTAATGTCTTCTGTTGCAACATGACCAGCAACTGACTTATGATGTTCTGCATTGATCATCTCTGTCATCGTAGCCGGTGTCGCTTGGAAGTCCTCTGAAGCGATATACTCACCTGTAAGGGCTGACAAGAATCCTTCATAAATGAAGACCAAACCTTGACCACCTGAGTCTACCACACCAACTTCTTTCAAAACTGGAAGCATCTCTGGTGTCTTAGCCAAGGCAGCTTTAGCTCCATCGAGAGCTGCACGCATAACCTCAACAGCATCATTTGTAGATTCAGCTTTCTTAATCGCTGCTGAAGCTGCGCCACGTGATACTGTAAGAATTGTTCCTTCGACAGGCTTCATAACAGCTTTATAAGCAACTTCAACCCCTGCTTGGAAGGCATGAGCTAAATCTTGGCCGTCAAGTTCCGTTTTGTCCTTGATACTTTGACCAAATCCACGGAACAATTGTGAGGTGATAACACCTGAGTTACCACGGGCACCCATCAAAAGACCTTTAGACAAAATCTGACCAACTTCACCAACTGTTGACGCTGATTGATCTGCGACAGCTTTGGCTCCGTTATCCATAGTCATTCCCATGTTTGTTCCAGTATCTCCATCTGGTACTGGGAAGACATTGAGTGAATTCACATATTCTGCTTGCTTACCTAGACGTGTTGCTGCCGCTTGGACCATCTCCTGAAGCAAGCTTGTTGTAATTTTAGACACTAGTTTTCTCCTACGACTTTAATATTTTGAACGTAAACATTTACTGTTTCAGCCTTGATACCGAGTTGATTCTCAAGATTAAATTTCACACGTTCTTGAATATTTTTTGAAACCTCACTAATCTTAACACCGTAACTCATAACAGTGTAGACATCCACAGTGATACCTGCATCAGTAGATTTCACGACAACTCCTTTTGCGTAGTTTTCCTTTCCAAGAAGTGCTTGAAAATTATCTCGGATAGCACTCTTACTTGCCATACCGACAACGCCAAAAATTTCTGTTGCTGAACCGCCAACTACTGTTGCGATGACATCATCTGACAATTCGATTTGACCATCTTTTGTATTGATTTTTACAGTCATAATTACTACCTCAAAAAGTTTTTATCAGCTTATTTTACCATATTCGAGCCTACTTGTAAAAAATAAGAAGAAGATCCCCTTTGAATAAGAGTATCTCCTCAGTATTTATCCTTAAAACTTTCTCTTTACGAGATAACGACGGTACATCACGTAGAGGAAGATTGCACGCCATACATTATCAACAACGGTTGCAATCCAGACACCAGCAAGACCCATTCCCAGACTCACTCCAAGGAAGTATCCTGAAAAAATTCGGATGATCCACATCCCAATAGTCGTCGCATAGAAAGGCATCTTAGCCTTACCCAGACCTTGCCAAACTGCTGTGTAGACTAGAGTCCCCGAAGTCACAGGATTCCCAAGGAAAGAATAAAGAATAACTACCTGACTAGCCGCAATAGCTGCTTTATTATCTGTAAAGAGACCTGATAATCCTTGGCCAAAGAGCAAGATACTCCCTGAAACCAGAACCATCAAGAAGGTGGAAATCCAATAAGACTCTCGTATAATACGCTTCATCTGCGTCTTATCCCCTCGACCCAGACTATTGGCAACCAAGATAACCGTAGCCGTTGCGACTCCCATACCAGGCATATAGTTAAACTGAGTGAGGTTTTCACCAATGGCGTTACCACCGACAACGGCTGTACCAAAGGTAACAATAATAGCCACGATGACCACATCTCCAGCACGCATCATCAGTCGCTCACCTGCTGCTGGCAGGGCAATGCCCAACAACTCTCTGTTAAAAGGTTTGGTAATTTCAAGCTGCTTCACATCCAGTTTCATCGCTTGCCAGAGTATCACTGTCCCAACCAGACGAGAGAAAACCGTAGCCGTTGCGACCCCAATAATCCCCCAATGTCCCACAAAGATGGCTAAAGAAGATAAAATAGCATTAAGAACATTGGTCAAAAGACTGACAACCATGGAAATACGAGGTCGTCCCTTGGCCCGTAGGATGTTACCAAAAGTGGTCATCAAGGCTAGGAAGACCACTCCTCCACCGACAAGAGCAAGGTAGAGACTACCAGCCTGAGTCACAGATTGCTCAGTACCTAAAAGATTAAGAATGGCCCCACCACCAAAAATGGAAAGTAGACCAAGGATGAGACTAAGAGCAAGGGTAATAATAATAGCATCCCAAGTGTCTCGGTTAGTCGCTTTAGCATCACCTTTTCCTAAACTCCTGGCAATGACACTGGCACTTGAGGCTCCTAGAGCAATAAAGATAGCTTGGTAAATCGTAATGATATTATTGGCTACGGAAACCCCCGATATAGCGACAATACCCACCTGAGCCACTAGGTAAGAATCGACAACCCCCATCAACATTTGTAGAAGGTTTTCGGCCATAGCAGGCAAGGCTATGTTTAGAATTTTCTTTGTTTCTGTCATAATATTCTTTTCTATATTGATAAAAATAGGGCTGATTTCTCAGCTCCTATTTTTTTATTCTTATACACCAAGATAGCTTTCAACTGCTTTTTGCATATCAGCTGCCGCAACAACTGTTTTATGGCGAACTTCTGCATGTTCAAGTCCATCTACAGCCGCTGGGATAGCTACACCTGAAAGTTGGTGCAAATCTTCTACTGCTTTGAAATCATCCCCACTGTCTTTACCAGTAACAGCTGAAACAGCCACACGTGGGAATTTGTATGGGCTAGCTGTTGAAGCGATAACTGTTGGTGTGTGGTCATCTGTCTTTTGAACATATGCTTCGTAAACAGCTGAGGCAACTGCTGTATGAGGATCTTCGATATACTTGTCTTCATCATAGACACGCTTGATTTCAGCAGCTGTTTCATCCTCAGTTGCAAAACCTGCTGCAAACAAATCAAGAATATCTTTATCTGCATCAGCCAAAGTATACTCACCCTTAGTCACAAGTGCATCCATAAGCTCTTTAGTCTTAGTAGCATCATTACCAAGAAGGTGGAAAATCAAACGTTCCAAGTTAGAAGATACCAAGATATCCATAGAAGGGCTTGTTGTTACCTTGAAGTCACGTTTCTTATCATAAGTACCTGTTGCGAAGAAGTCTGTAAGGACGTTATTTTCATTAGAAGCACAGATTAATTTGCCAACTGGAACACCAATCTGACGTGCATAATAAGCCGCCAAGATATTACCAAAGTTTCCTGTTGGTACTGTGAAGTTCACCTTATCTCCGTTTTGGATATGACCTGCCTTAACCAACTGTGCATAGGCATATACATAGTAAACCACTTGCGGTACCAAACGACCAACGTTCATTGAGTTAGCTGATGAGAATTGCGTATGATGAGCCAACAATTTCTCACGCAAATCAACATCATTAAACATACGTTTCACATCTGTTTGAGCATCATCAAAGTTACCATCAATGGCAATAACGTGCGTATTAGCTCCTGTTTGAGTGGTCATTTGCAATTCTTGGATTTTTGAAACACCGTCTTTTGGATAAAAGACAATGATTTCAGTTCCAGGAACATCTGCAAAACCAGCCATGGCAGCTTTACCAGTGTCACCTGATGTCGCTGTCAAGATAACGATTTTATTATCAACACCTTGCTTTTTAGCTGATGTTGTTAGCAAGTATGGCAAGATTGAAAGGGCCATGTCTTTGAAAGCGATGGTAGAACCATGGAAAAGCTCAAGATTGTAGTGGTTCTTAAGTTTAACTACTGGTGCAATGGCAGCTGTATCAAACTTGTCATCATAAGCATTTGTGATACAGTAATCCAATTCCTCTTCAGTAAAATCATCCAAGAAAGCTGACAAGACCAATTTAGCAACTTCTTGGTAAGAAGCATCTTTCAATTGATCAAAGTCCAAAGTAACCTCAGGCGTTGACAACGGTGTGAACAAACCACCATCTGTTGCCAAACCTTGAAGAATAGCCTGACTAGCTGTTACTTTATTATTTTCGTCACGTGTTGATTGGTATACAAGTGTCATGGTAAATCCTCTTTTTAGATAGTCTGTGGCTCTATTGTAGCATAATTGTCAGAATATTTCTACACGTATTGTGACTTGTGAGAAAATCATCCGGATATCACCTTATTCTTTCCTCTCAAAGACATGAAAAAATCCGGAATAGCTATTCCGGATGTCATCTTAAAATTTATCTTTGGTGTCATTCTTAGTTGAGAAAGTAATATCTTTTGATTTGCCATCACCACTAAGCGTTACTTTCTTATCTTTTTTAGTCACTTTTAGCTCCTGGCCTTTTTTCACATTGAGACCATCAATATCAACGTCTTTGTTGACAGAATTAACAGTCATCTTATGTCCCAAACGGCTAACCTTCCCTTTGAAAAGGGTTGTCGTTGTTTCGCCTGTCTTCGAATCATACTTTTGACCACTGTCTTTCGCAGCTTTTTCAAGAGCTTCATCAAGTTCTTTTTCTATGGTTTCCTCACTGTAATAGTTTTCAAAGGAATCTCCATAAAAGGCTTTAAATAAATCTCCAAAGGCTGAGAAGGACTTCTGAACCCTCTCACGATAGTCCTTGATATAAGTTTTCTTATCAAAAGTATAGCTAGCAGTAACCTTGGCATTGCTACCTTTTACCTTCATGGTTACAGCAGTATCTGTAAAGTACTTTTCAAGCTCCTTACTATCCAAGTCTGTCAAACTTTCAGACATGCTTGAACTATACTCTCTACCTAGAGAACTACTGTACCATTTGCCATCAATATTACCTGTCACATAACGGTAAGTCATAAAGCCACCGATACATAAGAAGACGAGGACTACTGCTGACAAAACTGAGACTAGGATGCGTTTTTTCTTTTTGGGATCCATTGGTTTTTTAGGAGCCAAATTTGCCATAGCTGCTTGTCCTTCTGGAAAAGCAACCGTAGAAGGTGCTGTTGCTGTTACTACTGGTGCCGTTTCTGTTGGCAGAGGACTAGTGCTTGTCTCGACGATTTCTGCCTCAACTTTAATAGGTTCAGTAGTAGTTCTATCTTCAGCTTTAGCTGGTGCTTCATTAACAAACTCTCCAGCTTTCAAAGCATCCGCCATTTCCTGAACACTCGGTTTACGTCCGTTTACCGTCTCAAAATAGTCCAACCATTCTTCTCTTGTCATTTATATTCCCCTTTAATTTCCTTTTTTATTTATTTTTTGTAAAGCTAATGTCACCAAATTCACTGTGTGCCTTGATAGTAAAGCCTTCATTGTTAGGCGTATAATCTAATACATCACCTTTTTTAAAAGCATCTGAATCTCCAGCCTTATCCACAGTGATTGTTTGCTCCCAACGGTTAATATCACCCGTGAAAGCAGTTGTTGTAACACGACCGGTTTTGGCATCATAGGTATAACTCTTTGGAAGTTCTTTCTTCACTGTCTCATCAAACTGTTTATAGTAGTCTTTTTCTGACAATGAATAACTATCAAAAACCTCCGAGAACTCCTCACCGTACTGACCTTTCAATTCAGTAACTCTACTTTTGTAAGCCTGATAAAGACCTTTACGATTGTAAACAAAGCTCACTTTTAAGTGAGCCTTATTGTCAGTAATGCTCATTGCTGTATTGATATCGGTGATAAGATCTTGACCTTGTGGTAAAGCATTACTAACTTTATTCTTAGTAGTAGCAGTGTCTTTCAGAGTGGCTAACATTTTCTCACTAAAGGTTTTGCTTGTCCAATCGCCCTCAATGCTTGCAGCTCGATAACGGTATCCCATCACGAGACAAACAATCAAAAGTATGGTGAGTATCGCTGCAATCACACCTGATACCATCCCCACAATATTCTTCGAGGTTACTGGCTCCTTTGATTCTTTTACTTGTTGACTAGGATTGAATTGAACACTCACCATCCTATCAGCATTAAACTCTTTAAACTTATTAGTCGCTCTATTCCCTGCTGTAGAAGCCATTGGTGGCCTCAATTCATGAGGCTTGAGAGGATGTGCTGTTTCACCCAAACTAAGCCCTTCTTCTTTTGTCATAGGAATCTCCTTATCTTGCTGTAAGGTTATTATAACAATTCTTAAAGCGTTTTTCTATCTTATTCGGGAAAGTCCTTTATTTTTAATTTGGATAAACACTCTAATATAGAGGATTTCTAGCAAAAAAAGTAGCCCTTATAGAGCTACTTTTGTCTATCGCTTACCCTTTGTAATCAAAGGCAATTTCGATAATTTCTTTCAATTCTGAAATAAGTGGTTCTTTCGGATTAGCTGTTGTACATTGGTCTTCATAAGCATGTTCAGCCAAAGTATAGGCAGTGTCTTGAAGAAGTTTCTTAGTGACACCTTGACCCTTCCAGTTCATGTCAATACCAACGGCAACACCCAATTCGTATACTTTTTGTGCCAAAACTTCAACCAATTCAGCATCTGATTGTTTGTCAGTACCCCATCCCATGAAACGAGCGATATCTGCGTAATCTTTGTCTGCACGGAAGTAGTCATATTTAGGGAACATAGCGTGTTTTTGAGGATCACGACCATTGTAACGGATAACGTGAGGCATCAAAATCGCATTAGTACGTCCGTGTGGAATGTCAAACATAGGGCCAACCTTGTGAGCGAGTGAGTGGTTGATACCAAGGAAGGCATTGGCAAAGGCCATACCAGCCATTGTTGACGCATTATGCATTTTTTCACGTGATTCTTCATCACCAAAGCGGTAAGAATGTTCGAGATTTTCAAAAACAAGTTTAATCGCTTGAAGTGAAAGTCCACGTGTATAGTCGCTAGCCATGACTGATACATAAGATTCAATGGCGTGAGTCAAAACGTCCATACCTGTATCAGCTGTAACGCTGGCAGGTACACTCATAACCAAAGCAGGGTCAACGATAGCAATGTCCGGAGTCAAAGCATAATCTGCCAATGGGTACTTGATATGAGTTTCACTATCAGTGATAACCGCGAATGACGTTACCTCTGAACCTGTACCTGAAGTTGTTGGGATACAGATAAATGTTGTCTTCTGAGCGTAAGGAATCTTGTAAGTACGTTTACGAATATCCAAGAATTTTTGTTTAGCACCGAAGAAGCTTACATCTGGGTGTTCAAAGAACATCCACATAGCCTTAGCAGCATCCATTGCAGAACCACCACCAAGAGCGATGATAACATCTGGTTGGAAGTCTACAAAGCGTTCCAAACCTTTGTAAACCGTATTAGTAGATGGGTTTGGCTCAACATCTGAGAAAACATCTACTGCTGGTCTGTGGCGGTTAAGTTCCAATTGGCGTTTAACCAAGTCTGCATAACCAAACTGAACCATACCAGGGTCACAAACCAACATCACGCGCTCTGCATCAATGTGACGCAAGTAAGTTATTGAATCTTTTTCGAAGAAGATTTTTGGTGGGACGCGAAACCATTGCATGTTATTACGACGCTTTGACAATGTTTTGACATTCAAGAGGTCGAATGAGCTAACATTGTGTGACACTGAGTTATGACCGTGTGATCCACAACCAAGAGTCAATGATGGAATCATGTTGTTGTAGATATTACCGATACCACCTTCGGCTGATGGGCTATTTACCAAGACACGGCAGGCCTTCATGCGAATACCATATTGGAGTTGGAGGTCTTCATTTTCAGTGTGAATAACAGCTGTATGTCCAAGACCACCCAAATTGAGCATACCTTCTGCTTTTTTGAATCCATCTTCAACGCCATCAGATTTGATAAGAGCAAGTACTGGAGACAATTTTTCCAAGGCAAGTGGATGTTCCATTGTTGCATCTGGAATTTCTGCCAAGAGCATTTTTGTGCCAGCAGGAACTTTAAGACCAGCTTTTTCAGCAATTTCAATAGCTGAGTGACCTACAATAGCACCATTTACAGCTGTACGTGCTTCATTAAGAACGACTTTTTCCAATTTAGCGATATCAGTTTTTTTAGAAATGATGACACATTGATGTGCTTCAAATTCAGCCTTAACTTCGTCGTAAATAGCTGCATCAACAATCGCTGCTTGTTCAGAAGCACAAATCATACCATTATCAAAAGTTTTTGAAACGATGATATCATTGACAGCACGTTTAACCTTAGCATCTGCCGCAATATAGGCAGGTACGTTACCAGCTCCAACACCAAGCGCTGGCTTACCAGTTGAATAAGCTGCCTTAACCATACCCGGTCCACCAGTCGCAAGTACCGTAGCAATCTTAGGATGGTTCATCAAAAGACCAGTCGCTTCGATAGATGGCTCTTCAATCCACTGGATACAATCCTTAGGAGCACCTGCTTCAATAGCCGCATCACGAACAATACGAGCAGCTTCTGCAGATGATTTTTGAGCTGATGGGTGGAAGGCGAAGACAATAGAGTTACGTGTCTTCAATGCAATGAGGGCTTTGAAAATCGTTGTTGAAGTTGGGTTAGTTGTTGGTGTAACCCCACAGATAACACCGACCGGTTCAGCGATAGAAACCAAACCTTGTTCTTTATCTTCAGCAATAACGCCTACAGTTTTGTCATATTTAATACTATTCCAAATGTATTCAGAAGCATACATGTTCTTGATGGCTTTATCTTCATAAATACCACGCCCTGTTTCATCAACGGCCAATTTAGCCAAATACATGTGTTTATCTAGGGCAGCAATCGCAGCTTGGTGAACAATATGGTCCACTTGCTCCTGCGTAAAGTTAGCCATAGCATCAAGGGCTTCAACACCCTTTGTTGCCAATTCATCAATTACTGTTTGAACATCTTTAGTTTGTTTAGTCATATGAAACTCCTTTGAATACTTGTTAAAAACTTCACAAGCTTTAACACAAGTATATTATAACGTTTTCTAGTCGTTATGTAAACCCTTACAACGACAAAAATAAAGAAATCCATCCATTTTTGGACAGATTTCATCATTATTACCAAATAATCACACGATCTTCTGGGGCACGCCACATGCCGTCGCCTTCTTTGACGTCAAATTCCTTGTGGAATTCGTCGAAGTTTGGTAGTTGAACATTGGTACGGAGTTTTCCTGGTGCGTGGACATCGACACTTGCAAGGAGTTGCATATATTCTGTCCGAGCTTTCATGCGCCAGATGCGAGCAAAGTTGGTGAAGAATTCTTCTGCTGAGAAATCCTCCTCTTTCTTAGCGGCTTCAAGGGCTGCAGCGATGCCTCCAAGATCCGCTACGTTTTCAGAGACGGTCAATTTCCCGTTAATCTTAGCACCGTAAGAGTCTTGGCCTTCGAACTGATCGATGACTTTTTGCGTGCGAGCGGTAAAGGCTTCGTAATCTTCTGGTTTCCACCAGTCCTTCAAGCTACCATTCTCATCAAAGGAAGCACCATTGGTATCAAAAGCGTGTGAAATTTCATGGGCAATGACTGCACCGATTCCGCCGTAGTTAGCTGATGACGATTGGTGAAGATCATAGAAAGGTGCCTGCAAAATTGCTGCTGGGAATACAATTTGGTTTTGTTGCGGATCATAGTAGGCATTGACCATATTTGCTGGCATATGCCACTCACTTCGATCAACTGGTTGGTTCCACTTACTCCAGCTATGAGCAATTGAAATTTCGTAGAGAGCTTGAGCATTTTCAACCAAGGTTTTGCTCTCGTCGATAATCTTCTTGGCATAAGTTTCTGGTAACTTTTCAGGGTAACCGATATGAGGTGTGATGACATTGAGTTTGACAATGGCTTTTTCACGAGTCTCAGGGGCGAGCCAATCTGCTTTTTCTAGACGAGCCTTGTAAACCTCAATCATAGTTGCAACTTTATGCTCTACGTCTGCTTTTGCTTCTGGTGAGAATTTTTCTCCCGCATACCATAATCCAAGCGCTTGGCTATAAGGCACTTCTGCTAATGACAAGGCTGCTTTTTCTTTGGAACGAGGTTCTGGAACACCTGCAATCGTACGACTATATTCACCAGCCAAGACACGGATTTCTTCAGTCAAGAATAAAGTCCAATCTAAGGCTGCACCGAGTTTCAACTTGGCATGAATAGTTTCCCAGTTAGCTGTTGAGTAGAATTTTGGTGCGAATTCCTTCCAGAAACGCTCTTCCGGTACGATAATTTTATCTGGTGCTTGTCCAATCACTTCTGTAAAGAAGGCATCGAGAGGCAATTGGGGAACCAAGGCCTTGAAATCCGCCCACTCATAGGGATGGTAGAGTTTATTGTACTCTGATTTTTCTTCGTTTGATAAGACATATTTGGCCAATTCTGCATCAGCTTCAATGACCTTATCCAGGATATCCTTGATTTCTGCCTCTGGGAAATCAAATTTTGGTAAGAGTTTTTCCATCATCTGGCGCCAGATGGCAAGCAACTCTGGTCCTTTTTCATTGCCTTCTTCATAGTAGGTCGTATCTGGCAAGATTAAACTAAGTGCTGATCCCCACAAGACATTCAATTGGGCATTCATAAAGTCTGGTGACACGCTAAATGGCATAAGATTTGGTTTGCCAGCTAGTTCATAGGCCGCCAATTTGCTTGTATAGTCTTCAAAGGAAGAAAGAGCCTTGATTTCATTGATATAGGGCATGGCTGGAGCTACACCAGCTGCTTCTCTTGCATCAAAATCTGCTACCATCTTATGATATTTGACAAAGTTTTGGAGAATGCTATCTTCGGGCAGCTCTTCTCCCCGTTGCCATTTTCCAGTGATATCCAACATCAAGTTTTCGATATCTTGGTCCAAGTCCATAAAACCACCGGTTGAAGGTTTATCATCAGGAATTACAGCGGTCTCCGCCCATTTTCCATTGACGTAATCATAAAAATCATCTTGTAAGCGTGTCATTACACTTCCTCCATCAACATTAAAAGTGCTTTCATTATAACAAAATTCCCCAGCAAAAGCATTTACTGAGGAAAGTTTGGCTTATTTTACTAAGATTGCTAGGGTTTGATAAGGCTTAAAACTTACCTTTTCAGCAAGCTCTGCATCGTCATAGTTTGACAAGAGCACGCACCCTGACTGGTATTCTGCTGGAATCTCCACTTCAGCTTCGCTTCCATAGAAATTATTGAGTACCAAGAGTTTTTGACCGTCTAAATGACGCTCAAAGGCGTAGACTTCTTGACTATCTTCAAGTGCTGGCTGATAGCTGCCTTCTGAAATAATTGGCATTTCTTTACGCAAGCGAATCAATTCTTTATAGAATTTAAAGATTGGTCCGTCGATTTCATTTTCAACGTTGATGTCTTTGTAAGATTTACCAGCTTTCAACCATGGAGTGCCTGTTGAAAAACCTGCATTTTCAGAAGCATCCCATTGCATTGGTGTACGAGAATTATCGCGTGATTTGGCTTGGATAATCTTAAAGGCTTGCTCCGGTGACTTGCCTTGATCCAAAAGCATCTGGTAGGCATTGATGGATTCGACATCCACATAATCTGCCATCGAATCATAGTCTGGATCAATCATGCCAATCTCTTCGCCCATGTAGATATACGGAGTTCCACGTGACAAGTGAATGCTAGCTGCTAGCATGGTCGCTCCTTCATCACGGAAGTTCTTGATATCTACAAAGCGATTCAAGGCACGAGGTTGGTCATGGTTATTCCAGAAAAGGGCACTCCAACCACCACGTTCACTCATTTCCTTGCCCCATGTATGATAGAGGCGTTTAAGTTCTTCAAAATCAAATGGAGTAATGGTCCATTTTTGACCATCTTCATAGTCGACTTTAAGATGATGGAAGTTAAAGGCCATAGACAACTCGTGACGCTCCGGTGCTGAATACAAAACACAGTTGTCAATGGTTGTCGATGACATCTCTCCAACTGTCATAAAGCTATCATCAGAACCAAAGGTCGCTTCATTCATCATACGAAGATAGTCATGGACAATTGGTTTATCCGTATAAGCTGGTTTCCCTTCATTTTCAGGGCAATCCACCAAGACCTCATCTTTCCCAATCAAATTGATTACATCGAAACGGAATCCTTTGACGCCCTTGTCACGCCAGAAGTTGACCACCTTGAACAACTCCTTGCGGACATTGGGATTTCGCCAATTGAGGTCTGCCTGTGTTTCATCAAAGAGGTGAAGATAGTATTTCCCTGTATCTCCAAAAGGAGCCCAGGCAGAACCACCAAATTTAGACAACCAATCAGTTGGTTGGTCCTGAATGAAGAAGAAATCTTGATAGTACTTGTCTCCAGCAAGAGCCTTTTGGAACCACTCATGCTCCGTTGAGCAATGGTTAAGTACCATGTCTAGCATGAAATCAATCTTGTGCTCCTTACCGACACGGACCATTTCTTCAAAATCAGCCATATCTCCAAAGACAGGGTTGACGGCTGTGTAGTCTGAAATATCGTAACCATTGTCACGCTGAGGACTTGGATAGAAAGGATTGAGCCAAACCATATCCACGCCCAACGCTGCTAGATAAGGAATTTTTTCAATGATCCCTCTGAAATCACCGATTCCATTTCCTGTCGTGTCCTTATATGATTTTGGATAAATTTGGTATACAACCTTTGTTTTATCTAATGCCATTTGTTTAACCTCTTTTTTATCAAAGGGTGGACCGTAACGTCTCCACCCCTTAGCTTATTTTGTTCGATGAGCAATCATGAGAACATCGCCACGTTTGATATCACGTGGAAGATCCCCTTCAACATCTGCTTGGAAATCATCTTGATTTGTAATGATAACTGGAGTCTCAGTGACCAAACCAGCTTCTTTGATAACATCCATATCAAAACTAATCAATTGTTGACCAACAACAACTTTATCACCTTGTTCAACATGAGCCTTAAAACCTTTTCCGTCAAGACTAACCGTATCCATACCAATGTGCATTAGCATTTCAACACCTTCTTCAGAAACGATACCTACAGCGTGCTTAGTTGGGAAGAGTACTGTCACTGTACCATTCACTGGTGAAACCAATTCGCCTTGACTTGGTTCGATGACGACACCTTGTCCCATTACACCTGATGAAAAGACAGGGTCTGTGGCTTGGCTAAGTGGTTTAACTTGGCCAGCAAGTGGGCTAACAACCTCTGCTGATTCAGCAAGAGCCGTTGGTTGTACCAAACCTTCTGAAGCTTCTTTAAGAGCTTCTTGTGCGTGCCCATCTTCCTCTGTTTTCGTTAAAAATCCAGTTTTGTGGAAGAGGAATGTCAATACCATAGCAACTACAATATCGACAATCATGATAATCGCAAAGATTGCCCAATATTGAGGTTTAATTGAGAGGATTGCTGGAAGACCACCGATACCAATAGAGTTTGCTTGAACTCCAAAAACCGCTGAAAGCAAGCCTGACAAGGCAGACGCAGACATACCTGCTACTAATGGATAGACATACTTAACGTTAACACCAAAAAGTGCTGGTTCAGTAACACCAAGATAAGCTGAAATAGTTGCCGGAAGTGAAATTTGTGCTTCACGTTCATCGTGACGTTTAATAAAGTAGTAAGCAAATACTGCTGAACCCTGTGCAATGTTAGAGAGGGCAATCATTGGCCATAAACCAGTACCACCAGCAGTACGCACCAACTCAAGGTCAATCGCATTAGTCATATGGTGAAGACCAGTAATAACAAATGGTGCATAGATGGCACCAAAGATCGCACCGAAGAGCCATTTAACAGGACCAGTCAAACCGGCCAATACCACACCTGAGATAAGGCCTCCAAGCCACCAACCAATTGGACCAAGAACAGCGTAAGAAAGGATAACTGCTGGAACCAATGATAAGAGTGGCACAAAGATCATTGAGATAACTTATGGAATATATTTACGCCAGAAAATTTCAAGATAAGAGAGTGTCAAACCAGCCAAGAGTGCTGGAATAACTTGTCCTTGGTAACCAACTTTTTCAAAACCAAGTATAAAGTGTGGAACATCTCCCGCAGCCTTGTGAGCCGCATATTCATAGGCACTAAGCAAGCTAGGATGAACCAAGCAAATCCCAAGTACAATACCAAGAATTTGACTTGTCCCCATCTTACGAGAGACAGACCATGTGATACCTACTGGCAAGAAACCAAAGATAGCACCACTGATGACTGAAACAATTTCATTAACCCCTTCCCAGAATTTCGAGACCTCAACAATTGTTTTACCACCTAGATTGCTGAATTGGATACTACCCAAGACATTTTGAAGACCAAGAAGAAGCCCCCCAACAATCAAAGCTGGAATCAAAGGTGTAAAGATTTCTGCCAAGGTTGTCATAACACGCTGAACTGGATTTTGGTTGCTCTTAGCAGCTGATTTCGCAGCCTCTTTAGAAACACCTTCAATCCCTGATACAGCAGTGAAATCGTTATAAAAGATTGGCACATCATTACCAATGATAACTTGGAATTGACCTGCATTGGTGAAAGTTCCCTTAACAGCCGGAATGGCTTCGATTGTTTTCACATCTGCCTTCTTGTCATCACCAAGAACGAAACGCATACGTGTCGCACAGTGAGTAACAGCAGTCACATTTTCTTTACCACCGATTGCAGCAAGCAGATCTTTTGCTTCTTGTTCAAATTTACCCATTTGAATCTCCTTTTCTTTTTTGACAATATCTGATTGACTTGATAAACTGATTGTAAACGATTGCAAATTTGTCTGCAAGTGTTCCGGTATTTTTTTTACATATTTTTGTAAAAAAACATCGGTTGTATGTTTTTTTACCTACAAATGAGGAGAAAGATGAAAAAATATCAGATTATTTATAAGGATTTAGAAAAAGCTATCCATGAGCAAAAGTATCAAGTGGGAGACTTTCTCCCCACCGAACAAGAACTGGTTCAATCTTACCAGGTTAGTCGAGACACTATACGAAAGGCATTAACTTTACTCGTTGAAGAAGGCTTGGTCAAAAAGATTCATGGCTCTGGCTCCCAGGTTATTAACCAAGAACAAATCAACTTTCCTGTGTCTGACCTCACTAGTTACCAGGAGCTAATCGAACAACAAGGCCTTAATTCGCAAACCAACGTTATTTCTCTGGATAAAATCATTGTTGATTCAAAACTCTCAGAAAGAACTGGTTTTTCTAATAGCCGACAGGTTTGGCGTGTTGTTCGTCAAAGAGTCGTTGATAGCTGTGCCTCTGTTATAGATATTGATTACCTAGATGCCAGCCTTGTTCCTCAACTAAACCGTAGCATTGCTGAATACTCTATTTACGACTACATTGAGAATCAACTCAACCTTATCATTTCTCATGCCTTTAAAGAAATCACTATCGATAACGCTACCAATCAAGATAAGATTCTTATCGACCTAGGTAAGGACCAGCACGTCGTCTGTGTCCGTTCAAAAGTTTATTTAAACAATGGAAAACAGTTCCAATTTACGGAAAGTCGCCACAAACTTGAAAAATTCAAATTTGTTGATTATGCCAAGCGCCATCATTAAAACGAAAAGCCCAGCTAACAGAAAAAGTATCGGACATTCTTGTCCGATACTTTTTAGTTTTTACGGATAGGATCTGCTAGATACTCTGCACGAGCTCCACCAATTAATTTAGGACGACTCGCCAAAGCAGTCACATGAGCACCACCTAATTCTGGAGTAATAGGACGAAGAGGAACTTGGACCCTCTTCACATGCATACCAATAGAGGTATCCCCAATATCAATACCAGCCTGAGCGACAATTTCCTCCACCTCAACAGGATCCTTCATATAGTCGAAAGCAGCCAGCTGACCACTTCCCCCAGCGTGCAAGGTCGGAAGAACATTCACAATTTCCAAATCTTTAGCCATGGCAAGCTCACGCTCAACAACCAAAGCACGATTCAAATGTTCACAGCCCTGAACAGCCAAGTAAATCCCTTTAGGTTCCAAAACCTCAAGAATAGTTTTCACAATTCGTTGACCAATTTCGCGGCTAGAGGCTTTTCCGATAGTCCCACCAGCAACCTCACTGGAAGATAACCCCAAAACAAAGATAGCTCCTCGCCCAATAGCGGAACGTTCAACAATATCTTCTACAAGCACACGTGTCTTCTCTTCTAAATCTAGCAACATCACAACAGCCCCCCTTTAGACAACAGCTGTATTCAGGATTCGCACAATAAGATAGTACAGAATCACAAAAAAGATAAGGAAAAATGCCCCTAATAATAATAACTGCCTACGGCGTTTCTTACTTAGATCCCAGGAGAAACCAAATCCCATCAAAAAAGGACCAACACTATAACTTAGCATAAACCATAAATCTACGCGTGCTATATGCCAAAAAGAAGAAATAAAGGCCACCAAACCAATTAAGGATAAAATCCAAGAAAAGTCCCAACGATCTGGTTTAGCAAAAGCCAAGCCTATTAAGAAGCAGCCCAAGGCAGGCATGATAATAAATGATAGGGTCATAAAATAAAACATGCCATTATTATAGCATGTTTTACAGATTCATGTTAGTGGCGGTTAATAACACCATAAGCAATAGTGAATGCAATAGCAGCAATACCTACAACGATTGCCATGACAGCCCAGAAAATAGTCATCGCACGGCGTCCCTTGCGATTGTTGAAAGGAAGTCCCCAACCAATCATGATAACACCTAGCAATCCAAGCCAAATTTTATAAGTGATAACAATCGCCGCATCAAAATAGGCAAAAGCAACCAAACCTAAACCTAGCAAAGAAATCAAATAAGACCACTTACCCTTCAAAAATGAAGGCAAGGCCCAACCAAATAACACTAAACCTAGTAGAGCAAGAGCTCCACCACCAAAAAATACAGGTACAATATAATTATCAAACATATTCATATTATAGCATATCTTAAAAAGTTAGGAAATAGAATCTATCAACCAAAGCCATATCCACTCTTTAAAATTTGTTTCCTCTCAATCACAGATTGATTCGCAGATACTAACTATTTATTTGGGTACAAAAAAACAAGACCCAGAAAGGACCTTGTTTTAATAGCCTAATTGCGCTTTGTTTGCACTACATCTATAATCAAAAGGGACTGACATTTAGAAAGTGTGGCAAATCTGTGGCAAAACATAAGAAAAAGGCTTGTCCATATTGGACAAACCCTTTCATTTCAAGCTTATATAGTCTAATTAAGCTTTGTTTGCTGAACCGAATACGTCGATACGTTCTTCAACAGCTTCTGTAATAGCTTCGAAACCTGGTTTCAAGAATTTACGTGGGTCGAAGAGTTTCTTCTTGTCGTATTCTGCTTCATTTGCTTCGTATTCAGCAACAAATTTACGTGTTGCGTTAGCAAATGCGATTTGACATTCAGTGTTAACGTTAACTTTAGCAACACCAAGTTTGATAGCTTCTTGGATTTGATCATCAGGAATACCTGATCCACCGTGCAATACGATTGGGAAGTTAGGAACAGCTTCTGTCAATTTTTGCAAGTGGTCAAGGTGAAGTCCGCTCCAGTTTTCTGGGTAAGGACCGTGGATGTTACCGATACCTGCTGCAAGGAAGTCGATACCAGTTGCAACCATAGCTTTAGCATCTTCGATTGGTGCCAATTCACCATCACCGATGATACCATCTTCTTCACCACCGATTGTACCAACTTCAGCTTCAACTGATACACCGTTAGCGTGTGCAAATTCAACAACTTTAGCTGCTTTTTCAAGGTTTTCTTCAACTGGAAGGTGTGAACCGTCAAACATAACTGAAGTGTAACCTACACGGATACATTCCAAAGCGTCATTGTAGTGACCGTGGTCAAGGTGAATAGCAACTGGTACAGTGATACCCATTGATTCAACCAATTCTTCGATAAGGACTTTACACAATTTGTAACCACCCATGTACTTAGCTGCACCCATAGAAGTTTGGATAAGTACTGGAGCTTGTTTAGCTTCTGCTGCACGCAAGATAGCTTGAGTCCACTCAAGGTTGTTTGTGTTAAATCCACCAACTGCGTAACCATTATCACGAGCTGCTTGGACAAATTTTTCTGCTGAAACGATTGCCATTATAAAGGCCTCCTATATTTTTTTGGGTTTGAACCCGTTTACAAGTTTATTCTATCACAATTGAACTCAAAAAACTAGCTTTTCTACAATTTGTAAGCGTTTTGATTTTTTAATACAAAAAAACCAGTCATGTGACTGGTTACTCTGCGGAAAGAGGGACTTGAACCCTCACGACCTAAAGCGGTCACAGGATCCTTAGTCCTGCGCGTCTGCCAATTCCGCCATTTCCGCTAACAACATTAGTTATTATATCAAGATTGATAACTCGTGTCAATACTTTTTTGAAAGTTTTTTAATAACTTTCTCTTGTCTCTTTCGAAACAACTATTATATAATACCATTTATTGTTTGCTGACGTCAATACTTTTTTGACTTTTTTTAAATTTTTTAGCAAAAACTATCTATCATATCTCTTGTCAAAGGTTAATCTAAACTCTTATTCAGCCTATCTAATTTCTCTCTAAGGGGAGCTAAGTAAACTTCTTCTCCGAAACCACGCGATTTTAAGCCATCCTCAGCACAAGACAATAACGATTCAGTCAAAGGTAAAATCATTTTGAGGTCTGTAGCAGAAATATCTTTTTTCGAAAATAAACGACGAATTCTAGGGTAATCATAGTCAAATGCTTCAAAAAAAGGTGAGTCATTCAAAATATTTTCTAGATTTACCAAATTGACTAAAAGACCAAGGTGAAAGGCTGCTGGCGCAAAGGTTAATGAGAAAGGTTGGGTACATACACTACGAAACTCAATAGTCCCTCGTGTCGTTAAATCTTGGAATTGATAAGAACGATGAGTCTTAAAATCTTCCTCACTTGGTTCAATAGTGACAACTTCGCCACGAATAGAGTGTGCTTTGATAGATGGCGTACTTAGATAGTCTTTAGCACGTATTGGTTCAAAATAGTAGGTTTCGTCACCACGCTTAGCAGTAAAAATGGCTGTCTCAGACAAGTAAGAAAAATAGTCATCTTCATTCTTAAATACCTTAGGAAATACTCCTGCATTTTCCTCAAACACACCATGCATGGAATTCTCCCAGAAAACATCACGGGAAAGCGCTAAATCCCAATCAGAACCACAAAACTCAGAGTTTGCCAATAATACTGCCTTGGGTCCCTCTATTTGGTTAAAAGCATTTAAGACTCTTAAATAGGACGTTTTTGAAACATCTAATTGTACCTGACTCCCACAGATGAAAGAAGCATATTCTGGATAATCATGAAAGAAAGGATCGTTCTTTGCTTTAGATAGTTCGAGAAAATCCATAAGCATTTCATAACGAGGAGATTTAACAGGTCTGTTGTCATTTTTTGCCCAGTTTGGATTCACTCCCCAACCTTGCAACTCATGATTATGATTCTGAAGATAGGGTTGGATTATACTGAGGTAAGTATCCAGACGTTCCTCAACCTCAGAAATTCTCTCAGCCTTTGCAAAAGCAAACTCGATCGTATTGTACGAAACTTCAAAAAGAATCATGTCTCCAGAAGCTTTATCGATAAGCTGAATAGGATTATTATCAGAATCATACTTATCAGCTTGAAAATCAAAATTATCCAAGAGATGGACTAGTAACTGTTTTGTAAGAGAGACATCTGTAGCATTACCACTCAAATTAACAACTGGGTATTCCAACTCAATCCCCACAAATAATTCGGGTTGCTCCTTAATTGGCTCATAGTACCTTTGCTTAAGCAGTTTCTTGGCTGTTGTCAAAATAATGTCCCCCTTTTTAAAATAAGCTTATTCCATTATATCAAAATATTCAGACGATTTATAGACAAAAAAACGCCTGCTTACGAAAAATAACCGTATTACCTTTCGTAAACAAGCGTTACATGCTTATTTATTCCCATTTTATGATGAGTGTTCCCGCTAGGCGTATGCCCAGCGGTAGACCAGAGCTAGACTAAGAAAAGCTAAGCTATTCCATCATCATAACACTCAACAAAATTGATAAAAATTAAACAAGTTCGATGATTGCCATTGGGGCAGCATCGCCACGACGTGGTTCTGTTTTAAGGATACGAGTGTATCCACCGTTACGTTCAGCATAACGAGGTGCGATTTCTGAGAAAAGTTTTTGAAGAGCAGTTGTTGATGTATATTTATCAGTTGCTTCATCATAGCTTTCAGATGCAATTTCGTTACGTACAAATGCAGCTGCTTGACGACGTGCATGCAAATCACCACGTTTACCAAGAGTGATCATTTTTTCAACTGTTTTACGGATTTCTTTAGCACGTGCTTCAGTTGTAACGATTGCTTCGTTAATGATAAGATCTGTAGTCAAATCACGAAGAACCGCTTTACGTTGTGAGCTTGTGCGTCCAAGTTTACGGTAAGCCATGTTATCCTCCTATATTATTATTTATCGTTTTTGAGTCCAAGTCCAAGATCAGCCAACTTAACTTTGACTTCTTCAAGAGATTTGCGACCTAGGTTACGGACTTTCATCATTTCAGGCTCAGTTTTTTCTGTCAAATCATGAACGGTATTAATACCGGCACGTTTCAAACAGTTATATGAGCGTACAGACAAATCAAGTTCTTCGATGGTACGGTCAAGCACCTTTTCATCGTTCACTTTTTCAGTTTCTTTCATTACATCAGTAGCTTTAGCAACATCAGTAAGGTCAGTAAACAAGTTCAAGTGTTCAATCAAAACGCGAGCCGAGAGACCGAGGGCATCTTCAGGGATGATTGTTCCGTTTGTCATGATTTCGATTGTCAATTTATCAAAACCATCATTGCTACCTACACGGGCAGGTTCAACTTGATAATTGACTTTTTTCACTGGTGTGTAGATTGAATCTACAGCCAATGTTCCCACTGGTGCATCGTCTTTCTTGTTTTCATCTGCTGGAACATAACCACGGTTTGTAGCTACTGTCATAGTCGCTTTCAAAGAAGCGCCGTCAGCGATAGTGAAAAGATAATGATCAGGGTTAACAATTTCAATGTCGCTATCAGTCAAGATGTCTCCAGCAGTAACTTCAGCTGGACCTTGGACATCAAGTTCAATTGTCTTTTCGTCTTCGACGTAAGATTTTACAGCAAGTCCTTTAATATTAAGGATGATTTGCATCACGTCTTCACGGACGCCTGGTACGGTATCAAATTCGTGGAGTACTCCATCAATCTTAATTGATGTTACGGCAGCACCTGGAAGTGATGACAAAAGTACACGACGAAGAGAGTTACCCAAAGTTGTACCATAACCACGTTCTAGTGGTTCGATGACAAATTTGCCGTAATCTTTATTTTCATCAATTTTTGTTATTATTGGTTTTTCAAACTCAATCATTTATTATACTCCCTCGAAACGAACCTTGTGTACTATTGTTATTAAAGATTACACACGACGACGTTTTGGAGGACGACAACCATTATGTGGTACAGGTGTTACATCACGGATTGCTGTTACTTCAAGACCTGCAGCAGCAAGAGCACGGATAGCAGACTCACGACCTGAACCAGGACCTTTAACAGTTACTTCAACTGTTTTAAGACCATGTTCTTGTGCAGATTTAGCAGCAGCTTCTGAAGCCATTTGTGCAGCAAATGGTGTAGATTTACGAGAACCTTTGAAACCAAGAGCACCAGCTGATGACCATGCTACAGCGTTACCATGCACATCTGTAATCATAACAATAGTGTTATTGAAAGTAGCGTGAATGTGAGCAATACCAGATTCGATATTCTTTTTCACACGACGTTTACGTGTTGGTTTAGCCAATGTTTTTACCTCCTATTTTATTTTAGTTATTTTTTCTTACCTGCAATCGCAACAGCTTTACCTTTACGAGTGCGGGCATTGTTTTTAGTGTTTTGTCCACGGACAGGAAGTCCACGACGGTGACGGATACCACGGTATGAACCGATTTCCATCAAACGTTTGATGTTAAGGTTAACTTCACGACGAAGGTCACCTTCAACTTTGATTGCATCCACTTCGCGACGGATAGCGTCTTCTTGATCATTTGTCAAATCTTTAACGCGGATGTCTTCAGAAACGCCTGCAGCAGCCAAGATTTTCTTAGATGTTGCAAGTCCGATACCGTATACGTAAGTAAGTGAAATTACTACACGTTTATCGTTTGGAATGTCAACTCCAGCAATACGAGCCATGATTTCTCCTTTCTATATTATCCTTGACGTTGTTTGTGTTTTGGATTTGTTGGACAAATTACCATAACACGACCGTTACGACGAATAACTTTACAGTATTCGCAAATTGGTTTAACCGATGGTCTTACCTTCATGTTTCAATCCCTCCAATTATTTCGATTATTTAAAGCGGTATGTGATGCGTCCACGTGTCAAATCATAAGGACTCATTTCAACAGTCACACGGTCACCGACCAAAATACGAATGTAGTTTTTACGGATTTTACCAGAAACTGTCGCCAAAATTTGGTGTCCATTTTCCAATTCAACAGTAAACATAGCATTAGGCATAGTTTCTACAACTTTACCTTCAATTTCAATCACGTCTTCTTTTGCCACGCAAAAGTACCCCCTAAAATTTCGATTTGATTTCCTCTGAGCACAGAGGTAACAATTATAAGTCAGACTAAAGTATTATAACATGCTTAAGTCTGATACGCAAGTAAGATTATATAATTATTTAATTGCTGCAATCGCTTTTTTAACATCAGCGAATACATCGTCGATATCTTGGTTACCTTGAATATCAGATACAAGACCAAGCTCACGGTAATGTGCAATAATTGGCTCACCTTGAGCAATATTCACATCCAAGCGGCGTTTCACTGTTTCTGGTTTGTCATCTTCACGTTGGTAATAGTCTTCTTCCTTGTAGTCAGCTGGTGGGTTGAATACTTTATGGTAAGTTTCACCTGTTTCGCGGTGAATAATACGACCACTCAAGCGTTCAAGAAGGCAAGATGGATCCACTTCGATATTGATTACTCCATCAAGCTCCAAACCAAGATCAACCAAGATTTGATCCAAGGCATGAGCTTGTTCGATTGTGCGAGGAAAACCATCCAAAAGGAATCCTTTTTCCTTAATGTCGTCTTGAGCCAAACGCTCTTTAACGATTCCGTTTGTTACTTCATCTGGTACCAATTCACCTTTATCGATGAATGATTTGGCCAAAACACCCATTTCAGTTTGGTTAGCCATAGCAGCACGGAACATATCACCAGTTGAGATGTGAGCTACACCAAATTCTTCAACAATTTTTGCAGCTTGAGTCCCTTTACCAGCACCTGGTAGACCCATAATTAAAAGATTCATCTTACGAACTCCTTATTTTTGTTTTCAAATAACTCTATCAAGGTTTTAACACATTGGTAGAGTTATCAAAAAACAAAAGAGAAGGGACAGAAAGTAACCTTTCTTTCCCTCTCAATTGTTCATGAGAAGACTTAGTCTTCAAGATTCATAAATCCAACGTACTGACGTTTCAATAGGTAACCTTCGAGTTGTTTCATACCTTCGATACCAGTTGAAATCAAGATCAAGAGAGATGTACCACCAAGCGCGATTGAGCTTGTAAGGTGCATAAACTGTTGAGCCGCAATTGGAGCCAATGAAATAAACGCGAGAAATACAGCCCCGATTGTTGCCAATCTCTTAAGCAATGAAGACATGTACTTTTCAGTCTCACGACCTGGACGAACACTAGGAATGTAAGACCCATTCTTTTGAAGATTTTCAGCAGTTTTTTCAGGATTTACTTGGACAAATGTGTAGAAGAATGAGAATAAGATAATCAATATCGCGTAAGTAATCATTCCACTAGGTGTATTATACGAGAGTAGTCCTTGTAAGTGTGATAACCATGTAACCTTCGAGAAGAATGGAAGAATAGTACTAGGAATTGTTGTAATCGAGCTAGCAAAGATAACGGGAATAACACCAGCTGGATTTACTTTCAATGGAAGGTAAGAACTCGTTGGAGCCCCTTGAACCAGTTTAGTATATTGAATTGGAATTTGATATTCTGCCTGTTGAACAAATGTCGTAAAGAAGACAATCGCCAAACCTACCACAATTAACAAAGCAACTATGATGTATGAACGAGTCAATTCTCCTGAACGAACATTGACAAAGAAATCCTCGTAAATCGTTGAGAACATTTTTGGAATAGAAGCAATGATCCCTGAAAAGATAATCATTGACACACCATTACCAAAACCTTTATCTGTGATTTGTTCACCAAGCCATGTCACAATTATGCTACCAGCAGTTAGAATTGTCCCAATCAATAGGTAGGTTGAAACATTTGGTGTTTTAACCAATGAAATTGATGAGAGAGTATTAAAACTTGCTGTAATACCAATCGATTGAACAAAGGCTAAAACAAGAGTAATATAGCGAGTCGCTTGGTTCAATTTACGACGACCAACTTCCCCTTGTTTGCCCCACTCCACAAATTTCGGATAGATATCCATCTGCAAAAGTTGGACGATGATTGATGCTGTAATGTAAGGACTAACCCCCATCGAGAAGATTGAGAAGTTATTCATGGCATTACCAGACACCAAGTTAAGCATGTTCAAGAAAGGTAAATCACTTAATTGTTTCAAACTTTCCGCATTGATACCAGGAACTGTTACATGAGTCCCTACACGAAAAACGAAAATAATGAAGATTGTAAATAAAATCTTATTACGAACGTTTTTGACTTTCAACGCGTCTTTTAATAGTTTAAAGAACATAATGAGTTACCCCTCATTAGATGACTTCGATTGAACCACCTTTAGCAGTGATAGCTGCTTCAGCAGATTTTGAGAATTTAGCTGCTTTAACAGTCAATTTCTTAGTCAATTCGCCGTTACCAAGAACTTTAACGCCTGATTTTTCAGCACGAACGATTCCAGCTTCTTTAAGAACTACTGGAGTTACTTCTGTACCATCTTCAAAGACGTTCAATTGATCAAGGTTTACAAGTGCGTATTCTTTAGCGTTGATGTTAGTGAATCCGCGTTTTGGAAGACGACGGAACAATGGAGTTTGTCCACCTTCAAATCCTGGACGTACGCCACCACCGCTACGAGCTTTTTGACCTTTTTGACCACGGCCTGAAGTTTTACCGTTACCAGATGAAGTACCACGACCTACACGGTTGCGGACTTTACGAGAACCTTCAGCAGGTTTCAATTCATGAAGTTTCATTATTATTTTCTCCTCTTTTTGTAAAATGCTAGCGCCTCTAATCAAGTAAGGTAGCTTGATTAGAAACTCGCCTATACATGAAATTCAGTTTAAGTCGCGAGGTAACCCTCACGACTTAAATCAATTTTTATTTAACGTCTTCTACAGTTACCAAGTGAGATACTGCGTTGACCATACCACGGATAGCAGCGTTGTCTTCTTTAACAACTGAGCTATTCAATTTACCAAGTCCAAGAGCAACAACTGTTTTACGTTGTTCTGGTTTGCGTCCGATTGGAGACTTAGTCAAAGTAATTTTAATTTGAGCCATTGTTATCTCCTTTCTTATGCCAAGTCAGATACTGAGATGCCACGAAGAGCCGCAACTTCTTCAGCACGTTTAAGTTGTTTCAATCCTTCAACAGTCGCACGAACGATGTTGATTGGAGTGTTTGAACCAAGTGATTTAGATGTTACATCAGCAACACCAGCCAATTCGATGACGGCACGAACTGCACCACCAGCGGCAACCCCAGCCCCTTCAACAGCTGGTTTCAACAATACTTTCGCTCCACCAAATTCTGAACGAACTTCGTGAGGAATAGTTGTACCAACCATAGGAACTTCGATAAGGTTTTTCTTAGCTGCTTCAACTGCTTTACGGATAGCTTCTGGAACCTCTTGAGATTTACCAGTACCAAATCCTACGCGACCATTACGGTCACCAACAACAACAAGAGCAGCAAAACGCATGTTGCGTCCACCTTTTACAACTTTAGTAACACGGTTGATAGCAACTACGCGTTCTTCAAGTTCTACTGCATTATCTTTAAATGCCATTATTAAGTGTCCTCCCTATTAGAATTTCAATCCGTTTTCACGAGCTGAGTCAGCCAAAGCTTTAACACGTCCGTGATAGAGATATCCACCGCGGTCAAACACCACTTCAGAAATACCTTTAGCTACTGCGCGTTCAGCAACAAGTTTACCGACAACAACGGCTTGTTCTGTTTTAGTTCCTTTAGAAACTTCTTTATCAAGAGTTGATGCACTTGCGAGCGTTACACCCGCTACGTCATCAATTACTTGAGCGTAGATGCCTGTATTAGAACGGAAAATGTTCAAACGTGGGCGATCAGCAGTTCCAGAGAGTTTTCCGCGAACGCGACGGTGGCGTTTTTGGCGGAGTTTGTTTTTATCTGGTTTCGAAATCACAATTTTCACCTCTTAATTATAATGCTAGCTCATGAGAGCTTTTGGTAAAGAGACAATACACAAAGAATTGCCATAAGGATAAAATCCTATTATTTACCAGTTTTACCTTCTTTACGACGTACGTATTCACCAACGTAACGGATACCTTTACCTTTGTAAGGTTCTGGTGAACGAAGGCTACGGATGTAAGCTGCTGTTTGACCAACAACTTCTTTGTTAATACCACTTACAACGATTGAAGTTGCAGATGGTACTTCAAAAGTAATACCTTCTGGAGCTTCAACTTCGTCTTGGTGAGATTTACCAACTGAAAGAACAAGTTTTGTTCCTTGGAGTTGCGCACGATATCCGACACCGCGCATTTCAAGTTCTTTTTTGAAACCTTCAGAAACACCAACAACCATGTTGTTCAAGTTTGCACGTGAAGTACCGTGGATTGTTTTGTTTTCTTTTGAGTCGTTTGGACGGTGAAGTGTAACTTCATTACCTTCAACTTTGATTTCAATGTTTTTGTTAAACTCACGAGTGAGTTCGCCTTTAGGTCCTTTAACAGTAACAACGTTATCGTTGTTTGTTACTTCAACACCAGCAGGCAAAGTAATAACTTTATTACCAATACGTGACATAGTATTTAATTCTCCTGTTAGATTATCAAGCCACAAAGTGACTAGTTTTCACGGGGATGAGTTTCATAGAATATAATCAACGAAACTCGCACAAATCATTTGAGATAAGTGCTTAGTATCTGCTTCTTACCAAACGTAAGCGATAACTTCTCCACCAACGTTCTTTTGACGAGCTTCTTTATCAGTCAAAAGACCTTCTGAAGTAGAGATGATCGCGATTCCAAGTCCGTTAAGAACTTTAGGAACATCTTCACGTTTAGAGTAAACACGAAGACCTGGTTTAGAAATACGTTTCAAGTTAGTGATAACACGTTCACCGTTTTGTCCGTATTTCAAGAATACGCGGATGATACCTTGTTTGTCATCTTCGATAACTTCAACATTTTTTACGAAACCTTCACGTTTAAGGATTTCAGCGATACCTTTTTTAATGTTTGATGCAGGTACTTCAAGTACTTCGTGTTTAGCTTGGTTAGCGTTACGAATACGTGTCAAGAAATCTGCAATTGGGTCAGTCATAACCATTTTATATTTTCTCCTCTTACTAGTAGTTTGAATAATTCACTTGCTAGTTAATGATTGAGCTAGGCTCAGTTGTGTTAAATACATTCAAATTAGGTGAAACTAACTTAAATGTACCATGTTTTTACCAAGAAGCTTTGGTAACACCTGGAATTTGACCTTTGTAAGCCAATTCACGGAAGCAAACACGGCAAAGTTTAAATTTGCGATAAACTGAGTGTGGACGTCCACAACGTTCGCAACGAGTGTAAGCTTGCGTAGAGAACTTCGCAGGGCGTTTGTTCTTAGCAATCATTGATTTTTTAGCCAATTTATTTACCTCCTAGATTATTTTGCAAAAGGCATTCCAAGGCCTTTAAGCAATTCACGACCTTCTTCGTCAGTGTTAGCAGTAGTTACGATAACGATATCCATACCACGTACTTTATCAACATCGTCGAAGTTGATTTCTGGGAAGATAAGTTGTTCTTTAACACCAAGTGTGTAGTTACCACGTCCATCAAATGATTTAGTTGGAACACCATGGAAGTCACGAACACGTGGAAGTGATACTGATACCAATTTATCCAAGAATTCGTACATGCGTTCACCACGAAGGGTAACTTTAGCACCGATCGCTACACCTTCACGAAGACGGAAGCCAGCGATTGATTTCTTAGCTTTAGTAATCAATGGTTTTTGACCTGAAATAAGTGCCAACTCAGCAGCAGCTTTTTCAAGAGTTTTAGCGTTGTTTACAGCTTCACCAACACCCATGTTGATAACGATTTTATCAACTTTTGGCACAGCCATAACTGAAGAATAATTGAATTTTTCAGTCAAAGCTGGAATTACTTCGTTAGTGTATTTTTCTTTAAGACGGTTAGCCATTTAATACTTTCTCCTTTCCTTCGTGATTAGTCAAGCACTTCGCCTGATTTTTTGTTGTAACGAACTTTTTTGCCGTCAACAACTTTGTAACCTACACGTCCAGCTACACCGTTCTTGTCAAGAACTTGAACGTTTGAAGCGTGGATTGGTGCTTCTTTTTCCACGATAGCACCTTGAGGGTTTTCAGCTGATGGTTTTTGGTGTTTTTTGATGATTGCAACACCTTCAACAACAACTTTGTTTACTTTTGGAAGAGCTTTAAGAACTACTGCTTCAGTTCCTTTGTCTTTACCAGCAATAACGCGAACTTTATCGCCTTTTTTTACAAACATTTGAGTATTTCTCCTATTATTTCTTACGCCCTAATGGGCACCCTGAACATTTCAGGGGACTAAGTTTGTGTTAATTCAGATTAAAGTACTTCTGGCGCCAAAGATACGATACGCATGTATCCACCTTCACGCAATTCACGTGCAACAGGGCCAAAGATACGAGTTCCACGAGGAGTTTTGTCATCGCGGATGATTACTGCAGCGTTATCATCAAACTTGATGTATGAACCGTCTGGACGGCGAGCACCAGTTTTTGTACGAACGATAACAGCTTTAACAACATCACCTTTTTTAACAGCTCCACCTGGTGTAGCTTGTTTAACAGTTGCAACGATAACGTCGCCGATGTTAGCGAATTTACGTCCTGAACCACCAAGAACTTTGATAGTCAAGATTTCACGAGCACCGCTATTATCAGCAACTTTTAAGCGACTTTCTTGTTGAATCATTTCAATTGTCTCCTTTTAGTTTTATTAGATAATAACAGCTTCTTCCACAACTTCTACAAGACGGAAGCGTTTTGTAGCTGAAAGTGGGCGAGTTTCCATGATACGAACGATATCGCCTTCTTTAGCAACGTTGTTTTCATCATGTGCTTTGTATTTTTTAGAATAGTTGATACGTTTACCATAGACTGGGTGGTTACGTTTAGTTTCAACTACAACTGTGATTGTTTTATCCATCTTGTCAGATACTACGCGTCCAACAAGGGTTTTACGTTGATTACGTTCCATTATTAGAATTGCTCCTTTCCCAATCTATTATTTGATTTCAGATTGCACAGTTTTAACACGTGCAATTTGTTTTTTCACTTCGTTCAAACGGGCAGTTTGATCAAGTTGACCTGCTGCAGCTTGGAAACGAAGGTCGAAAAGTTCTTTCTTAAGTTCGTTTTCTTTTTTAGCAAGCTCTTCTTGAGACAAGCCACGAAGCTCAGCAACAAACTTTTTGATTTCTTCAAGTTTCATGTCTTCTCCTTATTCTGCTTCACGTTTCACGAATTTACATTTAACTGGCAATTTATGGCTAGCAAGACGAAGCGCTTCACGTGCAACTTCTTCAGAAACACCTGCGATTTCGAACATTACTTTACCACGTTTAACTGGTGCTACCCAACCTTCAGGTGCCCCTTTACCAGAACCCATACGTACACCGATAGCTTTAGCAGTGTATGATTTGTGTGGGAAGATCTTGATCCAAACCTTACCACCACGTTTCATGTAACGAGTCATGGCAATACGAGCAGCCTCGATTTGACGGTTTGTGATCCAGTGGCTAGTTGTAGCTTGAAGACCGTATTCACCGAATGATACTTCTTTACCACCTTTAGCCTCACCGCGCATTTTTCCACGGAATTCACGACGGTGTTTAACACGTTTAGGTACTAACATTTGTTATTTGCCTCCTTTAGTGTTTTTACGAGCTGGAAGAACTTCTCCACGGTAGATCCAAACTTTAACACCAAGTTTACCGTAAGTTGTGTCAGCTTCTTCCCAAGCGTAATCGATATCAGCGCGAAGTGTGTGAAGTGGAACTGTACCTTCAGAGTATCCTTCTGCACGGGCGATATCTGCACCGTTCAAACGACCTGATACTTGAGTTTTGATTCCTTTAGCTCCAGCACGCATTGCACGTTGGATAGCTTGTTTTTGTGCACGACGGAAAGCAACACGTTGCTCAAGTTGGCGAGCAATTGTTTCACCAACAAGGTGAGCGTCCAAATCAGGTTTCTTGATTTCAACGATGTTGATGTGTACTTGTTTTCCAGTCAATTTGTTAAGTTGAGCGCGAAGAGCGTCAACGTTTGATCCACCTTTACCGATAACCATACCTGGTTTAGCAGTGTGAAGTGAAACAATAACTTTGTTTACAGCACGTTCGATTTCAATAGTTGAAACTGAAGCGTCTGCAAGTTCTTTTTGAATGAATTTGCGGATTGCCAAATCTTCGTGAAGGTAATCTGCGTATTCTTTTTCAGCATACCATTTCGCATCCCAGTCACGGATGATCCCGACACGCATACCAATTGGATGTACTTTTTGACCCACGAGTTTACCTCCTTATTTTTCTGACACAACTACTGTTACGTGAGTTGTGCGTTTGTTGATTGGTGAAGCTGAACCTTTCGCACGTGGACGGAAACGTTTCATTGTTGGTCCTTCGTTTGCGAATGTTTCAGATACTACCAAGTTAGCTTTTTCCAAACCAAAGTTGTTTTCTGCGTTAGCGATAGCAGAGTTAAGAGTTTTCTCAACAATGCGAGCTGCTTTGTTTGGAGTGAATTTCAAGATTGCGATTGCATCAGCAACGTTCTTACCACGGATAAGATCAAGAACAAGACGTGTTTTACGAGGTGAAACACGCACTGTACGAGCCATTGCTTTAGCTGAAGTAATTTCTGCCATTGTGTCCTCCTCCTATTAACGACGTGTTTTCTTATCGTCAGCTGCGTGACCTTTGTAAGTACGAGTTGGTGCAAATTCACCAAGTTTGTGACCTACCATGTCTTCTTGGATGTAAACAGGAACGTGTTTACGTCCATCATAAACTGCGATAGTGTATCCGATGAAACTTGGGAAAATCGTTGAACGACGTGACCAAGTTTTAATTACTTTTTTCTTTTCGTCATTTGCTTGAGCTTCAACTTTTTTCATCAAATGCTCATCGACGAAAGGTCCTTTTTTAAGACTACGTCCCATTTTGTAGTTTTCTCCTTTAAATTGAATGTACCACAGCGGCTTGCACTAAGAAGTGCTACCGAGTTGGCGGATGTTATGTGCTAAGCGACTAAATTATTTTTCGTTACGACGACGAACGATAAGTTTGTCAGATTTAGCTTTCTTGTTACGAGTTTTAAGACCAAGCGCAGGTTTACCCCATGGAGTAGATGGCGCTTTACGTCCAACTGGTGCTTTACCTTCACCACCACCGTGTGGGTGATCGTTAGGGTTCATTACAGAACCACGAACTGTTGGGCGAATACCTTTCCAGCGATTACGGCCGGCTTTACCAAGGTTGATAAGTGATTGTTGTTCGTTACCTACAGTACCGATAGTTGCACGACATGTACCAAGAACCATACGAACTTCGCCTGATTGAAGACGAACAAGTACGTATTTACCTTCTTGACCCAAAACTTGAGCAGAAGCACCAGCGGCACGGATAAGTTCAGCACCTTTACCTGGTTGAAGCTCAATGTTGTGGATAACTGTACCAACTGGGATGTTTGCAAGTGGAAGAGCGTTACCAATCTTGATATCCGCATCTGGACCTGAAACGATACGTTGACCTACTTCAAGACCTTTAGGTGCGATGATGTAAGCTTTAACCCCGTCAGTGTAGTGTACAAGAGCGATGTTTGCAGTACGGTTTGGATCATACTCAATTGTTTTAACAACTGCTTCAACGCCATCTTTGTTACGTTTGAAGTCAATCAAACGGTAGTGACGTTTGTGTCCGCCACCTTGGTGACGTACAGTGATACGACCGTTGTTGTTACGACCAGCTTTGTTCTTAAGAGAAACAAGCAATGATTTTTCAGGAGTGCTTGTAGTGATTTCTGCGAAATCCAAAGAAGTCATGTTACGACGGCCATTTGTCGTTGGTTTATAAACTTTAATACCCACGTTAATTTCTCCTTTGATTATTCAGCTTCAGCTGCAAACAACTCGATTGCTTTAGAATCAGCTGTAAGAGTGATGATAGCTTTTTTAGTTTTTGAAGTGAAACCAGTGTAACGTCCAACACGTTTTTGTTTTGGTTTAACAGTTACAGTGTTCACGCTAGCAACTTTAACACCTTCAAATGCAGCTTCAACTGCTTGTTTGATCAAGAGTTTGTGTGCACGTGTATCAACTTCGAAAGTGTATTTTCCTGCTTCAAGAGCAATCATAGATTTCTCAGTGATAACAGGTTTTTTGATTACGTCATACAAATTCATTATGCAAGAACCTCCTCGATTGATGAGATAGCTTCTTTAGTAACAAGAAGTTTATCTGCGTTTACGATGTCAAGTACACTTGCAGTTGCAGGAGTTGCAACAGTTACGTTTGCAAGGTTACGTGCTGAAAGTTCAGCGAATTTGTTTCCTTCTTCAACGATAACAAGTACTTTAGAATCGATGCTAAGAGCTGAAAGAACGTTTGCGAATTCAGCAGTTTTTGGAGCTGCAAATGAAAGAGCTTCAACTGCTACAAATTTATCTTCTGCAACTTTAGCTGAGTAAACAGATTTCAATGCAAGGCGACGAACTTTTTGTGGAAGTTTGTATCCGTATGAACGTGGAGTTGGTCCGAAGACAACACCACCACCACGCCATTGTGGTGAGCGGATAGAACCTTGACGAGCACGTCCAGTTCCTTTTTGACGCCATGGTTTACGTCCACCACCTGATACTGCTGAACGGTTTTTAACCGCGTGAGTACCTTGGCGAAGGCTAGCACGTTGGCTGATTACGACATCAAATACTACTGATTCGTTTGGTTCGATACCGAAGATAGCGTCGTTAAGTTCAACAGTGCTAACTTCTTTACCAGTTTGGTCAAATAGTTTTACGTTTGCCATTTTTAACTGATTTCTCCTTTCTTATTATTTAGCAGCTTTAACTGCTGATTTGATAGTGATAAGAGATTTCTTAGCACCTGGTACGTTACCTTTGATAAGGATAACGTTTTTCTCTGGGATAACTTGTACAACTTCAAGATTTTGAATTGTCACACGGTTGCCACCCATACGTCCTGCCAAGTGTTTGTTTTTGAAAACACGGTTAGGCGCAACAGGTCCCATTGAACCTGGACGACGGTGGTAACGAGAACCGTGAGCCATAGGTCCGCGTGATTGACCGTGGCGTTTGATAACACCTTGGAAACCTTTACCTTTTGAAGTACCAGTTACGTCAACAACATCTCCAGCTTCGAATGTGTCAACAGTGATTTCTGATCCAACTTCCAAGCCTTCAATGTTTTTGAATTCACGAATGAAGCGCTTAGGAGCTGTGTTAGCTTTCGCTACGTGGCCTTTGGCAGGTTTGTTGCTCAATACTTCACGTTTGTCGTCAAAACCAACTTGAACTGCTTCGTAACCATCTGTTTCAACAGTTTTAACTTGAAGCACAACGTTTGGAGTAGCTTCGATGACAGTAACAGGGATAAATTCACCTGCTTCAGTGAAGATTTGAGTCATTCCCACTTTTTTCCCTAAGATTCCTTTTGTCATGAGAAAATATTTCCTTTACTTTATTGTTTTTTCAAAAAGTTTTTTATGAGCGTTTTTTATGCTCAAAAAAGTTTTTAACGAGCGTTTTTTATGCTCAATGAATCAAGCTTTTAATTAAAGTTTGATTTCTACGTTCACACCACTTGGAAGATCAAGTTTCATCAAAGCGTCAACTGTTTTTTGAGTTGGGTTGATGATGTCGATAAGACGTTTGTGTGTACGCATTTCAAATTGTTCGCGAGAATCTTTATATTTGTGAGTCGCACGAATAATTGTGTAGAGACTACGTTCAGTTGGAAGTGGAACTGGCCCAGCAACTGTCGCACCTGTGCGAGTTGCAGTTTCTACGATTTTTTCAGCCGCTGTATCAAGCGTACGGTGTTCGTAAGCTTTCAAACGGATACGAATTTTTTTGTTTGCCATTTTTTCTCCTCTTTCGTCTATTTAAGATAATAGGCTAGCTCCTCAAGAAAACCAACACGGATTGCGTGGCAGTGCAACCAGGCGTGTCGCAACCTCTTGTATCATAGCTAAGCGCTGTATTTACAGCACCATAATATAATAACAAAAGAACCTACTCATTGCAAGGGATTTTTTAAGTTTTTTTCTTTTTCTTTATTTTATTTTTTGCCTAAACAAAAAAATCCATCTTCGATGGATTTTTTATCAACTTTCTTGAGTGTAGTCGTACCCCATATGTTCATAGGCTTTAACCGTTGCAACACGACCTGTTCGTGTACGCATAATGAATCCTTTTTGAATTAGGTAGGGTTCATACATATCTTCTACCGTTTCTCGCTCTTCTGCAATATTCACCGACAAGGTACCTAGACCAACCGGTCCCCCACCATACATTTCAATCATGGTGCGGAGAATTTTTTGGTCGACATAATCTAGTCCTTCATGGTCCACATCCAACATAGTCAACGCCTTGTCTGCAATCTTATCATCAATGATGCCATCACCCATAATTTGTGCATAGTCTCTCACGCGCTTAAGTAGGCGGTTAGCAATACGAGGCGTCCCACGGCTACGACGTGCTAGCTCTAGAGCAGCTTCAGGTGTTATAGTCATGTCAAAGATTTCTGAAGTACGTTCAATAATTTCCTTCAAATCTGGTAGCTCATAATATTCCATATGACCATTAATCCCAAAGCGAGCCCTCAATGGATTTGACAACATACCTGCTCGAGTAGTTGCACCTACTAATGTGAAAGGTGGTAACTCTAGATGGACACTACGACTTGTTTCGCCTGCACCAATCATGATATCAATGTAGTAATCTTCCATAGCACTATAAAGAACTTCTTCCACTGCCATTGGCATCCGGTGAATCTCATCAATAAATAAGATATCACCTGGCTCCAAGTCATTGAGTATAGCCACTAAATCACCAGCCTTTTCAATTGCTGGCCCAGACGTCTGCTTTAAATTGACGCCCATCTCATTAGCTATCACAAAAGCCATAGTTGTTTTCCCCAAACCTGGAGGACCAAACAAAAGAGTATGATCTAGTGCTTCATCACGAAGTTTAGCTGCCTCTATAAAAATCTTTAATTGGTCTTTAACCTTATCTTGACCAATGTATTCCTTAAAGTACTGAGGACGAAGGGTACGCTCAACATACTCCTCATCTCCTAGTAAATCATTATCTAATATTCTTGCCATAGGCTTATTTTAGCACAAAACAAAAAATGCAGTCAAAATTTGTCCATAAAAAAGAAGACAAGACTTGCCTTCTCTTTTAATTATTTCTTACCACCCTTAACTGGTGCCTTATCAGCTTTCTCTATAGCTTCTTTAATTGTCTTAGTATAGAGTTTAGCGCCACGGTTAATTGAGTCGCTATCAGATCCAAAGTGAACCCCATCTGTACCATTCCAGATAGAGATATTTTCTTTAGCCACTTGATACCAGTCAGCAACTGTCACAAAGTCATATTTCTCAGCCATCTCTAACTCATACTTACGTAACTGAAGCAAAGATTGAGCCTCATTACCAGATTTACTACCATTATACGGTGTCACAAAGATAATATGGTGACCCTTAGGTAAATTCTTGATAATTTTATTAATAACGCCTTTATAGTCGTCAATCTCATTAACACCACCAGCAATGACAACATCCTTAGCAAGAGCATTACTATCCGCGTAATCTTTAAGCAAATCGTTGATTGTTGATAGGTTACGACTGACTACTGCATCTATAGCGACATTATCAATACTTGATTCCAGCTGATCTTTTGATCTAAGAGCTACGGAGTCCCCTAAAATTGTCACTCCCTTATTCACACCAAATGAAGTAGCCTGACTGTTCTCCGCATTTGTACGCGTCAATTTCATCTTAGTTTGAGCTTGCGACAAACCATTAGCTTCTAAATCTTTCTCAAAGTTCCCTACAGCCGGCGCAAAGAGAGAAATAAGCACTGTAATTAAGGTGAGACCACTAAATACATAAAGCACAATATGTCGGTACGGCGTCAAGTCTAGGTCTATTCCAAAGAGACTGGCCTTTCTTCCTGCAATAAATGGCTCTATTATATAGTAGGAAAGTGTCGCAAAAACAATTGACAGAATCGTTGTCAGAATGACTGCAATAATATTATTGGTCAATTGACTAAAGATAATATATAGTGGCCAGTGAAAAAGATAGACACTATAACTGATCTCTGCCAGATAACTAATAAGAGCAGGCTCTGATTTTCCAGGCAATTTCTCATGGAGGACACGGGCAGAGTAAATCATAACAGCCGTGAACAAACTTGCCAAAACAAAACCAAATAGGTAGGTGATGCGTTCCTCAAAATGAAGGACTAAGCCTAACAATACGAGCAAGGCAAAACTCCCTGCCATATAAAGGACTGTCTTTTTCAGAGTCCAAAGACGTATATTTTTCTTGAACCTAGCGGTCGTTTCATACACACCTGAAAGTGTCGCAAAGAGCGAGCCTAGGAAGAATGGATAGGCATGCGTAATTGATGAGAAATATAAGCGAGAAAAACTATCAACAAAGAAAGCACTAATAAACATTGATAAGAAGCTCACCATAAAGCAAGCAAGAGATACCATAAAGACTAGGCCTCTAAATTGATTTTGATGTTTGACACGCTTAGCTAGGAACCAAAGCAAGGCACCCCAAAGAATATAATAGTGAACCTCAATAGCCAGACTCCATGTATGGAGGTAAATATGCTGGTTAAACTGGTTCTCGTAATTTCCTCCAGTCAGAATCTCATAATAGTTAGTTACAAAACCGATAACAGAGGTAATTTGACGTCCAATACCTGCAATAAAATCATTTCGAACCAAGAGTGCCAAAGGGGTACAGATAAGCACCATCAACACAAGTGGTGGTACGATCCGGTAGAAGCGTCGTCGCATAAAACCAAGGTAATCAATGCGATGCGTCCGAGATACCTCATCGATCAAAAGCGCTGTAATCAAATACCCTGAGAAGGTAAAGAAGACATCAACACCGATGAAGCCCCCAGGAAGAATACTTGGGAAGAAATGATAGATCAGAACCAAAAATAGTCCTGTCACACGAATATAAGAAAACCAGTTAATTCTCATCCTTTAAAAATCCCCTGTTTAAATTTTCCTTTGTAGGTAACCTTATTTTCAGTAGTCAATTTTCCTTGACCATCGGCTTGGCCAGACTTGAACTCACCTTGATAAATCCAACCCTCATGAGATTTGAAGGTTCCTTGACCATTAAAGGAACCATTCTTAAATTCTCCTGTGTAGGTATCACCATTGTCATAGGTCAAAGTTCCTTGACCATTCAAACGGTGGTTCTGCATCTGACCTTTATAGGTAATCTTAGTCCCATCAATCTTGATAGAATGTTGCGTTTTTATAGTCACCAAAAACAAGGACAGGGCACATAAAATAATAACCCCTACTGTGATACGCTCAAATTGATTTCGGTCAATATCAATATTTTTAAAATCAAAATCCTTTAGTTGTTTAAAATTCATTGTCTATCCTTAATCCACTGTAACCAATCTCGACAACCTGCAGTTACCAATTTGTATGTTTCTTCAAAGTCACCTGTATACCATGGGTCCGGAACTCCACCAGGTCTGAAAAGCTTGATTTTATCGTCATAACGCCCTGCAGATATCTGTAAAAGATCCTCAACATTTGACTCATCCATTCCCACAACTAAGTCAAAGAACTCAAAATCAGCCTGACTAATCTGTTGTGAGCCCTTGGAAGAGTCAAAAGAAATAGCATATTTCCTTAAAATCTTTTGGGTTCCTTGATGAACTGAATTTCCATGCTCCCATGAAGACGTCGCGCGACTTTCGATATGCAAAGACTTTTCTTGGTCCAGCTCTTTCATCACAAATTCTGCCATTGGGCTACGACAAATATTCCCCAGACAAACAAATACAATCTTATTCATTATTCACCTCTTACCCAAAACTATTAAGAGATATGCTCACTTATTTTCTTCTTCAAAATTACGAACACACTTTAAAATCATGAAAGTAGGTTCTCATTAATTTTCATTTAATCAATCCATATTATACCGAAAAACTAATCAAATAGAAAGGTTTCTTTCCTAATCATATCGAAAAATTAGTAACCTTTTTTAACAGTTGCAACATTCATATTAATCTATATGTTTAAGGCGTGAGAAAAGAGAACCTAGTTTCCTAGATTCTCCTTTTGTTGGCTTTAGATATTTGACCAAACACTTTCAAGGATGTTTGTTTGTTCACGTCCTGGTCCTACAGAGAAAGTAGAGATACGTACACCTACCAATTCACCAACACGACGAACATAATTACGAGCATTTTCAGGAAGCTCATCTAAACTACGACAACCTGTGATGTCTTCTTCCCAACCTGGCAATTCTTCATAGATTGGTTTACAACGTTTCAGTTGCTCAAGACTAGCTGGGTAGTGATCAATACGCTCACCATCAAGGTCATAAGCTACACAAATTTTTACAGTGTCAAGACCTGAGAGAACATCGATACAGTTCAAGCTGAGGTTTGTGATGCCTGATACACGACGACTATGGCGCATCACCACTGAGTCAAACCATCCTACACGACGTGGACGTCCTGTTGTTGTTCCATATTCATGACCAACTTCACGGATGCGTTCACCAACTTCATCAAATAACTCAGTTGGGAAAGGACCATCACCAACACGACTCGTATAGGCCTTACATACACCGACTACCTTATTAATTTTAGATGGACCAACACCAGAACCGATTGTAACACCACCCGCAACTGGGTTTGATGACGTTACAAATGGGTAAGTACCTTGGTCAATATCAAGCATAACCCCTTGAGCTCCTTCAAAGAGGACACGTTTACCTGCATCAAGAGCGTCATTCAAGATAACGGATGTATCTGTGACATATTGCTTAATTTGTTGTCCGTAAGCGTAGTATTCTTCAAAAATCTCATCGAATGATAATTCTTCAGCTTCATACATCTTACTGAAAAGACGGTTTTTCTCAGCTAAGTTCGTTTTCAAACGATCAGCAAAGATTTCTTTGTCCAAAAGGTCTGCAATACGGATACCTACACGCGCAGCCTTATCCATATAGGCAGGACCAATACCTTTGTTAGTTGTACCAATCTTATTGTCACCTTTGGCGGCTTCTTGCAGTTGATCAAGTTTAATATGGTACGGCAAAATAACGTGTGCGCGGTCAGAAATACGAAGGCTCTCTGTTGACACACCTTCTGCATGAAGATATTCCAACTCTTTGACAAGTGATTTAGGATTGACCACTACACCGTTCCCGATAACAGAGATTTTCTCTGGGAAGAAAATACCTGATGGAATCAAGTGCAATTTAAATTTCTTACCATCGATAACAATCGTGTGACCTGCATTGTCTCCACCTTGATAACGTGCAATCACTTCGGCATCTTGACTTAGGAAATCTGTAATTTTTCCTTTACCTTCATCACCCCACTGGGTACCCACAACAACTACTGATGTCATATTATTTTGATAACGGACAGCTCCACCTTTACGAGGCTGTCCCCACCTTTCTTGAAAAACTTCACGGTGGGAATTTCACCCACAAGTTTTGCGTTACAGTTTATTATAGCAGAAAAAAGTCTATTTGTTCAACGTTGAAAGCGCTTCTTACAAAATATTCTGACAGTTATAGCTAAGATTGCAACTAGTTATTTACTATATCTTTTTAACCTTGCTTCTTATGTATAACTATCAGCTATTTAACCTGCTTCATATAATCATTTAACTGCCTTTGATTCTTTAAAATAATTGTCTTGTCAGAATAATTTTTAACAACTGCATTATATCGCTCTACATATTTTTTAGAACGTCCGTCTAATAAAATCCATTTCACAAATGCAAAATCAAATTTTTCATTACAACCTTCTGCCATGCTAGGACGTGTCTTTCCCCTATATGTTAAATAACGCCTAAACGCCCGATAGAGACAATTAACTCTGTTAAAGTTGAAATATACAATATAGTCAGCTTCCCTCATACGTTCTTCATAAAGACAGGCCGAGTAATTCCCTTCAATAATCCAATCACTTTGTAGCATAAATGTTGATATATCGCCAGTCATTTCATCAACTGTTCGCTCTTGCCAATTTGATGTGAAATGAATTTTATCTAAATGAAGTACCTCACAATTGTAGTGTTGACCTAAAAAATTTGCCAAAGTCGACTTTCCAGAACCACTATAGCCAACGATTGCAATTTTCAACTCATGTCTCCTTTTTCAATTCTGTTTCTTGACTATTATCATAACACAAAGCATATATTTAGAAGAAATTATCATTGGGAACAACTCTCGTTTAGACAAACAAGCACGTAAAGTTCTGTTTAAAGTGAGTTCTTTCTTAGAAAAATAAAAAAGAGACTTATAAGCAAGTCTCTTTCCGATATTAAGATGCCCCCTACAGGGCTCGAACCTGTGACCCATGGATTAAGAGTCCACTGCTCTACCAACTGAGCTAAGGAGGCTGGATGCTGTATTGGTACCGATGATCCACGGTTTGTATTGAACCCGCGACGTAAAAAAGCAGGTGGGCGACTCGCTACTAACTTCAGTTGCTTCTGGGTGAGCCAGCCTGCACACTGTTAATAGACCTCTGTCTCCCGATAATACAAAAATTAGTCGGTCAACACTTATATGTGGATTCGTATACCACAGCAATTTCTATGTTTTTATAATACCACTTTTGAAAATTATTGCAAGAGGAAAAATCAATTTTTTTGCAATCGTTTTCGTTGATTCCTCTCGCATTATCTAGATAACTTATCGATTCGGTCTTTATTAGCTCCAAGAGCTCTTTCATATTTCCCGGTTTCATTGGGTTGGAAATAATTCACACCTCTTAATTTATCTGGAAGGTATTGTTGCTTGACCCACTTTTCGGGATAAGCATGGGGATACTTGTAATCTTGTGCATTGCCCAGTTCCTTGCTTCCAGCATAGTGTCCATCTCTCAAATGACGAGGAATCGGTAAATTTCCTGATTTTCTAAGGTCTGCCAAGGCAGCATCCATAGCCATATAAGCCGAATTCGACTTAGGAGATAAAGCTAAGTCAACAACTACATTGGCTATCAAAATACGCGCCTCTGGGAAACCTACTTTCTGTGCAGCTTCCAAAGCTGTAACCGTGTGAACTTGCGCATCAGGATTAGCTAAACCAATATCCTCGTATGCAATCACAGTCAAACGCCGCGCTAGACTAGGGAGATCTCCTGCTTCAACCAAACGCGCTGCATAATGAAGACTGGCATTAACATCAGAGCCTCGAATAGATTTTTGCAAAGCAGAGAGCACATCATAGTGTCCATCACCGTCTTTATCCATGGTGATATAGCTACGTTGTAAACTATTTTCCACTGTATCTAAAGTAATATGGCGAAGCCCATCTTCTGAAGCTGGCGTCGACATGACAGCTAGATCCAACGAATTATAAGCCGAACGTAGATCACCATTAGTAGCTGTAGCAATAAAATCTAGAGCATCATCATCTAACTGGACATCAAAGTCAAAACCACGCTCCTTGGCCTCTAAAACACTTAGGATAGCTTCCTTAATATCCTCGTTAGAGAGTGGTTCCAACTCAAATATTTGTACACGACTACGGATGGCTGGTGTTACAGAAAAAAACGGATTCTCCGTTGTAGCCCCAATCATGATAATATTACCATTCTCTAAGAGTGGTAATAAAAAGTCTTGTTTAGCTTTATCTAAACGATGAATCTCATCTAGGAGCAGAACTAAGCCACCTGAAAATTTAGCCTCTTCCGCAATTTCCTGCAGGCGTTTCTTGCTATCAACTGTAGCATTAAAGGTTCTAAAAGCAAATTTTGTTGTTCCTGCAATAGCACTAGCTATTGAGGTCTTCCCGATTCCTGGTGGCCCGTAGAGAATCATTGACGATAGCATATTCGCTTCTACCATACGGCGAATAATTTTACCTTCACCAACCAGATGCTTCTGACCAATCACCTCTGAAATTGTACGTGGACGCATGCGTAGAGCAAGATTATCTGGCATCTTCTCTCCTTTTTTAACTGATTTTTTCTTATTATAATAAGCATATACTATTTTGTTACAAAAAGAAATCATAAATAGTTCTTGTCAAACCTAAATTCTTATGATAGAATGTTTTGGTATGTGGTGCTAGCACATCCGTAATAAATTCTACCTAGGAGGAAAACACGAAATGGCTAAAGTATGTTACTTTACAGGACGTAAAACTGTTTCTGGAAACAACCGTTCACACGCTATGAACAAAACTAAACGTGCCGTTAAACCTAACCTTCAAAAAGTTACTATCCTTGTTGATGGTAAACCTAAAAAAGTTTGGGCTTCAGCTCGTGCGCTTAAATCTGGTAAAGTTGAACGCGTTTAATCTTATTGGATATTAAGAGAGATGACTTCAGTCGTCTCTTTTTTTATTTATCATCTTTCCCTTTTGGGTATACTTATGTTATAATAAAGAACTAACAGATAATTCTTATAGAAAGAAGGTGTCAGTATGGGATTTACAGATGAAACTGTTCGTTTCAACCTAGACGACGGTAGCAAAGATGAAATCAGTAATACTTTGACAAATGTCTACCGTTCGTTGGCTGAGAAAGGTTATAATCCTATCAACCAAATCGTCGGTTATGTTCTGAGCGGTGACCCTGCTTATGTTCCGCGTTATAATGACGCCCGTAACCAGATTCGTAAATACGAACGTGATGAAATCGTTGAAGAACTCGTTCGCTATTATCTTAAAGGAAATGGAATTGACCTCTAATGCGAGTAATGGGACTTGATGTTGGCTCAAAAACAGTAGGAGTTGCGATTAGTGACCCCCTCGGTTTTACAGCCCAAGGCGTTGAAATTATCAAAATTGACGAGGAGGCTGAAGAGTTTGGTTTCGACCGACTAGGCGAGCTCGTTAAAGAATATAAGGTAGAAAAATTTGTTGTTGGTCTTCCTAAAAACATGAATAACACTGAAGGACCACGTGTTGAGGCAAGCAAAGCCTATGGTGACAAAATCAAGGAAATCTTTGGAATTCCTGTAGATTACCAAGACGAGCGCTTGACAACTGTTCAAGCCGAGCGTATGTTAGTTGAACAAGCAGATGTCAGCCGTGGAAAACGTAAAAAAGTTATTGATAAATTAGCTGCCCAACTTATTCTACAAAACTACCTCGATCGAATGTTTTAAGAAAGTGTAATAGAGACCTAATAGTCAAGTGACAATCTAGTAAACTGACAAGCAAATATACTAGATTTTCCTCACTATTCAGCGCTCTCTTCAAAAAGGAGAACAATATGTCACACAATCACGACCACAACCATGATCATGAAGTCATCACTTTAGTAGACGAACAAGGAAATGAAACACTTTTTGAAATCTTGTTGACTATTGATGGACGCGAAGAATTTGGTAAAAACTATGTTCTTTTAGTACCAGCTGGTGCTGAAGAAGATGCTAATGGAGAAATCGAAATACAAGCATACTCATTCACTGAAAATGAAGACGGTACTGAAGGCGACCTTCAACCAATCCCTGAAGATTCAGATGCTGAATGGGATATGATCGAAGAAGTTTTCAATAGCTTTATCGACGAAAACTAAAAATATTCAATGCCATAGGCAAAGAAATGGCTTGTTAAAAAGAGATTGGGATATTGTATCTCAGTCTCTTTTTTAGATATTTTTTATTAAATGTAAGAAATTAGAGGAAAATTGACTAAATGGTATTATCTGATATACTTTAAATAAGACAATTAGGAGGCAAGACCCTTCTATTTATAACTTTTCAAATGTCAACAAAGGAGTTTAATTGTGAGTCCATACAACGAAGACAATACTGTAGATTCAAGTGGCTACCAAGGTTATCATCGAAGCCACCATCGATCTCATACACAAGATAGTCAATCCGAAAAGATTGAAGTGACAATTCAAGGACATACCGAAGAATCAGATTCTTCTCAAATAGAGAAAAAAACTAAGATCTCACTTCCATGGAAGCATAAAGGTCATATCCTGATTTTCAGTTTGATCTTAAGTATTTTTAGTATATCAGTTCCCTGCTTTACAGACTTTGCCAATAATATACAGTCTCAAAACCTTTATATTGCAAAAATGTTTGCCAATGGTAGCTTACCTTACTCTGACTTTTTTGCGACAGGTGGATTCTTTTATTACCTCCTGGTTTCTCTTGCTTTCCGTTTAGGATCAACGCTTTGGCTAATTCCTATACAATTCCTCGCCTACTATCTTTCTGGTAGTTACCTTTACAAGACTGTCATGCACATGACAAGTAAGAAGGAAATTGCCACTCTAATTAGTATTATTTTCTATGTCACTAATGGAACACTTGGTTTTGGTGGGCTTTACCCTATCCAATTTGCTATGCCTTTTGTCCTAGGTGCAATCTTCTTCTTAACTCGTTACTTTGCGGGTCATAGTCGTGACGAAGCCTTTATTCTTTACGGCTTTGCTGGAACTGCCGGGGCCCTCTTTGAAGCTCGAACTCTTATTTTCTGGATATTGTCACTTGTGACAATCTTCGTTTACAACCTTGTCAACAAACACTTTGCTCGTGGTTTTTATCAAGTTCTTTGTATTGTTTTTGGTAATATTCTAGTATTGTATCTATGTCTTTACTTTATCCTTAATTTACAAATTACATCGGACTATATTAACCAAGTTTTGGTTTACAACTTTACACAACTCGCTGTAGAAAAAAATGACTTTCTACTTACACTAGCCTATCAAAGCTTTGCTGTTTTAGGCTCTGGGTTACTTATTGGTGCACTTACTACAAGCAACCACCTTCTTGGCGAGGCTAAAGATAAGAGCATCAAGTGGGTACTGCTCCTTAGTTTTATCTTTACAGTGGTTTACAGCTTGTTCTCTCAAAGCTTTGGACTTTACAGTATGCTCAATATCGTACCTTATGGTCTAGTCTTAACAGCACTTTCTTTAGATGATGCTATTAAAAAGAGAGCAGAGCGAACTTCTCACCGACGTCGTAATGGTAACCAAATTCACACACTTAAAGTTTTTGGTATCTTCCTTAGTCGTAATTACTTCTTACCTATTGCAGTCTTTGCATTCGCTTTTGCGATGCCAATCATTATGTTCCTATTTAATTTAGGGAATAATACTGAACGTAGTACTGTTGCAAATTACCTCGCTAAAAATACCAAAAAAGATGAAACTATCTACGTTTACGATTCCTCAGCAAAAATTTATTTGGAAAGCGGTCGTAAAGCAGCCTCACAATTTGTTCTTCCAGAACTTAACACAGCTAAATCTAGTCATCAGAAAGCTCTCTCAGATACTATTATCCAAGATTCAGCACAATATATCGTTGTCCAACAAGATACACAACTACCTTCTGATGTTAAATCTACACTTTCAAAAAACTATAAAAAAGCCCCTGTAAAAGGCGTTGAACGATACACTGTTTACGTCCTAAAATAGGTCGAAAAATCAATATATAGTGGTTGAGATAAAAATATACCACAATATATTGATTTTTTTTTGCCTAGTGCTATAATTAGTAGCGAGGTGATTTTTAGATGATTACATTAGAAAAAGAAAAGGTTACAATCAACCCTGATATCAAAGTCATCAAACGTGATGGTCGTATGGTTGTCTTTGATTCAAGTAAAATATATGAGGCTATCCTAAAAGCAAGTGAGGCTATTACACCTATCACACCCTTGATTGAAGCAAAGTTGGAGGGAATTGCCAACCGTATTGTTGCTGAAATCAATGACCGCTTCACTCAAAATATCAAAATATATGAAATCCAAAGCATAGTAGAGCACGAGTTACTCGAAGCTAACGAATATGCTATCGCTCAAGAATATATCAACTATCGTACCAAACGTGATTTTGAACGTTCTCAGGCTACTGACATCAATTTCACCATTAGTAAACTTGTTAATAAAGACCAGGCTGTTGTTCATGAAAATGCTAATAAAGATAGCGATCTTTACAATACACAACGTGATTTAACCGCAGGAATTGTCGGAAAATCTGTAGGACTTAAGATGCTTCCTCCACACGTGGCAAATGCTCATCAAAAGGGAGATATCCATTTCCACGATTTAGACTACAGCCCTTACACACCTATGACCAACTGTTGTTTGATTGACTTCAAAGGCATGTTGGCAAATGGTTTTAAAATTGGTAACGCTGAAGTTGAAAGTCCTAAATCCATTCAAACTGCAACAGCACAAATTTCACAAATCATCGCAAATGTTGCCTCTAGTCAATATGGTGGCTGTACTGCAGACCGTATCGATGAGTTTTTAGCTCCTTACGCAGAACTTAACTACAAAAAACACTTAGCTGATGCTAAAGAGTGGGTAGCTGAAGAAAAACGTGAAGACTATGCACGCGCCAAAACGCGTAAAGATATCTACGATGCTATGCAATCTCTTGAATACGAGATTAATACGCTTTTCACTTCGAATGGACAAACTCCCTTTACCTCTCTCGGTTTCGGTTTAGGGACAAACTGGTTTGAGCGTGAAATCCAAAAGGCTATCCTACAAGTTCGTATTTTAGGACTTGGCTCCGAACACCGTACAGCCATTTTCCCTAAACTCATTTTTACCTTAAAACGTGGACTTAACTTAGAGCCTAGCTCACCTAACTACGATATTAAGCAACTAGCTCTTGAATGTGCAACAAAGCGTATGTATCCAGATGTCTTATCATATGACAAAATCGTTGAATTGACAGGTTCCTTTAAGGCTCCTATGGGATGTCGTTCCTTCCTACAAGGGTGGAAGGATGAAAATGGTGTTGAAGTTAATTCTGGACGAATGAATCTTGGTGTTGTAACCCTTAATCTTCCTCGAATTGCCCTAGAATCTAAGGGAGACCAAGATAAATTTTGGGAAATTTTTGAAGAAAGAATGGGAATTGCCAAAGATGCACTCGTCTACCGAGTTGAACGTGTCAAAGAAGCTACACCTGCTAATGCACCTATTCTTTATCAGTACGGGGCCTTTGGCCAACGTCTAGGTAAATTCGATAATGTAGATCAACTCTTCAAACATCGTCGTGCAACTGTATCACTTGGTTATATTGGGCTTTATGAAGTAGCATCCGTTTTTTATGGTAGTGACTGGGAGACTAATCCAGAAGCCAAAGCGTTCACGTTAGATATCGTTAAATCTATGAAAAATGCTTGTGAAAGTTGGTCTGACGAATATGATTATCATTTCTCTGTTTATTCAACACCATCAGAGAGTTTGACGGATCGTTTCTGTCGTTTGGATACTGAAAAGTTCGGTGTCGTGACTGATATCACAGATAAAGAGTATTACACCAACTCTTTCCACTACGATGTTCGTAAAAATCCAACACCATTTGAAAAATTAGAATTCGAAAAAGCATACCCAGAAGCTGGCGCAACTGGTGGATTCATCCATTACTGCGAATATCCAGTCCTCCAGCAAAATCCAAAGGCACTCGAAGCTGTCTGGGACTTTGCTTATGACCGTGTCGGTTACCTCGGAACGAATACTCCAATTGATAAATGCTACAAGTGTGATTTTGAAGGGGACTTCACCCCAACAGAACGTGGATTCATGTGCCCTAACTGTGGCAACACAGATCCTAAAACAGTTGATGTTGTCAAACGTACTTGCGGCTATCTAGGAAACCCACAGGCACGCCCAATGGTTAAAGGACGCCACAAAGAAATCTCTGCTCGGGTCAAACACATGAACGGTTCAACCATAAAATATGAAGGTAAACACCTTTAATAAGACCTAGAATACATTATAATAAACTAGAAGCAGCTGGATGATACCTTCCAACTGCTTTGCTTATTTCATTTTTAGAAAGGAATATAATGGGAAAATATCAATTAGATTATAAAGGTATGCAACAAGTGGAACGTTACCACGAAAAAAATGCAACCGTCAAAAACGATAAAAAAGCACATGTCCAAGCCCTTTTGAAAAAAGCTGGAAAGAAGAAATAATATGATCTTACGCCGACCGAGTCAAATAGATAAAGAAGCTATCTTAGAGATGATGGCTGAATTTGAAAGGGAGCAATCTGCTCATGACGGTGGATTTTGGAACCCCGACAATTTTGTTTATGAAGAGTGGCTAGAAGAAAATATTCAAGCGGAAGCGGGACTCAATATTCCTGAAAACTGGGTTCCTGCTATCCAGCTGGTTAGTTTTGACGAAGCGGATCATGCTCTTGGTTTTCTCAACCTTCGTCTCCGATTAAATGACTACTTACTAGAAAAAGGGGGCCATATTGGCTACTCTATCCGTCCATCCGAACGAGGAAAGGGTTATGCGAAAGAATCACTCCGTCAAGGCTTACAAGTAGCTAAAGACAAGAATATTCATCGTGCTCTGGTCACTTGTAGTATCAAGAATCCTGCTAGTCGAGCTGTTATATTAGCCAATGGTGGCCAGTTGGAGGACATTCGCCATGAAACTGAGCGCTATTGGATAGATTTGGAGTAGAATCATGACATGGAATACACCAAAACCACAGGAATGGAAGTCTGAAGAACTTAGCCAAGGACGTATTATTGACTACAAAGCTTTTAATTTCGTTGATGGTGAAGGCGTGCGTAACTCCCTTTACGTCTCTGGTTGCATGTTTCATTGCGAGGGATGCTATAACGCTGCCACCTGGTCCTTTAAGGCAGGAATTCCCTATACTAAAGAACTTGAAGAACAAATCATGAGGGATCTGGCTCAACCTTACGTACAAGGTCTCACGCTACTTGGTGGTGAACCCTTCCTAAACACAGGAATTCTCATTCCCCTAGTCAAACGCATTCGTAAGGAACTCCCGGAAAAAGATATCTGGTCTTGGACTGGTTATACTTGGGAGGAGTTGATGCTTGAAACTCCTGATAAACTAGAACTTCTTCAACTTGTTGACATTCTCGTTGACGGCCGCTTTGACATCACTAAAAAGAACCTTATGCTCCAGTTTCGAGGATCATCTAATCAACGTATTATTGATGTCAAAAAATCTCTTAATCAAGGAGAAGTCGTTATTTGGGACAAGCTAAATGACGGTCAAACCAACTATGAACAAGTCGATCGTAAAGATATGCTATAAAAAAAAGTCTGAGCTTATAACTCAGACTTTTTTATGCAATTTTAACAAAAACTAGCTCATTATTAGAGGATAAATCCTCACGATAATTAAACTCATCAAAAGACAATTTTCGTAAATCATTAATCGTTTGACAATTCTCCTCCATAACAGCTGTCAAAAAAGCACCTCTTGCCTTTTTGGAAATCGTAGAGTGAGTCTTAAGAACCCCATTGCGATCTTCCATAAAACTAACCGTGAATAACTGCTTACGAAGAGTTGGACTAAAAACATCCTCAAATTCACTCGAAAGCAAAGAAACAACTGGAACTTGACTCTCCTCTAAAAATTGGTCATATTCGGCACGCCAATAGTTTTTTAAGGACTGACCATTAACCTTTATCTTCGTATGAAAGTCATGACGATGTTCTTGAATCGAGTAAAAAGCGGGAATGATTCCATAAAAAGAAGATGTGATGAATACTTGTTGGCCTAAGAAATCTTTTTCACATGTGGATAAGTCACTACGTTTGATGTGACGATACATCAGTCCATTAAAAAGCTCGACAGCTGGATAGTTCTTCGCTTCTCCAGACAAAATCGCAGCCCAGCGCTGATTTTCTTTCTCAGCCTGCTCAGGCTTTATTTTATAAGCTGTGGACAATTCATCTGTGGATAATTTTGCCATTTCAGTTAGGATAGCCGCACTCTTTTCAGATAATTTTTGAGACGGAACTTCCTTACTGGCCTTCATTTCTTTTGCGGTTGGAATTAAAAATCTAATCATACTGATATTGTAAAGTCAAGCAAGCATTTCGTCAAGAATTCTATCCAACAAAAAAGAAGCTAACGTTCGTCAACTTCCTTTTTTTGTTAGTCATCTAAATCAACAAAACGACCTAGAATATGTACATTTTCTGCAATGGAGACAAAGGCTTTAGGGTCTGCTTTTCTCATATAATGCTTGAAGTCAGTATACTCTTCACGCGTAATAATCGCCAATAATACGGCTTTCTTTTCGTGATTATATGTTCCTTCCGCATCATTAATCAACGTTACTCCACGGTGGAGTTTCTTCTGGATCATTCGTACAACTGGATCTGGATTACTTGTAACAATCATAGCCTGCATTTTCTTTTGTTTAGTGAAAATCGCATCCGTTACTCGACTAGAAACAAAAATCGTAACCATTGAATAGAGAGCGTATTTCCAACCAAAAAGAATGCCCGCAAAAACCATGATAATCCCATTGACAATCAAGGAGATATTACCAACATCACGGCCTGTTTTCTTACGAATAGTGAGGCTAACGATATCCGTCCCTCCGCTAGAGATACGAGATTTTAAACCGAAACCAATCCCTGTTCCCATGACCAAACCACCAAAGATAGCATTGATCAAAGGATCCTCTGTCAAGGTTACATGTGGCATCACCTGAATAAAAAGGGAACTCATCGTTACTGTAATGAAGGTAAAGATTGTAAATTTATGGCCAATCTTATACCAAGCCATAATCAAGAGAGGGATATTAATCGCATAGAAAGTCAATGATACTGGTATCTCAAAGCCTAAAGTTCTAACACTCAATGCCGATAAAACCTGTGCCAAACCTGTCGCTCCACTGGAGTAAACATGTCCAGGTTGAAAAAAGAAATTAACGGCGATTGACGATAAGAGCCCGTAAAGTAAAGAAGCTGAAACTTTTTCAGTATATTTTTCACGGGAAATACTACGTGCAGCCTGCAAAACGCCCATTTTCTTCGCAGACTTTTTCGCTACAAATTTAACATGTTTATGAAGAGGTGCTTTATTCATTTTCTAAATCTACATGAAGGGCAAGTTCTTCTAACTGTTTATCAGCCACAAGACTTGGAGCCTGAGTCATAGGATCTGATGCCTTATTATTTTTAGGGAAGGCAATCACTTCACGGATATTATCTTTACCTGCAAGAAGCATGACGAAGCGGTCAAGACCGATAGCCAAACCACCATGTGGTGGGAAACCATAGTCCATAGCTTCAAGAAGGAATCCAAATTGCTCATAGGCTGATTCTTCAGAGAAACCAAGAGCTTTCAACATACGTTCCTGTAGGTCTTTATGATTGATACGTAGACTACCTCCACCAAGCTCATAACCATTCAAGACAATATCATAAGCTACAGCACGTACCTTGGAAAGATCTCCTTCAAGCTCTGCTGCAGAATCTTCTGTTGGCAAAGTAAATGGGTGGTGAGCAGACATATAGCGCCCTTCTTCTTCAGACCACTCAAACATTGGCCAATCGACAACCCAAAGGAAGTTAAACTTAGTGTTGTCAATCATGTCAAGTTCTTTAGCAATTTGATTACGCAAAGCACCAAGTGTGCTATTAGCGATTTCAAGTGTATCTGCTACAAAAAGAACTAAATCATTCTCTTCAAGGTGTAAAGCATCTGTCAACTTATCTTCAATACTTGTTAAGAATTTAGCAACTGGACCTGCTAGAGCTCCGTCAGTCATCTTAACCCAAGCAAGACCTTTTGCGCCAAATTGTTTGGCAAACTCTGTCAACTTGTCAATACTTTTACGTGAGTATTTGTCTGCATTTCCTTTGACAACAATTGCCTTAACAGCTGGTGCCTCAGCAAATACTTTGAAGTCTACACCCTTGACAACTTCTGTCAAGTCTTGTAAAAGCATGTCAAAGCGTGTATCTGGCTTGTCAGAACCATAGTTATTCATGGCATCATCATAAGACATGCGTGGGAATGGTAATGTAACTTCAATCCCTTTAGTTTCTTTCATAACCTTAGCAATCAATCCCTCTGTAATATCTTGGATTTCTTGCTCATTAAGGAATGACGTTTCCAAGTCAACTTGTGTAAACTCAGGTTGACGGTCTCCACGCAAATCTTCATCACGGAAACACTTAACAATTTGATAATAACGGTCAAAACCAGCATTCATCAATAATTGTTTAGTGATTTGAGGACTTTGCGGAAGAGCATAAAAGTGACCTTGGCTAACACGGCTTGGAACCAAGTAATCACGAGCACCTTCTGGTGTAGATTTTGTCAACATTGGTGTTTCAACATCGATAAATTCCAAGTCATCAAGATAATTACGGATGGCATGAGTTACCTTTGCACGGAGCTTAAAGTTTTCCAACATTTCTGGACGACGAAGATCCAAGTAGCGGTAACGCATACGTGTATCATCACTAGCCTCAACACCATCTTTAATTTCAAATGGTGTTGTTTTGGCAGTATTAAGGACTTTAAGGTCTTCAACTTTAAGCTCGACAGCACCTGTAGGCAAGTTATCATTAGCTTGTTCACGCGCTTCAACAGTTCCTGTTACTTCAATAACAAATTCGCTACGCAAGCTCTCAGCTGTTTCAACCACAGTTGCATCCGCATTCTCAGGGTTAACAACCAACTGCATCAAACCTTCACGGTCACGAAGATCGATGAAAATCAAACCTCCGAGGTTACGACGGCGAGATACCCAACCTTTCAAAGTAATAGTAGTTCCGATGTGTTCACTACGAACACGTCCGGCATACATAGAACGTTCCATAAATACACTTCTTTCGTTAATTTTTTAGTCTTAACTATTATAGCAAAAAGCCCATCAAAACCCCACCCATTTCAGGTTAGAATTTTAATAGACTTTCTTTTTTATCAAACTATTTGCCAAATTGTTTCAACAAATCACTAGTATCCACGTAATCTTCAGCAAACTCTTCAAAATCTTCAAAACGATAATCAGCTGTTTCTAAGTCAAGTAAACTATTCCAGCGGAAACCGTAAACATCTTCAATGATAACACTAAGTTCATCAGTTTCCTCGTCTACCTGCCATCCCAAATAACGTTCCTGAGTTTCAAAACTCAAGACTACATCTTGACAATCTTGACGCCAAACTTGACCAAGTAATTGCTGACACATCGCATGATCACTTGCAGGCTCATCATTAAACCAAGTAATTTCATGCTTATCAAGAAAAGCAATCAACTGCCAAAACTGTTGTTGGAAACGAATAGGCATACTACGATCAAAAGCCAAACTAAACTTTTCACTCCGTTTGAGCATATCAACTATACTAATCATATGCCCCCTACTTTTCTAACTGTTTGAGGACTGCTGCAAAGTTCTTAGTTAGCTCTTCGAAACTTACAGTAACTTCCTCACGAGTAGAATTATTTTTGACATTAACTTGACCTGACTCCACTTCACTCTCACCTAATGTGATAACAGTCTTGGCCTTGAAGGTATCTGCTGACTTGAATTGTGCCTTAATCTTGCGTCCAAGGTAATCACGTTCAGCTTTAAATCCTTGATAGCGGATAGCTTGAACTAACTCAAGAGCTTTACCATTAGCACCTGAACCAAGTACTGCAATGTAAACATCTAGACTTTCTTCCACCGGAAGTTCAATACCTTGTTTATCAATAACCAAAAGCAAGCGTTCTAAACCAAGTCCAAAACCAAAACCAGCTGTTTCTGGACCATCGAAGTATTCAACCAAACTATCGTAACGACCCCCCGCACAGATTGTCAATTCAGACTTATCAATAGTGGTAATAAATTCAAAAATCGTGTGGTTGTAGTAATCAAGACCACGTACCATATTAGTATCAATCACATAAGGAATGTTAAGACTATCGAGCATGGCACGCACTTCGTCAAAGTGCGCTTGACTTTCGTCATCTAAATAATCAAGAATAGAGGGTGCATTTTCAACTGCAACCTTATCTTCTTTTTCTTTTGAATCGAGTACTCGCAAAGGATTTTCATCCAAACGACGTTGACTATCTTTTGATAAAGTATCACGCATTGGTGTCAAGTAGTCAATCAAGGCCTGACGATAAGCCAGACGACTCTCAGTATTTCCAAGGCTATTCAAATGAAGGGTAACTTCCTTGATGCCAAGCGTATTAAAGAGTTGGTAGGCCATAGCAATGGTTTCAACATCTGTAGCTGGATTTTTTGATCCAAAGCACTCTACACCAAGTTGGTGGAACTCACGCAAGCGTCCTGCTTGAGGACGTTCATAACGAAACATTGATCCAATATAATAAACTTTAACGGGTTTTTGAACCTCTGGCGCAAAGAGTTTATTTTCTACATAAGAGCGTACAACCGGTGCTGTTCCTTCTGGACGAAGTGTGATATGACGGTCTCCCTTATCATGAAAATCGTACATTTCCTTAGTAACGATGTCAGTTGTATCACCTACTGAACGTGAAATGACCTCGTAATGTTCAAACATAGGTGTACGAATTTCACCATAATTGTATTTCTTAAATGTTTCACGTGCAACATTTTCTACGTACTGCCATTTAGCACTATCAGCAGGTAAAATATCCTGCGTTCCCTTAGGTTTTTGAAGTTTCATAATGATGATACAGGTCTCAAATAGACCTGCCCTCCTTTTCCGTTATTACAGATATAATCACTCTATTCTATCATAATTTACATAGCTTTTGGGAAATGGTAAAGGTTTTTTCAACGTAAGAAAGAAACAGACCTCTCGACCTGCCACAATCATTAATCTTCTTTATAAAGAACGAAGGTCACAATAAAAGAGACCACAACAGAAATTACAAGACCTGTAATAGCTGTGTAAAAATATTTAAGTGTATCTTCACCGATATAGGCTGCAATCGTCAATAGACCTGGGGAACCACCTGCAAAATTTCTCGCACCTAAAATACCAAGGAAGAAGCCACCTACTCCCCCTGCAACAATAGATCCTATGAGGGCAGCTTTATTTTGCAAAGTTACCCCATAAAAAGCCGGTTCCGTAATCCCACAAATTGCAGTAATTCCAGCAGATGAAACCAGAGCTTTTTTATTGGTATCCTTAGTTTTTAAAGCAATAGCATGGGCTACTCCCCCCTGAGCCACATTCGAAGCCAAAGTACCTGAACCTAAAATCAAAAGTGTTACGTTTGCAGTGATCAAGGTCGTAATCATAGGCACCAAGAAAAATTTAACAGTCTTTGATGAAATTTTAATTGCAAAGCGCTCCACATAACTCATAAACCAAACTGCCAAAATAACAGGAATAACCGTTGATGAGTAAGAAGTTAATGTAAGGGGAATACTAAAGAAAGAGACGCCATGACCTGATTCCTTGGCAGTTGTCACAATCTTCGTAAAAGTTGGGTGTAATAAAATAGCACCAATCAACATCCCCAATTGAGCGTTTGTCTTAAACTATCGAGCTGCTGAAGCACCTAAAAATACAGGTAAAAAATAAAATCCAGCATCACTAATAAAATTAAGAACTTGATCGTTAACATCATCTACAGCTACTACCTTAAAGACAACCAAAAGAGACAAAACGGCTTTGATCATCCCTGCTGCTGTAATTACCGGTAAGATTGGTGTGAAAATCCCAGAAATAAGGGCTAAAAAGCTTTGAAGAGGAGTTCTGTCTTGTTTTTCCGATGATTCCTTAGACACTTCATCTAGGTCTAATAAGCCTTCCAAAGCACGGTATACATTTGGTATATCACTACCAACAACAACTTGATACTGACCACCACTCTTAGCCAAACTCACAATACCTTAGATAGTTTGAACAACTTTATCATCAGCTTTAGAATCATCTGCTAAGGTAAAACATAAACGTTTAGCACAGTTTACAAGATTCTGAACTTTCTCCTTTCCTCCTACAGCATCTAAAATCTTCTGTCCTGTCTCTTTATAGTTCATGACACTTCCTTTCTATACTCATAAAAATAGAGAACAAGCTGAGCCTGTCCTCTACATTTTTCTATTATGACCAAACTTTATCAGTAATTGTTTTAATCAATTGTAATTTATTCCACTCGTCTTGCTCAGTCAAGATATTGCCTTCTTCAGTTGATGCAAAACCACATTGAGTTGATATACCAAGGTTCTTAAGTCGTACAAGCTCAGCCGCTTCATGGATACGAGCGATGACAGCATCTACATCTTCCAAAGCTGAATCCTTAGAAGTAATCACACCAAGCACCAATTCAACATGATCACGATTATTCCAAATCGTTGGAAGTGGTGCGAAGCTACCTGAACGCGCATCATCGTATTCCAAGAAGAAGATATCATAATTCAATTTCCCAAGATATTTAGCTACTGAATCATAGCCACCTTCAAAAAGATAAGTTGATTTAAAGTTTCCACGACAAATATGAGTAGCCAAAGTCAAATCTTCTGGAAGACCTTCCAAGGCTTTATTGATAGTGTATACATCATCCTCAGCAATTTTTGCCAACTCAGCTGTTTTCTCAGGATTATTTTTTTCATTCTCAAACTGTTGAATCAAATAACCCCAAGTCGTATCATCCAACTGTACATAACGTGCACCCAAATCGTAGAAATGTTGGATGGTATCATGGTAAGCTTTTGCCAAATCATCAAGAAAATCTGTCCATGAATCATAGTAATCTGCATAAAGATCACTACGGTGGTCACGGTTAATGATGAGTGATGGACTTGGAATAGTTACTTTTGGAGTAATTCCTTCAGGAGTCACTGATTTAAGATATTCAAAGTCACGATAGAAAGGATGATTAGGATTTTCGGCAATCTTACCATTGATACGAACGTTGGTTGTACGTGTCTTAGCTCCATGGAATTTATATGAATCTTCTTGTTGGTAAGCTTCAAAACCGGTTAGGTTCCATAGGAAATCAAGGTGCCACCAAGAACGACCAAATTCACCATCAGAAACTACTTGAAGACCATTTTCTACCTCATGATGAACCAATTCCTTAACCAATTCATCTTGTACTTTCAACAATTCTTCTTGCGAAATCTCACCATTGGCAAATTTTTCACGTGCTTCTTTTAAAGCTTGTGGACGAAGGTAAGAACCAACATGATCAAAATGATAATGAACTTTACTCATAGTTATTTACTCCTTTTTATGCTTTCACTTAATGTAATAATAAGCCTATTCTAGCACTTGCTGTTATAGCTGTGAAATATGTATTTGTTATCTCATGGTATAGTTTTTAACTATATCATTTCTTGGAAAGTTTTTTGTCAAGTAACTTTACTTTACAAAAAAGATATGTTATTCTGTTATAGTTGATTTAAAATCAAGAACATAAATATTAATTCGGAGGAAATAAAGAAATGGCAGTACCTGCACGTCACACTTCAAAAGCGAAGAAAAACAAACGTCGTACACACTACAAATTGACTGCTCCATCAGTACAATTTGACGAAACAACTGGAGATTACTCACGTTCACACCGTGTATCACTTAAAGGATACTACAAAGGACGTAAAATCGCTAAAGCTAACGCAACTAAATAATAGAAGGGAGATACCATGCGCGTAAATATTACACTTGAACACAAAGAATCTGGTGAACGCTTGTACCTTACTTCAAAAAACAAACGTAACACTCCAGACCGTCTTCAATTGAAAAAATACTCACCAAAATTGCGTAAACACGTAATCTTTACTGAAGTTAAGTAGACATTCAGTACACGTCAGCTGGTGTGAAAAACCTTGATTTTAAGCGATTATTGAAATTTTAAATTTCAATAGATTGCGATAAAAATCAGCCGAATGACTACATTTTTGACTACATTTTTTGTGAAATAAATACAAAATTTCGGATATATAATAAAAGCTCTCTAATAAATTGATTAGAGGGCTTTTATTGTCTTGTTTTCTAGCATCTGTTCCCTGTCGACATTACTATTAATAATTCTATAATCAAAAACACCAAAAATCTCCTCTAAACTGTTCTTTATCTCTTTATGGACATAATCACTTAATGGAGTATTTTTACTAATATTTCTTGAGAATAAAAGATTTGAGAAAGCACTCTCATGAGTAGAAATATCTTTAGGAACTCTATTTAACAAATTGTAACTTCGTATTATTTCATCATATACTCCTTCATAATTCTTAAACGAATCACTATGAGATACTTCAACTAAATTTTTATCTCCTGAATATGCTACGTGATAATATCCTATCCACGGATTACTTTCATCATCTTTGTAAGTGATAAGTAATTTGTACGGCATATCTTGAAACTTTGAAAAACATCTATAAATTTTAGGAAAGTTATATTTCACCATTTCCAGATAACTCACTTCAGCGAAATTAAAAAATGTTTCAACTATTTCTATTTTTCTTTTCGTAGAATATAAGTTCATTGTTAAGCCATTTGATTCTGAATATTCTCTATCACGACCAGGTATGATAGAACTCCTATAATCCACACCAGAGTGTAGTAGAATAGATAGCAATTTATTTAAACTAAACAACTCTACTCCTTCCGATGTTGTATAGCTTAAAACTTCCGGACAATCTTCAAGGGCTTCATCTATCCTTTTTCTAACCTCTTTACTCATCAAAGAAATTTCATCAATATCTTTAAGCCAAGATAACCTATCTATGGTTTCTTTTAAAAGTTCACATAAAATATAGTTACTTGCTGGTAATGATTGTTTTTCTAATATATCTTGCAAATTAGTTTTAATAAGCTCTACTGCAATTTTTCGCCCACTATCCCCTATAAATCCTGATAACTCCAAGTTTATATAATGCGTAACCATCCCAGTGGTTTTTAAAAATATTGTAGCTTGATATTCTTGACTCAGTAGATTAGAGCTAACAACTTTTACATCTGGGACACTTTTATCCACGATATCAAACCAATAATAAAGACTATTTTCTACTATACTTCCAGTAATCCCGATTTTAGAATCCACTTGATTTTCTGTTATAAATGGTTCAAACTGCTCAGATATAGGATGAAAATAATTCTCTACTATAAATGAATAAGTTTTATGAATTTCTGATAAAATTCGTTCCACATGATTCTCTATGGAAAAATCAGTTATTCCATTATTTCTCAACAAATCATTTTTAGAATTAACACATTCAATATAGAGAGGTAGGTTATGCTGTAGAACAAAATCTAAAAAATTGTCCTGTTCATTAATAGTAGAAAATAATCCTGAGATAAAAACGACTACCTCTTGCCATTCTTCATTATAGATAAGCTTCTCAAGAAGTTCAGTATCGGATGAAATCATCAGGTTATTTGTAATATAGTATGCCGCAGTAAACTCCCTAAATAGTTTATGAGAAAAAGTAATTCTATCTGAAGTATCAAAAATTCCAAAATTTATGAAATAATCAATTAGATTTCTTTTATTAGGTGTAGAAACTGGATAAGCACTTATTATTTTATCTACTTCGCTATATGTAAAACTAGATTGATTAAAATTCTCATAAGAAAATTTGCCAAAAAGATTTAATGTTTCATGTAGGGACAATTCTGAATAACTATTTTTGTATCGATAATTCTTTTCAAAATACTCTGTAAAAATTTGGGTTCTATTGAGCAACTCCTTATTTTGTCTATCAACCAAAATAGTTTTACCAATTTTATACAGTAAGGGATTTCTAAATAACTCAAGATATGATGGAGGAAGATTACTATACCATCCAAGTCTAATTAAATCTCTTTGAATTATACTATCAACTAGGTTCGTTAGTCGGAAGCTCTTATCTTCTCCGAGTTCATGCTTATATCGATTATTTCGTGTTGTGAAAAAGAAAAAATTTTGATTATATTGTGTCATTAATTGATTTGCTTCAGAAAAAAATTTCAATCTCTTTTTCTCATCAATAATATCATCAATGCCGTCGAAGAACATTGCCAATTTATTATTAACAAATAGTTGATTAATAGCTTCTTTAGAATTTCCTTCACAGAAAGGGGCCATTTTCGACTGAATAATATCGAATAATGTTACTAAACCATCCTCATACTCTATTAATGGAACATAAACAGGAATTAGTTGATAATCAGAATATTTTGCACATAATTGATTTATAAGCTTAAAGGTTTCAAAAGTTTTTCCAAATCCTGCTTCTCCAATTAATACAACTTTATGATGTTGTAAAAGGATATCTAATGAATCTCTCTCTTTACCCCCTTCTGTATCTTGAAATAGATAACGTTCAAAATAGTCGGACTGAACAAAAGAATCACCTGATGTTGTTAATAGGGTTTCAATATAGGAGCGTGTTCTAAAATTTCCACTTACAATCTGTTTTAATAATGAATTATTATCATCCACTATTTCTGTTAAGTACTGCAACTGCCTTTCTATACCATCAACAATTTCCTTAATAGTCCGACATAGTACCTGTGATTCCGAGGTGCTTATTTTATTAAGTTGTTTAAATATGATTTCAAAATATTTTTGAATAATCTGCTTTAACTCAATATTATATAATATATACTTAGGGTGTTTTTCAACAAACAAATTCATGTAAAAATCTACTGATTGATTTATTGTTTTCGATTGTAAAACATCTTGGTTAAGAAAATTTTTTATTATTTTTTCAAGAACATTCTGTTCAATTAAAAATCTATCAAAATCTAGATAATATTCCCTGTCTCCATATTGTTTTAATATTAACACTTCAACTTCGTTCTTTAGCCCTTTTATAACGAATCTTAATTTTATTTTACCTATAAGTCCATTAAAGTAATTTCCTAGTTGCTCTACTAATAGATTTTCCATTAATGATAAAATAACTACCATATACGAAATCCTTTCATATTTGAATTATAACATAAGGATAGAATTCTCTTCTCGTTTAATTCATATTTAAAATGTCATCTAGATTACATTCAAGTACATCACATAATTTTTCTCATTGTTCCATTCAGTACAAGATATTTTCTTGATTTGTGGTTAAAAGAAGGTTGAGAGTTCGACTAGCTACATTAGGAGATTTCTAAACTGAGAAATTTGGACATACAAAAGACTCTAGCTTAAATGCTAGAATCTTTTTTTATAGTCAATGGTGGTAAATTGTTTTCAAGTAATATTTGATTACAATCCTCCACAGTATAGTCGGAAGAACTCAAAATCATAAGATTATAGAGCATATCTTCATCCGTAGATAATGAGCGCAAACTTCTACCAGCCCGCTTTAATAATTCATCACTCAGTTGAAAATGAAGTGACATGGCTATACATAACGCTACAACAGTTTGAACAGATGGTTCTTTGATGTGATTGTTTTGAAGTTTAGAAATATATTCTACAGATAATAGGGATAAGTTCGATAGAGACTGATTGGTCAATTTTCGATACTTCCTTAGATAATTTAACGCACTACCAAAATCATACGGTAATTCCCTTAAGGCTTGACTCAACTCCGAACTTAATTCACTTAGTAACCGTGCTCTAGACTCTATGTCTAAATTCCTATCATTAGCTGGATACTTGAAAGATGGAGTGATACTCAGTTCAGCTGAATTATTCAAAACATTGATAAATGTTACTCTTGAATAGCTTTGATTATGATTTATTTTTTCAAAAACAAGACAACACTCATCCATATGTGTTCGAGCATAGTAGGTCATCTTAGGAATATCATCTTCAGATAAAACTACATATTTTGGTTCGTTTAAACAAATATGAGAGTCAATATAGATTAGCCCACCTTCTGTTAATCTATTTTTAACGGATTGATGTTCTAAAAGTAATTTTGACAAATCCTTTAGCCCTATTGAAAATGTTTGGTCAACTCCTAGAAAACCTTTTTGCCAAGAATGAGCTGGAACATAGCGACCATCAACATAATTAAATGCTCCTCTAGCCTCTTCTATCCCGAATTCTGCCAAGCGTTTTTGAGCTGCTATAATAGTCACCCCAAAATAATTCGCTGTGGCTTTAATTAAATCTTCAATGATATCAATCATTGAGTTCACAGGTTTATTTTCTTTTAATTCAGCATACTTAGCTTTGACAAACTGCTGGGTCATCACTTTAGGCATCATGAGTTTAGGGGCAAGGCTATGTACTTGCCATTCCATCCAATCTTTCTCATCAGCTTCCTCAGTTGTTGAAATTTGGGTTACGCTGTCAGCAGAGCCCTTCTCTAGTTCTACTGAATATCTGTGTAAAATCCAATGTAAGCACTCATGAATAATAGTATTATTAACTGTCCCTGATGGTCTTATTTTTTCCAAATTACCATCGATAACAATTGTCCCCTCGGATATTCCTCTCTCTGTGTCGTCCTCAAAATAAATCCTTCCAAAAATGGAGGTGTCAGGGTTAATTTCTACAAATTCAACTCTGAGCCCCAACGTTTGAGCTAATGCATAAGGATTGATTTGCATGGGTGATTGAAGAGATTCTGGGTAATATAATGCTAGAATTGCTTCTGCGGTTTTGTCTAACTCATTTTTCCATAAAAAAGGTACTAGTTTATCTGTAAAAGGATGTTCAAAAAGGCTTAGTTCACCTTTCTTATATGGGGTGACTTTATGAATTTGAAAACCATGAAGCCCATCTTCTACACGTGCCGTACAAGAAACACGTAACCATCGATTTTTCTTTTGACTAGATGATGTTTTATAAAGCTCAAACCACACAACATCCGCATATATGTTTAAGATTACGTCAATATCAATTAAATCATCATCTCTATTTCCCGCATAAACATATTTAATCTCACTGAACTCAACATAAATTGACCCTGATACTCCATTCCTTAAAAGCCCCAAACTAAGTGCGTTTTGTACAAAGTAATCAGTCCCTGCTATAGACACCTCATCAAAGTAATGCTCTTTTACATAATTTGTAATTGAAGCCATATATCCTCCTAGGTATCAATTTGTAGACTTTTTAAAGTTCTCAGCTTGTCCAAGTACTTGCTCAAAGACTTCATCATTCCATTGCGGTGGGTACCCGTTTTCGTAGAGTAATATCGTTAAATCCATGTTCAGCTGACTCTTAATGTCCTCACGACTTGACCAGTCTGCATACTGAGCTTTGTCATCAACCAATTCTTTAATAGCTTTAGCTAGGTCAATACATTTTTCATCAGCATATTCAAATTCATGTTCATCACGAACCTTGATAAGAATGTCATAAAAGGCTTTTTCTTCATAAGAAATTCCTAAATCTTTGAACGAATCCATATCAATTTGAAGGTCTTTCAAAATCTTCATGATTTCATCCGAAAGGCTATTGATGAAATCTGCTGTCACCTCAGAAATAAAGATTTGACTATCTCTGTTATTATAGGCTTCAACAACTCTATCTAGTCTCTCTGAAAATTCAATGGCTTTAACCTGATTAGTTCCGCCGTACTGGTCAATGGCACGTTTTAACAACCTAAGCAGGGCATTAAATTTGGTGATTGGCATTTCTAAAGCATCCAGTTCATCTAGGAAACTTTCATCAAACAGCTCTTGCTTATCATTATTAACAATATCCTCTACACCCGTTGAAGCTATCGCATTCTCAATCATTTGTTGAACATGCTTGTTCATCATTTCAGCATCGGGTGCATTGCCTTTGGTCTGTTTATAAATAATTGAGCGGATTGCCATGTAAAATTGAGCTTTCTCTGTTTCCTCATCTGTGAGCTCTCCAGAAGGAAATACAATCTCATAAGCAGACTTCATTCGACGTGACAGGTACATAAAACGTACTTCCATGTCGTGAAGTCTTTGAACGTACTCTGCCCCTCTGTTAAGACAAAGCAATCTCTCTGCAGGCGTACCATGATAGAAGTCTGAAGCATCAAAATTAACCAGCAATTCATCAATTAAACTCAACTGATTTCTAAAGATTTTCAAGGTAATCTCCAGTTCATCAATCGGACTTTCTTGCTCACCACCATAGGTTTTGATGGCTTCTAACATGGCTCTCTTGATTCCGATATAGTCAACTACCAAACCATGGTCTTTCCCTTCAAAGACGCGATTTACACGGGAAATCGTCTGAATGAGGGTATGTTTTTGAAGGGGTTTATCAATGTACATAACGGCAAGGGATGGTACGTCAAACCCAGTAATCCACATATCCACTACAATAACAATTTGAAAGTTTGAATCATTGTTTTTAAATTGAGCGTCTAACATCTTACGGTGTTTAGCATCTCCCAATAAATCATACATCTCCTTGACATCATCTTGGCTACGAGTTGCAACTATATTGACTTTAGGAAGAGATTCTAACTTCTCTAGTTCCTGCGGTGATAAGTCCTCACGCTCTGTTTTCTTCGCAATGAACCATTCTGGACGAACTGATTTTATAGCTTGGTAAACGTTAAAAGCATGTTCACGGTTCGAACAAACAACCATGGCTTTTTGAACAATCTCAGGTTTCTCACTAACTACCTTTTCATAGTGTTCAACAATATCATCAGCTACTTTTCGGATTCGGTCTGGGTGATTTAAAATTTGTGTCACCTTAGACATGGTACGTTTACTTGCCTCTATCTGCTCAATATTGGCACCTTGTTCCTCAACTTCTTTGTAATAGTTGTCAATCTCAGCAACCTGTTCTTCATTCGTGATAACACGCGCTAGACGTGGTTCATAGGAAATACGAACCGTAATGCCGTCATCTGTTGATTCCTTCATTGTGTAAGATTCAACCACTTCACCAAAAACATGGATAGTCTCATCAATTGGTGTTCCTGTAAAACCAGCATAAGTCGCATTTGGAAATGAGTCCCTCAGATACTTTGCAAAGCCGTAAGAAGTTTCAACGCCAGCCTCTGTGTACTTCAGCTTAGAACCTACATTGGTCTGTGTACGGTGTGCCTCATCTGAAATACAGATGATATTTGTCCGTTCCGAAAGCAGTCCTGTCGCCTCTTCAAATTTTTGAATCGTGGTAATGTAAACACCACCACTTTCATTGATAGATAACTCTTGCTTAAGTTCTGCTCGACTTCCAATCGTTTTAACTTTTTCTGTTTTCAGGTAACGTTTTGACCCTTCAAAAAGTTTACTAGTCTGGTCGCTTAAATCCTCACGGTCAACCAAAATAATCACCGTTGGAGATTTGAAGGTTTCTCGGTCATGTGTAGCTAGCAAGCGTGACAAGAAAAGCATGGTATTGGTCTTACCTGAACCAGTCGCACCAAAGTAAGTACCTCCTTTGCCGTCTCCATAAGGTTTTAAATGCAATTTGATATTTTCCAACATCTTTTTGGCTGCAAAAAACTGAGGATAGCGTGTCACGATAGCTGTATCCTTCTTATCAGAATCAGGATAGTAGATGAAATCTCGTAAAATAGCCACCACTCTATCTTTGGCAAAAGCTCCATGAATCATGGTCAAAAGAGCAGAGATACCGTTAGATACCTTCTCATCATCATTTGCCTTATTCCATGAATAGTAGTATTCATAAGGAGTGAAGATAGAACCCAACTTGGTATTAGCTCCATCAGAAATAACTGACAAGAAAGCATACTTCATCAGAGATGGAATATCCCTATTGTAGCGAATGGTAATCTGCTTCCAAGCGTCATAGACAGTTGTTGTCTCCTGAATGGCTGTTTTAAACTCAAAAATAGCAACAGGAATCCCATTGATAAAGAGAATCAGGTCAGGTCGTCGCTCACGGACATCTTGAACAGTATATTGATTAACAACTTTAAAAATGTTATTTTCTGGATTCTCAAAATCAATATACTCAATATGAATCGGTGCTAGCGCTGAGTCATCACGAACTAAGTTAAAACCCTCATTTACTAGATAAAACGCTTCACGGTTCCCCATATAAAGTGGAGTGTTAGGGACATATTTAATTTTATTGATGACCTTTTCAAGTTCTGTAGCGGTTAGATTTGAATAGCACTGGCTCAGAAACTCCCTCATATCTTCTTCCAGTAGAATCTCATCATACTTGCGATGAAGTTTATCGCCATTGATATAGTCATAGCCTTGTTCTTGAAAAAGCTCAATAATGGCTTCTTCAAGCTGAGCTTCGGTAAATTTAGGCATTGGCATTCGCCTCCTTTATCGCCCCAGCAATCAAAATAGGGCAAATATCCTTGATTTGCTTCTTAAGCCTCTCATTGATTTGCTTGCGTGTGATATAGGCATTGTAAATATCTACAATAGATTGTTGAATATGGATGTCAGGAATAGGGATTTTAATTTCATAAAATCTTTTCAAATCTAAATTTGCTCGAATACTACTGTCACTCAAAAACCACCCGAGTCTATCCACTTCTTTTCTACTAAACCACATCATAATATACTCTGGTAATACATTTTCTTTAGTTACTAAAATAGAATAGGCTGGTGAAACCAACGCAGGTTCATCTTCTGAATATAAGGCGATACGAATAACTTCATCTCTACCTGTCTGCATTGAGCTGTATGCAAGTTGGTCTTTCTCTATAATCTTATACCGCTCAAGTTTTTCAGAAGTTGATTTTGATGCCATAAATTCTTTATTGATATTTATTCCTAAGACATTTGATAACTGATTCCCAGTGTTTCTTTTATCAACCTCGCTAAAGAGATTTCCAACGTATTCAAATTGACAGGTTCTCTTGAAAATATCTAACTCTGCATCACAAACAAGCTTCAAATCTTCCAAGCCATTCTCATAAGCTTTTTGATTGGCTAACATGGCTTTATAAATCGCTACATACTTTTCTTGAACATGGAGAGGTGGGAGATCGAGTTGGATGTCCAAAAACCTCTCCCAATCCAAATTACCTCGAATAGAAGCATCCGTACAAAACCAAGCATATCGGTCAAACTCAGACGAAGTGAATATCATATTTAGATAATCAATATTGACAATGGAAGTATCGATAACCCTAAAGACTGTATATGCAGGAGATACGACAATTTCTTGATTATCAAAGTTTAAAGCTATAGGAATTTTTTCATCTCTGCCTACGTGCATTAAATTACATGCAAACTGATTGTGACCAACGATTTTATAGTTTGATGTATTAGAACCTGAATTTTTAGAAGGCATAAAGCGTTTTTGAATGTTTATTCCAGAAATATTGTTATGATTCTCTGTACCACACTTTACAGATACTTGTTCAATTAATTCTATTAGCTTATAATTCATACCCAATACCCTTAAATGCTTTTTCCATACTAGCTTGAGATTTTTTCTCTAGTTTTAAAAGCTCCTTCATTTCTGCTTGAATACGTGCCATTTCAGTGTCATAGTCAATTTCTAAGTCGTGGTCGATGAATTCTACATATTTTGATGGTGCAAGAGAATAGTTAGCTTTGCGAATCTCCTCAAGACTTGCTGATTTGCATAATTCAGCTACATCTTCATAGCCCTCACCTGTTTGCCAGGAGTGATAAATTGCTTTTACATCAGCAATTTGCTTATCAGTCAAGACTGTTTTTTTCTTTTTCTTTCCTTTTTCGACAACATATTGCTCTACATGGTCATCCCATCGCCTTAAGTCACAGAAAAGAATTTCATGTTCACGATTACGGTATTGATGACCGTTTTTCAGGCCACCTTTTTTATTGTTGTTCAAAATCCAAAGCGTTACTGAAATATCTGTCGTATAGAACATATCACGAGGTAAGACAATAATCGCTTCGACCTTATCATTTTCAATGAGCTGTTTACGGATTTCATACTCTACACCATCGGCATTCAAAGCACCATTAGCCAGAAGAAAGCCTGCGACACCATCCGTCACATCTAATTTCGATAACATGTGCAGAATCCAAGCATAGTTGGCATTTGAAGCAGGTGGGACTTTATATCCTTCCCAGCGAGCGTCATTTAGCAACTCTTTTTTCCCACGCCAATCTTTTAAGTTGAATGGCGGATTAGCCATGATGTAGTCAACCTTCATATCCTTATGTTGGTCATCTGTAAAGCTCGAACTTTCGCCATAAGGCTTATTCCCGAGGTTATATGAAATTCCTCGAATCGCAAGATTCATTTTTGCCAAGCGACGGGTATCAGGGTTCTTTTCTTGACCAATGATAGAAATGCTTTTTTTGTTGCCATGGTGTTGCTCAACGAATTTCATAGACTGAACAAACATTCCTCCAGAACCACAAGCAGGGTCATAAACTCGCCCAGAATATGGCTCAATAAGTTCAGCAATCAACTTAACTGCTGAAGGCGGAGTATAGAACTCCCCCTCTTCTTTGGTACTCATCACTGCATAAGATTGCATGAAATATTCATAAACACGCCCAATCAAATCCTCTTCATGGAATTTATTTTGGTCAATCTTATTGATTTCGTCAATCAAGTTCTTTAAGGTTCTAATCTCGGCACCTAAGCCAGCATAGAAGTTTGACAAAAGAGCACCTTCCAGAGAAGGATTATCCTTTTCAATCGTTGCCATGGCTGTGTCAATTTTAATAGCTATATCATTGGAGCTTGATTCTTGAACAAGATAAGACCAGCGACTCTCTGGTTCAAGATAGAATACATTCTGTGAAGTGTATGAGTCTTTCTTCTCTGCTAAAATCTTTACCAATTCAGGTTTGTCAGCATATTCACGACTAATCTCCTGACGGCGATTTTCAAACTTATCACTAGCAAATTTAATAAAGACTAGACCAATAACGGCATCGCGGTTCTTTTCTGTTCCACCTGCTCCACGTAAAGCATTACGGCAATTAAAAAGAATTTGCTCTAGAGTTGCCTCTTTAGAAACTGTTTTTTTAGCCATTAAAAAGCACCTCCATTCTTAGTGAGTGAAGGTGTTTTTTTGCGTGCTGAAAAAAGGTAGAAACTACCTGCTGTGCTGTGTTGTGCTGTGTTGTTAGATTGTTTCACAACTGTTCTCCTAATCAAATTTTACTTACTACTATTATATCACGTGAGAAAAGTTTTTGAAAAAAGTTACGTGTTTTATGAACTAGGAGTTCATGTTTTATCACAGAATTAGCCCATAATTTGAACTTTATACTATAAAAATCCCTTAACAGTCACCCTAAAACACATGAACTAACAGGTCATGGGAAAAGTGATTACCATCAACTACAATGTAAACATAAGATGAAAATCTTAACAAAATCATTTTTATAGTCCTATATTGATGCGCATCAAACGGACGGATTGAAACTCAGAACATAGCTACATCATCAGGTGTAGACTGTGCCAACTGTTTCGCCGTTTCTTTGGTGTGCATTTTTTCATACTCAATTCGGCAAACTACTGTGTTTCTCTTCCGTCCTAGGACGGAAAGGAAACTTTATGACTAACAAAGTCGAAGATAAACGTGAACGTAAAATTGCAAATGCTGTTAAGAGTGGCGATTGGAGCGGAGTTGATAAACTGCTCAGTCAAGCAATGGATAACCTTGAACGCAAGGAACGCTATTATGGCAAGACTAGTCTAAATGCTACTGTTACGAACGAAGGACGAGCAACGGAGCTTATGGATTTATATCCTGATAATACTTATAACCCCATTGAACAGTTACTTATCAAGGAGCGTAATGAACACCTCTACAATATCCTCTCTAAGCTTCCAGAAGTTGACCTTCATATTTTCTTAGAAATTGCACTCTATGGCACTTCTGCACTACAACTGACGAAAGAGACACCATTCAAGAGCCATAAAACCGTTAAAAAGCACTATGAGGACACCCTTAATATCCTAAAAGAAGAACTCGGAAAATATTTCTAAAAAACTTATAGCAGGAACTACCAATTTCCTGCTTTTTTCTCCTTATAGATAAGGAGGTAAGAAATTATGACCTAACAAGAGTCCAGCTCAAGACTAAAAAGGAGCACATCGACCTAACTCTACAAACACAATGAAAGATAAATGGTGAAAACTATGAAAACTCGTAATCGCAAAGGTGGCTACTCAGCCAATACAGCAACTGAATATATTGACATCAAACAAGCAATTCATTGCTTGAGCACTGAACTTGAACCTCAAATGAGATTTGAAGACGGTCAGCCAACAGGGGAAATTATTGCTCATAAAGCTTGGTTCTCTCAAAAAGGACTTCCACCCTTCCAAGTGAAATTTGAATCTGAGGTAACACTGCCTGCCTATATGACTATGGTTGAATTTGAGAACCTAGAAGCCTGTGAAGTTGGCTATAATGTCTATTTCCGTGCTACTAATATTAAGGAGGTTAAATGATGACGAATAAAGAACTAGCTCAATACCTGCTCCAAAGTCTCAATATGGGACTTGGAGCCCTCATGCAGGGGGAAACTAGCTATACCAACAGCTTTGATACTAAGATTATGTCTGACGGCTTTCTGTTTATTCCTCGCTTACCTGCAGGTTATATCATTGATGATGAACTCTATCAGAAAATTTTCTTGATTGCCAATGCTTCCCTTTACCCACGTTATACCCTCTTAAAGCAAAATTCAGCCTATTTCATGGCATTAGATACTGATGACATACATGTTCAGCGAGGGCTTTTCTTTCCTTGGAAAAAAGGTGTTTCTGAGCGTTTAGTCATCTCAGATTTAGAGGAATTTTCAAAAATGCAGGAAAAAGATATTCTTCCAATTATGAAAAATCTTACTCTAAACTTTAATAAGGTCACTTCGCTAGCAATTGCTGGTAATAGTGGCTCTGGGAAGTCATATGCTCTTACCTACTTTCTAAGTTTATTAAAAAATTATTCTGAACTTATTATTGTAGACCCAAAGTTTGATACGCCGTCTCGCTGGGCTCGTGAAAATGGTATTGCCGTCATTCATCCTCAAAAGAACCGTTCAAAATCAGATTTTGTTTCGGAAATCAATGAAAATCTCAGCAATTGTCTAAATCTCATTCAGCAACGCCAAGAAATACTTTACGACAATCCTGAACATCAATTTGACCATTTGACAGTTGTCATTGATGAGGTACTTGCCTTGAGTGAAGGAGTAAACAAGACTATTAAGGATTCATTCTTTTCACTCTTGTCTCAAATTGCTTTACTTGGACGTGCCACTAAAGTCCATCTATTTTTAGTCAGCCAGAGGTTTGACCACAATACAATACCTGTATCAGTTCGTGAACAGTTGAATGTACTGGTTCAAATAGGGAATATCAATAAGAAAACGACACAATTTCTCTTTCCTGACTTAAACCCTGAAGGAATTGTTATCCCAATAGGTAAGGGAACAGGACTTATCCAAATCATCGACAATGAACATCCCTATCAAGTTCTTCCTCTTCTTTGTCCTACCTACTACACTAAGAAAGGTATACTCTAAACATGAAAAAGACTTTCTTTCAAAAATCATACAATCTTATTTCCTCCCTTCTTTTCGTTGGGCTAATTAGCTTCATACTCAGTTTCGCTTTCAATCTGCTTGTAAAATTGTTTGGAGATTTTGATATCCCATCTTTGAATAGTTTTATCATCATTATCCAAAATAAACTTAGTCTTCTAGGAAGCTACACAAGCCAAATAGCCACCATGCTTGCACTAGTTGCTGTTTCTCTGATTATCGTTGAGTTAACCCAACGAATGATTAGCGATAGTATTTTGAACTACTTCAAGTCTGTCTACCAGACGATACGCCTGCGACAATTTCTCAGACAAGATGATAAATCAGAGTCTGCTATCACGATTGATAATCAGACAACCATAACAAAATTCAATCCAATTCTTAAAAATTTCAACCAAACAGTAGGAAAAGCAACTGTTGATGTCAGAAAAAGCACTGTTGTCGTCTTTCTCAAATATCCAAGGACACAACAAGCTCAGAAACTTCTGAGAGATATGGAAGCTCATATCAAGGAAGAAATTTCTAGCCGTAATCCAAATTATTATTTTTCTTCACCTAATCGGGAAGGAAATAAGCTCTGGTTTAAAGCTACAAGAAGATAAGGAAAGGGCGGTGCTTGGCTCACAAAGTGAAAGCCAAAGGCACTGCCCTTTCAAACTCTCTAACTTAGCTATGTAATGGGGCTACTACGACCCCCATTACACCAATAATCAATAATCACAGTTTTGAAACAAGACTACCAAAATCACCCTATAATTCTCCTAACAGATAAGAACTAGAAACGAGGTACCTGCCTATGGCAAAAGAAAAACGTTCTAACAAATGGGCTTTCCTTCTCTATCAAGAGAGTGCTCCTGAAAACTATTTGGAAATCCTTGAAGAAATGCACGTCCCCTTTGTGCTCAGTCCATGGCATGATAAAGACGTCAATAGACAAACAGGTGAGTTTAAGAAGTCGCATAAACATGGCGCTTTGTTCTTTGACTCACTTAAAAGCTACTCGCAAGTCTCAGAACTTTTGACAGAGAAACTAAACACACCTAGTCACGTTGAAATCGTCATGTCCCCTAAAGGTATGTATGATTACTTTATCCATGCTGAAAATCCTGAAAAGACACCTTACGATATCGAGGATATTGAATCAGGGTGTGGCTTTGAACTTGATAAATTTCTTATAAGTAATAACAACGATGAATTTCTTTCGACTGTGATTGATACTATTGAGGAGCATAATTTTACAGAGTTTAACAATCTTGTCATATATGCTCGTGAGGAAAACCCATTACTACTGAGTGTTATAGTTGATAAAACCTACTTCTTTGCGAAATATCTTGACTCACGTCGTCACTCAGGCTATGGAAAGGACAACGATAATGACCAATAATGAATATGCCAAATTAACCCAAATTGAGCAATTGTTAAATACCTTATTAACCATCATTCAACATCAACAAGAAAAACAGAAAAGTTCTAACATCGTCACTCAAAAGGAATTGTTGTCAATTCTTCAGATTTCTCCTAATACCTTAAAATCGTGGGAGAAAACTGGTCTAAAGAGGCTTGAACCTCCTATAGAAGGAACACGTACAGTCTATTACAAAATGGAAGATGTTATAAAATACTTAACTCCTTAATCCAAAATGTGCTAAAATAAGACTATCACAATAAATACATGTGAGGTTGTTATTTTAGCCTTTTATATATCCGAAATAAGAAGGCTACTATGCAAAAAGAAACTATCATTCACAACAATCGAAAGGTAACAAAAACTACAAAAAACAACGGTACAATCAGCTACACTCAAAGAGGTGTTTATATTGGGATTGATGTTAAGACTGGTAAAAAAGTCACCTCATCCATCACTGCCAAAACTTTACGAAGTCTTGACCGAAAAATCAGGCAGGCTAGACTAGACTTTGAAGAAAAAGGGGCTACCTTAAAAGAGACTCTTGTCATCAATAATTTTGAAGAACTCGCAGAAGCGTGGTTCACTAGCTTTGTAACATGGGTGAGCTCACAAAATACTATCAACCGTGTTAGAGGATACTTAGATACTTATATCATTCCAAAATTTGGTACTTATAAGCCTGAAGAAATAAAATCTGTTGATATTCAAGTATGGGTGAACAAACTTGCTCAACAATCAAAGAAATCTGTGGAATCAGGCGCTAAAAAGTCTAAAAAAGGACATGCCAAAGATTTTGGGGCTGTTATCTATAAATTAAGTGATATTTTCGACTACGGTATTACCAACTTTGAACTCTCTTATAACCCAGCTAGAACAATAAAAATCCCACCTAAACCAAAACCATCTAAAGAGCGTATTATGGTGTTACATGAAGATGATTTAGCAACTTGGCTGAACTATCTAAGTAGCTTACCAAATACACGGGCTAATAGACGTTTTAAGGTCGTATGTGATACCTTGCTAGCTTCTGCTTTGCGTATCAATGAACTGCTTGCAATGACCGTTCATGACCTTGATTTTGATAACAATGAGCTTATTGTTACCAAAACACTTATGTGGAGAACTGCCAATAAAAAGCTTGGTATCAAGGGGGAAGTTGTCTGCAAAAATAGCGCTAAAACAGACTCAGGAAATCGCAGGGTAGCCGTTCCTAGAAAAACATTGGAAGACCTTAGAGATTTTCATAATGAGATGAACACTTACTTTGAAAAGCACGATTTACCCCCTACAGACCTTATTTTCCCGACTATCTATGGGAATTATATGTGCGATAGAAACGAGCGTACAACGCTTAAAAAGCGCCTCTCAGAGCTTGGCTTACCTGATTATGGTTTCCATCTGTTTCGTCACACACACGCTTCTATGATGCTTAATGCAGGTGCAAACTGGAAAGAGCTCCAAATCAGAATGGGACATAAGTCAATCAAGACAACCATGGACACCTATGCTGAGCTAGCACCTAAGAAAAAGTCTGAGGCTGTTGATATTTACCTCAAAGAAATTGCCAAACTTACATCTTAATAAAATGACTACATTTTTGACTACATTTTATTAGATATGAACTCAAAAACGTTGATATAACAACGTTTATAGCATGCTGAAATAACACTAATAAACCTTTACTGAGGTTAAATAATTGAATTAAAAACCATGAAAATAAGATTTTCATGGTTTTTCTATTACTCAAAGAGGATTTCCTATGACAAAAATAGAAACATTTAGATGGCGTATGTGGCATGTTTATCTCCTTATTTTTTATAACCATTCTACTTACAGGTACATTCGTTCGCTATGGTTATAGAATTCAGGCCGCTTATTCCTTAGACGATAGACTTTACGACTATACTAACAAAAAAGTTACTGTAACATCCTTTCAAAACGTCAAAATTGGAAACTTTAACGTTTTAGGTGTTAAGTTTGGAAATGAAAAATCACTGGAAAGAAGTCAATTAGCCGTTGGTCGCACCTACCTAGCCTTCCAAGAATCTAGGTATAAACTATCTAAAAACAAGAAGGACTCTAAAAATTATGATATTATTCACTATTATCAGCTTGGTAAAGATACTGGAAAAGGACATACTATTAATGTACTAAGCCTTGCTAAGAAACTAGGATATGATGATCCTGGTTCCATGGATGATACCATGTACTCCGATGGTAGGGATGAGTTTGTGAAATTTTCATCCTATGACAACAAAAAAGTATTCTATGTCAATTTACGCACCCAGAAGGCAACCAGAACCAAACCATCAAAAGTCAGTCGATACCACGGATTTGCTAAACCTTACCGCTATCTCCTTTCAAAGGATAATTTTTCTATAGGTTATAAAGATGATCCCCTCACTATCAACTCCATGCCCCTTATCTGGACCAAAGAAAGAAATTTTGCTGATTACAAAAATCAAGATGACAACAAATACAGTGACCAATCGCTCAAAAAAAGATTTAGCTTAATCATCGTAACAACTGACTCACTTAATCTGGATGATGCTGTTAAACTGCAAAAAGAGTTAACACCAGATAAGGAGGATATCTATTGGTATTTTACAAGCACTAATACAACTACTGGACGCCTCGAGGAAATTAAAAGTCAAAAAGATTACAACCTACTAGTTAAGGAGAGTCAGAACTAAGATGGTAAAAAATAGCTTCAAATACCTTAAAATCACTATGCCCTTGAGTTTATTATTGACCATGATTGCTATCTTTTTCTATTACAATGCTCAAGAAAATATTAAAGGTTTTTATAAAACTCGTGGATTTCAAGGGAAGGTACAAATAACTGGCATCGGTTGGGCAGATAAAATTACTTATCGTATGAATGAAGAAGATGAGGTTAAACATTACCTGATTTTCCATATTGATTATCAAGAGACTATTAATAACAAAACAGCACATGTAAAGACTCAACTGCCTCTCCATATTCAAGATTTACTCTATCCTTACATTGCCAGCCCAACAGAAAGCGACTCAGATTTTAATCGCCAAAATAGTGAATATAAGATTTTACCTGATGAAAGGGAATATTGGGACGATTTTGTTAAAAAGTCTATTAAAATCAACCCTAGAAATCAAAAATTTATCAATGATATCTCTAAAGCTTTAAGTACCGAAAAAGATTTAAAAAATATTATTGTTCAGATAGAACCTGTACCATACACGACACTCTATACTTATGAGAGGGGACATTCTAAGGCCCTAGGTGGCTATTATGATTTTTCACTTAAAGATGCTCTACGAAACAAACAACTTACTGTTCAATTGAGTTTTCCTTCTGGTTCCACGACTAAAGAAATTGACTTACATTCGCAATTAGAACAGGTACTTAAAAACTCTGAACTACCAGATGGATGGTATATCTTAAATCAAAATAACGACTTTCCAAAAGAGGTACATATTGATGGCAATCAAATTAGAATTAACTGAAGAAAAAACTCAGAGAGAATTATCTGAGGAAGAATGGGCTTTCCCTATTTGGAGATGGGCGGCTTTCTCACTATTTGACACCCTAATCCTAGTTAGTCCCTTGACAAGAGAATTGATTTATCCGGGGGGGAGTGATTCTCGTTTTTACCTAGGTAAATCATTGGGTAACTTGATGCTAGATGATACACAACGCTTCATCTTTATTATTATCATTCTAACTCTGTTACTACCTGCTTTTGCCTTAATCATAGAAAGCCTATTATTTTCAAAAGGATATCCTCTACTTTCAATAATATGTAGCTGTCTAATTTTTGTTAGTGCAACAGTCCTATTTGTCTATAGTCTCAGTATTGTCCCAGATTTTTGGAGCTTTACTATTTATAGTTATATGCTTTACCTTCTCTTCAACATAGGTAACTCCCTAAGAAAGATCAATAGAATCATCAATCTTAGGCAGAATAACACCAAAGCATAACTGCCTGTATCCACCTCCCCTTCTTTTTAGCATAGAAATGACACAAACGAAACAAAAAGTCATTGTCCACTCTGAATTTGACCACCTAGCTAAAAGCTTCGATATTAATTTTGAAAATCATTTTAGGAATACTCTAGACTCATGTCCCAGAAATAAATTTCACTCCTTTGGTACCAAATTAACAATTTAAATAATAGTAAAAAGATCAACATATTACCGTTGATCTTTTATTTTTACTCTAAGCCTTTTAAAATATCTGTAAATCTATGTGTAAACATAGCTGTCATCCCCCATATATTCTCTGTCAAGTTCCTGTAAAAAGGAATATGACGTTCACTGTACCCAAAATTATATTTTTCTCTATTTTTTACCAAGAAAAATGGGAAACCTTTCGCATCACTCAAAGTAGAAGTGACTTTGTAATAAACCGGATCTTCTGTCAACAACGTGTCAACACAAACTGTAAACAACCGTTTCACCTCTTCATTTGGATGAATATGCTCCCAATTTTCTATATTTATCTTTCCAACAAAGCAATGGATGGTTCTCCCCTGATGAATCAGATAATCAAGCTCTCCCCAAATGTCAATTTGATCAGGAACTAGGTTTAATTCTTCACAAGTTTCTCGTATAGCAGCTTCCTGAAAAGTCTCACCATTTTCGACACGCCCTCCAGGAAAAGAGACCTCACCTGGTTGAGAAATATGCTCACTTCGTACTTGGTAAAGAATTTGATACTTATCAGTTTTTACATCATATATTAGGGGTAAAAGCACCGCATAGCGTCTTTTCTCCCCTAGTGGCTTCGGCTCGTAACGAGCTAGTTTATCTTTAATAGTCATAAGAACTCCTTGACTTCATATTATCATAAAAAAGAAGATATCCCTATTATATAAAATTTTTATATATAAAATATTGACATATATTTCTAAAAGAGATACACTCTATATGTAAAATAATTATATATATTTTTTATACATATCCTAGAAGCAAAGGAGCACACTATGTATTTTCCAACATCATCAATACTGATAGAGTTCTTAATATTAGCTATTATCGATAGAGAAGACTCTTATGGCTATGAGATTAGTCAAACAATAAAGCTTGCGGCTAATATTAAGGAGTCAACACTTTATCCTATTCTAAAAAAGCTTGAAAAAGCAGGCTATATGACCACCTATAGCCAAGCGTATCAAGGGCGTAAACGTAAATATTACAGTATTACCCAAGAGGGAAAAGAGCAACTTCAATTTCTTAATGAAGAATGGTTAACCTATAAAGAAACTCTGGACGGTATTCTAGAAGGGAGATTAAGACATGACAAAGACTGAATATATAGCCAAATTAACAAAATATCTACGAAAATTACCACAACAGGACTACGAAGAAGCTATAGAATATTTCATGGAATATTTTGAAGAGGCTGGACCTGAGAATGAAGCTCGGGTTATTGCAGAACTGGGTACACCTAAGGAAGCCGCACATGAAGTCATTAGTCGTCTTCTAGAAGAAAAGATTGTTGAGGACAAGAGCAGCTTACGCAATAAAACAACTATCCTTTGGATTGCGATTCTAGCTGTTTTAGCCAGTCCAGTCGCCTTACCAATTCTACTATTCTTCTTAGCTATGATAGTGACACTTCTTATGATTATTTTCGCAGTTATAGTGACTGCCTTAGCTCTTACTTTTGCTTTACTCATTAGTGGTGTTTACACTTTCTTTACAAGCTTCTCTCTCTTAAGTGTTTCACTAGCTTCAACACTGTTTGGAGGAGGTCTAGGTCTATTGATGTTTGGAGGAGCACTCTTACTACTTTTGATTTCGTTTGAAATCTGTAAACTTATTGTAAAGCTAATTACCCTATTGATTAAATGGCTCATCAAGAAAGGAAGAAAATCATGAAAACTTGGAAAAAGATCATCCTCGGAGTGTCCCTTATCTCTCTATTTTTAGGAGGAGGATTCGTAGCTTGGGGTTATAGCCAAGGTGGCTTAACAGATTTACAAAATCAAACTATAAGTGAGCAAGATTATGTCAAGAAAGAAGTTGAGGACTTCAATAAAATTGATATTAAAAGTAGTAGCTACAATGTGCTTATAAAAAATGGTGATGTTGACAAAGCAACGCTTTCTTACTACCAAAAAACAAAAAATCCAATTGACACATCTGTAAAGGATGGTCAATTGACTATCAATGATAGCAACTCTGAATTAGATTCAACTTCTAACAAACATATTAACTTTTTCGGATTAAAAGATTTAGTGAGGCTTTCTACTCTCAACGAGGAAGTCAGAAAGAAAACCATTATCATTACACTCCCTAAAAAACAAACGATTGATTTTTTAAAGGTTGATTTAGCAACTGGAAATCTAGATTTAAGTAATAGCACCATCAAACAAGCAGATATCAATCTAAATGTAGGGGACCTAACTTTTACTAAAATGATTGTCAGCAACCTAAAAGCTAACCTTGATGTTGGTAGTGTTGATAGTAATCATACACTTTTTACTAACTCAGATTTATCTATTGCAATGGGAGATTACTCTGGAGATAACCTAATTTTCAATGGTCACAATAAACTTGATGTTACATCTGGTGATATTGAACTAGCTCTTAAAGATTACACGCTCAATGTTCAAGCCGATAGTCATTCAGGAGAGGTAGACATCACAAATAACCTTAAAATCTCAAAGGATAACTCACTAACCATTACCTCAGACCTCGGTGATATAACTGTTGAATAACATAAAAAGCCAGCTCACATTAGAGCTGGCCTTTAGTTTATTCATTTTCAGACTTTGGTCTATAAATAATAATACCTACAACTACAAAAATAAGTAAGAAAATGAATAACATACGTACTTGATCTGAGATCTGTCCTGTCATTGAAATAGTTTGACGAAGACCTGATACCGAGTAGGACATTGGTAAGAATGGTTGGACGACCTTAAAGAACTTAGGACTAAGTTCAATTGGATAAGTTCCTGCACTAGAACCTAACTGCAAAAGGAGTATAATCATGGAAGCAAATGCACCATATCTATCATCCCAACCCACAAGGGCTGTAACCAGCGCCATTAAAGTACATGCTGCAAGGAGAATCATACCAAATGTAGCTAATGGATGATTTGGTTCAACTCCCACAAATCGAATGGCAATATAAAGCGCAATAGCAGCCATAGTTGTAATAATACCATTGATAAGTAACTTATTCTTAGCCCAATCAAAACGACCCGTAAATTTTCTTCCTGTCAAGCTCTTAGCAAAGATAACATTAGTTGAAAGAGCGACAACCATAAGAGAAACAGAAATCATATATGGAGCCATTCCCACACCATTAGTGTCAACCTTATCCTTATCAGTTTTCTTCTCTTTGAGCGGAGCACTCACCATTTTTGAATTGTCTGAGTTTACAGAAACAAGAGAGAGTTGCTGATTAGCTTTGTTTAATGAATCAGATAATGTAGAAAGGTTAGTTGACAGACTTGTCAAACCATTTGTTAAGGTGTTTCCTCCAGTTGCTAATTGTTGAGCACCTGCATTGAGAGCACTTGTACCACTTTGAAGAGTAGAAAAACCAGTCATTAAACTACTACTGTTAGCATCTAGAGTTTTAGCGCCACTAGCAATTGTTGACACAGCACCAGTATAAGTTGACAAACCAGTTGAAAGTGCGCTTGCACCTGTTGCTAGAGTACTTTGAGCGGTTGACACACCTGAAGCCACTTGAATTGCTCCTGGTGATAATTGATTGACAAGTACCGAATTGACATTAGCAATATTAGCTTGCATTGATGATACCGTTGATGAAGCTACAGGAAGAAGAGCATTCGCCGAACTTGCAATGCCTGAAATAGATGTTTGTAGAGAAGCTAAACTACTTGAATCTCCGCTACTAGTTGTTGTCGTACCTGTCAAGCTAGATAAGGCCGTTGACATACTTGACACTTCTGATGCAATAGTTGAAGCGTAACTACTAGCCGTAGATCCTGCGTTACTAATTGCCGATGTAATCTCTGCTTGTTGATCTGCCGTCAAGCTTTGATAAGCAGCTGTTCCTTGTACCGCAGCCAAATCGTTCGCTTTGTCAGTGGCACTAGCCGTAGCTATAGAACTAGCCGCAGAAGAAATATTTGAAAGATAAGTCGCTATTGAACTTGTATCTACTGATGTTGTTGATGTTCCACTAGGTAATGATGTGTTACTTACCGCTGTATTGAGATTTTGAATTGCTGTATTTAAATCGGTTAAATTAGTTGACAAGGTTGACAACTGTGCTTGCTGTTCTTCAGATAAACTTGTTGCCGTAGCCATTTGACTGAGTGCAGTTGACAAAGAATCTGCACCAGTAACTAAGGTACTCATAGCATCTGCTCCTGATACAAATTGACCTGCAGCAGAATTAACAGCCTCAGAGTTAGCATTTAACTGTGACAAAGCACCTGACAAAGTTGACACACCTGAAGTATAGGCAGATGCACCTGAACTCAAGGTATCAACACCTGTAGCCAATGTCTGTGTAGAACCAGCAAGAGTTCCTAAACCACTTGATAAGGTCTGACTCCCAGACTGAAGTGCGCCTGCACCTGCGTATAATTGACTAGCTCCATTCGCCGCAGTTCCCATACCACCCTGAAGTTGAGACATACTCCTAAAGACAGCTCCAACATAAGTTGATGTAATATTTTTAGAAACGGTATCCTTCAACTTAGACATGGCAGAATCGCTCATTTTTGAAGAAACGAAGCTATGCCCTGCTGTTGTCTGATAAGAAATTTCAAGTTTCTTAGGATCATTTGTCAAAAGACTTGCTGCATTACTTGAGAGGTTTTCTGGAAAAGTGATTACCATATAGTAATCACCATCATCAATTCCTTTTTGGGCTTCATTTTCAGTCACAAAATGATAGTCTAGATTTTTGTTTTTAGACATATTGTCTACCATATCATGACCAATATTTAGAGTCTTATTCTGGAAACTAGCACTCTTATCTTTGTTCACTACGGCTACTGGCAGATGCTTTACATTTCCATAAGGATCCCACATAGAAGATAAAAAGATTAGATTATATAAAGCGGGTATCAATGAGACACCAATAATAGTTATCCAGAGCTTTGGACTTTTAAGAAGCGCCTTTAATTCTGCTAACATATTTCTCCTTTTTAGACATTGTGTTTATTTTTATGATATAATCAATTATAAACTCATTTACATGAAAAGCAATGTTAAATAATTAGTTTTTGGACACATAGTCTAAAAGTGTATAAGAGGAGATTTGTATGTCAAAAGATCAAAGGCGAGCTCAAACTAAAAAAGCTCTTTTAGATGCTTTAGTAATATGCCTTAAAGATCAAGATTTCAATGATATTACTACCATTCGTCTGGTTCAAACAGCTGGGATTAGCCGTTCGAGTTTTTATACCCACTACAAAGATAAGTATGAAATGATTGATAGTTATCAGAAAGAGCTTTTCCATAAACTAGAGTATATCTTCGATAAATACGAAGGAAAGAAGGAGGGAGCCTTCCTCGAAATCTTTGAATTTCTTACTCGTGAAAAACTCCTATCAGCTCTTTTGTCTACCAATGGATCAAAAGAAATTCAAGATTTTCTGATACATAAACTTCAGCGTATGATAGCTGAGGACTTCATTGTCCCTACTGCTGAAGAAAGATCTCTAAAAGGATTTGAGAAAGACTATGCCAGTATTTATTTTGCGCACGCTATTTTTGGTGCTTGTCAAGCCTGGATAAATAAAGGAAAAAAAGAATCCCCCCGAGAAATGACAGATTTTCTTCTACGATTTATTCCACAATAAAACAACTTCAAAAGCATAAAAAGCTGCAAACCATTTCAACAGTTAAAGCAGCTTTTTCTTTTACAATAAAAACCTTAAAATAAGGAAATGATAAGTGAAAGTAAGGTCAAGATTGCGGGTCCACCTTGAGTTAAAATAATTTTCTTATTTGCAGTCATAGCACCATAAATAGCAGCAAAGAAAACATTGAGTACAAAAACAGTTACAAGTAGCTGACTACTTGTGAAAATCCCATACAAGAGGAATACAGCAATCAAACCATTGTAGATCCCTTGATTTTTAAATAAGTTTGTAACAGAATCACGTTGAAGTTCTTCTTTACTCATATTGAAAACACGACTAGTCATGTCTGAATGTGTCGCAAAAGTTTCCAAATACATGATATAGAGATGCTCCAAAGCAACAATCCCAGCTAAGATTAGTGTAATAATAGACATCGTAGCCTCCTTCTTAAATAACTTTGACAGTATATCAAAAGTAAACTTTTAAAACAACATGTATGCTTCATACAATTTGAAATATGGTAAAATAAAGAATGAAAGAGAGGTTCTTATGACAAAGACAGAAGTAATCCAACGTCTCCAAAAAGATTTGGGAATTCCTAGATTTCAGGCTTATATAGAGGATAAAGATTACTCCGAAGAGGAGTACGACCAACTAAAAAAAGATTTTGAAAGCTACTTCACCAACTACGTTTCAAACGTTTCAGCAGATTTTGAAGGCGGATTGGATAATAAATAATTTATACCTCAAAATCATCTATCATCATGTTACGAATCCCTTAGTCACTTGTATCAGACTAGGGGTCTTTTTAATATTCGAAAACAAAAAGCAGTCTCATTCTATGAAATGGCTTTAGGAAACTTGTAACTGAACAAACCTAGAAATCAATGATTTAAGACAAACAAAAAAGCCCATAACAACGGGCTTTTCGATACAATAATCTTAAAATTAAAGCATTTTGTTGTAGAATTCAACGACAAGTGCTTCGTTGATTTCTGGGTTGATTTCATCACGTTCTGGAAGACGTGTCAATGAACCTTCAAGTTTTTCAGCATCGAATGATACAAATGCTGGACGTCCGATAGTAGCTTCTACTGCTTCAAGGATAGCAGGAACTTTAGCTGATTTTTCACGAACTGAGATTACTTGACCAACTTCAACGCGGTATGAAGGGATATCAACACGTTTACCATCAACAAGGATGTGACCGTGGTTTACGAATTGGCGTGCTTGACGACGAGTAGTTGCAAGACCAAGACGGTAAACAACGTTGTCAAGACGACGTTCCAAAAGAACCATAAAGTTGAAACCAAGTGTTCCACCTTTAACTTTAGTAGCTTGTACGAACAAGTTACGGAATTGTTTTTCACCCAAACCGTATGAGAAACGAAGTTTTTGTTTCTCAGCCAATTGCAAACCGTATTCTGAAAGTTTTGAACGGTTGTTTGGACCGTGTTGACCTGGTACGTAGTTACGACGTGCCAATTCTTTACCTGTGCCTGTAAGTGAGAAACCAAGGCGACGTGATTGTTTCCATGATGGACCTGTATAACGTGACATTAATAATGTCCTCCTATAAAAAATATTTTTAGGAAATAACGTTTTAGATAAACCTGATTCGTTCAGAAAGACTTCGCCCAAACAGCAAAGGTTACTTTTCTAGCCGACTTCCTGTTGACGAGCTTCATTTTATCCTGCTATTATTTCACATACTTAAATATTTTACCACGAAAAAAAGCCCAAGTAAAGGCTTTTTCTTATTTATTTTCGATTTCAGCTTGTTCCTCAGGACTCAAATAACGAATGAGAGTCTTCTCAGTCAAAATATCTGAATAAGTGTAAGATTCAACATAACTATTATTAATAGCTCCTGCTTGGGAACTGAAGTCTTGATATTCAACAATAAACAATGACGGATAAACTTCTGTCAATCGACCAATTTTATTCTTTTCACGTTTACGCCCATTCTCTAGGGTCAATTCTACTAGCTGACCTTCATGTGACTTAATAGCTTCCTTGATGTTTTTCATCTTAGCAACATCTGCAAATGCATCACTCATATATATATCTCCTTAAATCTGAAAATTATGATTCCTCAAACTGAGCAATCGATGAAAATTTATTGTATTCTTTTTGGAATAGTAACTTGACTGTTCCACGCGCACCAGCACGGTTTTTTTCTAGGATAACTTCGATGGTATTATCTTCAATCGCATTTTCTGGTTCTTCACCCTCTTTTCGGTAGTAATCATCACGATACAAGAAGGCGACAATATCGGCATCCTGCTCGATAGATCCTGACTCACGGATATCAGATAATACTGGACGTTTGTCCTGACGTTGTTCAACCCCACGAGATAACTGACTCAAGGCAATTACAGGAACTTTGAGCTCCTTGGCCAGGATTTTTAACTGTCTTGAAATATCTGAAACCTCTTGTTGGCGATTTTCTGGTCGCGTACCTGTAATCAACTGCAAGTAGTCAATCACAATGAGACCAAGACCACCCTCTACTTCTTGTGACAATTTACGGGACCGTGCACGAATCTCAGTAATCTTTATACCAGGGGTATCATCTATGTAAATAGGTGCCTCAGCCAGTGCTCCTTGAGCAATCATAACATTATTCCAATCTTGCTCTGTCAATTGACCTGTACGTAAAGCATGAGAATCAATCATCCCTTCAGCTGCCAACATACGATCAACTAAGCTTTCTGCACCCATCTCTAATGAAAAGACTGCAACAGCTTTATTTTGCTTGGTGCCAACATTCTGAGCAATGTTCAACACAAAGGCTGTTTTACCAACTGCGGGGCGAGCTGCTAAAATAATTAATTGATCAGGGTGTAAACCTGTTGTAATCTTGTCAAGGTCACGGAAACCTGTTGGTAATCCAGTAACATCTGATGTTTGCTGGGAACGCATCTCCAAGGTATTAAAATTAACGTCAAGAACTTCAGATATTTTGCGGAAACCACTACGATTACTATGCTCTGAAACATCAACCAAGGCTTTCTCAGCATTCGCAATAATTTCATCAGATTCCGTTGCGCCCTCATATGCTTGGTTGACAGTCTCTGTCAGCCTATTTATAATACGTCGAAGCATGGCTTTCTCAGCCACAATCTTAGCATAGTACTCAGCATTTGCCGATGTTGGGACACTATTGACCAAATCTACAAGATAAGAAATACCCCCTATATTTTGGAGGTCATCTTGGTCATCTAAAATGGTACGTACTGTCGTGGCATCAATGGCATCATTTCGATCCGACAGCGTTACCATTGCTTTAAAAATGACACGATGGGAATACTTGTAAAAGTCGTCTGCTTCGATAAATTCTCGAACTATAATCAACTTTTCCGGGTTAATGAGAATAGCCCCTAGAACAGACTGTTCCGCTACTAAATCATGAGGTTGTACTCGTAATTCTTGAGCCTCTGCCACAATTATTCCCTCCTTTACAAGATTTACTTATAGTGTCAACGAATTACTCAGCACTATTTTTGATGTTAAGTTTAATTTGTGCGCTCACTTCTTTATGAAGCTTTACAGGAACCTCAATCAGACCAATCGCACGAATAGGATGTTCAAGTTCAATATGACGTTTATCAACTTTTATACCAAATTGTTTTTGAAGTCCTTCTGCAATCTTTTTGGCTGTAATTGAACCAAAAGTACGTCCGTCTGGTCCGACCTTCTCAGTAAATTGAAGACGATTTTCTTCTTTTTCAAGTTGCTCTTTAACTTGCTTCGCTTCAGCCAACAACTCTGCTGCATGTTTTTCTTCAGATTTTTGCTTGCCTTTCAACTCACCGATAGCTTGGTTTGTCGCTTCCTTAGCAAGATTCTTTTTAATCAAAAAGTTTTGAGCATAACCTGATGGTACTTCTTTAATTTCGCCTTTTTTACCTTTACCTTTAACGTCTTGTAAGAAAATAACTTTCATTTTAGTCCTCCTTGGGAGCCAACTCTCCCATAATAGTTTCAATCAATTTATTTTTTGCTTGAGCAACACTACAGTCTCGCAATTGGCAGGCAGCTAAGTTGAAATGGCCACCACCACCCATTTTCTCCATAATACGTTGTACATTAATCGTTTTATGGCTTCGAGCAGATATATTCACCGTAGAATCGCTTGTTCTAGCGACAACAAAAGTTGCTTCGATACCTGCCATGGCAAGCATCGTATCTGCTGCCTTAGAAATCACAACATTATTATAACATTTAGGATTATCACCTGAGGCAACAATGATATCATCTATAATACGTTCACCTGCTAGAATTAACTCATTGATTCGTCGATATTCTTCAAAATCAGTAGCAGAGATTGTTTGGATTTCTCCACTATCACTTCCTAAACTACGTAGATAAGAGGCGACATCAAAGGTTCTACTAGTCACACGAGTTGAGAAATTTTTAGTATCCAGCATGATACCTGCCATAAGGATAGAGGCTTGGATTTTACTCAAACGTTCTGGGGCACCTTGGAATTGCAACAACTCCGTAACCAATTCACAGGCTGAGCTTGCCCCACTTTCAATAAAGGTCAAAACAGCATTTTCAGGAAAATCGTCATCTCGACGGTGATGATCTACCACAATAACTTCATTAAATCGATCATAAAAATCCTTAGACAAAGTTAAATTGATTTTAGAATGGTCAACCATAATTAGTAATGACTGTTGGTTGACTAACTCTTCAGCCTCTGAAAGTGTAATAAGAGGTGATTGACCATCTTCTTTTAAGCGTTCGACCGCACGCTCAATATCTGCATTCATAGCCGTATCATCGTAAACAGCATAGCTTTTTCGAACAATTTGACTAGCAAAATGAGCCATACCGACAGTGGCCCCTAGAGCATCCATATCGAGATTCTTATGTCCGACAACAAACACTTTTTCGACTGTTTTCAACTTATCTGAGATTGCAGTCATCATAGCCCTTGTTCTTGTACGAGAACGTTTTACTGTTGAGACAGAACCTCCTCCAAAATAAAGAAGTTCCTTGTGATCATCGTTTTCCTTGACAACAGCTTGATCTCCACCGCGAACTAGTGCGATGTTCAGATTCTGCAAGGCAACCTGACCGATTTGATCATGCTTAAGCGTACCGAACGAAATTCCCATGCTCAAAGTCAGTGGTAAACCACGCTCTTGAGCCTGCTGACGAAAGTCATCCAAGACAGAAAACTTTTGATCCATGAATTCTGTCAAGACACTGTAATTGGTGAAGAAGTAAAAACGATCGCCTTCAATACGTCGATAATGAATATGCTTAGCCTTAGCAAACTCAGAAATAAACCCTGCCACGAATGTGTTAATTTTTGAAACATCGGCATCGGGTAAACTTCCTGTCACATCGTCGTAGTTATCAACTGAAATAATACCGATAACAGGACGAGTCATATTTGGATCAGCATTTTCATCTTGATCATAAACATTGTCAATAAAATATGTCAACTTATTGTCAAAATCCACAAAAGCGGCATATTTATTGTCACCAACGGTTATCACATTCGAAGGCGAACCTTTTCGTTTCTGGGAAATAAAATCCGCAATCAACTGTTTATTGAAATTTCCATTTTCATCCGAAAGTACTAGCTTCGCATAGGGGTTGAACCATTCAATATGATCGTTCTCATCAAAAGTAATAACCCCAACAGGCATCTTTCCGAGAAGGGTCTTCAAAGAATCTTCAACATCCTGATTCAGTTCATCTAATTGCTCTATTTCTAAGGACTCATATGTTGTCTTTTGGTAATGCAATAAGGCAACAACTACTACCATAATAATAAAAAGCGCAAAAATGAGGGCAGACTCCGATTTTAGTACGCGAACAAAAATAGTAGCAATTCCAAAAAGAATTAACCCAATCATTATAAGATGAATCGTTGCAAAGTGAAATCTTTTCATATAAAACCTCTTAATCCAACAATTATAACATAAAAAAGCCTTAATTAAAAGGCTTTTAAACGTGTTACCACCGTTAATCTACTTTTCTGCGGGCCTTATTATTGCCTTCAAGATAAACCATCAGAATTGAGATATCTGCTGGATTGACCCCTGAAATACGACTCGCTTGACCAATGGTCTCAGGATTGATTTTCTTAAATTTTTGACGAGCTTCAGTAGCAATAGAATCAATAGCATCCCAATCAATATTTTTAGGAATTCTCTTTTCTTCCATACGCTTCATCTTAGCTACTTGATCCAAAGCTTTATTGATATAACCTTCGTACTTGATTTCAGTCTCAAGCAACTCTATAATCTTAGCGTCCAAATTTTCTGCAGCTGGACCCACAAACTGAGTAGCTGTGGCGTAATCAATCTCTGGTCTACGCATAAACTCTTTAGCTGTCATGGCATCTGTCAATGGCTTAAAGCCTAGAGCTTGAATTTTCTCATTCGTTTCTTTAATTGGTTTTAATTTTTCTTTTGACAAACGTGTCAACTCGCTGTCAAACTGATTTTTCTTAATTTCAAAGATATTCCAACGTTCATCGTCAACCAAACCAACTTCTCGACCAATAGGTGTCAAGCGCATGTCAGCATTATCATGACGTAATATGAGACGATACTCTGCGCGTGATGTCAATAAACGATATGGCTCCAAAGTTCCTTTCGTGACAAGATCGTCAATCATTACACCAATATAGGCATCACTACGTTTGAGAATAAGCTCAGGTTTACCTTGAACTTTAAGAGCCGCATTGATACCAGCAACTAGACCTTGAGCTGCTGCCTCCTCGTATCCAGAAGTTCCGTTGGTCTGTCCTGCTGTAAAGAGACCTGAAATCAACTTCGTCTCAAGTGTTGCACGTAGTTGATGAGGGAGCACGATATCATATTCAATCGCATAACCAGTTCGCATCATCTCTGCCTTTTCGAGACCTTTAATTGAGTGAATCAACTCTTTTTGAACATCTTCTGGCAGACTAGTTGACAGGCCTTGCACATAGACTTCTTCAGTCTCTCTTCCTTCAGGTTCAAGGAAAAGTTGATGGCGATTCTTATCAGCAAATCGGACAATTTTATCTTCGATTGATGGACAATAACGAGGTCCTACCCCCTTGACAATACCTGAAAACATTGGGGCACGGTGCAAATTATTATTGATAATATCGTGGCTCTCTTGATTCGTATAAGTTAGCCAACAAGGAATTTGATCCTGAAGATAATCTTCATCCTTCGACAAGAATGAAAAATGATTAGGCTTTTCGTCACCTGGTTGAATTTCAGTTTCTTCATAATTAATTGATGATGCCTTGACACGAGGAGGGGTACCTGTTTTAAATCTTCCTATTTCAAGGCCAAGATCCCTCAAGTTATCTGCCAATGTAACAGATGCAAGACTGTTATTAGGACCTGAAGAATATTTGAGCTCACCTAGGATAATTTCACCACGCAAAGCTGTTCCTGTTGTGACAACAACCGCTTTAGCTCCATATTTTTGATTTGTGGCTGTTCTTACACCAACTACCTTACCATCTTCAACAAGAATTTCATCAACCATGGACTGACGGAGAGTCAGGTTTTCCTGACGCTCAACTGTATGCTTCATTGTCATAGCATACAAGGCTTTATCGGCTTGTGCACGTAAAGCTCTGACAGCAGGTCCCTTACCGGTATTCAACATTTTCATCTGAATATAAGTTTTATCAATATTTTTACCCATCTCTCCACCAAGGGCATCAATCTCACGGACAACAATTCCCTTGGCCGATCCCCCAATGGAAGGATTACATGGCATAAAAGCCAGCATCTCTAGGTTAATAGTCGCTAATAAAACCTTACATCCCATGCGGGCTGCAGCTAAGCTAGCTTCCACACCAGCGTGACCAGCACCAACAACAATTACATCAAAATTTTCATCAAACTCGTAAGACATTTTTTAGATTTATGCAGTGATTTACAATCAACTGCCCATCCTTTCTTTGTTTTTTTCCTACAAAAATAGCCAAAACTCCAGAAAACTGTACGCAAAAACGCACAATTCTCATGAGCTTTGACCATCATGACTATTGTTAAAGTTATTTTATCAAATCAAATCGTTTTGTCAATGAAAATCACTATTTAATCAAGGTCTGCACACTGACGATAATCATCTGTATACCTATTGAGAATAGTAAAAGTCCCATCATTTTCGTGATAATTTTCATCAAATTTTCTCCCAAGAAGCCTGCAATTTGTTTTGCACTTCTTAACAGGAGATAAGTGATGACACATAGTAGAGCAAAAGCAACTACGGTTATCAGTTGATTCTGCAAACCTCCATTAGCCAGACTTAAAGCAGTTGTAATTGTACCTGGTCCCGCAAAAAGTGGCATTGCAAGAGGAGAAATAGCAATAGACATTGGATCTGAATTTACTGCTTGCTGCTCCATTCCTTTATAGCTGGGTGAATGATTACCATTAATCATATGATAACCGATAACGGCCACTAATATTCCACCAGCAATTCTGAAAGAAACAATTGTAATTCCAAATACTTTAAAAATGAAATCTCCTGAAAAGATAAAAACAGTTATAATAACAAAGGCAATCAAAAGACTCCTAAAAGCAATTTTTCGTGAAATTTTTTGACTATCATCTGCTACTAAAGCCATGTAAGCAGGAAGATTTGAAATTGGGTTCATTATAGCGAAAAATGCCATAAATGCATAAAAAAATTGAGAACTCATCGTTTTTACTTAACTCCAGTTAGATATACTGACAAACTTTTCCGTCTTTATACGCTTGGTCAATAATACCGCCGCCCAAACATTCCTGACCATCATAGAAAACAACGGCTTGACCTGGTGTAATAGCACGCTGAGGTTCAGCAAAAATCACCTCTGCTTTATCACCTTTAACCTTTACAGTAACTTTACTATCAGGTTGACGATAACGGAATTTTGCTGTACATTCCATTTCAAATTCTTCTGGCATATCTCGAGTAAAGTGAATCATTGAAGCGTCAAGAGAAGTTGACATCAAGGACTCATGGTGGAAACCTTGACCCACGTAAAGAATATTTTTAGAAAGATCTTTTCCTACTACAAACCAAGGAGCATTATCTCCACCTTTTTGGCCACCAATACCCATACCACCACGTTGACCAATGGTATAATACATGAGTCCATTGTGTTCACCCATATCACGACCATCGACAGTCATCATACGACCTTTTTGAGCTGGTAAGTATTGACTAAGAAACTCTTTAAAGTTTTTCTCACCAATAAAACATATTCCTGTTGAATCTTTTTTATTGGCTGTTGCAAGACCTGCACGTTCAGCAATCTCACGAACTTCTGGTTTTTGTAGATGTCCTAAAGGAAACATCGTTTTCTGCAACTGCTCTTGCGAAAGTTGACTAAGGAAGTAGGTTTGATCTTTATTGTTATCTGCACCACGCAACATATGGAAAATGCCATCTTCATCGCGAACAACTTGAGCGTAATGTCCTGTAGCCACATAATCCGCTCCCAATGTCATCGCATAATCTAAGAAAGCCTTAAACTTGATTTCCTTATTACACATAACGTCTGGATTAGGGGTACGGCCTGCACGGTACTCTGCTAAGAAATACTCAAATACACGATCCCAGTACTCTTTTTCAAAGTTGACAGAGTAATAGGGGATACCAATCTGATCAGCTACTGCTGCTACATCTTTATAATCTTCGGTTGCTGTACACACACCAAATTCATCTGTGTCATCCCAGTTTTTCATGAAAACACCGATTACATCATAACCTTGCTCTTTTAAAAGTAAGGCTGTTACTGATGAATCAACGCCACCACTCATACCGACAACAACACGTGTTTTTGAATTATCAGTCATAGATAACTCCTCCCATCAAATAAAAATTAACATAGACTTGAAGGGTCTAGTTATTCAAATATCGATTTGAAGGTCGATTTTGAAGCGTAAAAGCACGCAAGCTTAATTATATCATGATTAAAGAATAATGCAAAAAGGTTACCACTAGGCAACCTTTTTGATACTTATTTTCGTGTAAAGCCACTGTAAACCTATTACTCCCAAGACTATTATTGGAATCAATAACGCTACAAATAGCCATCCTGGCTCCTTATAACTTAACACAAGTTTATTCTGTCCTTCTTGTGATGAAACGGTCGGTGTACCAATCGTTGACAAGCTATAGTCATCCTTGTCTAGTTCTTTACCATTTAGTGTCAAGATAGAATCTTTATAGACAACTATCGGTAGATTCTGTTTCTCCCCTTCAGCAGCCTGCCAAGTTAATACAAGATAACCATCTTCGAGTAGCTTTTCTGCCTTCTGATTCGTAACGATATTTTCGTAATAAAGATCATAAGTGTTCTGCTTACCTATTGTCCCATAAATAGGTACGTAATCTGGTGTGGGTTTGACAACTAAATTTAAAAACTGTGACAAGTCACTGTCATTCATGGTAAGACTTATCGTCTGATAATCTCCTTCAACGTAAGTATGTTTAACAATGGAAATAAGTTCACCATCTTGTGCCGCAGTTTTTACACGATCGGTAGTATCCATCATATTCTGAATGAGACCAACACCCGCAAAGGCAAAGAGTAAAACAGCAATACTTTTTCGCCAGTTTACAAATCGCGTGACCGTTAACCCCGTAATTGCTAAAAGTAAAATGGTAGCAGGAACAAAGAACCTAAATGGAAATTGGATCAGTTCAGCAAATGTATTTCCATTTTCTACTAGATACTGCCACGGAAAAAGACCTGTCGACAAGAAGAAAAAGACAAAATAAATAAAATGCAGTATTTTTTTCCATCTAGCAAATTTCTTCCAATTCAAAACAGCGTAAAGAAACTGTAAAATGAGTAACACCATTAATGAAATTGGGGTATATAGCCAGTATCTTGCTGTCCCATCTATCCCATTCTTACCAATTTCTCTATTTATAAATGGATCTAGGAGATGATTAGTCCCTCTCAAATATAGGAGTACTAACCAGACATTGACAGTCAGTAAGAGGAACAGAATGACTGCTATAAGGACTTGTACGAAGGTTTCCTTTTTCTTAGCTATAGGAGACTTTACAAAAGTGTAAAGATAAAAAGGAAGATACATCATCACTAATATCAAAGCACTGAGTACGTGAACCTGAAAAATCAATGCCATAGATAAGGCAAGTCTAATTGGTTCTACTTTTTGATAAAAGACATAGTGAATTGCTGGAATAAAACAAAAAGGTAGTAAAGCTGCTCCCCAACTAGAGAAACCCTGTCGCATCGTCCAGTATTGGATAGAGAATGTTGTCGCATAGAGTAAACCTAGTGACAAGGAAATTGTTGTCTTAACTTTACACTGCTTGAGCAAGGCATACATTGAGGACTCGGCTAGTATATGTAGTAATACCCTTGACACAATCTGATAACGAAACCAAGTGCCACTTATTAAAATAAGCCCTCCTTGTAAATAGGCAAAAAAAGGACCGTAAAGAGCATTGACAATGCGGCCTGACTGTTGGAATCCATATAAAGATAAAAAGTAAGAAAGGTTACCATTTTTTAGTTGCATAGCAGCTTCATAGAACCTGTTATAGTGAAAGATGGAATCTGAACCTAAAATGACTTTTCTTGTAAATAGTTGTGGTGTAACCAATAACACAGCAAAAGCTATAATAATAAGAGAAAACCACAACTTTTCTCTTAATTTAAAAATTTGTTTCATTGCTATACCTTTCATTCCTATTATAACAAAAAGGCCATGCCCTACCTAGTAATAACAAAAGCTCTATAAAACAGATTTCCTACATCCAAATTAAAAAGCTGAGAGTATGCTCCCAACTTCTATTAATATTTAATATTAGTAATTCCAAGCTGACAAACCTTGTGCATTATAGGCATTCAAGGCTGATTGAATTTGATCCTCAACTGTTGCAGTAGAGCCCCATCCAGGCATTGTTTGAAAAAGACCTGATGCACCTGAACCATTTGCTGCAGTATGATCACCATTTGACTCACGCGCAATAATAGACTCCCAAGTTGACTGAGGAACACCAGTAGCTGCTGCCATCTGTGCCGCCGCATAAGAACCAACTTCTCCTGCAGTGTTCCCATTTGAGAGAACAACTGACCCGCTACCAGTTGCAGCAACCGAAGGAGCTGTTCCAGTATTTTGAGTCGACGTAGTATCAGTATTTGTTGAAGCAGCGCTTGTAGTAGCAGTATCTGACTGAGACTTTTCAGCTGCTTCTACCGATTCTCCTGTTGTTTCTGACTGAGGCTTACTTTCTTCAACCTTTTCTTTATTAGCTTTATTCTCTTTACTTGAGCTAATTTCTGTTGATTTAACTAAATCTGCTGTCGATTCTGACGTTGTTGATGCTGTTGAAGGTGCTGGGGTAACAGAATCTGAAAATGCATTAACCAACCCTTTATTAATTAGTGTAGACAGTGATACTGCCAAAATGACAATAAAACTTGTTACAATTGCCACTGGTACCGCCAATGATTTCTTCGCTGCTAATTTGATACGGCGTCCCTTATAACTTTTTTTAAACATAAATCCCTCCTAGTTAATTCTAGTTACATTCATCATAGCTTAGTAATATTACTGCCGATTATTTGTATTATGTCTAATGTTACAATGATTTATCATTTTAATAAAAAAATGCCAAAAATCTGGCATTTTTCCCTTATTTGTATGAGGTTTGACTAGTTTTCCTCATAAGTCAGTAATAATGATTTAGTACCAACCATTAGCATTCCAGAAAGCAAGAGCTGCTGTCCATGAACCATAACGGCTTGCGACATAATTATCTGCTACCTTCTCTTGATTTTCAGGAGATAAGTCTCCGTTCAAATATGATGATGCTAATTGGTAACGTCCATAATATTGCCCATTTTGAGCTGTATAGCTACCGCTTGACTCACGTTGAGCGATTTCTTCTTTGGCAGCTGCCTCTGAAGAAGAAAGATTTGTATTGGTTGCTTGAGTATCTTCACTTTGTGTAGACTCTGTTGATTGTGTTGATTCAACAGCTGCTTCTGTTGTAGCTGAAGGTTCTGTAGTCTCTTCAGTTGTTTCATTAATTGTTAAGTTTTGACCAATAGAAATCTTATTGGCGTCTTGAATACCGTTTTTTGAAACGATTTCATCTACGGTCGTACCATTCTTCTTAGCAATAGCTGAAAGAGTATCGCCTTTTTGAACCGTGTAAGTTTCTGCATTAGCTAAAGCTGTTGCTCCAAGTGTCGCTACTGTAACAAGTCCAAAAAGACCTAATTTTTTAGTGTTAGATGTATTCTTTTTTTGCATGATGATGCTCCTTTATCTATTTATAGTCCAATCCATATTAGTCAAAGATTTTAAGTTATTTTATTGTTTATGACTAATGGGTAAATCAACTGGCTTATTCTATATAGGGATTTTTCAATCCAGATTAAGCTGAAGAACTATAACCATGTATCTATGATACCTTGGAAATATAACATCCCCTTGTTAGGGATATTAAAAATATTACAAGTAGGTTGGGATTAGACGAAAAAAGAACGCCTACGTGGGCGTCCATCTAAAACTTCTAGGTCTTAAGACCTAGTTTTTATTTATCTCAACGAATTAACTCTTAAGATAAAAAAGCATTAATCCTAAAGATAAAATAGCAATAATTGATAAGGTATCTCGACCATTCCATGAAAGTCGACGATATTTTATTCGTCCTTCACCACCTTGATAGCCTCGTGCTTCCATAGCAATCGCCAGAGCATCTGCTCGTTTAAAGCTTGATGCAAACAAAGGAATTAAAATAGGTATTATTGATCGTACTTTTTGAATAATATTTCCTTCACCAAAGTCAACACCACGCGCCTTTTGAGCATTCATAATACGAGTTGTATCATCCATCAAAGTTGGTACAAAACGTAGACTCAAAGATAGCATTAAACCAATTTCATGTGCTGGCACTCTGAAAACAGTAAGAGGTTTTAAAAGTGATTCAACTGCATCAGATAAACTTAAAGGTGTTGTCGTTAGAGTAAGTAGGGTGGAAAAACTAATAATGAGGATAAATCTAAGGAATATCATCCAACCTTGATTTAAACCGACTTCCGTAATCTTTAAAAAGCCGATAGACCAAAGCAAACTCCCTTTTGTATTGAAGAAAACTTGAAATAGGGTAGAAAATAAAATAATCCAAATCATTGGTTTGATTCCACCTAAAAAGAAACCAAGTTTTATTTTAGACAAGAAAACCAAGAAAAGTGTAAATAAAGTTATTACAGCATAAGTTAAAGGATTATTAGCCCAAAAGATAATAACAATATAAATCAACATGGCTAATAATTTACTTCTAGGATCTAATCGGTGTATAAAAGAGTCCCCAACAATATAACGTCCAATAATTAACTTATCCATGCGACACCACCTCTACGAATTCCTCGATTGTAATAGGGAGACTTTCAAATTGATAACCTTTTTCTTGTAGCTGTAGCGCAAACTCTGTGATTTTAGGAACACCTAACTGCTTTTCCTTAAGAAAAGTAACCTTTTGAAAAACATCTTTAGGAGCTCCTGACAACACTAGTTGCCCTTTTTCCATAACATTCACAGCTGTCGCATAATCGGCAACATCATCCATCAAGTGAGTTACTAAAACAATCGTCATTCCAGAAAGATGTAACTCCTTAAAGAGAGACATCAATTCCTTCCGGCCCTGTGGATCTAGACCGGCAGTTGGTTCATCCAGCACTAGAATATCTGGTTGCATAGCTAGAATCCCTGCGATGGCAACACGTCGCATTTGTCCCCCTGATAAATCAAAAGGATTCTGTCCATGAAACTCTTCCGGGAGTCCAACTAATTTTAGACTTTCAATAGCACGTTGTTCTGCTTCTTCCTTAGAAACTCCGAAATTTTGAGGTCCAAAGGCAACATCTTCTAAAACAGTTTCTGCAAATAACTGACTTTCTGGAAATTGAAAAACTAAACCTACCTTCTTACGAACTGGTTTTATGTCCTTATTCTTTGATTGACTGGTTATGATCGTATCATCAACTTGAACCTGACCACTAGTGGGGAAATAAAGGCCATTCAAGAGCTGCATAATAGTAGATTTACCACTTCCTGTATGTCCAATAAAGGCCGTATATGAACCATCTTTTATCGTCGTCGTCATATCAAAAAGGGCACGCCCCTCAAAAGGAGTACCCGCTTGATAGATATAACTTACATTTTTGAGAGAGATTCCCATAGTTGTTCTACCAATTCCTTTTCTGTCAGATAGTCTTCACAATCTATCAGACCTTTATTTCTTAGCTTTTGAGTTAATAATGCACTAAAAGGGATATCTAAACCTAAGTCAACTAACTCTGAGCCTCTACTAAATAGTTCACGAGGACTTGAAACAGACTCCACTTTACCTTTTTTCAAAACCAAAACACGGTCACTCAAAGCGACCTCATCGAGATCATGAGTAATTGATAAAACAGTCATTCCGTATTCTTTACGAATAGCTTTAATAGATTGAATCAATTCCTGGCGACCTTCCGGGTCAAGCATGCTAGTTGCCTCATCCAAAATCAAAATAGATGGTCTCATAGCTACAATACCTGCGATAGCCACACGTTGTTTTTGGCCTCCAGATAATCTAGCTGGCTCTCTATCCTTAAATTCTGACATTCCCACAAATTCCAGAGCCTCTTGAACTCTTGAAGCCATTTCTTCATAGGGAACACCTTTATTTTCAAGACCAAAAGCAACATCATCTTCAACAGTTGCCCCAACAAATTGATTGTCTGGATTTTGAAAGACCATGCCAATCTTATCACGGATATCCCAGACATTGTCTTCTGTTAATTCTTGACCATCAACAATAATCTGCCCAGACTCTGCCACTAATAGTCCGTCAATAAGACGTGCTGTCGTGGATTTTCCAGAACCATTATGCCCTACAATGGATAACCATTCCCCACGTTTCACGTGAAACGATACATCATCAAGAATATAGGATGGTTGATCTTGATGATATTTAAACTTTAAATTTTTTATTTCAATCATTGATTTATCGTACTATTTGAAAGTATCCTTAAATAAGAAACCTGCACCTTTGAAATAATCATAGCCTGAGTAAATTGTAAAGAACAAAGCAATATAAAGCATAATTGTTCCTACAAAATGCAGATGACACAATAATAGAATGATAGCTAACATCTGAGTCACTGTCTTAATCTTACCAGGCATAGCTGCAGCGAGAACTGTACCACCGTTCTCCACTAATAAAAGACGAAGACCTGTGACTGCAAGCTCACGACAGATAATAACTGAAACCACCCAGGCTGGCGCTTGATTAATACCGACTAACATAATAAATGCTGACATCACTAGCATCTTATCTGCCAATGGATCTGCAAATTTCCCGAAATTAGTAACAACATGCCATTTTCGTGCCAAATAGCCATCTAAATAATCTGTAATACTGGCAATAGCGAAGACAACCGCAGCAGCAATATGCATGACATTACTTGACGCAAGTGATGTCATCAGTAAAAAGATAGGAATCAAAACAATTCTAGCAAGTGTCAATAAATTAGGTAAATTTTCTTTTTTAAACATTTCTTCTCGATTCTATTGGATTCTTAATGTGAGGTAGCTAGGTGTATTTTTATCTAATTGAGATAAATCAAGTGACTCCCCATTTACCTTTAGAGTTACTTTTGAAGATTGAGCAATAATAATTTGAGTTGGTTTAGTTTTATCAGAAAAATCTAAAGAGTATTTTGAATTTTTCGTTTTTGAAAGGAGGTAACTCTCTGAAGTATCTGAGTTATCTACTGAAAACCATGTGTCATCGCTATCTTTTGATAACTCCACATCTAAAACTACTGAAGAATTTACATTGGAGAAATCAACCATTAGTTGATTGCCTTGAGTTGTCGTTGTAACATTTGCCCCCGAAACGGTAACCTCAGAAATGCTTCGTGACGATTTAGCCTTACTAGCCGTTGATAGATGATTAACTGTAGAGATAGTATTCGGTTTTATCACCTGAGGTTGATTAGAAAGATGTCTAATAATAATATAACCTACTGAACAAATGATAAGTAACGAAACCGCACTAAGAATTAGTAAAGGTAGATAGTTAGACTTTCTTTTTTCTTCACGTTTATGCTTTAAAAAGCGTGACATAGGAGCTTTGGTAGCTAAGCTTTCTTCCTTACGTTCAACTGTTTTCTTTTCTTTTTTTAGTTTTTGCTCGTTCTGTCTCTGCTCCTCAAACAGACGCTTTCCATCTAAACCAACCGAAGTGGCATACTTTTCAAGCGCTTCTTGCTGAATGTCCTCTGGCAAAGCTTTAAGTTGATCCATTTCCATAGCCAGAAGAAACTGAGCTTCTACTCCAGAAATTTTTTCTACATCATATAAACTTAATTCTTTCTTTATACGTGCTGCACGTAATTGCTCACCTAGAGAGTGTAACTTCATTTTTCCCCTTTCTAATATTCTTCTTTGTTTTCGTGTCTCTATTATAGCAAATAATCACTTATTTAGGGAAGACAACAAAATCGGTAATCTCTATATTTGAGAGATAATGATTCAAAAAATCCTTCAAATCCTTGGAAGTAATGCTCATCAGTTCCTGACCAAAATCAAAGTATGTTTTATCATTCTCAAAATAAGCTAAATACTGACTTCCTAAATTCTGGATATTGTCTAGACTACGTAAAAATTCACCATACAAAGCTTTCTTTTGCAAATCCAATGCCTCATCCGTCAACAGTCTTTTTTTATCTGCCGACGTCATCACTTGACGAATTAAGCTTGACATACGGATAGGTTCTGCAGTGTCCATAGTCATAATGACAAATGAATATCGATTAGATACCTCGTATTCAATTGACACAGACTCATCTATTTTTCCTTCAGCATACCAATTTTGATAATAAGGAGACGTCCAGCCAAACAGTAAATTAAACAATAACTGTACCAGTATGTTTTCTCTCATACGATTATCAGTAAAAGGAACACTCTTAAAACCAATGGCTAGCTTTGAGATGAAAATCTCCATTTGAAGACTATCTAATTTTTGGATATCTGACTCAATGGGGTTCTTTTCTTTTTCAACTATTCTCTCAGGTAGTGTAAACTCGCTTTGTTTTTCATTGACAAAAGTGTAAATATCTTCAACATCAAAATCACCTACCAAAACGAGATGACAGTTTGCTGGTTTGTAAAAGCAGTCAAAATTATCTTTCAAATCCTTTACAGTAATTTTTTCAATGCTATCAACACTTCCAGCAATGTCTTGCCCTAATATAGTATTGGGATACAAACTTTGTAAACAACCCAGATATACTCTATAATCAGGATCATCCTGATACATATTTATTTCTTGTTCAATAATTCTTTTTTCATGATTGACAGCATCTTCAGAACTTGTAAACTTTGATGTAAACCTTAATAAAAGTTCTAAAGACTCCTCAAAGTGGTCAAGGGTAGAGAAATAATATGTTGTCTTATCCAAGGTTGTAAAAGCATTGACATCAGCTCCAAGCTTGACAAAATCCAATGTCACATCCCTTCCCTGCTCATCCTCAAATAGCTTGTGTTCCAGAAAATGAGCAATACCTGCAGGATAAGATTGTAACTCACCATCAATATAAAAGTGATTATCTAGCGCCCCAAAATTCGTTGACAGAAAGGCGGCTTTTTCTAAAAATCCTTTTTTCTTAATAATTGATAAAGACATACCATTATCTAAAATTGCTGAATAAACTTCTTCATCAATTTTTTGATAATAACGTTTCTTCAAAGCAGCCATTCTAAGACACTCCTTCTAAAAAGAACAAACTCTGTAGCTTAACTTGACGCGCTACACGGCAAACATCTTTTTTAGTAACCTTCTCAATCTCATCTAACCAATTCTCTAATGAAAGACTTTTATCGCCAAAAATCACCTTATTAAAACGTTGTTCCACCAATGTTAAGGCATGATCTTCAGAGAGTAGGCCATTCATTCGTATGATTTTTTTGGTTTGATTCAGGAGAGAACTTGAAAAACGTCCTAATTTAATGTAATTCAATTCTCTACTAATTCCTCGCATAGCCTGATTTCTATTAGATTTTTCAATTCCAGCGTAAACTTCTAGTAAACCTGTAAAGACATCAAATTGACTACTAATTGAATAAGCCAATCCTTCCTTTTCTCGAAGCGTTGTAAATAAAGCAGAGTGGGCAAATTCACCAAACATGGCATTGAATACAATTAAAGCAAAGTAATCTTTATCTCCATATTGACATGAAAATTGGTACCCTAATTGTAAAATAGATTGACTACTCTGTCTAGGTTCTATCTTTTCTTTCACCACATTGACATAAGGTTGACTATAGCTAAACTGTAAATCAACTTGACGTCCCTCCAAAGGAAAACGATGTAAACCTTGGAGTACTTGATAATCATCAAATTCTCCAACCATAAAGATATCAATACGATCTCTTGTCAACATACTTTGAAATTCTTGATAAGCTGTAAACGAAGTCTCGGCTTCAACAAGTTCTGCTTGACCATATTTGGGAACTTTCAAGCCCTCATTTACAAAATAAAGCTCTCTTCCTTTAACTTCACTGTAATAGTAATTATTCTCTGTGTCAACATCAAGGTAGGTCTTTAAATTTTGTTTCTCTATATCAAATACTCTATTTTGGTATTGAGCTACTCTTGATAGTGGCTTGTAAAGACACTCTTTCAAAAATCCTAGAACTTCCCAAAATAATCCATTATTCGTAGGGATAAAGGCATCCTTCAGGTATGTCAACTCTATGTCAACACTATGTGTCAACCCTTTAGTTAACACTCTAGTTGACAACTGTGTTCCATAAAGAGAAGCTAATCTCTCTTTAAAAGACTGTACTGTTGGATACGTCTGATTGGCTGTAGCCAACATTTGTGAAACCAGAGCTCGTTTAGCAATTGTTTGTTTATTCAAAGAACCTGTCATTCGAAAAACAATACGATTAGTTTTATATTTTTGTGTTGGAATGAAGTGTACATAGACACCATCAGCAATTTTCATTGATAACCTCTAAAAAGTTTATGCTTCCAATTATACCATTTTTATGCTATCTTATCTCAAGAGAAAGTTGAGGTACTATGGAATATAAATTATTTGATGAATACATCACACTGCAGGCACTTTTAAAAGAATTAAGTATCATTCATAGTGGCGGAGCTATTAAAGGTTTTTTAGCTAACAATACCGTTTTATTCAATGGTGAAGATGAAAAACGTCGTGGAAAAAAACTTCGTTATGGAGATGTTATTACCATTCCGTCTGAGAAACTTGAAATAACGATTGTAGCTCCTACAACAAATGAAATTGAAGAGCATCAAAAAGAAGTCGCTGAAAAAGCACGTGTTGCTGCCATTGTAAAAAAAATGAATCAGGATAATAAAAAGAAACAAAAGGCACATCCGTCAAAAGAAGGCAATAAAACTAAACGAAAACCCGTTCGTTTCCCAGGAACCTAACTATGTGGCTCGAAAATATTGATATTCAACACTTTAGAAATTATACTGAAGCCTCTGTGAGCTTCTCACCTCATCTCAATATTTTTCTTGGTCGCAATGCTCAAGGAAAAACAAATATTCTTGAGGCCATCTATTTTCTAGCATTGACACGTAGTCATCGGACCCGTTCAGATAAGGAACTGATTCAATTTCAGCAAAATACTCTCAAACTGAACGGCATCGTGCATCGTCATAGTGGAAAGCTACCTCTGGAAATCAGTTTATCTAATAAAGGCCGCATAACAAAGGTCAACCACCTCAAACAAGCTAAATTATCCGATTATATCGGTCACATGACAGTGGTACTCTTTGCTCCTGAGGATTTACAACTTGTAAAGGGATCTCCAAGCCTAAGACGTAAATTTATAGATATTGATTTAGGACAGATTAAGCCTGTTTACCTTTCAGACCTATCAAGTTATAATCATGTACTCAAGCAACGTAATGCCTATCTCAAATCTACTGACAATGTAGACATTAATTTTCTCTCCGTGTTAGATGAACAGCTTTCCGATTTTGGAGCACGCGTTATCGAACATAGACTAGAATTTATCAAGCAATTAGAGGAAGAGGCAGATAGACATCATAGTAATCTCTCAAATCAGATAGAACGCCTTAAAATCTCCTACGAATCTAATATCCCATTCGGGAATAACAAAGTTATTCGTGAATCATTTTTAACCACGTTAAAGCAAAATCGCAAAAGGGATATCTTCAAAAAGAACACTGGTGTTGGTCCACATAGGGATGATTTAACATTTTACATTAATGACATGAACGCATCTTTCGGCAGTCAGGGGCAACAACGTAGTCTCATTCTTTCTTTAAAAATGGCTGAGATTGCTCTGATAAAAAAAGTAACAGGTGAATTTCCAATTCTTCTCCTCGATGATGTCATGAGTGAGCTTGACAATCACCGTCAACTCAAACTGTTAGAAAGTATTGACGAAGAGGTTCAAACCTTCATGACGACAACTTCACTTGATCATCTGAGTAACCTACCACCCGATTTAAAGACCTTCTTAGTCAAGAATGGTATTATTTGTGAAAAACAAGTCGATTAAGCGACTTGTTTTTCTGTTTTCTGTGCTTTACATATATGACAAGTGATGTTAAAAAAGTGTAAACAAAAACTCACCCAAACCCTTTATTGACAATTTTGTTTGTGTAAATATATTGTAAACCCACTGTAAAAACCAATGTAAAGAAAAAGTACTTACCTGAAGTAAGTACTTTTATGTTTTTTTAATGAGCTGAGTAGTTAGGCGCCTCGTTTGTAATTTGAACATCGTGAGGGTGACTTTCAATAAGTCCTGCACCTGACATTTCAACAAACTGAGCTTTGTCATGTAAAGCCTGGATATCTTCTGCACCTGTATAACCCATACCTGCACGGATACCGCCAATCAATTGGAATACGATATCAGCAGCAGAACCCTTATAAGCTACACGGCCTTCAATTCCTTCTGGAACAAGTTTATTCGCTTCATTAACTGCACCTTGGAAGTAACGATCGCTTGATCCCTTCTTCATCGCTGCAATTGATCCCATACCACGGTAAGATTTGTATTTACGACCTTGGAAAATCTCAGTTTCACCTGGTGCTTCATCAGTACCAGCAAACATAGAACCAAGCATTACAGCATTACCACCTGCTGCAAGAGCTTTTACAATATCACCTGAGTATTTGATACCGCCATCAGCAATGATTGTTTTTCCGTATTCACGCGCAACACTAGCTGCATCGTAAATAGCAGTGACTTGAGGAACACCTACACCCGCAACCACACGTGTTGTGCAAATAGAACCTGGTCCGATACCTACTTTAACAACATCGACACCTGCTTCATAAAGTGCACGCGCACCTTCAGCTGTTGCGATATTTCCTGCAATCAAAGTACGGTCTGGGAAGTGGGCACGAATTTCAGCAATTTTACGAAGAACGCCTGCTGAATGACCATGTGCAGTATCAATGACAATAGCATCTGCGCCTGCTTCAAAAAGAGCTTCTGCACGTTCAAAGGTATCAGAAGTAACACCTACAGCACCTGCTACCAAAAGACGACCGAACTCATCCTTAGCTGCATTAGGAAACTCAATAACTTTTTCGATATCCTTAATAGTAATAAGTCCTGATAAACGACCTTCTTCATCAACTAGAGGTAGCTTTTCAATACGATGCTCATGAAGAATACTTTCAGCTGTTTCAAGATCTGTTTCAACTGGAGCAGTGACCAATTTCTCAGAAGTCATGTGTTCTGAAATTGGAGTATCGTAATTAGAGATAAAACGCATATCACGGTTTGTGATAATACCAACCAATTTACGATTTTCAAGTGTCTCAACAATTGGAACCCCTGAGATACGGTAACGCTGCATCAACTCTTCAGCTTCAGCAACTTTATTTTCAGGCGTTAGGAAGAATGGATCAATGATGACACCATTTTCAGAGCGCTTTACTTTTCGAACTTCTTCAGCTTGTTCCGCAATAGACATGTTTTTGTGAATGACACCCAAACCACCTGCACGAGCAATTGAGATAGCCATCTTACTATCTGTGACCGTATCCATGGCTGCAGTGATAATTGGGATATTTAATGTCAAATTTTTAGCCAATTTCGTCTTCAAGTTGACGTTGTTTGGTAGAACATGACTTTCCGCAGGAATAAGCAATACGTCATCAAAAGTGTAACCTTTTTTCAAGAATTTAGTGTCCCAATTTGACATTATAATCGTCCTCTTTTCTCAAAGTTTTGAGGTACAAAAACCCCAGCCTATTTTTTAATTGTTAATATCATATCATGCTAAAATGATTTGTCAACAGATTTCGCATAAGATTCTAAGAAAACCTTTTTCCAAATAAAAATAGGGCTCCAGATTATCTTGAGTCCCTACTTTTTATTTCTTAGAAATACTTAATTCCCATCGCTTCTTTTACTTCCGCCAATGTTTGTCCAGCAACTTCACGCGCTGCTTGACTACCTTTTTCAAGCATACGGAAAACTTCTCCCATATCCTTGGCATATTCTAAACGACGTTCACGAATTGGAGCCAACTCACGTTCTAAGATTTCTAGAAGATAACGTTTTGTCTTCACATCTCCTAAACCACCTCGTTGATAATGTTCTTTCATTTCAGCAATTGTAGTAGCATCCTCTTCGCGACCAAAGATATCAAGATAATGGAAAACCATATTACCTTCAATTTGACCTGGATCTTCCACACGAATATGATTTGGATCCGTATACATGCTCATGACTTTTTTACGAACAGTGTCCTCATCATCTGAAAGGAAGATACCATTACCCAAGGATTTTGACATCTTAGCATTTCCGTCTAGACCTGGAAGGCGTCCTGCAGCTTCATTTTTAGGGTAGATTCCCTCTGGCTCAACCAAAATATCACAATGATAAGTATGATTGAAGCTACGTGCAATTTCACGTGTCTGCTCAATCATTGGCTTTTGGTCATTACCTACAGGAACATAATTTGCTTTAAAGGCCGTGATATCAGCTGCCTGAGAAATTGGATAAACTAGAAAGCCTGTTGGAATAGATTCTCCGAAGCCTTTTTGAGCAATTTCCGTCTTAACTGTCGGGTTACGCTCTAAACGTGCCAATGAAACTAGGTTCATGTAATACATAGTCAACTCAGCCAACTCAGGAATCTGACTTTGAATGAAAATAGTCGACTTCGTTGGATCCAAACCTACAGAGAGATAATCTAAAGCAACATTCCCAATTGATTCTTTGATAATCTCTGACTCTTTGGCGTGATCCGTAAGGGCTTGCTGATCAGCCAAAAAGACAAACATGTTATATTTATCTTCGTTTTGTAAAAGGACACGATTTTTTAAACTACCAACATAGTGTCCTAGATGAAGTTTCCCTGTTGGACGGTCTCCCGTCAAAATAATAGGTTTCGTCATATAATTACCTCTCTAATACAAAAAAAATCCCCACGCAAAAACATGCGTGAGGGCGTTAATCACTTTTGATACGCGGTACCACCTCAGTTGATAACTCTTTCTGAAGCTATCATCTCAAACCTTCTCAACAAAGAAGTTGCACGATAAGGGGTGCCAAACCTAACGTTTATGTGTTCACGTTAACCGTCAATTCTCTTCAGCCCATTCATTCCACCTTCATACTGGTTTTCAGCAACCACCAGCTCTCTATAAAAAAGGAAAGAATTACTCTTCTGATGACTATTATTCTACATTGTTTTATCTATTCTTGTCAAGATTATGTTTCTAGTTTCACGTGAAACACAACCTTAGATACAACCAAAATAGTCAATACTTGACGGAAACTTAAAAAGACTTGATAATAAGAATATCATTTCTAGGAGATAATATATGAAACGTCGAATAATAGATATACTTTTAGTTACAATCGGTTCTTTTATAGCTTCGGTTGGCTATAACTCACTTTTAGTTAAGAATAATATTGCCTCGGGTGGTGTCGGAGGGCTAGCCATTAGTTTAAACGCCCTTTTTGGTTGGAACAATGCTAACTTCGTCTTAGCAACCACCATCCCTTTGTTAATTTTATGTTGGTGCTTTCTTGGTCGCGAAGTTCTCCTAAAAACCTTCTATGGATCTCTTATCTTCCCAACTTTTATTAAATTAACCGAGGGCTTACCTACACTCACCAAACAACCTTTGTTGGCTGCTATTTTTGGTGGGATTGTATTAGGGTTAGGACTAGGAATAGTCTTTTATGGAAATTCCTCAACTGGGGGAACTGGAATTATCACACAAATTCTCCACAAGTATACGCCACTCCCACTAGGAATGGTACTACTTATTGTTGATGGAATCATTGTCGCAATCAGTGCTATTGCCTTTCCACCTGATACTGTTATGTACTCCATTCTCTCACTTGGAGTTGTTTCTCTTACAATTGATAAAATGATGGTCGGACTCAACTCATCACGAAATCTTCTAATCATTTCGCAAAATAGTGAACAAATCCTAAACTACATCACTAGAGTGGCTGATCGAGGAGCAACAAAAATTCCAGTTCTTGGTGGACATACTGGACATGCACAAAATATGATTATGACTACCTTGTCAACTCATGAGGTTCCGAAAGTTCAAGAAGAAATCCAAAAAATAGATGAAACTGCCTTTATCGTCATTGTTCCTGCTTCTACAGTTATGGGACGTGGATTTAGCCTCCAAAAAGATTACCAAAAAGTTCCAAATGACTTTATTAATCCCTTATAAAATCGATTGAAATAAAGTCTAATTTCTCGTAAAATAGTAGTTAAGAATAAAAATAAAGGATATTATATGCTTACTGTATCGGATGTATCGCTTCGTTTTAGCGATCGTAAACTTTTTGATGATGTTAATATTGCCTTCACGCCAGGTAATACTTACGGTCTTATCGGTGCCAATGGTGCTGGTAAATCTACTTTTTTGAAAATTTTAGCTGGTGATATCGAACCAACAACAGGATATATCTCTCTTGGTCCTGATGAGCGTCTTTCTGTTCTTCGTCAGAACCACTTTGACTATGAAGATGAACGCGTCATTGATGTTGTTATCATGGGGAATGAACGCCTCTACTATATTATGAAAGAAAAAGATGCCATCTACATGAAGGAAGATTTTTCAGATGAAGATGGTGTCCGTGCTGCTGAATTAGAAGGTCTATTTGCTGAATTAGGTGGTTGGGAAGCTGAAAGCGAAGCCTCACAATTACTCCAGAATCTAAATATTTCAGAAGACCTTCACTATCAAAATATGAGCGAATTAGCTAATGGTGACAAGGTGAAAGTCCTCCTTGCAAAAGCGCTTTTTGGTAAACCTGATGTACTTCTTCTTGACGAACCTACCAACGGTCTTGATATCCAGTCAATCTCATGGCTTGAAGATTTCTTGATTGATTTTGAAAATACGGTCATTGTCGTATCCCATGACCGTCACTTCTTGAATAAGGTGTGTACGCATATGGCCGACCTTGACTTTGGTAAAATCAAACTCTATGTCGGTAACTATGACTTCTGGAAACAATCTTCAGAATTGGCTGCACGCTTGCAGGCTGACCGTAATGCAAAAGCAGAAGAAAAAATCAAAGAACTTCAAGAATTCGTTGCACGTTTCTCTGCCAACGCTTCAAAATCTAAACAAGCAACTTCTCGTAAGAAAATGCTTGATAAAATTGAATTAGAAGAAATCGTCCCATCAAGTCGTAAATACCCATTCATCAATTTCAAAGCAGAGCGTGAAATCGGTAATGACCTTCTAACAGTTGAAAATCTTACTGTTAAGATGGATGGTGAGACTATTCTTGACAACATTAGTTTTATCTTGCGTCCAGGAGATAAGACTGCCATCATTGGTCAAAACGATATTCAAACAACTGCATTAATTCGTGCTCTTGCCGATGATATTGACTACGAAGGTACAATCAAATGGGGTGTTACTACTAGCCGCTCTTACCTTCCAAAAGATAATTCTAAAGACTTTGCATCCGGTGAATCAATTCTCGAATGGCTCCGTCAATTTGCCGAAAAAGGTGAAGATGATGATACCTTCTTGCGTGGATTCCTTGGACGTATGCTCTTCTCAGGAGATGAGGTTAATAAATCTGTTAGTGTTCTCTCAGGGGGAGAAAAGGTACGTGTCATGCTTTCTAAGCTCATGCTTTTGAAATCTAACGTCCTTCTTCTAGATGATCCTACTAATCACTTGGATTTGGAATCAATCTCAAGTCTGAATGATGGTGTCCGTGACTTCAAAGAGTCTGTTATCTTTGCCAGTCATGACCATGAATTTATCCAAACAATAGCGAACCACATCGTAGTCGTTTCTAAAAATGGGGTTATTGACCGTATTGATGAAACTTATGATGAATTCCTTGAAAATGAAGAAGTGCAAGCTAAAGTCAAAGCACTATGGGCTGATTAAACTATAAAAAGATGCAGGTTGGGATATCCCAACCTGTCTTAGTATCATTATGACAAATAAAAAATACCATACGACTTTATTATTTTATCTGGCTGCCTTTTTCTTGCCAGTACTAATCATGATAGGTGTGCTGTATAGCCAAAAAATCTATCCTGGTAGTGAGCGGACTATTTTAACAAGTGATGGTTTTCATCAGTATGTGATTTTTGCAACTGGACTTAGGAATATACTTCATGGAGATGGAAGCCTCTTTTACACCTTTACAAGTGGGCTAGGTCTTAATTTCTATGCTCTAACCAGCTATTACTTAGGTTCCTTCTTGTCTCCACTTTACTATTTCTTTACTGTCAACCAAATGGCCGATGCTTTTTATTATATAACACTGCTTAAGTTCGGTCTTATTGGGCTCTCAGGAGCTTTTAGCTTTAAGCGTCTCTTTACAAAAGTGTCAAGAAGTTTCATCCTATGTCTTTCTACAGGATTTGCTTTGATGAGCTTTGCTACCAGTCAGTTAGAAATTAACACCTGGCTAGATGCCTTTATTCTAGCACCTCTAATTATATTAGGTTTACACCTCTTACTAAGATTCAATAGACGGGGCTTATACTTTTTTAGTCTAACCTGCCTTTTTATCCAAAACTACTATTTTGGATATATGATGGCTATTTTCCTAACCCTTTACACCATAGTACAATTGATAACTATCAAGGGGTGGAAGAGTAAGATTCTTCATTTCATAGACTTTGGAATTGTCTCTATACTAGCTGGTTTAAGTAGTGCTGTCATGCTGCTGCCAACGCTACTTGACTTGACAACACATGGTGAAAAGTTTACAGGTGCGTCAAGTTTGTTGACAGAGTCCACCTATTATTTTGACTTCTTTGCGAAAAATCTCGTTGGAGTTTACGATACTACTAAATTCGGATCAATCCCTATGATTTATGTGGGAATCTTACCTTTGATTCTTTTTCTACTTTTCTTTATTAGTAGGGAAATCCAGCTATCATTACGTCTAGGTTATCTCTTACTAGTAGCTTTCTTTATCGCTAGTTTCTACTTACAGCCTCTTGATTTGTTTTGGCAAGGAATGCATGCACCCAACATGTTTCTCCATCGCTATTCTTGGCTACTATCTCTCCTAATTGTTCTTTTGGCAGGAGAAACACTCAACCGAATTAGAAAGTTTTCTTTTAAAAGACTCCTCCTATCTTTCTTAGGATTGAGTACCGCTTACTTACTAACTTGGATTTTCCAATCTCACTATATCTTTATTGAATCAGTCTCCTGGCTATTAAGTCTAGCATTTCTCCTAGCCTATGCTATTCTATTTACTAGCTATTTTAGACAGCAAATTCCTGGGAGTGTTTTTCGCTGTTTCACCTTCTTATTCTGCATTTTTGAGCTTACATTAAGTACTTACTATGTTGTTGGAGCTCTTGGAAATGAGTGGGTATTCCCAACTCGTGAAGGCTATCTGCGAAATATGTCTGCCATTACAAAACTAGTTTCAAAAACTAAGCAAGCAAATAAAACTTTTTACCGTACTGAAAGGTTAGAGGCTCAAACTGGTAACGACAGTATGAAATTCAATTATAATGGTATTTCTCAGTTTTCATCCATTCGAAATACCGCTTCAAGCTCAACACTCGATAGGTTAGGCTTCAAATCTGAAGGGACTAATTTAAACCTACGTTACCAAAATAACACCATTATCGCTGATAGTCTCTTCGGAATAAAATATAATTTATCGAACTTTGACCTTAATAAGTATGGTTTTAATCACGTAACTTCTGAGAAAACAATAGGACTTTATCAAAATAATAATGCAAGTCAGCTTGCTATCTTAACTGATGGCATTTACAATAATATTGACTTCACTGTCAATACGCTTGACAATCAAACTAGCTTGCTGAATACTCTCTCTGGACTTAACTTAACCTATTTTAAACGAGCTCCATCTCAACTGTTTGATAAGGATGCTAGATCTTTGAATCAGCGCGTGGCTAAAAACGTTAGCAACTCGAATAAAGATTTTGTAACAATCACCTATCAAGTTATTGCTCCACCACATAGTCAACTCCATGTTAGTATTCCTAATATTTCTTGGTCTGATGACAATAACCACTCTCTGTCAATTACTGTAAACGGTATGACAAAGAATCAAGTTACTGATAATACCTTTGATTTCTTTGACCTTGGCTACTTTGAAACAGAATCAATGGTTACCATCAAACTTAGTTTCCCTGGCAATAAAGCAATATCCTTTGATAATCCTAGTTTTTATGCCCTTGATACTCAAAACTATCAGATAGCTATGGATACTATTAATGAACGTGATAGCAAGGTTACTACGTCAAAAAATAAAGTGTTCGTTGATTATAGCAGTAAAACGAATGCCTCACTATTCTTTACCATTCCATATGATAAGGGATGGACAGCGACCGTAAATCATAAAAAAGTTAAGATTCAACGAGCCCAAAAGGGGTTCATGAAAGTCGATGTCCCTAGTGGAAAAGGAAAAGTTGTTCTAACCTTTATTCCCTATGGACTTAAGACAGGTTCATTGATTAGTCTATTGGCAAGTATCATATTTTGTTGCTACGCTTACTTCATCAGAAAAACAACTATTATTCAAAAAAGCTGATTATCTTAAATTAAATAGGTCTGGAACAAGTGTTCCAGACCTATTTAACTTTGGGTACAAAAAAACTCAAGCTATACAACTTGAGGTGTCTTATCACTCCGCCAGTAGGACTCGAACCTACGACATCATGATTAACAGTCATGCGCTACTACCAACTGAGCTATGGCGGATAAAACTGCTAAGTAGCAAAAATAGTCCGTACGGGATTCGAACCCGTGTTACCGCCGTGAAAAGGCGGTGTCTTAACCCCTTGACCAACGGACCAAGTTCTGAGATTTTTATCTCATTAATACTCTTATTATTATATCAGAGTATTCGATTTTGTCTATACTTTTTTTCAAAAAAAATATTAAATTTTGCTAAATTTATTCGAATTTTACGTTAGTTTTTATCTTGCTTTTACAAAGTATTGACATGTTGCTATATATTTTGTAAACTAATAGAGTTATTGGTCCCATAGCTCAGCTGGATAGAGCATTCGCCTTCTAAGCGAACGGTCGCAGGTTCGAATCCTGCTGGGATCAGATAAAAAAACGCATTCTAGAATCTCTAGTTGCGTTTTTCTTTTGCCTCAATAAATAAGAAATAATTTAAAACAAACAAGGGAAGCAAAGTCGTATATAGGCTGTATTCATGTAAATATTGAGCAAACCAAGTTGAGGCTGCGACTCCTACCATGAATGTAAAGATGATAATAGTTGTATAAGAAGCTTGTTTAAGCGCTTTGGCATCACCCTCGTCAATAGCCCTAGCAATGGTTAAAGAAGTATTAGTAATATTACCAGTCATCATAAAGGAAGCATAATTTACACCTCTGACTCGCTTAAAAATACCTACTTGAAGAGAGGCGAAGAATGCCAAGCCTGCAATCGTAATAGTAGAATCAACGTATGGTGTAATAATTGCAAGAATAGTCATCAAGAGAAGGGCAAGTCTAATCGCTTGCAAATGCCATCCCCACTTATGGTTAATGAGCCACTTCTTAACAAAAAAAACAAAAAACTGACCTAAAACAAAGAAAAAGATAGGTATTACATAGCTAAAAGCTCTTGCAATATGCCCCTCAACAAGGTGAATGACCAAATAGAGGAGATTGCCTGTCTGGATACTTGCAAATCGACCGTCTTGAGTATTGTAAGTATAGGCATCAATGAAGCCTCCTATATAACTAACTAGAGTTGCTACTCGTAATCCTTCAAAAACACGATAGGAGCGTTTTTTCATTCTGAACATGTCTGTTTCCTTTTTTCTACTTATGATAAGGACTTCCCTGCTGAATCATGAATGCACGATAAATTTGTTCTACTAATACAAGGCGCATAAGCTGATGAGGGAATGTTAAGAGACCAAAACTCATCAATCGATTAGCTCTCTTTTTTACTGTTGGAGAGAGTCCCAAACTGCCCCCTATAATAAAAGTAATATCTGAATAGCCTCTAAGGGTTACTTGCTCTAACTCTTTAGCAAATTGTTCCGAGGGAAATTGTTTTCCTTCAATAGCTAAGGCAATGACATAATCACGATCACCTACTTTAGCCAAGATACGCTGTCCTTCTTTGTCTAGGATAGCTTTATTTTCAGCTTCACTTGCATTATCTGGCGTCTTTTCATCCGTTAATTCTATAGATTCAAATTTTGTGAAGCGTCCTAGTCGTTTGACATACTCCGCAATGCCATCTTTCAAATATTTTTCTTTCAGTTTTCCAACGGTAATCAATTTAACTTTCATAGGCTTATTATAGCACATATCCACAATCTTTTAACACCTTATCCACACCTTTTTCGTGTCAAGCATCTAGAGTTATCCTTATAAAATCGCTTTTTATCTACACTTTTTGAAACTTATCCACAGACTGTTGATAACTGTTTTTTAAAATCACTTTATGATATAATTAAGCTTACTTTGATATGTTTATCAAAAAGGAGGACTAAACGTGAAAAAATTTAACTGGAAAAAAATAGTAGCGCCAATTGCAATGCTTGTTATTGGCTTACTAGGTGGTCTACTAGGTGCCTTTATCCTATTAACAGCAGCAGGGGTATCTTTTACCAATACAACAGATACAGGTGTTAAAACAGCTAAGACCGTATACAACAATACAACAGATACAACTAAGGCCGTTAAGAAAGTACAAAATGCCGTTGTTTCTGTCATCAATTACCAAGAAGGCTCATCTTCAGATTCCCTAAATGAACTTTATGGTCGTATTTTTGGTGGAGATGATAGTTCTGATTCTAGCCAAGACAAATCAAAAGATTCTGATGGATTGCAAGTCGCTGGTGAAGGTTCCGGTGTTATCTATAAAAAAGATGGGAAAGAGGCCTACATCGTAACCAACAACCACGTTGTTGATGGTGCTAAAAAACTTGAAATCATGCTTTCAGATGGATCAAAAATTACTGGTGAACTCGTTGGTAAAGATACTTACTCTGACCTAGCAGTTGTCAAAGTTTCTTCAGATAAAATAAAAACCGTCGCAGAATTTGCAGATTCAAACTCCCTCACAGTTGGTGAAAAGGCAATTGCTATCGGTAGCCCACTTGGTACCGAATACGCCAACTCAGTAACAGAGGGAATCGTATCTAGCCTTAGCCGTACCGTAACTATGCAAAACGACAATGGTGAAACTGTCTCAACAAATGCTATCCAAACAGATGCTGCCATTAACCCTGGTAACTCTGGTGGTGCCTTAGTCAATATTGAAGGACAAGTTATCGGTATTAACTCAAGTAAGATTTCATCAACGTCAGCAGTCGCTGGTAGTGCCGTTGAAGGTATGGGATTCGCCATTCCATCAAACGATGTTGTCGAAATCATTAATCAATTGGAAAAAGACGGTAAAGTTACACGCCCAGCCCTAGGAATCTCAATGGCCGATCTTAATAGCCTTTCTAGCAGTGCAACTTCTAAATTAGATTTACCAGATGAAGTTAAATCTGGAGTTGTTGTCGGTAGCGTTCAAAAAGGTATGCCAGCTGACGGTAAACTTCAAGAAAATGATGTTATTACTGAAATTGACGGTAAGGAAATCAGCTCAAAAACTGATATTCAAACCAATCTTTACAGCCATAGTATCGGAGATACAATCAAGGTAACCTTCTATCGTGGTAAAGAGAAGAAAACTGAAGAACTTAAATTAACAAAATCTACAGAAGACTTATCTGACTAAGTCATTGACAAATCTGTCAAAAGACCTTTACAATAATGTAAAGGTCTTTTTTGGAAAGGAATAACATGCAAGAACAACTCAAAGCTTTACCTATTAGTGAAATCTACCCAAATCCTTTTCAACCTCGTATAGAATTCTCTGATGAAGAATTAGCAGAACTGAGCCAATCAATCGCTGAAAATGGACTGATACAGCCAATCATTGTCCGAAAATCGGACATTATTGGTTATGAACTAATTGCTGGGGAAAGACGTTTACGTGCCTGTAAACGTCTGGGAATGACAGAAATCCCTGCAGTCGTAAAGGAAGTCTCAGATCAAGAGAGTCGTAAACAAGCTATTATTGAAAATTTACAACGCTCGAATCTCAATCCTATTGAAGAAGCAAAGGCCTATCGTAGTTTAATTAATGAGTTAGCTTACAGTCACGAGGAACTGGCAAAAGCTATGGGGAAATCCAGGCCCTATATCAGTAACGCTCTCAGACTCCTCCAACTTCCCAAAGAGATACAGACAAGTATCGAAAATGGCAAACTGAGTCAAGGACATGCTAGAGCGCTTTTATCTGTTGAGGATACCCAAAAGCAATTAACTATCTATCATCAGGTGCTTACTGAAAAATGGTCCGTTCGTACTCTGGAAAAAAGACTTCAAGAACTTCCTAAAAAACAAAAATCAAAAAAAGATATTCACTTAAAAGATAAAGAAAAAGAACTAGAAAAATCACTTGGTCTCCCCGTTACTCTTCGTTATCACAAAAATCACTCTGGAACTATTCAGATCCACTTTTCGACGGAGGAAGATTTTAACAGAATTATCAACAAGCTAATTTGACCTGTGAATTGATGAGAAAAAAGAAACAAACTTATCCACATCATAAAAATGTTGCCCTCCCTTTATTTTAGAGGGTTTCTTTTTTTATTCACAACTTGTGGATAACTCTTGTGCACAATGTGAATTGTCTTTTTTTTTCGCTGTGGATAACTCGAAAAACTTTTATCTTCTGACCTGTGGAAAACTTTTTTGTTTTATGATAGAATCAGAGAACAAGAATAAAGAAGGAGAATTGATGGAATGACCGAAAAAGAGCATTTTTTTTGGAATAAGCTCTTAGAGCTGGCCAAAGAGGAACTAACACAAGCCACTTTTGATTATTATGTCCTAGATACCAAGCTCATCAAAGTTCAAAATAACGTTGCTACAATTCTGCTTGAAGAAGTCAAAAAGCTATTCTGGGAAAAGAATATGCAATCTTTCATTTTGATGGCTGGTTTTGAAGCCTATAATAGTGAAATAAAAGTTGAGTACGTCTTTGACGAAGCACTCATAAACGAGGCAAATTCAACTGTAGCAAATAATGACTTTGGTAATAAAAAGGAACAGCAGACCCCTGCTCTTCCTACATTGGACTCAGACTTAAATAGTAAGTATACCTTTGATAATTTTATCCAAGGGGATGAAAATCGTTGGTCAGTTGCTGCATCTTTAGCTGTAGCTGATTCACCAGGAGCTACTTATAACCCTCTATTTATTTACGGAGGACCTGGTCTCGGGAAAACTCACTTGCTCAATGCCATTGGAAACAAGGTCTTACATGATAATCCTCAAGCACGCATTAAATACATCACTGCAGAGAATTTCATTAATGAATTTGTTGTACATATCCGTTTAGATAAAATGGACGAACTAAAACTTAAATATCGTCATCTGGACGTTCTCTTAATTGACGATATTCAATCATTGGCTAAAAAATCAACGCAAGCCACTCAAGAGGAATTCTTCAATACTTTCAATGTCCTTCACAATAATAATAAACAAATTGTCCTGACCAGCGACCGTAATCCAGATCAATTGAACGAGATGGAAGAGCGTCTTGTCACGCGCTTTAAATGGGGGTTAACCGTCAATATCACACCACCTGACTTTGAAACGCGAGTGGCCATTCTTACTAATAAGATTATGGACTATGATTATCATTTTCCTCCTGAAACAATTGAGTATTTAGCTGGCCAATTTGATTCAAATGTCCGTGACTTGGAGGGGGCCTTAAAAGATATTAGCTTAGTTGCCAATGTTCGCCAGTTAGATACTATCACAGTTGAGGTAGCTGCCGAAGCCATTCGCGCACGTAAAATGGATGGTCCTAAGTTAACTCTTATTCCGATTGAGGATATCCAAACTGAGGTAGGGAAATTTTATAATGTCACTGTAAAAGAGATTAAGGCAACTAAACGAACACAAAATATTGTCTTGGCACGTCAGGTAGCCATGTATCTTGCGCGTGAAATGACTGATAACTCCCTTCCAAAAATTGGAAAAGAATTTGGCGGAAGAGACCACTCAACTGTCTTACATGCATACAATAAAATCAAAAATATGATTGCCCAAGATGACAGTTTACGCATTGAAATTGATACCATCAAAAACAAGATAAAATGACACTTGTGGATAACTATTAAAAATCATTCATAGTTTTCCACAGGCTGTGCACAAGTTCAAAGCCTTGATAAAACTATGTTTTGTAGACTTATGCACAGTGTCCACAAGACCTACTACTACTACTAAAATAATACTAATAAAAATAAAGGAGCATCATGATTCAATTTGCGATTAATAAAGCTTATTTCTTACAAGCACTTCATACGACTCGCCGTGCTATTTCTTCTAAAAATGCTATCCCAATTCTATCGACGATTAAAATCGAAGTTACCAGTGATGGTATCTATTTGACAGGATCAAATGGGCAAATCTCAATTGAAAATAGTATCTCAGTTTCGGAAGAAAATGCAGGTCTATTAATTACACAGCCAGGTAGTATCCTTTTGGAAGCAAACTTTTTCATTAATGTTGTCTCAAGCTTGCCTGATGTTACCCTTACTTTTGAAGAAATCGAACAATACCAAGTTTTACTGAAGAGTGGTAAATCAGAGATTACTTTAAAAGGGAAAGATGTTGAACAATATCCCCGTATTCAGGAAGTTGATAGCTTGACACCATTGCTCATGGACACAAAAGTGTTAAAATCTATCATTGCTGAAACTTCATTTGCAGCAAGCACTCAAGAAAGTCGTCCAATTTTAACCGGAGTTCACTTTGTTCTTTCAAATCATAAAGATCTCAAAGCTGTAGCAACTGACTCTCACCGAATGAGTCAACGTCAACTTGTTCTGGAGCATTCTGCAGATAACTTTGATGTCGTAATCCCAAGTCGCTCACTTAAAGAATTGTCGGCAGTCTTTAGCGATGATATTGAAAACTTAGAGGTCTTCTTCTCAATAAATCAAATTCTATTCCGTAGTGAAACAATTTCTTTCTATACACGTTTACTTGAAGGAAATTATCCAGACACTAATCGTCTCTTGTCCGATTCATTTGAAACAGAAGTTGTTTTTGAGACTGCTAGCCTTCGTTCTGCTATGGAACGTTCATATTTGATTTCTAATGCTAGTCAAAGTGGTACCGTTAAACTCGAAATCATTAATGGTAGTGTCAGTGCCCATGTTAATTCGCCAGAAGTCGGAAAGGTGAATGAGGATATTGACGTGCAAGATGTTTCAGGTAGTGATTTGGTCATTAGTTTCAATCCAACCTACCTAATAGATGCTTTGAAAGCTCTTAAGAGTGAGACTGTCCGTGTACGTTTCATTTCACCAGTACGTCCATTTACATTGACGCCAGCAGATGACAGTGAGAATTTTATTCAATTGATTACACCTGTAAGAACAAACTAAAATCGAAAAAGTTATCCACTGTGGATAACTTTTTTACTAGAAAGGGAATATATGTACCAAATTGGAAGTTTAGTTGAAATGAAAAAACCACATGCTTGTACTATCAAAGCAACAGGAAAAAAAGCTAATGAATGGGAAGTAATCCGTCTTGGAGCTGACATTAAGATTCGTTGTACGAATTGTGATCATGTGGTCATGATGAGTCGTCATGATTTCGAGAAGAAACTTAAGAAGGTTTTATAACAGGTGTTGGAGAGACTATATAACGAGAGTTTTATGTTAAGAAAATTACTTCACTAGCAATATAAAGACTTTCTAAAGTCCCTAATCATCTTCTTTATAGCATTCTTTGCCTTGCTTTCCTTTTTATGATTCTCAAAGGGAAGTTGCCTATTTTTAACAATTTTTGTGTTATAATTAACTGAATTACTTTTTTATGGAGAAATAAATTAATGGCTTTAACAGCAGGTATCGTCGGTTTGCCAAACGTTGGTAAATCAACTCTTTTCAATGCAATTACAAAAGCGGGTGCGGAAGCTGCTAACTATCCTTTCGCGACAATTGATCCAAACGTCGGTATGGTTGAGGTACCAGATGAGCGTTTGACGAAACTGACTGAACTTATTACCCCTAAAAAGACAGTTCCAACTACATTTGAGTTCACAGATATTGCGGGTATCGTAAAAGGAGCATCAAAGGGTGAAGGTCTTGGAAATAAGTTCTTGGCGAACATTCGTGAAGTAGATGCGATTGTCCATGTGGTTCGTGCTTTCGATGATGAAAACGTTATGCGTGAACAAGGGCGTGAGGATGCCTTTGTAGATCCGATGGCTGATATTGATACAATCAATCTAGAATTGATTTTGGCTGACCTTGAATCAATTAACAAACGTTATGCGCGTGTCGAAAAAATTGCGCGTACACAAAAAGATAAAGATTCTGTAGCAGAGTTTAACATTCTTCAAAAGATTAAACCCGTTCTAGAAGATGGTAAGTCTGCACGTACGATTGATTTTACTGAGGAAGAGCAAAAAATTGTTAAGGGACTCTTCCTCTTGACAACAAAACCAGTGCTTTACGTGGCTAACGTTGATGAAGATCAGGTCGCAAATCCTGATGATATTGATTATGTGAAGCAAATTCGTGAGTTTGCAGCGACTGAAAATGCAGAAGTAGTTGTTATCTCGGCACGTGTTGAGGAAGAAATTTCTGAGTTGGATGATGAAGATAAGGAGATGTTCCTAGAAGACCTTGGTTTGACAGAATCAGGAGTTGATAAACTGACACGCGCAGCCTATCACTTGCTTGGTCTTGGAACTTACTTCACTGCTGGTGAAAAAGAGGTGCGTGCTTGGACCTTTAAACGAGGTATCAAGGCTCCACAAGCAGCTGGAATTATCCACTCTGACTTCGAGAAAGGCTTTATCCGTGCTGTAACCATGTCTTACGATGATCTCATTAAATATGGTTCTGAGAAAGCTGTTAAGGAAGCTGGTCGCCTTCGTGAAGAAGGAAAAGAATACGTTGTCCAAGATGGCGACATCATGGAATTCCGTTTCAACGTTTAGAAAATAAAAAATAGTGCACAAGGCTGAAAAAGTATTTTTCAGTCCTTTTGCTGTTTATCAAAGAGGAGAAATAATGACAAAATTAGTAGTTGGCTTGGGAAATCCTGGTTCAAAATACCGTGAGACACGTCACAATGTTGGTTTTATGGCTATTGACCTAATGGCTAAGGAACTGGGATTAACCTTTTCTGAAGAAAGGACCTTTAAGGCTGAAGTGGCTTCGACCTTTTTAAATGGTGAGAAGGTTTATTTTGTGAAACCAACAACCTTTATGAATCTATCAGGTCTAGCTGTTAGAGCATTACTAGCTTATTACAATATTCCCATGGAGGATTTTATCGTCATTTACGATGACTTAGATATGGAAGTTGGGAAATTGCGCTTTCGTCAAAAAGGTTCAGCGGGTGGTCATAATGGTATTAAATCTATCATTGCTGAAACTGGCACTCAAGAATTTGACCGTATAAAAATTGGTATTGGACGCCCACAGAAAGGAATGTCGGTCGTTAATCATGTCCTTGGAAAATTTAGTGAAGACGACTATGCCACAATTTTACCGACTTTAGACAAGGTAGAGACAGCCCTCAATCATTACCTGAAAACCAATGATTTCGAAGATACTATGAGGCGTTATAATGGCTAATACTCTATTAGATCTTTTTGAGAAGAATCATCAATTGCTTGAGTGGCGTGATAAAGTAACACTATTGAGTAGGCAGTTGGTCATGGGATTTTCTGGTTCCAGCAAGGCAGTTGTCATGGCATCCGCTCTTTCTGAGCAAGTTCCTAAGATTTTAATAGTTACTTCAACACAAAATGAAGCTGAGCAACTGACAGGAGATTTGTCAGCTATCTTAGGAGAGGATAAGGTTTATTCTTTTTTTGCAGATGATGTAGTAGCTGCAGAGTTTATCTTCGCTTCACCAGAAAAGACCCATTCTCGTCTTGAAAGTCTTAATTTTTTAATGGATAAAGAGGCCAGTGGGGTTTTGGTCACGAGTTTAGTTGGTACTAAGTTACATTTGCCTAACCCTAAGGTTTATAAAGACTCTCGCATTGACTTAACACTAGGGGAGGAACATGATTTAGAGGCTCTAAGTAAGCATCTGACTCATATTGGATACCAAAGAGTGGAGCAAGTTCTCTCACCTGGTGAGTATAGTCGTAGGGGCGACATTTTAGATATTTATGAAATGACTTCAGAGCTCCCCTACCGTTTAGAATTTTTTGGAGACGAGATTGATGGCATTCGTCAGTTTGATAGCGATAGTCAGAAATCTTTAGACAATTTAGAGCATGTTATCGTATCACCAGCAGATGATATTATCTTAACAAGAGAGGATTACCAACGTGCTGAGAAGGCCCTAGAAAGTGCGGTCTCGAAGGCAGAAGGTCCTCATAAGGCTTACCTTGAGGAAGTTCTGTCGGTTACGATTGATGGCTACCGTCATAAAGATTTACGTAAGTTTTTGTCTCTCTTTTATGATAAGGCTTATACCTTATTTGACTACCTTCCCAAAGGAACTCCTGTATTCATTGATGATTTTCAAAAGATAGTGGACCGCCATGGACGTCTTGAATTGGAGGTGGCTAATCTTTTAACTGAGGATCTTCACCAAGGCAAGTCTCTGAGTCATCTAAACTACTTAGTGGATTCATTTAAGACTTTACGTAACTATCAGCCAGCTAGTTTCTTTTCGAATTTTCATAAGGGCTTGGGAAATCTTAAATTTGATAAGTTGTATCAATTCACGCAATATCCTATGCAGGAGTTCTTTAACCAGTTTCCACTTCTAGTTGATGAAATACATCGCTATACCAAGAATAAGGCTACAGTTATTTTACAAGTGGGGTCTGAAAAGCAACTCAAATCTTTGAAGGAAACCTTGGAAGAATATGATTTAGATTTACCACTTAGTAGTTTTGGAAATTTGATTCCTCATAAGCCTCAATTAGTTCTAGGAAACTTATCCAATGGTTTTTACTTTGCTGATGAAAAGCTTGTTCTGGTTACTGAACGTGAGATTTTCCATAAAAAAGTAAAACGTCGTGCGCGTGCCAGTCACGTTTCCAATGCTGAGCGTCTAAAAGATTACAATGAGCTTGAAAAAGGTGATTATGTTGTACACCAGACTCATGGTATCGGACAATTTAAAGGTATTGAGACGATTGAGATTAAAGGGGTACATCGTGACTACTTGACCATCCAATATCAGGATGCTGCAACAATTTCTCTACCTGTTGAGCAGATTGAGAGTCTCTCTAAGTATGTGTCAGCGGACGGAAAAGAGCCTAAAATTAATAAACTCAATGATGGGCGTTTCCAAAAGACTAAACAAAAAGTAAGTAAACAAGTAGAGGATATTGCTGATGATCTCTTAAAACTTTACGCTGAGCGTAGTCAACTTAAAGGTTTTGCTTTTTCACCAGATGATGATAATCAAAGAGATTTCGAAGATGATTTCGCCTATGCTGAGACAGAGGATCAATTGCGTTCTATCAAGGAAATTAAGGCAGACATGGAGTCAGACAAACCCATGGATCGTCTCTTGGTTGGTGATGTTGGTTTTGGTAAGACAGAGGTAGCTATGCGTGCCGCCTTCAAGGCAGTCAATGATGGAAAGCAAGTTGCTATCCTAGTTCCTACAACGGTCCTTGCCCATCAGCACTATTTGAATTTTAAAGAGCGTTTTGAAAATCATGCCGTTGAAGTAGATGAACTCAGTCGTTTTAGAAGTAAAAAAGAGCAGAATGAGACTATTGAAAATCTAGCTAAAGGGCGTATTGATATTATTATTGGTACTCACCGCCTACTGTCTAAAGATGTTAAGTTTTCTGACTTAGGCTTGCTAGTAATTGATGAAGAACAACGTTTTGGCGTGAAGCATAAAGAGAAACTTAAGGAGTTGAAAGCTAAGGTTGATGTCCTTACTCTAACTGCGACACCTATTCCTCGTACGCTTCATATGTCTATGCTAGGTATTCGTGATTTGTCGATTATTGAGACAGCCCCTACCAACCGTTATCCAGTTCAAACTTATGTTATGGAAACTAATCCTGGTCTTATTCGAGAAGCGATATTAAGAGAGATGGACCGAGGTGGTCAGATTTTTTATGTTTATAATCGTGTTGAAACCATTGATCAAAAAGTTTCTGAATTACATGAGCTAGTCCCTGAAGCACGTATCGGATTTGTTCATGGTCAGATGAGTGAGGTTATGTTGGAGAATACCCTCTTGGATTTCTTGAATGGTGATTACGATGTATTGGTAGCAACGACCATTATCGAGACAGGGATTGATATCTCCAACGTTAATACTCTCTTCATTGAGAATGCAGATCATATGGGCTTATCTACCCTTTATCAGTTGAGAGGTCGTGTGGGACGTAGTAATCGAATTGCTTACGCCTATCTCATGTATCGTCCTGACAAAGTGTTGACGGAAGTCTCTGAGAAGCGATTGGATGCTATTAAGGGCTTTACAGAACTGGGATCAGGTTTCAAAATAGCCATGCGTGATTTATCAATTCGTGGTGCGGGGAACATTCTTGGTGCTTCTCAAAGTGGTTTCATCGACTCAGTCGGGTTCGAAATGTACTCGCAACTCTTGGAAGAGGCTATCAATAAACGTCAAGGTAAAACTCAAGTTCGACGTAAAGGAAATGCAGAGTTCAATCTTCAGATTGATGCTTACCTCCCTTCTGACTATATTTCTGACGAGCGCCAAAAAATTGAAATTTATAAGCGTATTCGAGAAATTGAGAATCAGAAAGATTATCAAGACCTTCAAGATGAGCTTATTGACCGCTTTGGAGAATATCCAGACCAAGTTGCCTATCTCATTGAGATTGGTCTGGTTAAGGCCTATTTGGATGCTGCCTTTGCAGAATTAGTTGAGCGTAAGAACGATACTATCACTGTTCGTTTCGAAAAAGCCTCTCTCAAATTCTTCTTGACTCAAGATTATTTCGAAGCCATCTCTAAAACGCATTTAAAAGCAAAAATCAGTGATAACCAGGGGAAAGTAGAGATTACTTTTGATGTTCGTAACAAGAAAGACTATGAAATTCTTGAAGAATTAAAGATTTTTGGACAGACATTTATGGAAATCAAAGAACGTAAAGAAAAAAAAGAAGCTTAAGGAAAGTTTAAGTAAGTCTCTCTATACTATAAAACATCCTAAAACTTTTCTTTTTCATAAATCTCCTGAGAGGGTCGACTAGTGTCGATCCTCTTATTTTTGTATTGAAAAGGCTTTAGTCCCCTATTTTCTAAAAAAAATGCTATCATAGAAGAGATATCCTAACGAAAAGGAAACAGTAACATTGAGATTAGACAAATATTTAAAAGTATCACGAATTATCAAACGCCGTCCAGTGGCTAAAGAAGTGGCTGATAAAGGGCGTATAAAAGTAAATGGTGTACTCGCTAAGTCATCTACAGATTTAAAAATTGGTGACCAAGTGGAAGTTCGTTTTGGAAATAAACTCTTGACTGTCCGTGTTCTAGAAATGAAAGATAGTACGAAAAAAGAAGATGCGGCAAAAATGTACGAGATTATAAGTGAAACAAGGATTGAAGCAGATGAGCAAGAAGCCTAATATTGTACAGCTTACGAATGATTACATTGATAATGCCAATCAAGAGCAACGATTAGAGCGTGCCGAACACGAACAAAGGAAGCGCTTTATGGGGTGGATTCTCTTTGTGGTTGTTTTACTCTTTATCTTGCCAACCTACAATCTGGTTGAGACCTATATGAACATCAAACAGCAAGAGAAGGAAGTCTTGTCGCTTCAGAAAGACTATGATAAATTGTCAGATCAGACAAAGGAACGAAAGGATTTGGCTAAGAAACTTAAGGATGATGCTTTCGCCGAGAAATATGCGCGTGCTAAGTATTATTATTCACGTGAAGGAGAGTCTATCTATCCTGTACCAAGCTTATTACCCTAATGAAAGATTTACTTAAAACTGTAGAAACTTTTTTAACCTATTCAGAAGCCAAGTTAGAGGAACTATCAGAAAAAAATCAGCAACTTAAAACGGAATTACCGAGGAAAGAGGAGGTGAAGAAACAAGCATGAAAAAGCTCTTAATAGCTGCAACTGTTGTGCTTGTATCTTCTAGCCCTCTAGTCCTACTTCCTATGGAGAAGGAGTTAGCTCTGACCCCAAAACAGGTTCAAAAATTGACTCAAAATACTACAGCTAGCTTGAGTCAATTTAAACAGATTCCTAAAAATCCAAGAACGATAACAAATATCCTAACTTATAAGAACAAGGAATTAACCGAATTTAAAACCAGTATCCAAGCGGATACCAAACTATCGATTTCTGCTATTTTTTGGAACGCAAAAGGTGAACCTGTTTTCCAACTTCAAGATGGTGATTATGTAGCCGCTAGTCAGAAATCAATTGTGGATGATAGTATCTATAATCAAAAACCAGTAGATATGACCTTCTGGACTAAAGATGGTTTAACGGTATACAAAGAACCTTACGTGTTAGGAACCGAAAAAGCTGACTCTAAACTCGCTAGTTTCAAACCTATTAAGGTTAGCCAAGCAGCTCAGACGCATGCAGGGACCTACTATTTGGTAGACGGAGAGGGGTGGATTAATGCTTCTGATTTATCAACGACTGATAATCGCATCGAGTCTGTTCAAAAAGTTCTTAATGAGAAGTATAACAATCAAGAGCGCATTTCAGTTTATGTTAAACAGCTTGATACGAACCGAGTAGCTGCTATCAATGACGAAAAAAGCATGTATGCAGCTAGCGTAGCGAAGCTTGGTGTACTCTACTATGCACAGGAACGTCTGTCTCAAGAGAAATTAGGATTATCAGATGAGTATCAATATACCTCTGCTGTGAATGGTTTTCCAGGTGCTTATGATCCAGATGGTTCTGGAAAGATTAGTAAGATGCCTGATGATAAAAATTATAGCTTAGAAAATCTGTTGAAGGCTGTAGCCCAAAACTCAGATAATGTAGCGACAAATATATTAGGTTATTATGTAGCCAATCAGTATGATAAAGCCTTCCAAAAATCAGTAGATAAAGCCGCAGCGACCTCGTGGAATATGGATAAAAAGGAGTTGACTGCTAGAGCCGCAGGTACTTTGATGGAGGCTGTTTATAGACAAAATGGTGATATTATCAATTATCTTTCAAGTACGGACTATGATGGCGAACGTATTTCCAAAAACATTGATGTTCCCGTCGCTCATAAAATTGGTGATGCCTACGACTTTAAACATGACGTCGCTATTGTTTATGCAGATTCTCCCTTTATTTTATCGATTTTTACGGATAAAGAAGGCTATGACAAAATCACCTCAATTGCAGATGATGTTTATGGAATTTTGAAATAATGACACAAAAATTGTTGCAAATGATGCAAGCCAAGGGTTATTTTAACCGGCACAAGAAAATTTTAGTAGCAGTATCAGGTGGAGCAGACTCTATGAGTTTGCTGCACTTTTTGTATAACCATCAAAAAGATTTGGATATTCAGTTGGGGATTGCTCACGTTAATCATAAACAACGACAAGAGTCGGAGCATGAAGAAGCGTATTTACGTCATTGGGCAGAGGAACACAAGGTCCCTTTTCACTATAGTGCATTCTCAGGAAAGTTTTCAGAAAATGCTGCCCGTACCTTTCGCTATGAGTTTTTTAAGCAGCTCATGAAAGATTATGATTACTCTGCTCTTGTAACAGCCCATCATGCAGATGATCAGGCAGAGACAATTTTTATGAGACTATTGAGAGGAAGTCGTTTAAGACACCTGACAGGAATTTCAGCTATCAGACCATTTGGCACTGGTCAGATTATTCGTCCCTTTTTGCATCTTACGAAAGCTCAGCTTCCCGTAACTTTCCATTTTGAGGATAGGAGTAATACTTCACTAGCCTACCTTCGGAATCGCATCAGACTGTCCTATCTTCCTACTTTATCTCAGGAAAATCCTAAAATTAAGGAGCACCTTTGTCTTTTAGCCGAGGAGATTGGCCTTATGGAGCAAGCTCTAGGAGAGTTAACAAAGGATATTAGTATCACTGATTTATCTGTTTTTCAGCAACAGTCAGATGCTGTCCAGCTCTTTCTTCTTCAGAATTATTTAGACTCCTTTCCTGATTTGCAGCTTTCTAAAGGTCAATTTAATCAATTGATAAGTTATCTAAGGAAAAACGCTTCAGGAAAGATGCCCCTAAAAAATGGTTATGAACTAGTAAAAACACAGACATATTTCTTGATAAGGAAAGAAGCGTCTATTTCTTTATCGCCTCCTTGTCTCTTAGAATTTGGAAAATCTGTTGAGTTTGAGGATTATACCTTGACTTTTTCAGAATTCAATGACGTTTCTAACACAGATGCTATTAGTATTTGGTCAGATGCCCCAATAGTGATTCGTCATAGAAAAGAAGGCGATAAGATTGACCTTGGTAGTCACCATAAAAAATTAAGACGACTGTTTATAGACAATAAGATTTTAGAGAAGGATCGTCAAAAAGCCATTGTAGGAGAACAAGATGGTCATATTATTTTTCTTTATGTTGCTGGGCGTCTCTATTTGAAAAAAAAACCTGAAAATGCTATACTTTATGGCACTGTAGTCATTTATAAGAATTTCTAATCAAATACCATGTTCAAATAACGATGATTGAAGTAAAAGTGGTATAATAACAGAATATTGACTTCGAGAAAGGGAACCCAAATGTTAGAAAAAGACATAAAAAAAGTCCTCTTTTCCCAAGAGGATATCGTAGCTAAAACTAAAGAACTAGGACAACAACTGACAGAGGATTATGCGGGGAAAAATCCTCTTCTAGTCTGTGTTTTGAAAGGTGCTGTTCCATTTATGGCAGAACTTATCAAACATATTGATACCCATATTGAGATGGACTTTATGGTCGTTTCAAGTTATGGTGGCGGAACTGTCAGCAGTGGTGAAGTAAAGATTCTTAAAGATGTTGACACTAATGTTGAAGGACGAGACATCATCTTTATTGAAGATATCATTGATACAGGTCGTACGCTCCTTTATCTTCGAGATATGTTCAAGTACCGTAAAGCCAATTCAGTCAAAATCGCAACTCTTTTTGATAAACCAGAGGGTCGTGTTGTTGATATTGAGGCAGATTACATATGTTATGATGTCCCTAATGAATTTATCGTTGGTTTCGGACTAGACTATGATGAAAAATACCGTAACCTCCCTTATGTCGGTGTCCTAAAAGAAGAAATTTATACAAAATAAGTAAAGGTCTAATTAATTTATGAATAATAAAAATAATAATGGCTTCTTACGGAACGCTTTTCTCTACATCATAGTTATTATTGCGGTTGTAACCGGAGTACAATACTTTGCAGGAGGAAGCCAAAGCCCAAGTCAACAATTGTCTTACACACAGTTGGTTAAGAAAATTGAAGATGGTAAGGTAAAATCTATCACTTATCAGCCAGACGGTAGTATCATTGAAGTCAAAGGTAGCTACAAAAAGGCTGAAAAGGTTGATACTGACCTTAGTCTACCATTTTTAGGTAGTGCATCATCAGAGACACGTAGCTTTACGTCAACTGTGCTTCAGAATGAAACAACCATGCAGAAATTGCAATCAGCATCAGAAGCAGCTGATGTTAATGTTAAAATGATACGTGAAAGTTCAAGTGGTGCTTGGATTTCATATCTTTTTAGTTACCTACCTTTGATTGGGATTGCTATTTTCTTCCTTTTCATGATGAATCAGGGCGGTAACCGCGGTGCAATGAATTTTGGCCGCAACCGTGCTAAGACTCAATCAAAAGAGAATATTAAAGTTCGTTTCACAGATGTGGCTGGTGCTGAAGAAGAAAAAGAAGAACTTGTAGAGGTTGTAGATTTCCTCAAAAATCCACGTAAATATAAGGCACTGGGTGCACGTATTCCTAAAGGTGTCCTCCTTGAAGGTCCTCCAGGGACAGGTAAAACTCTGCTTGCTAAAGCTGTTGCTGGTGAAGCAGATGTTCCTTTCTTTAGTATCTCAGGTTCTGACTTTGTAGAGATGTTTGTCGGTGTCGGAGCAAGTCGTGTTCGTAGTCTTTTTGAAGACGCTAAAAAGGCTGAACGTGCTATTATCTTTATTGATGAAATCGATGCGGTTGGGCGTCGTCGTGGTACTGGAATGGGCGGTGGTAACGACGAACGCGAACAAACCCTTAACCAACTGTTGATTGAAATGGATGGTTTTGATGGAAATGAGAATATCATTGTCATTGCTGCAACCAACCGTAGTGATGTTCTTGATCCAGCCCTCCTGCGTCCAGGCCGTTTTGACCGTAAAGTTCTTGTTGGTCGCCCAGATGTAAAAGGCCGAGAGGCTATCTTGAAAGTCCATGCTAAGAATAAACCATTGGCTGAAGATGTTGACCTTAAAGTTGTTGCTCAACAAACTCCAGGTTTTGTTGGAGCAGACTTGGAGAATGTCTTGAATGAAGCAGCTCTAGTTGCTGCACGACGTAGTAAGACTAGAATTGATGCTAGTGATATCGACGAAGCAGAGGATCGTGTTATTGCTGGACCATCTAAGAAAGACCGCCAAGTTTCAGAACACGAACGTAAAGTTGTGGCTTACCATGAAGCGGGTCATACAATTGTTGGTTTAACACTTTCTAGCGCTCGTGATGTTCACAAGGTTACTATTGTTCCACGAGGTCGCGCAGGTGGTTATATGATTTCTCTACCAAAAGAGGATCAGATGTTGTCATCTAAAGATGAGCTAAAAGAACAATTGGCAGGTCTTATGGGTGGACGTGTTGCAGAAGAAATTATTTTCAACGTTCAAACATCAGGTGCTTCAAATGACTTTGAGCAAGCGACACAGTTGGCACGTGCAATGGTTACTGAATATGGTATGAGCGAAAAACTTGGACCAGTCCAATATGAAGGTAATCATGCGATGAATCCAGGACAATTTACTACAGATAAGTCTTACTCAGCTCATACAGCTCAACTTATTGACGAAGAAATTCGATCACTTTTAGTTGAGGCACATGACAAAGCAGCTGAAATTATCAATGCAAACCGAGAAACACATGCTCTCATTGCAGAAGCTTTACTTAAGTATGAAACACTCGATGCTGCACAAATCAAGTCAATTTATGAGACTGGTAAGATGCCGGAGGATTCTCTTGGAGACTCAGAAGAAGATAATCATGCCTTATCTTACGACGAAGTCAAAGAAAGAATTGAAAATAAAAATAAAGATGAAGAAGAGTAAGGAGTTCTACTCTTCTTTTTTTTAAGTAAAATCGAGAGAAAAAATACCATTAAAAAGCATTATAAAAAAAAGAAAATTAAAATCACTGCAAATTATTGACAAGATAAGTCAGAGATGATATTATAAATAAGCTGTTTCGGAAGGGGC
>OGTG01000015.1_pt1 | contig 190926 bp, 195 predicted proteins | sample 1574571 | NCBI WGS metagenome assembly OGTG01 (sample SAMN03295826, study PRJEB24534) | human gut metagenome | isolation source: fecal sample 1 from infant 4 | host: Homo sapiens | place: USA: Pittsburgh, PA | collected 2014-07
AATTTTTATATATATTATAATTTAATTCTCATTTAATTCTCATTTAATGAAGAATTTAGTAAGAAAGATTGTTGCTAAAAAATAGATACAAATGTAAAATAATATTAGAAATAAATTAAATCAAATTAAAGTTATACTAAAAAGGAGAATAAACATGAATATAGATGAATTAACAAAAAGAATAAATGAATTACACAAGAAGCATAAAGAAGAAGGTTTATCAGAGGATGAACACAAAGAAAGAGAAGAACTTAGAAAAGAATATATAAATAGATTCAAAAGCAACTTAAGAGAACAGTTAAAAGGAATTGAGCCGAAAAATAAGAAAAATTAAGGGTGATTTATGTGGGTGTTACAATAGAGAAGTTAATAAAGGATTTTAGTTTAGAGGTAATTCAAACTGGCGAAGAGAATGTCCCTATAAATGTTAGTGATGTAAATAGACCAGGATTACAATTAGCTGGCTTTTATAACTATTTTGCTCCAGAAAGAATTCAAGTTATAGGGAAAGCTGAATGGAGCTTTTTAGAAGATATGTCTCCAGATCTTAGGAAGAAAAGATTAAATAAATTTTTTTCCTTTGATATATCTTGTCTTATAATAACTAGAGGTTTAGAGATACATGAGGAACTTTTAAAAGCAGCTAGAAAGAGAAACTTATGGATTCTTAGAAGTGACATGGTAACTACTAAGTTTATAAGTAAAATCACTATGTATTTATCAGATAAAATGGCTCCTGAAACAAGATTACATGGGGTTCTTGTTGATGTATATGGTATAGGAATGTTAATCACAGGGGAAAGTGGTATAGGTAAAAGTGAAACTGCCCTAGAACTTATTAAAAGAGGACATAGATTAGTAACAGATGATGCTGTTGATATAAAAGAAATAGATGGAGATTTAATAGGTAGATCGCCAGAGATAACTTTTGGAATGCTTGAAGTTAGAGGTATGGGAATAATCGATGTATCAGCACTATATGGATTAAGTTCAATTTTAAATTCTAAGCAAATAAAAATAATAATTCATTTTGAGCATTGGAAAGATGATGGAGATTATGATAGATTAGGTGTAAACGACGAATATCAAGATATATTAGGTGTTAAAGTTAAAAAATTAAGGGTTCCAATAAGACCTGGAAGAAACATAGCAGTAATAATAGAAGCTGCCGCAGCTAATTATAGATATCAACGTATGTCAGACATTTCACCAGTTGATATAATTGAAAAAAGAATGCTTGAAAGTATGGAAAAAGAGAGTAAAATTTAATAAAAAGTATAAACTATAACCATATCAGAATTAAAGGTGATGATATGGTTATATTTAATATTGAGGAAAATTTTAAAGTAGTTGAAGAATGGAAAGAGGATGAGTTTCCAGCATGGATTTTAATGGAAGAAGATGAAGTCAATCTTTTAGAAAAAATGTTTTCTTATGAGTGTATAAATGAATGTATTGACTATAAACAGGAACAAAGAATAGACTGTTTCAAGGATTATACATTTATTTTAATTAATATAATAGAGCAAGTTGAAAAGCAAATTATCTCTAAAGAACTTGATATATTCTTAGGAAAAAGTTTTATAGTTACTGTTTATAAGAGTAATATCTCACTTCTATATGATTTAATTGAAGACATAAAGGAAGAAAAGAACTGTCAGTTATTTAAAGTAGATAAGAGTCCATCTATTATTCTTTATTATATTTTAGATAGGATTATAATAAATAACTATAATATAATATCTGATTTAGAGACTGAAGGAGATAAGATTGAGTTAGAAATACTTAAAGATCCTGAAAGCAAGCATTTAAATTCCCTATTATTTATAAGAAGAGAAGCTTATAAACTTAGAAAACTTATAAAGCCAATTAGGTATATTGGAGATACCCTTGTTATAGATGAAAATGAAGTAATAGGAGAAGGGAATAAAGTTTATTTTAAAAATATAAATAGTAAAATAGAAAAGTTAATTACATCTTTAGATACCTTATCACAGGAGTTAGCAATTGTAAGAGAAGCCTATGAATCAGAACTAGCCAACAAGACAAATGAATTAATGAAGGTATTTACAATAATAACAGCAGTTTTTTTACCTTTAGAATTAATAACGGCTATATTTTCTATGAGCTTTGAATCTATGCCCTTTAAAACATGCCCTTATGGATTTTATATTTTAGTTTTTATATTAAGTTTAATGGCTATAATCTTGCTACTAATATTTAAAATAAGAAAATTTCTATAGTTTGACAAAATATTACCAAAAATATAGAATTGAATTAGAAGATAAAATAGATTGGAGGGCTATATTATGAAAGATGTAAAAGTTTTAAAAAAAGAATATGAAAATGCTTGGACTAAATATGAAGAGGCAGATTTAAAACAGGTATTTTCATTAAGTGATAGATATAGGGAGTTCATGTCAGTTGCTAAAACTGAAAGAGAATGCGTTAAGGTTTTAGCTCATATGGCAGAAAGTAAAGGGTTTAAAAATTTTTATGAAGTTATTAAAAATGGAGAAAAAGTGACAGCTGGGGATAAACTTTATTCTATAAACATGGATAAAACAATAACTTTAATAAAAGTAGGTTCAGAACCATTAGAAAAGGGATTAAGAATAATAGGAGCTCACATAGATTCTCCAAGAATGGATGTTAAACAAAATCCATTATATGAAGATTCAGGATTAGCATTATTAGATACTCATTATTACGGAGGAGTAAAAAAATATCAATGGGTAACTATACCTCTTGCAATACATGGAGTTGTTGTAAAAAAAGATGGAACTAAGGTAGATATTAAAATAGGAGAAGATGAAAATGATCCTGTTTTAGGAATTTCAGATCTTTTAATCCATTTATCAGCAGATCAATTAGATAAAAAAGGAGCTAAAGTAGTAGAAGGAGAAGACCTAAATATTTTAGTTGGAAGTATGCCATTAAAAGGAACTGAGGAAAAAGAGGCTGTTAAAGCTAATATATTAGTTTTATTAAATGAAAAATATGGCATAACTGAGGAAGATTTTGTATCAGCTGAGTTAGAAGTAGTTCCTGCTGGTAAGGCAAGAGATTATGGATTAGATAGAAGTATGATTTTAGCATATGGTCACGATGATAAAATATGTGCATATACTTCAGCAGAGGCTTTAATGGATTTAGAAAATGTTGATAAAACATGTGTAGCATTATTAGTTGATAAAGAAGAGATAGGTAGTGTGGGAGCTACAGGAATGCAATCAAGATTCTTTGAAAATATAATTGCAGAACTTATGGATAGAAAAGGAGAATATTCTGAATTAAAACTTAGAAGATGTCTTCAAAATTCAATGATGTTATCAGCTGATGTTACTGCAGCTTTTGATCCAAACTATCCTTCTGTATGTGAAAAGAAAAACACAGCTTATTTTGGACATGGAGTAGTATTTAGCAAATATACAGGAGCTAGAGGAAAAGCAGGTTGCAATGATGCTAATGCAGAATATATAGCTCATTTAAGAAATATAATGGATAAGAATGGTGTTGTATGGCAAACTGGAGAGCTTGGAAAAGTAGACCAAGGTGGCGGTGGTACAATCGCTTATATATTAGCTCAATACAATATGGAAGTTATAGATTGTGGAGTAGCATTACAAAATATGCATGCGCCTTTAGAAGTAGCATCTAAAGCAGATTTATATGAAACTAAAAAATGTTATAAGGCATTTTTTGAAGAAGCATAATTAATCAGTTAAGAAAGGCTGTATCAAAATATCTAATCTAATATATATGATTTAGAGTATATTAGATATATTTATGGTACAGTCCTTTTTATATTAAAATAATTTGTTTGATAAGGATTTATATATGAATAAAGTATTAAAGGGGAATTTAATTTTTTTAAGTTTTATATTGTTAGTAACATTAATTTTTATAGAAAGATATAATAGTGAAAATATTCTTTTAATTTTAAGTTTGATTTTTTATCTTGAAATAATATTTATAACAAGGGAATTTCTTAAATACATAAACTTAGGTCAAGCTATAAAAAATAGGAGTATTTTTAGTAGAGAACACAAGAATAAAAATAAATTTATTAATAAAGTTTTGTTAGAGGAGAAATTAGACCATATAAGCAATGTATTTACTAGATTTGAATTTAAAAATAATCTTGAAATGTGGAAAGGAGAATATACACTTTTCCTAATTGATTTAAGAAAATTTAGTTTGATAAATGATGCTTTAGGCAGAGATAAAGGAGATGAAGTTTTAAGGGAGTTTGGTAATGGATTAAATAATATATCAAAAAGCTTAGCTTCTAAAAATTTATATGGTGTATATGGAGGAGAAGAGTTTTTAGTTGCAATTAATAGTAAAAATAAAGAAGATATAATAGAAGTTTTAAATAAGCTAGATAATTTGAAAAAAATAAGATTAAATAGCCTTAATAAAGAAATTAAAATGGAATTTAATATAGGATATTCTATAAATTTAGGAAATAAGAGTTTTGAGGAAATAATTGAAGAAGTGTTTTTTGCTAAGGAAAGAGCTAAAAAAGAAGATTTTATATATGCTATAGAATATACGGAAGAACTAAGGAGTATAAGAAAAAAGAATAATTTAATAATAAGAGATATTAAAGATGCATTAATAAATAAAAAGTTATATACGGTTTATCAACCTCAAATATCATCCTTAGATGATAAAATAAAAGGTTATGAGACTCTAATAAGATGGAATCATGAAACTCTAGGCTCTATATCAGCTAGTGATATAGTTAAAACCTTAGAAGAAATAGATGCTATTAAGGATTTAGATTTATATGTTTTTGAATCAACCTGTGAATTTCAAAGTAGGTTAATTCAAAATAATATTGAGTTACAATGTTCAGTTAACATATCAATAAACACCTTAAAACATAGAGGGGTAGGATCTAATCTTTATAAGATAAGTAAAAATTATAACCTTAAACCAGAAAATATTACCTTAGAGATTTTAGAGAATTCTGATTTAGAGGTTAGCGGAAATGCTATAAATGAAATTATTAAGCTTAAAAAATATGGATTTAAAATATCTATAGATGATTTTGGAAAGGGATATTCATCTATAAATAGAGTATTAAAGATACCTTTTGATCAAATAAAAATACCAAAGGACTTTATATCAGATATACCTAATAGTAAATATATAGCCATAATAAATTCAATTTCAAATTTTGCTAAGACTTTAGGAGCAGAACTTGTTATTGAAGGTGTTGAAAGCAAAGAATACTATGATTTTTTTAAGTTATTAGATTTTGATGTTATTCAGGGTTTTTATTTTTCAAAAGCATTAAATGAAAAAGAATTCTTAGAATATGTAAATAATTTAGGTGTAAGTGTGTCAATATAGTATTATTTAAATTTATAAAAGTTAATTTATTGTTTAGTTTAAGTTATTATTTCAATATGTTCTTATTTAGGATATAATTAATTGTGTAAATGTTTAAAAAAGAAAGGAAATTTTACGAAAATAAACATAGTTACTTTGTTTGTTTAGGAAAAAAAGGGGAGAGTCAAATGAAAATAGCATTAATAGCACATGATAAGAAAAAAGAAGAAATGATAGAGCTTGCAAAAGATTTTGAAGATAAGTTAAGTAAACATATACTTGTTGCAACAGGTACTACAGGACTTAAAGTTATGCAAAATACATCTTTAGAAGTTAAGAGATGTAAAAGTGGCCCACTAGGGGGAGATCAAGAAATAGGAGCAATGGTAGCAAACCATGATGTTGATATGGTAATTTTCTTAAGGGATCCATTAACAGCTCAACCTCATGAACCAGATATTAGTGCATTACTTAGACTTTGTGATGTTTATAAGGTTCCACTAGCTACAAATACAGAAAGCGCTAAGCTTATAATGGCTGATATTTAGTAAAAATAAAGCTAAATCACCTAATTTTATTAATCTAACATCATGATTACATATTTAATCATGGTATAATTTGATATAAAATTAAGGTGATTTTTTTGTTAGAAAAAGATTTTTCTTATTTTTTAGATAATAACCATAAAATCATGCTAAGAATATAATAAATTGTAGAATATTATAAAAGGAAGCGATTATATGCATGATTGGAGTATGTCAAAGAACTATAGATTATGGTTAGCTATCTTTGCTTTAATACCTTTAATACTTGAAGGGTTCAATTTGAGCATTTTGCCGTCAAATTATAATGAAATAGTAACTTTATTTTTATCAATATTAGTTATGGGAGGAATATTAAATAATCCTAATCCTGATAAGGTAGAATTGAAAGAGAATAAGGGATCAGAAAATTGCACAAAAAAAATAACTAGTTCAGAGGGAGAAGAAGAGAAGAAATAGTAATAATCCATTGAATTTAAATTTTTGCTGTATTAAAATTAAAGTATCAGAAGTAATGTGTTGAAGAATAGGAGATGTTTTATATGGCAAAAGAAATAATAAAAACAAACAAAGCACCAGGTGCAATTGGACCTTATTCACAAGGAATAAAAATAGGAGATTTTGTTTATACTTCAGGACAAATTCCACTAAATCCTGAAACTGGAGTAATGGCAGGATCAATTGAAGAACAAACAGCTCAATCTTTAGAAAATGTAAAGGCTATCTTAGAAGCTGCGGGAACTTCTATGGATAAAGTAATAAAGACTACAGTATTTTTAAGTGATATGAATGATTTTGTAAGAATGAATGAAGTATATGCTACTTATTTTACAGAAAATCAACCAGCAAGAAGTGCTGTAGAGGTTGCTAAATTACCTAAAGATGCTAAAATAGAGATTGAAGTTATAGCTACTTTAAAATAGTTTCTATATCTTCATAATTAGCAAGATAGGGGAGATTTTACTTATGAATTATAAGACTACAGGAGTTTGTGCTAAGGAGATTAATTTTGAAATCGAAGATAACAAAATAAAAAGTGTTAGCTTTGTAAATGGATGTCCAGGAAACTTAATGGGAGTTTCTAAGCTTGTTGAAGGAATGGATGTTGATGAAGCTATTTCTAAATTAAAAGGAATAGATTGTAGAGGAAAAGGAACATCTTGTCCAGATCAACTTGCAAAAGCTTTAGAAGAATATAAAAAAAGCTTATAACAAGCACAAAGAGCATATAGTTTAAGTAATTTTTGCTTAAGTTTAATATATTTCTCTAAATAAAAAAAGTGACTATATAAAATTTATATAGTCACTTTTTATTTTATTTATAGTAAATCATTTGATAAAGCAGCTGCTTTAGATAGTTTATTATCTATTGCTATTATTATTTGTCCTGCTTTAGAAATATCACCAACTATAATTCCTCCAACTAAGATGTTGTCTTTGAAGAATAGTTTAGTATATTGACCTTTTGATTCATCTTTAGAACTTATTTTTTCATAAGAAGAATCGTTAAATCTTATTAAACCAGCTGAGAATACATGAGTATTTAAAGCATCTAATATTATAGATGGTGTAAAGTTTTCAAATGCTTTTTCTGCTTCACATGCATTTGCACCAGCAGTTTTACCCATTTCTATAGCAGCAGGCCAGTTTCCGTAAACAAGACCATTAAATTCAGCTACATCTCCACAAGCATATATGTCTTTAATACTTGTTTCCATTCTTTCGTTAACAATAACACCTCTATTGCATTCAATTCCAGTTTCTTTAGCTAATTCTATATTACTTCTAATACCTGTTGAAACTAGAAGAATATCAGCATCTAAAGTTTTTCCGCTCTTTAAGTTTAAAGAAGTTAATTTGCCATCTTTAGCTATTATTTCAGCACATTCCTCTGATGTTATGAATGTTATTCCGCAATCAGAAACTTGATTTTTAAAGATATCAGCACCTTCTTGATCTAATTGGTTATTCATAAGATTTGGTAAGAATTCAACTACTGTAACTTCTAATCCAGCAAGTTTCATTTCCCAAGCTGCTTCTAATCCAAGAGGACCAGCACCTATAACAACAGCCTTCTTAGCTTCTTTCATTTCTTCTTTAACATCAAAAGTATCTTTTAAATCTTTAATAGAGTAGATACCTTTAAACTCATGAATATTTTCACAATTTAAAGTAACTTCTTCATTATTATTTTTAACTTTAAATGGTGGAATAAAGTTATGGCTACCATTAGCTAATATAAGTTTAGTATATGGTATTTCATTACCATCTTTTAAGATTACTTTTTTAGCATCTTTATCTATAGAAGTAACAGTAACTCCTAGTAATTCTTCTATATTATTTTCTTTGTACCAAGAAGATTTAGCTAAGTAGAAAGTATCTAAATTCATTTCTTCATTTAAAAGATCTGAAAGATTTGGTCTTGAGTAAGAAGATACTTCTTCACTTGAAAGTAATTTAACAGAAGCTGTACTGTTTATTTCTCTTATTGTTTTAGCAGCGTAGAATCCAGCAGCTCCATTACCTATAATAACGAAGTTATCATCAGTATCATTCTTTTCAAAAGTATCCATTTCTACTTCTATAAATTGTTCTTTTCCAGCTCCACAAACAGGGCAAACTTCAGGACATACTGGGCTTTCGAATATTTCACCACAAACTAAGCATTTCCAATATCTTGTTTTACCATTTCCAGTTAATACTTCTTTAGTTTCTGTAGCATTATTTGGAGCATAATCAAGTTCCTTTTCTCCAAACATAGTTCTTGAGAAATCTCTACCAAATTCAAAAGCTTCTTTTAATTCAGTTGTTGATGGTTTAAACTTAATTCTTAAACCAGGTCCAAATATATTCATTTTTAATTCTTTTAATCTAGCTTCTATTCTTGGAACAGCTTCACCACTCCAACCAAATGAACCAAAGGCTGCAGCATATTTTCCACCGTGAATAATAGGGTTTAAGTTAGCTAAAAGAATTCTAATAGGAGGTAATAATTCTCCAACTATTGTTGGTGATCCAAATAGTATACCATCTGATTCTCCTATATCAGCTAATACATCTTCTTGCTTGCTATAAGTTAAATCATATAATTTAACTTCAACATTGTGCTCAGATTGTATTCCCTTAGCTATTTCTTCAGCTAATTCTTTAGTATAACCATAAGCTGATACGTAAGGAATAGTAACTTTCTTATCTCCATTTATTTTAGGTTTTACTGGAGTGCTCCATTCTTTATAAGTATTTATTATCTTCCAAGGATCTTGTCTAAGGATAGGTCCGTGACCTGGGCATACAAGTTCTATATCTAAATCTTTAATCTTATCTATAGCTTTTAAAACATATGGTTTGTATGGTCCAAAGATACAATCATAGTAGTATCTTAAGGCATCTAAATATTCTTCTTCATTAGGAACTAAGTCATTAAATACTTCTTCACAAGAATAGTGGCTTCCAAAAGAGTCACAAGTTATTAAAGCTTTATCTTCTGGAATATAAGTGTACATTGAATCTGGCCAATGTAAGAATGGTGCAGAGATAAATTGTAATGTTTTGTTTCCTAATGAAATTGTGTCATTGTCTCCAACAACTATATATTCAAAATCTTTATTAACTATATCTTTTAAGAATTCTATAGCTTGCATTGAACCTATAACTTTAGCTTTAGGAGATAATTCAAGTAATTTTTCAACAGATCCAGCATGATCAGGCTCTGTATGATCAACAACTATGTAATCTATTGATTTAGGATCAATACCTAAGCTATTAAGTTTTGATAAGTAATCATCAAAACATTTTTCTTTTACTGTTTCAAATACAGCTATTTTTTCACTACCTTTAACGACATATGAGTTATAAGTAGTTCCATAAGGAGTGTACATAATAATATCAAAAACTCTTAATTCAGGATCTAAAGATCCAACCCAATAAATATCTTTTTTTACTTCTAAATAATTCATAAAAACACCACCTAATATATGTTAAAATTATAACAATCAAAATCAACTAATATTAATTATTAATTAATACCTACAATTAAATTATATTCTTTTTCATTGAAATGTAAATACTTTTTTTAATAAAATATTAAATTATTTGAGATTATAAAAAAATAATGGTAATTTGGCAGTTAAACCATATTACCATTATTTTAATCATTAATATTATTTTTTATTACAATTATATTTTTTTAGAAATTTTTCAAGATATTCTTCTGGCATACTCATGCATCCAACATGACCATGTCTTTCATCTCCTTCATGATCTCCATGAAAATCTGAACCACATGTTATAAGAAGATCATGATGAACAGCATATGAAATAAAGAAGTCAGTATCTTTTTTAGTATTTTGATAGTAAATAGCTTCTATACCATCAAAAGGAAATTCCATAACTTCCTGTACAGGAACTCTTTTTATAAGCTTTGGATGAGCAAGTACTGTTATAGCATTATTAGCTTTTAATATATTTATTCCTTCTTCTACAGAAATTTTTTTGTTAGGAACATAAGCTGGGCTATCATTTCCTATGAAGTTATCAAATATATATTCCCAATCATAAGGATAACCAGCTTCTATTATGCATTGAGCTATATGAGGTCTAGCAACAACACCTTTTCCCTTTGCTAAGACATCTTTATAATCAAGTTTAATATTAAAATATTTTTCTAAATTAGCTACGATTTTTTTTGCTCTACCTATTCTAGAATCCTTTAATTCATTTAAGAACTTTTGAAAATCTTCGGATTTATAAGAATCATCTCTAAAATATCCTAGTACATGAACTGTAGACCCCTTATGCTCACAACTAAGTTCTATTCCAGGAATAAATTGAATATCTAGTTCTTTTGCGGCTTCCTTTGCTTCATCAAGACCAGAAGTTATATCATGATCTGTTAAAGCTATTAAGGATATACCTGCTTTTTTAGCTTCAGCAATTACCTCTTTTGGAGATAGTGTTCCGTCAGAAGCTAATGAGTGACAATGAAATTCTGCATTAATATTAATAGTAAACCCTCCTTTAAAACTGAAAAAATCAATGTATGTATAATAATTATTTGAATAATATTGTTAATTTTAAAAAATTTGTAGTATAAATATTTTAACACATAAATGAGAATAAAATAAATTAATTTTTAACTTTAAATTAAGTAATAACAATACTTAAGATTATTAATTAGAAGATTCAAATATATAAATGGTATAAAATTCATATTTTTTTTTAGGTGTTTTTGATATAATGATTTTAAACTAAATATTTTAGAGGTGAATTAATGTTTTTAATGATAGATAACTATGATTCCTTCGTGTTTAATTTGCTTAGGTATTTTAAGGAATTAAATGAGGATATAAAGATAAAGAGGAATGATAAAATAACTATAGAAGAAATAAAAAGATTGAATCCAGAGGGAATAATAATATCTCCAGGACCTAAAGCACCTAAGGATATGAAAGAATGTTTAAATATTATAGAGGAATTTAAGGGAAAGATTCCTATTTTAGGTGTATGTCTTGGTCACCAATGTATTGGATATTCCTTTGGAAGTAAAATAAAAAAAGGGGATTTCCCAGTCCACGGAAAAGTGAGTAAAATAACTCATGACGGAAAAGGGGTTTTTAAGGGAATCAAAAATAATATAAATGTAACTAGATATCATTCTTTAGTAGTTGATAGAAATTCTTTAGGAGAAGATTTAGAGATAACTGCCTTAAGTGATGATGGGGTAGTTATGGGCATAAGGCATAAAAGGTACAATATAGAAGGAGTACAGTTTCATCCAGAGGCTGTTTTAACTGAATATGGCCATGAAATGCTTAAAAACTTTATTGATAATGCTAGAAAATTTAATATTATAGAAAGGTGAGTAGTTTGAATTTTGAAATTAAGGAAATAGAAAATAAGCTTAAGCCACATGAAGTATATTCTTTATTTAAAGATGAAATAAACAGTATATTTTTAGATAGTTCAAAGGAAGATAGCGAATTTTCTTTATATTCATTTATAGGATTAAATCCTTTTAAAAAGTTTAGCTCTAAGGGAAATGAGATTTTTATAGATGAAAAACTAGTCTTAGGAGATCCTTTTAAAAAATTAGAAGAGCTTATTTTAGAATACAAAATAAATTATCATAGTGATATACCTTTTTTAGGGGGAGCTATGGGCTATTTTTCTTATGATATAGGAAGAGTTATTGAAGATATGCCTAAAAGTGCTAAGGATGATGTTTGTATTCCAGATAGTTATTTTTTATTTTATGATAATGTAATAATATTTGATTTGAGAAATCAAAAAACATATATAACAGCCCTAGGAATTAAGGAAGAGTCAGAAAAAAGTATAGCTAATATTTATGAAAGAATAAAAGATAAGGATATAAATTTAAATATCAGCTTAGATAAAAATACTGAGTTTACGTCAAATTTTTCAAGAGAAGAATATATAAATTCAGTAAAAAAGGTTAAAGAGTACATAAAAGAAGGGCATACATATATTGCAAACCTAACACAGAGATTTTCCTGTGATTTTAATTCTGATCCCTTTGATACATATATAAGTTTAAGAAGTATAAATAAAGCCCCTTTTTCCTGTTATTTAAATTTAGATGGTTTTCAAATTATAAGTTCTTCTCCTGAGAGGTTTTTAAAGGTGTTTAATAATAAGGTTGAAACAAGACCAATTAAAGGCACAAGACCAAGAGGAAAAGATAAATTAGAAGATGAAAAGAATAAAAAAGAACTTTTAAATAGTGAAAAGGATAAGTCAGAGCTTTTAATGATTGTTGATTTAGAGAGAAATGACTTAAGTAAGGTGTGCAAACCTTTTTCTGTTAAGGTTACAGAATTATTTAAATTAGAGGAATATGCTACAGTATTTCACTTAGTTTCCACAGTTATAGGAGAACTAAAGGAAGATGTTAGTTCTGTAAAATGTATAAGAGAATGTTTTCCAGGAGGTTCTATAACAGGTGCTCCTAAAATAAGAAGTATGGAGATAATAGAGGAACTAGAAGGCCTTAGAAGAGGGATATATACTGGGGCCATAGGTTATTTTGATTTAAGAGGAAATTGTGATTTTAATATAGTAATAAGAACTATATTAGCAAAAGATAATAAGGCTTATTTGGGAGTAGGTGGAGGCATAACTATTGAATCAGAAGAAGAGATGGAATATGAGGAAACTTTAGATAAGGCAAAGGCTTTAATGAGAGTATTATAATTAGGTTGTGATATAAAGTGATTTATATAGGAGAAAATAAAAAAGGTTATAGTATGGTTGAAAAATGTTTACTTACCATAGATTCTTCTGTTTTTTTTGGACGGGGAATTTTTGAAACTATACTTGTATTAAATAATGGAGTGTTTTTAAAGGAACATCTAGAAAGATTAAAACATGGATGCTTAAATTTAAATATTCCTTTTAATGTTAATGAAGAGGAATTAAGAGAGTTTATTAAAAATGAAAAAATAAGAAATAAAGCTTTAAAAATAACTCTTACTGAAAAAAATATAATTTATTCAACTAGAGATATTCCTTATGGCATAGAAGATTACAATAGAGGATTTTCTCTAAAGCTTAGTGAAGTAAGAAGAAATAGCACCTCTAAATTAACTTATTTAAAGAGCACTTGCTATATTGAAAATATTATGGAAAAGGAAAAGGCTAAAGATGAAGGCTTTGATGAAGTGATATTTTTAAATGAAAGAGGAGAGCTAACAGAGGGGGCTACTAGTAATATATATTTTATTAAGAATAATAAGATATGTACTCCAAAGGTTAGCTGTGGGCTTTTAGATGGAATAATTAGAGGATGGATAAAGAATAACTTTCAAGTTGAAGAAGGATGTTATAATATAGAAGACTTAAGAAATAGTGAAGGGATTTTTATAAGTAATTCTCTTCTTGGAATAATGAGAGTAAGTCAATTTGAAGAAGAATTTTTTGGGGAAAAAGACTTAATAGAAGAAATAAAAAGTAAATATGAAAGTTCTATTATAAGCTTTTAAATATGGAGGGCAAAATGATCGATAAAGATAAGATAAGAGAAGGAATGAAACTAATACTTGAAGCAATAGGAGAAGATGTTAATAGAGAAGGCTTAATAGAAACTCCAGATAGAATTGCAAGAATGTATGAAGAAATATTTTCAGGAATAGGAATGAATGCAAAGGAGCATTTAAGTAAAACTTTTGAAGTTCATAGCAATGATCTTGTTTTAGAAAAGGATATAACTTTCTATTCTATGTGTGAGCATCATTTAGTTCCTTTCTATGGAAAAGTTCATATAGCATATATACCAAATGGAAGGGTTGTAGGTTTATCTAAACTTGCTAGATGTGTTGAGGTTTATTCAAAAAAACCACAACTTCAAGAAAGGCTTACAACGGAAATAGCTGATTCTATAATGGAATACTTAGATGCACAAGGTGTAATGGTAGTTGTAGAAGGTGAACATATGTGTATGACCATGAGAGGTGTTAGAAAACCAGGTGCAAAAACAGTAACAACAACTTATAGAGGAAAGTTTTTAGAAGATGAAAGCTTAAAAAATGATGTTTTTAGAATGATTTCTATGTAGATCTTAATTCTTTGAGGTGTTTATTATGGAGAGAATAAATAAGATACTTAATAATAGTAAGTATAAAGACTATTTAAATAAGAATTCTTTCTGTGAAAAGGATAGGATTTTTTGCAAACATAACTTAGAGCATTTTTTAGATGTATCAAGAATTGCCTACATAATGGTCTTAGAGGAAAATATGAATGTATCTAAGGAAATTATATATGCAATAGGACTTCTCCATGATATAGGACGATGGGTAGAATATGAAGGTGGAGAAAAACATAATAAAGCTTCTTATAAATTGAGTTTGGATATTTTAAAGGAATGTGATTTTAATAAAGAGGAAATAGAGATTATTTTAAGTGGAATTTTAAATCACAGAAATAGTGAAGCAGAAGGATTAGATAAAATTATTTACTTAGCTGATAAAAAATCAAGAAGCTGTTTTTTATGTAATGCTGAAAAACTTTGTAAGTGGAGCAAAGAAAAAAAGAATTTAGACATAATTATTTAAGGGGGAACTTTTGTGAAAATAGGAAATAAAGAGTTTGAAATAGGAAAAAGAACATACATAATGGGAATTTTAAATGTGACTCCAGATTCATTTTCAGATGGTGGAAAATATAATGATATTGAGTTAGCTCTAAAGAGAGCTGAGAAGATGATTAATGATGGTGTTGACATAATAGATATTGGAGGAGAGTCAACAAGACCAACTCATACCCCAGTAGGAGAAGAAGAGGAATTAAATAGAGTAGTACCTGTAATAAAAGCCTTAAGAGAAAAATTTGATATACCTATATCAGTTGATACATATAAGGGAAGAGTGGCAGAGGAAGCTATAAAAGCAGGTGCAGATTTAATAAATGATGTATGGGGTTTTAAAAAGGATAAATATATGGCTACTGTGGCTGCTAAATATGGAGTACCTTGTTGCATAATGCACAATAGAAATGATAATGAATATGGTGATGACATCATAGAAACTATGAAATCTGATATGGAAGAATGTATAAAGATAGCCCTAGATGCTGGAGTTAAGAAAGAAAATATAATTTTAGACCCAGGTATAGGTTTTGCAAAGGATTATGATCAAAACTTAGAAGTATTAAATAGATTAGATGAGTTTTGCAATATGGACTATCCAGTTTTATTAGGAACATCAAGAAAATCAGTAATAGGTAATACTTTAAATCTTCCAACAGATGAACGATTAGAAGGTACTTTAGCTACAACTACTCTTGGAATAATTAAAGGGTGTGAATTTGTAAGAGTTCATGATGTTTTAGAAAATAAGAGAACTGCCCTTATGACTGATGCTATGGTAAGAAGATAGGAGTTAATTTTCATGGATAAAATTATTATTAAAGATTTTGAGGTTTTTGGTAATCATGGAGTCTTTGAAGAAGAAAAAAGACTTGGACAAAAATTTGTTTTAAGCATAGAACTTTTCTTAGATACTAGAGAGGCTGGAGTTACTGGAGATTTAAGTAAATCTGTTCATTATGGAGAACTTGCACATAAAGTTGAGGAAGAGTTTAAAAAGCAAAGCTATGATTTAATAGAAACTGCAGCAGAAAAATTATGTGAGTTTATATTATTAGAATACCCTCTTGTAAAAAAAGTGAAAGTTTCTTTAAAGAAACCATGGGCACCTATATTAAGAAGTTTAGATACTGTATCTATAGAAATAGAGAGAGGATGGAATGAGGCATACCTTTCATATGGGTCTAATATAGGAGATAAAAAATATTATATAGAAGAAGCTTTAAATGAAATAAATAAGGCTTATCATACTGAAATTATAAAAAAATCTAATTTAATTGAGACGGAACCTTGGGGATATACTGAGCAGGATGGATTTTTAAATGGTGCTTGTAAAATAAAAACTCTTTTAAACCCTAAGGAATTAATCAAGTTTTTATTAAGTGTAGAACAAAAGCTTAAAAGAGAGAGAAAGATTAAGTGGGGTCCTAGAACTATAGACTTAGATGTAATATTTTTTAATGATTTAATAAGTGAAGATGAAGAAATCATACTTCCACATCCAAGAATGCATGAAAGAAGTTTTGTTTTAGAGCCATTAAATGAAATTGCTCCATATAAGATTCATCCCTTATATAGAAAGCGTGTATTTGAACTTTTAGAAGAATTAAATAAATATAAATAATTTATTCTTAATAAAGATATAGAATTTAGTAGTGATTTATACTAAATCCTATATCTTTTTTTATTGTTTTTTATTAAACACATACTGGCAAAATGGTTCTAATTTAAAGGAATTGGGAATGTCTTTTAAACTTAAGTAATCCTTCCTTACATCACTATCCCAAGGATAAAGGGTTATTAAATCATCTCCATAAATATCTATTACATACTTTTCGCTATTTAAATCTATAAAAATTTTATATAAGGGTTTATTAGGTAAAGGTTCCTCATTTATAAAGTTAGAATCTTTTAAGCTTTTTAATAAGTCATCAATAATTCTTACATCTTCATTATCAACAATTACTTCACTATAAATATTCATATCCAATACTCTAATTTTTATATTATTCTTAGAAACTAGTTCACTTAAATTTTTAGTGTGATAGTTTAAAGAAGGTTTTTCCTTAGAAGGAATATTAATTTTAGAACATGAAATTAAAAGAAGAGAAAAACATAGGGTTATTAAAAATATTTTAGTAATTTTTTTCATCAAATTTATCACCTCCTTCAGTTTAATTTATGAAACTTATGTTTTTAGTAGAACTTTTTTTAAGAAAATGAATAATATATATTACAATTGTCCTTAGAATTAAGGTGGTGATTTATAGTGAAATATGCATTAGATATAAATGACTCCTATTTAAGAAAAGTTTTAATAAAAAAATTAAAGGAAGAAGGAGATCTTACTATAGATTGTTTTAATGAAGAGTGTTGCTTAGGAGAAAGTTTTTTTAAGAAAGTTTTATTATCTAATAATACAAAGGCAGATATATTTATAAGAATAACTAAGAGCATAGGAGAAGATAAGAGAATAGAAATTTTAGGGGATGATCAAATTCTTAGGCGTGTTGTATCCTTAAACTTAGAAGATATGGTTGATTATATAGGCCTTTCACAGATAAGTATTAAAAGTGGAAAAGGATTATATTTAGTAAAAAATTTAGATTCTTTATGCTTAATTATAAATATAAGTGATACTGAAGTAGATAGTATAAATAAAGAAAAATTAGTAGATGCACTATATAAAATAATTAAGGAAGTAAGCTAATCTTATTTCTTTAATTAAGAGGTTTAGTTATCCATATTTTGCTTTAAGCTTTATTTTAAGTTAATATCCATTTTATAAGATATATACTTAAAATTAACAGTAGTTTAAATATAGCCTTGCTTTAAAGAAGTTTTATCAAGACTTAAACAGAGAGTTTACAGTTTATTGACAGAACTTCTTTAATTATAGTTTTCTTAAGAAAATTTTTATGATTATACTAAGTAATATTATAATCAGTATTTTAGGAATAAACTTAGTAGTAATAAATATTATTATGTTAAGTGTTTTTAATTGATAATATATATAAATAATATTTAAAGCTTATTATGCATATAAATCAATGAGTAGCAATATTTATGGGGGAAGTTATGGATATTATAGGCAGTATAAACACCAGATTTTTAAGCAAAAGTGAACAGAGCAAAAATGAAATCTTCAATAAAATAGATAACATAGTAAAAGGTGGAGGCAATATAATTAGGATGAATCTATCCCATGGCAAGCATAGAGATGTAGAATGCTGTATAGATTACATAAGAAGCAATCATAAGGATGTAAAAATTCTTTTAGACTTACAGGGAAATAAGATTAGGGTAGCTAATAATATATATGGAACATTTAAAGTTAATACAGGTGATTTAGTTTATTTTTGTTCAGAGGAAACTTATGATGTTTATCTTAAAAATATTGATAGAAATAAACTTATACCTTTAAATATAAAAAATAAGTTTATATACAATAATACTTTTAAAAAGATATATATGAAAGATGCCACTATGGAATTTATAGTAATAAGCAATAACAATGGGTTAATAAAGACTAAGGTTAAATTAGGTGGAGTAGTTAGAAAAGAAAAGGGATGTAATCTTCCTAATTTAGATAGGAAAAATTGGGGTGTAAGCGAAAAGGATTTAGAAGATATTAGATTTGCCTTAGATAATAAAGTAGATATTATAGATTATTCTTATTGTTCTTATATGGAAGAATGTAGAGAATTTAAGAATATTGTTTTTAAAAATTTAAAGTCAAATCAATTTATTCCTAAGCTTTGGGGAAAAATTGAAACTAATGAAGGAATAAATAATATTAAAGAAGTTGCTAAAGAATTAGATGGAATAGTTATAGCAAGGGGAGATTTAACAGCAGAAATTGGAATATTAAATGTTCCTATAGTGCAAGAAAAAATATTATATGCTTTAAAAAATGAGAATAAATCAATAATAGTAGCCACAAATGTACTTTCATCTATTAGAAATAAACAAAATAAGCCTACAATAAATGAATTAAGCGATATATATCATTTTATTAGGTGTGGTGTAACAGGGTTTATGCTTACTGGAGAAACTAGTACTGGGGAAAATGAAGAGTATGTAGTTACAACCTTAAAAAATAGTATAAAATATTATGAAAAGTTATTATCAAAAATAAAAAAGAGATCAAAGGAAGTCTAAAAAGACTTTCTTTGATCTTTTATTTTAGATTTTTGTATAAGTTCATAGGATTTTATAACTATTAAGTAGCTTAGATATCCTAGTAAAATACCTGTTAATACATCACTTGGATAGTGAACAAGCAAGTATAATCTAGAAAAAGCTATTAAAGAAGCTAAGGAATAGATATATACTCTTATATTTTTAAAATAATAAGCTAACATAAATGCTGCTGCAAAGGATGCAGAAGTATGACCAGAGGGCATAGAGTAACTACTTGGTTTAGGTATCATTATATGTAAGCTTTCATATGTTGCAAAGGGTCTAGATCTTTCTATAATATGTTTAAGAATTCCTTCACCAAGCATGGTGTTAACAATTAAAACAGCTAAGGTTAATAATCCTATTTTTCTATATTTTTTTGAGAGTATAAGTAAGATGCTTATGGCAATCCATATAAAGCCTAAATTACCTAATGAAGTTAAGAAAATCATTATTGGATTAAGAAACTTATTTTGTATATTATTTTGTATAAAGTAAAGTATATTTATATCTATATTTTGAATAAAATGCATCTTATTGCCTCCTAAAATTAATAAATATATTTTATTACTAAATTTTTAAGAAGTCTACTATAAGTATGTAAATAAGTTTATAAAAAAAAGTAATATTATATAAAAAATATTCATTTAAAGAATTAGAGAAACAAAATATAATGTAGATGTAATAAATAAAAGGAGGTCTAATATTGAGAAAATTAGAAAAATCTCTTTTAATTATTATAAGTGCAATACTTATGATATTTCTAATAATATTTAATATAATTAAAAATGCAAACTATATTAAACGTTTAAATAATAAAAATATAGAGCTGGTTTGGTACACCATTGGAATAGAACCTGACGATATGGATAGAGTTGAAAGGGAAGTAAATAACTATTTAACTAAAAAGATAAATGCAACTATTGATATTAGATTTGTAGATTATGCGGATTTTACAAAGGTAATGAATAATAAAACTGATGAAGGAGAAAATTTTGACCTTGTATTCACATCTTCCTGGGCTAATGATTATTATCCTAATGCAAAGGAAGGAGACTTTTTTAATTTAAATAACCTGATTAAAGAGTATGGAAAGGATGTTTATAAAACTCTTGATAAAAAATTTTGGGAGGGAGCAGCAATAGATGGTTGTATATATGCTATTCCAAACCAAAAGGAGATTTCTAGTATGCCTATGTGGGTGTTTTCTAAAGAATATGTAGAAAAATATAATATTCCTTATAAGGATATAAAAACTTTAGAAGATTTAGAACCTTGGTTAAAGTTAATTAAAGAAAATGAAGAAGGGGTAATTCCTTTTTACGTTGATGATAGTTATTCAGTTCCTATGATTTGGGATCAATTATCCCCTGCTTTAGGAATAAATTTAGAAAGTAATAACTTTCAGGTAGTAAATATATTTAAAACTGAAGAGATGATTAATAATTTAAAGACTATGAGAAGATATAAGGAGCTTGGATATACCAATACTAAAATTGGGAATGCTGGTGATTTTTCCACTAAAAGATTTGTAACTAAAGCTGATGGGCATCCTTATGCTGAAAAAATATGGTCTATTAAAAGTGGAGGAGAGGTTGTTGCTACACCAATTTTAGAAAGTTATATTACAAATGGATCAGTAAATGGTTCTATGATCGCTATATCAAAAAATTCAAAAAATCCTGAAAAAGCTATGGAGTTTTTAAATCTTTTAAATACAGATAAGTATTTAAGAAATCTTATTAATTATGGAATTGAAGGAGTTCACTATGAAAAAATTTCAAATAATAAAATCAGGCTTTTAGAGGAATCTAAAAATTATATGGTTGATTACTACACTTTAGGAAATTTATTTATAACATATGTATTAGAAGATGAACCAGAAAATAAATGGGATGAATTTAAAGAGGTTAATAATAAGTCTAATGTATCTCAAGCCTTAGGATTTAAGTTTGACCCTAGTAAGGTAAGTATTGAACTAAAGGATGTAAATACTGTTCTTGAAGAGTTTACAAGAAGTTTATATACTGGATTAGTAGATACAGATGAATATGTTTCAAAACTTATTAATAAGCTTGAAAGTGCTGGAATAGATAAAGTTAAGGAAGAATTAGAAAGACAATTAAATGATTGGAAAATAAAAAAGCAGACTTTTTAGTCTGTTTTTTTATTTAAAGATATTACCTGAATATTATCTATAACTGTAATGGTTCCAGTTTCTATCATAGGCTCAATGATTTCTATTAATTCATTTATTTTTTCCTTACTTTCAATAACTTCTATGACTATAGGTAAGTTTCTAGCAAGTATTTCAATAAAATCAGAATGTATTTTATGATGGCTATCTAAGCCTTCAATTCCTCTTATTACAGTTGCCCCCAAGATATTTTCTTTTTTTAGTACTTTTAATATCTCTAAGTAAAGTGGCTCACCATTATACTTATCAGATTCATCAATAAATATTTTTAAAAAGCTACCTTTAAATTCATTTCTCATAAAAGATTCCTCCTAAAAATTAAAATAATATCCTAGCAAGTTTTTGTCCTATTACAACAAATAATAAACTACAACCTAAGTTTAAGATTATATTTTCTATTCCTAAAGTTATATTGCCATTAGTTAACATACTAATTGTTTCATAGGACAAAGTAGAGAATGTAGTAAGTCCTCCCATAATACCAGTAGTTAAAAAAAGTTTCATATTAGATGAGATTAATGCACTATCCATACTGAATTCCATAATAAAACCTATTAAAAGAGCACCTAAAATATTGGCAATTAGAGTACCATATGGAAAGTTTCCTCCAAAATTTTTGGCTGCAAAAATTGAAATAAGATATCTCAAGGATGCACCTAAAAATCCACCCAGTCCTACTATTAAAGCAAGTAAAAGTTTTTGCATTTTAATTATCTCCTTAAATATTATTATAAATATACTTTTTTATAATGTTAACAAACTTTGAATAAAAAGTAAAAGTATAATTCTACATAATAATAAGTCTAATTAAAAATATATCATACATTTTAATCATATATGATTAGAGAAAGAATAAAAATATTCAAAATGTAATAGTTATATTACAAAAATTTCAAACTTTTTAAAATATTTAAAAAGTTAACAGAATATATATAAAAATCTTTTGATGTTAAAAACCCTTGAAATGTAGTAAAATAGCCTGTTTGACACATTAATACAGGACTTTTTTGTAATGTTGACTTTTTTACTGTTATGTTATAAATTAACTATAGAAACTTTAATTTACTTAAAGCTTCTCAAACAAAATACTAAAAAATATATATGATTATCATATTAGTTTTAATTAAATTTGATAAAGTATATGATTATTGTAAACGTTTGTTTAGTCTTTGAGATTAAGGGATCTAAATGGTATAAAAATAGTAATATGAGGGGGAAAAAAAATGCTTAGACACAAAAAATTATTAGCATTAATTTTAGGAGGAGTAATGACTACATCTGTAATGCTTACAGGATGTGGCTCAAGTGACAAAAAAGCAGAGGGAGGAGCAGCAAGTGAGGAGCCAGTTAACTTAGTATGGTATGTAATAGGTAAACCTCAAACAGATGGAGAATTAGTAGAAGAGGAAGTAAATAAATATATAAAAGATAAAATAAATGCTACTGTAGACATAAAACATATTGACTTTGGTGATTACAGCCAAAAAATGAATGTAATAGCTAACTCAGGAGAAGAATATGATTTAGCATTTACATGTTCATGGGCTTTCCCATATTTAGAAAATGCTAGAAAAGGTGCTTTCCTTGAATTAAATGACTTATTAGATAAAGAGGGAGCAGACCTTAAAGGGGTTATAGATGAAAGACTTTGGAAAGGTGCTGAGGTTGATGGAAAAATATATGGAGTTCCAAACCAAAAAGAAATAGCAGGAGCACCTATGTGGGTATTTGATAAGGAGCTTGTTGAAAAATATGATATTCCATATCAAGATTTACACTCAGTAGAAGATTTAGAACCATGGTTACAAATCATAAAAGAAAAGGAACCAGATTTTGTACCATTCTATACTCAAGGGGATTCAATTCCATTAGAGTTTGATGAAATAATGAGACCATTAGGAATATTCTACAATGATGATACTTTAACAGTACAAAATATGTATGAGACAGAAGAAATGAAGTCTATGATGACTAAATTAAGAGAATACTATGAAAAAGGATATATAAATCAAGATGCAGCAGTTAATAATATGAAAAATGAAGTTAAGAGATTTATGTGGAAAGCTGATGGACAACCATATGCAGAAAATGGATGGGGACAAGCTTTAGGTAGAGAAGTTGTAACATCATCAATAATCCCTCCATATGTTACAAATAACTCAACAACTGGAGCTATGACTGCTATATCAGCAACATCTAAGCATCCTGAAAAAGCTATGGAGCTTATAAACTTAGTAAATACTGACTCTACATTAAGAAACCTATTAATGTTTGGAATAGAGGGAACTCACTATGAAAAAGTTAGTGACAATCAAATAAAGAGAGATCCAAATGGACCATATAGTGTTACAAGTTGGGCTTACGGAAACTTATTTGATACTTACGTTTTAGATAGTGACCCAGCAGATAAATGGGATGCTTTTGAAGAATTTAACCAAGGTGCTAAGACTTCACCAATCTTAGGATTTAAGTTCAATACAGAGCCAGTTACAACTCAAATATCAGCAGTTAATAACGTATTACAAGAGTTTGAAAGAACTTTATACTCAGGTTCAGTAGATCCAGTAAAAGGATTAGATGACTTAAATAAAAAGTTAGCTGCATCTGGATTAGATGACATAAAAGCTGAAATGCAAAAACAATTAGATGAATGGAAAGCTTCTAATAAATAATAAATTTTAAATATAAAAAGAGTGGTTTTAAGCCACTCTTTTTTATTTTTTTTAATAAATTCAATCTGTTTTAATAAGAGTTAATATCATTTTAGAAGAGAGTAAAATATTAAAAAATAAATTTAATTAAGAAAATACTTAATTAGATATTGAATTTCTAGAAAAATAGGAGTAGAATTTAATTAAGGAAATGCTTAATTAAAAATAAGAGGTGGCTTATGGAAGATAAAATAAAAATATTTAAAGCACTAGGAGATGAAACTAGAATAAATATACTACATCTCATAAATAAAAAATCTATGTGTGCAAAGGGAATAGCTAGAGAACTTAGCATTTCAGAATCTGCTGTTTCTCAACAAATAAAAGTATTAAAAGATGCAAATCTCGTAATTGGATATAAAATAGGTTATCACATTGTTTATGATTTAAATATAGAGCAGTTAGAAAGCATTAATATCTTAATTGATTATATCGTAAATGATGATAATAATATAAAAACAAAAGAAAATATCTATGAAAAATGTAATAAGATATGTAAACATGCTAAATGCATAAATAATAAAAATTTGAAGGAGGAAAATATAATGAGAATTTGTTTCCCAGTTAAAAATAATGAAGGAGTTAAAAGTGTACCATATGGTCATTTTGGTACTGCTCCAACTTTCGTAATATGTGATTTAGAAAAAGATGAAGTAACTACTGTAGGTAATGGTGATTTAGGTCATGAACATGGAAAATGTCAACCAATAAAAGCTTTATCAGGTGAAGTTGTAGATGCTGTAGTTGTTGGTGGAATTGGTGCTGGTGCTATAAGCAAATTAAATTCTATGGGAATTAAAGTTTACAAAGCTATTGAAGGAGATATAGAAGCTAATTTAGAAGCATTAAAAAAAGGTGAATTAAAAGAGTTCTCAAGCACACATACATGTAATCATGATGGATGCAGTCATTAATAAAGAAAAAGCGAGTTCTTTTTATTATTTAGAATAAAATATTTATAAGAAAAATACTAAAAAGGTATTACATTTTAAAGATGTAGTACCTTTTTTATTTAAAAAAATTAATTTAAACATTAATAATTTTTTAAAAGGTTTATTATACAGAGAAGGTAAGTATTATTAAGTATATGTATTTTTAAAAATTATTTAATGTGGAGGATTAAAATTGGATATTGAGAAGTTTTTAAGGGAGATTAGAGAAAAAATAATTAATTATAGAAGGGATTTTCATAAATATCCTGAAAGTGCATGGAAAGAATTTAGAACATCTTCTTTAATTGGAAAATATTTAAGAGAAATTGGTTATGAAATAAAAATAGGAAAAGAAATAATAAGTGAAGAGCATAGATTAGATGTACCAAACGAACTTGATTTAAAGAAAAGTTATGAAAAATCCTTAAATCAAGGTGCCTATAAAGAATTAAGTGATTATATGATTGGGGGATACACTGGAGTAGTTGGGATTTTACAAAATGGAGAGGGTCCAACTGTTGCTTTAAGATTTGATATAGATGGAGTAAAGGTCCTTGAATGTGAAAATAATGAGCATTTTCCTTTTAAAAATGGTTTTTCTTCTTTAAATAGGGGGATTATGCATGCCTGTGGACATGATGGTCATATAGCTATTGGCCTTGGAGTTGCAGAAGGAATTATTAGATTTAAGGAATATTTTAATGGAACAATAAAGCTTATTTTTCAACCTGGAGAAGAAAGTGTATGTGGTGGAAATCCAATGGCTCAATCAGGAATCTTAGATGATGTAGATTATTTATTAAGTGGACACATAGGAATAAAGGCAAGGAAATCAGGAGAAATAATCTGTGGAACAAAGGGATTTTTAGCAACATCTAAAATTAATGCTGAATTTACAGGGAAGTCTTCCCATGCCGCAGTTGCACCTGAAAAAGGGCATAATGCTTTGCTTTCTGCATCTACAGCAGTATTAAACTTAGATGCTATACCAAGAAATGGTGAAGGTATAACAAGAATAAATGTAGGAAAGTTAATTGCAGGGAGTGGTAGAAATGTAATTCCTGGAAAAGCTTTTATGGAAGTAGAGACTAGAGGAGAAACTACAGAATTAAATGAATATATGGAGAGCTATGCAACTAGAATTTTAAAAGCTTCTGCAGATATGCATGATAATCATGTGAAAATATCTTGTTTAGGAAGATCCATAAGTGGTAGTAGTGATAGAGAGTTAATTGATATTATTAAATGGGAGGCAAAAAATATAAATGATTATGACAATGTAATAGATGAAGAAGACTTTGGTGCTAGTGAAGATATATGTTATATGATGAAAAGAGTACAGAAAAATGGAGGAAAGTCATCTTATATAATGTTTGGAAGTGAGTTAAAGGATGAACATCATTCTATTAGGTTTGATTTTAATGAAGAAGATCTGTTTCCAGCAATAAATTTATATTTAAGAGTATTAATGAATCTTTGCAATAAAAAATAATAAAATTTTTAAAAGATGAATTATATTTAATAATTATTCTATGTATATATATGGGAGTGTATCAAAATAACTTTTTATAAAACTTACAAACAGTATGAAGAGAATATCTAGTAATTCTCGGAATATGTTTGTAAGTTTTATTGTTATATTTTGATACAGCCCTTTTATAGAGTGGATAATAAATCATCTATGATCATATTTCCACCTAATTTATAATCATATGTAGAATTAGTATTTAAAGACTTCAAGAAGCTCCAAGAAGCATTCCAAAGCTTAACTACGAAAAGGTAATTTTCTAATTTTTCCATTAATTCATAAGAGTAGTAGCCAAAATAACTTTTTATTAAAAAATATCTCTTTTTTTCATCTAGCATCCAAGATACAGTAGCTAAATCAAAAAATATATCACACATAGCAGAAAATTCAAAATCAATAAAAAGAACATTTTTATTATGATATAGTACATTTGAAGAATTTAAATCGTTATGACAAAGGCCAAGAGTCATATTTTTGCTTAATTTTTCTTCAAGAATATTTAATTTATTTAAGACTAAATCAATGTCTTCATGAAAATTAAAGTTTTTAGATTTTAAAATATGAAAATTTTTTCTTATATGTTCAAAAGGATTAAAAATATGTTCACACTTAAGAATATGTAGTTTTTTTAAATTAATTGAGAGTTTTTCAAGGAATTCTAAAGATGTAAATGTACTCATATTTACCTTTGAATCTTCTAAAAATTTGCTTATTAGTATTCCATTATCCTTATTATGATATATAATAGGGGGGGATAGCTTGTTCAAATTAGCAAATATTAAAACAAAATTTTCCTCTGAAAAATTATTTTTATTATCTTTACTAGGTATTCTTAAAACATATTTATTATTTTCACACTCTAATAAATAATTTGAGTTATTAAGACCGCCTAGTTTGGTTATCTTATGATTTTTCATTTTGTTAGTCATCTTAATCTCCTTATATTCTAATGAAAATATTATATCAAAAAATAAGAAGGGATGGAAAAGGATAATGTTAAATGAGGTGTTAAAAGGAATAGAAGGTTTGGATAATGACATGATTTTAAAAGCTAAAAATAGAGTAGATTCTTTAGCTAAACCTTTAGGAAGTTTAGGAAAGTTAGAAGATATAGCCATAAGGTTATCTGGAATAACTGGGAATATGTTTAATAATATTGATAAAAAGTGTGTGATTATAATGTCTTCTGACAATGGAGTTGAAGAAGAAGGAGTAGCCTCAGCACCTCAATGTGTAACCTTACTTCAAACAAAAAACTTTATAAAAGGTACTACGGGAGTAGCTACATTGGCAAAAGCTAATGGAACAGATTTAATGGTTTTTGATGTGGGAATTAATTCAGATGAAGTTGTAGAAGGAGTTATAAATAGAAAGATATCAAAGGGAACTAAAAATATTTATAAGGAACCAGCTATGACTTATGAAGAAGCTAAAAAATCCTTAGAAATTGGAATAGAAGCTGTAAAAATAGCTAAGGAAAAGGGATATAAAATACTTGGAGTAGGTGAAATGGGAATAGGAAATACTACTACTTCAGCAGCGGTATTAAAAGCCCTTATTGGGTGTGAAACTTCTCAAGTAGTAGGAAAAGGTGGCGGAATAAATAATGCTTCTTTCGAAAAGAAAAAAAGAATTGTAGAAGAAGTAGTTAAAAAACATAATATTAATTTTGATGATCCTATTGATATTATTTCGAAGGTTGGAGGATATGATATTGGAGCAATGACAGGTGTATTTTTAGGTGCAGCTTTCTATAGAATCCCTGTAGTAATAGATGGATTTATATCCGTTGTGGCAGCTCTTTTAGCTAATAGATTAAATCCTTTAGTTAAAGAATTTTGTTTTACTTCTCATAAATCACAGGAAATAGGATATGAGTTAGCTATAAAAGAGTTAGGTTTAGATCCTATGTTAGATTTAAATATGAGATTAGGAGAAGGAAGTGGATGCCCAATAGCTTTCTCAGTAATTGATTTTGCAACAGCCATGATGAATAATATGGCAACCTTTGAAGAAGGAAATATAGATAACAGCTATTTAGAAGATGTAAAGGATGAAGAATGTTATATTGTTCTTTAAAACTTTAAAAATATTATAGGAGTTAATTTAATTAGTTATGATAGTTTTAATTATTGGAGGCGCTAAGAGTAGCAAATCTTCTTATGCTGAATTTTATAGTAGTAATCTTTCAAAAAAAGGAAAAGGGGAGCTTTATTACTTAGCTACTATGAACCCTTATGATTCAGAGGATTTAAAGAGAATAGAAAATCATTTGAAGAATAGAGAAAAATATGATTTTAAAACCATTGAAAAACATAGAAATTTAAATGAGATATTTTATAAATTTTCTAAGGAAGATACTGTTTTACTAGACAGTTTAACCTCTTTAGTTACTAATGAGATGTTTGTAGGAAAAGAATTTAATGAAAGTGTACATAGTAATATTTTAAAGGACATAAAGAGACTAGGAACTAAGGTTTCTAATTTAGTAATAGTTTCAGATTATGTTTTTAGTGATGGAATTAAATATGATTCTTATACTGAGTCTTTTAAAAGAGAATTAGGTAAAATAAATTGTGAATTAGCTTCCTTCTCAGATGTGGTTATAGAAGCTTCCTTTGGAAACTTAATATTTCATAAAGGAGAGGAGGTTTTAGAAGATGAAAATTTTTTATAAGGCTATAAATATGACCTTAAGCATGTTTACAGTTATTCCATTGCCTAAATATGAATGGGATGACAGGGCTGCAAAACATATAATGAAGCTTTATCCTTTCATAGGGTTAATTATAGGAGCACTTTGGTATTTAAGTTTTTTTGTATTAAGTAAGCTAAATGTACCAATTATGCTTATGGCAGCTCTTATTTTAACGGTTCCATATATTTTAACTGGATTTTTACATTTAGATGGTTTTATGGATGTTTCTGACGCACTTCTTTCTAGAAGAGATAAGGAGACAAAACTTAGAATTTTAAAGGATTCTACAGTTGGAGCTTTTTCAGTTATTTCTGTAGTTTTATTACTACTAGTAGAATTTGCTGGAATGTTTACTGTTTTAAATAAAAATTTAGATATGAGAATATTAATATTTATACCAATAGCATCAAGGGCAATAAATGGATACTTTATTGTAAGTCAAGAGATGCTTGGACAAAGTTCTCTAGCAAAATTTTTTAAAGAAGGAACTGGAAAAGTAGATGAAATAATTTTACTAGGAATATATGTATTAGTTGCATTAATAACGTTTTTCACCTTAGGAATAAATTATTTAATAGCTATTTTAGCAATGGGACTTATTTCTTTTATTTTACTTTTAAAAGTAAAAAAAGAATTAGGAGGAATAAATGGAGACGTTGCAGGATACATTCTTGTTCTTATGGAGTTTACAGGAATTTTACTTTTAGGAATTATTTAAGGAGGAGAAGCTTTTGAAACTTTTATTTGGCGGTGCCTATAATGGAAAGTTAAAGTATGTAAGAGAAAAGTTAGGCATAAATGAAGAGGAAATATTTTATTGCAAAGAAGATTCTATAGACTTTTCTAAAAAGGTTATTAGTGGAATAGATAGATTAATTTATTTTAATGCCTTACAAGGAAAAGAGTCTTTAAGCTTTTTTAAGGAAAAAAAAGAATTATTAAAAGATAAAATTTTAATTTGTGATGAAATATCTTCAGGAATAGTTCCTTTAAAGAAAGAGGAAAGATTATGGAGAGAAGAGACTGGAAAAGTTCTTCAGTTTTTATCAAAGGAAAGTGAAGAAGTTTATAGAATATTTTTTGGAATAGGAACAAGATTAAAGGGTGAATAATAAGATGATAATTTATTTAATTAGACATGGGAAGACTTATTGCAATGAGAATAAACTTTATTGTGGAATAAGTGATGAGCCTTTAAGTGAGGAAGGAAAAAAAGAGTTAGAGGAAAAAAGAAAGAGTGTGAGAGTGCCAATATGTAAGAGAAATTTTACAAGTGGAGCAAAAAGAGCTAATGAAACATTTAATATTTTATATCCAAATAAGAAGTATGAAGTCATAAAGGAATTTGGTGAGTATAATTTTGGAGACTTTGAACTAAAGTCTTATGAAATGCTAAAGGAAGACAAGGAATATTTAGACTGGATCTTAGATGAAAGCAAGGAAGTTTCCTGTCCTAATGGTGAATCAAGAAGGGATTTTGAAAAGAGAATGAAAAAAGCATTTTTAAAATTACTTCTAACCCTTAAGGAAGAGGGAGAAGAGGAAGCCTTAATAGTATGTCATGGAGGAAGTATAGCTTGTATTTTAGAACTCTTTGAAAAGGACAAATTAGACTTCTATACTTATCAACCTAAGTGTGGAGGAGGATATAAGTTAAAAGTTGAACAGGATATCAATAACTTAAAAGGAGATTTTTCAAGTCTAGAGTTTGAAAAAGACATAACAGATAATTTAAGACTAGAAATAATAGAAAGGTTTTAGAAATGATAAAAATTATAATAGGATATGTTTTAGACCTAATAATAGGAGATCCTAATAATCCATATCACCCTATTAGATATATAGGAAAACTAGCATCTAATATGGAAAAGCTTTGGAGAAAGGTTTTCAAGAAAAATCTTAAGATTGCAGGCTTCTTTGCTTGGCTTTTTATAGTTTTCATAACCTTTGGAGTAACTTTAGGAATTGTACATATTGCTAATAAGATTAATCCTATTTTAGGAACTGTAGTATCTGGAATACTTATTTATTTTTGTATTTCTGCTAAGGGGCTTAAAGTTGAAGGACTTAAAGTAATTAAGATTTTAAAAGAAGGAGATATTGTTAAGGCTAGAAAACAATTATCTTATATTGTAGGAAGAGATACTGAAAATCTAGATGAAGAAGCTATAGTTAGAGCTGTAGTGGAAACTGTAGCAGAAAATATGTCAGATGGTATTATAGCACCTTTATTTTTTGCAGGAATTGGGGGAGCACCTTTAGCTTTCTTATATAAAGCGGTAAACACATGTGATTCAATGTTTGGGTATAAAAATGAAAAATATAAGGATTTTGGATTCTTCTCAGCTAAGCTTGATGATGTGTTTAATTATATTCCAGCTAGATTAACAGCTTATCTTATAGTAATCTCTTCTTTTATTTTAAGACTTAATTGCAAAGAGAGTTTTAAAATATACAAAAGAGATAGATATAATCATTCAAGTCCTAATAGTGCTCATCCAGAAGCAGCTGTTGCAGGAGCTTTAGGAATAAGACTTGGAGGAGCAAATTATTATTTTGGAAAGCTTGTAGAAAAACCAACTATAGGAGATGCTAAAAAGAAAATAGAAATTTCAGATGTTTATAAGACTAATAATATATTAGGAATGGTTTCTTTTTTAGGAATGGTAGTAGCACTTATTATTAGATGTATTTTAGAGGTGATTATATGAATTTAGGACATGGTGGTAATGTAGAAGAAATTAAGAGGATTTATGGCTTAAAAGAAAATGAAATTATTGATTTTTCAGCTAATATAAACCCCCTAGGAATCTCTGAAAGAGTAAAAGAAGCTATGGTAAGAGGAATAAATTCTATAGAGAGATATCCAGATATAACTTATTATGAGCTTAAAAAGGGTATTTCAAACTTTGAAAAGGTAGCTTTAGAAAATATAGTTCTAGGAAATGGTGCAGCAGAGGTTATTTTTAATATAGTAAGAGGAATAAAACCTAAAAAGGCTCTTATAGTAGCACCAACCTTTTCAGAGTATGAGGATGCTTTAAATTCTGTTGAGTGTGAAGTTAACCATTATATATTAAAAGATAATTATTCAGTAGATAATGGATTTTTAGAAGAAATCAAGGAAGAATTAGATATTATATTTTTATGCAATCCCAATAATCCTACAGGTGCTTTAATAGAAAAAGATTTTTCATTAAAAGTATTAGAAAAAGCAAAAAAAATGAATATTACAGTTGTTTTTGATGAATCTTTCTTAGACTTTGTTGAAGATAATTATAGATACTCTCTTATTAAAGAACTTAATAATTTCCAAAATTTAATTGTAGTAAAATCTTTAACGAAATTATTTGCCTTTCCTGGAATAAGATTAGGTTATGGATTAAGTTCTAATAATAATTTTATAGAAAAAATAAATTCAGTAGGAACTCCTTGGAGTGTAAATACCGTAGCAGACTATGCAGGAAGAGAAGCATTAAAAGATGTTGAGTATATTAAAAACAGCGTAGCTTACATAAAAAAAGAAAATGAATTTTTATATAATGGCCTAGAAAATTTTAAAGATATTACTACTTTTAAAGGTGCAGTAAATTTTATATTTTTTAAATTGAATAAAAATATAAATTTAAGAGAAGAATTAATTAGAAGAGGTATTATAATAAGAAGTTGTAGTAATTATATTGGCTTAGACAATAGCTTCTATAGGGTGGCAGTTAGAACAAGGGAAGAAAACAAAAAGCTTTTAGAAGAACTTTCAAAGGTTTTAAAATAAGCCTTATACTATTACTTTTATTATTAATAGGTTTTATATTAAATTAAGAAGTTTGACAATGATAAAATATAATAATATAATCAAGTTGATTAACTAATAATTGGTGTGATTTTCGCTTAATAGGGAATGAAGTTAAAGTCTTCAACTACCTCAGTAACCGTGAAGCAGACAAAATCTCAATATGTCACTGCATTTTTTTGTGTGGGAAGACGAGATGGAGGAAGAAGCAAAGTCGGGATACCTGCCTTTTATTTAAGTACTATTATCTTCTGAGGGTAGGATAATAGGGTGCGTATGATTTAAATATGCTTAACATACCTTCTTAAAATGGTATGTTTTTTTATTTTATACGTATTAATTTAAGCCTCAAATATTTTAATTGTTAAGTTTTATGAAAGAGAAATTTGATTTATGATGATTTAAGCTTAATTTAGGAAAGTTCAGATTTGCTTTTATAGATTGTAAGGGATGCTTAGCAATATTAAAAAAATACATATTAAAATCATTAAATAAAATCAAATAGGAATCCTTCATATAACTTAAGAATTTATAAAGGTGAAAGTGGAGGAAGAATATGAGAAACTTTAAAAAAGTAATTTCTTTAGTAATGATAACCATGATGGCATTACTTATGTTTACTGGATGTGGAAGTAAAACAGTAACAATGAAAGATATGGAAGGAACTGAATTTACAGTACCTAAAAAGATTGAAAGAATAATATCAACAGCTCCATCTAATACAGAGATATTAGTAGGTTTAGGACTAGGTGACAAAATAGTTGGTGTTGATAAATATTCGGCAGATGTAAAAGGATTAAATCCTGATATTCCTAAAATAGACTTTAGAAATCCAGATGCAGAGACTATAGTAGCTCTTAAGCCAGATGTAATAATAGCTTCAGGGCACAATAGAACAGGAAAAGAAGATCCATTTAAGGCTTTAAAGGATGCAGGAATACCTGTAGTTTATATTCCAACTAGTGATAGTATAGATGGAATATATGAAGATATCAATTTCTTAGCTAAGTTAACTGGAACAGAAGCTGAAGGAAAGAAAATGGTTGATTCAATGAAAAGTGAAGTAGATAAAATAAAAGCTATAGGTGAAACTATAAAAGATAAGAAAACTGTTTACTTTGAAATTGGATCAGGTTCAAAACTTTATAGCTTTGGAAGTGATACTTTCTTAAATAACTTATTAACTATAATTGGAGCAGAAAACATATTTGGTAATGAAAAGGGTTGGATTTCTCCAAGTGAAGAAGCTGTTATAAAAGCAAACCCAGATGTAATTTTAACAAATGAAAGTTATATTGAAAATGCTACAGATTTAATTGCTAAACGTCCAGGTTGGAATACAATAACTGCTGTTAAGGATAATAAAATATTCTTAGTAGACAATAATGCATCATCACGTGGAAGTCAATACGTGGTAAATGTATTAAAACAAATGGCAAAGGATATTTATCCAGAACAATATGCAGGAATCTAAAAAAAGAAAACTACTAATATTACTAGCTATTCCATTAGTAATATTAGTACTCTGTATTGGAACTTCCATAGGAAGTTCCAATATTAATATATGGGATACTATTTCTATAGTTGGGAATAAAATTTTTAATATTCCTCTTAGAACTGGTATAAAACCAGAGGACGTAGCAATTATTTGGGTAATTAGATTACCAAGGGTATTATTAGCTTTTGGAGTTGGAGCTTCTCTTGCAGTTAGTGGAGCCATAATTCAATCTATATTAAAGAATCCATTAGCATCACCATATACTCTAGGAGTTTCATCAGGAGCTTCCCTAGGAGTTGGAATATACATAGTTCTTGGAATTTCAATTCCTGTAATAGGAAATTTAGCTATGCCTATTATAGGATTTTTATGTGGAGTTTTAACTGTTTTTGCTGTTATTATCTTTTCTAATAAAGTTGATAGAGGGCTTTCAAATAATACAGTAATATTAGCTGGTATGGTGTTATCACTTTTTACTAGTGCAATGTTAACAACTGTAACATCTATATGCAGTGAAGATTTAAAGGCTATTACAATGTGGCAAATGGGATCATTTGCTATGAAGAGTTGGTCATATGTTTTGGCTGGAATTCCATTTTTAATAATTGGAATTTTTATGGCTGTAAGATATACAAGGGAAATGGACATCTTAAGCTTTGGAGAAGATGGAGCAAAAGCAATAGGAGTTGAAACTAAAAAGGTGAAAAAGACACTGCTTGTTTCAGTGGCAATTTTAACTGGAAGTGCCGTAGCTTTAAGTGGTGTTATAGGATTTATTGATCTTATTACTCCTCATATAGTTAGAAAAATATTTGGAGCTAGTCATAAGATAGTAATTCCAATGTGCATTATACTTGGAGGAACTTTAATGGTATTAACAGATTTAGTTTCAAGAACATTAATTGCCCCATCAGAATTACCAGTTGGAGCAATTACGGCATTAATTGGAGCACCATTTTTTGCATATCTATACTTTGGAAAAAGAAGTAGGTGATATTTTGCTAGAAGTTAAAAATTTATGTTGTGGATATGATGGTAATGAGGTTATACATAATTTATCTTTTAATATAAACAGAGGAGAAAATATATCTATAATAGGACCAAATGGGTGTGGTAAATCTACAGTCTTAAAAGCCTTAGCTAACTTAATAGAATACAAAGGTGAAATAAAGCTAGATGGGGTAGAAATTAGAAATATAAAAAGAAAAGATTTAGCTAAAAAAGTTGCATTAATGAGTCAAAATTCTGAAGTTTATTTTTCTTATACTGTTTTTGAAACAGTTTCACTAGGTAGATATGCTCATATGGATGGTATTTTTTCAAGCCTTACAAAGAAAGATAGGGATATAGTCTTAAAGTGTATTGAAAGTGTAGGATTATTAAATGAAAAGGATAGGTTAATAAATGAATTATCAGGAGGACAACTTCAGAGAGTTTATTTAGCAAGAGCCTTTGCTCAAGATCCTGAAATATTACTTTTAGATGAACCAACAAATCATTTAGACTTAAAATGTCAAATTGAAATTTTAGATTATATAAATAAATGGACAAAGGAAAATAACAAAACTGTTATAGGAGTTTTACATGATTTAAATTTAGTTCAGATGTTTAGTGAAGATGCAATTTTAATAAAAGAAGGTAAAATTTATAGTAGTGGAAAAGCAAGAGAATTATTAAATAGTTCTAAAATTACAGATGTATATAAAATAGACATAAGAAAATTCATGCTAGAAGCATTAGAAAGATGGAAGTAGGTGGACAATATGAAAAAAAAGTTTGTTGTATCATATAGTTGTGGAAAGGATAGTACATTATCATTATATAGAATGATAAAGGCTGGACATACTCCAGTAGCTTTATTAGTTACTGTTGATAAAAAAGTTTTAAGAAGTTGGTTCCATGGTATACCAGATAAATTATTAAAAGACGTATCAAAATCTCTAGATATACCTCTAGTTTTAGTTGCAAGTAACGGAAAAGAAAACTATGGTGAAACATTTGTTGAAGCTTTAAAGAAGATTAAAGAGGAAATGGGTGCAGAAGCTTGTGTATTTGGAGATATTGATTTAATGGCTCATAGAACTTGGTGTGAAGATAAATGTGAAAAAGCAGGACTTGAAGCTATTTTCCCACTTTGGGAAGAAGATAGAGAGGCTCTAACTTACGAGTTTATAGATAGTGGCTTCAAAACTGTAATTAAAAATGTAAAATTAAGCATTTTAGGGGAAGAATTCTTAGGTGAAGTTTTAACTAAGGATGTAGTTGAAAGATTAAAAGCAGCTGGTTCAGATGCTTGTGGAGAAAATGGAGAATATCATACATTTGTTTTTGATGGACCTTTATTTAAAGAAAGAATAAACTTTGAAACTGGAGATAATATATTAACAGAAACTCATGGATTCTTAGATATTAAGTAGGTGTGTTTTATGAAGTATAAAAGTATAATGCTTCTTGGTACAGCATCTTCCGTAGGAAAAAGTACTGTTGCAGCAGCCTTTTGTAGATATTTTAAGAAAAAAGGATATAGGGTTGCTCCTTATAAAGCTTTGAATATATCATTAAATTCCTTTGTAACAAAGGAGGGGGATGAAATAGGACGAGCTCAAGTGGTACAAGCTGAAGCCTGTGAAATTGATCCTAAGGAATATATGAATCCTATATTGATGAAACCTAGTGCAGGATTTAAAACTCAGGTAATAGTTAGAGGTAAGGTTCATTGCACTATGGATGCTTATAAATATAAGGAATTAAATAAATATCTTAAGGAAAAAGCAAAGGAAGCTTATGATGACATTTCAAATGATTATGATTTAATAGTTTTAGAAGGGTCAGGAAGCTGTGCTGAAATAAACTTAAGAGAAACTGATATAGCCAATATGCATACTGCTAAAATGGCAGACGCTGATGTTATTTTAGTTGCTGATATAAACAGAGGAGGAGTTTTTGCTTCTATTGTTGGTACTATAATGCTTTTAACTGAAGAAGAGAGAAAAAGGGTTAAAGGGGTTATAATAAATAAATTTAGGGGAAAAAGAGAGTTTTTTGAACCTGCAATGAGACAAATAGAAGAAATAATAAAAATCCCTGTCTTAGGAGTTATGCCTTACTTTGATTTAGATATAGAAGAGGAAGATAGTGCTTCTATTAAATTAAGAAAAGGTAATGGTAAAGGGATAGATATAGCAATAGTTAGATTACCTCATATGTCAAACTTTACTGATTTTAATTCCTTAGGAAGAATAAAAGATGTAGGTATAAGATATGCTGAGAATCCTAAGGATTTAGAAAATGCAAATATGATAATAATTCCAGGAAGTAAAAATACCATAGATGATTTAATTTATTTAAAAGAAAGTGGTTTTAAAGAGGCACTAATTAATGAAAGTTCTAATGGAAAATTAATATTTGGTATATGTGGAGGTTATCAAATATTAGGAGAAAAAATAATTGATTCTCTTGGTGTCGAAGGTGACATAAGAGAAGAAGAAGGTTTAGGACTTTTAAATATAGTAACATCATTTAATAAAGAAAAAACTACAAAGCAGGTTGTAGCCTTTGATTTAGAAGGAAATGAAGTTAGTGGATATGAAATTCATAATGGGGAAAGTGTTCCTACAGCTAAAGAGAATATATGGATAAAAGAGAAAAATGGTAATGTTCTTGGAATGAAGAACAAAGAACAAAATGTTTTTGGTACTTATATTCATGGAATCTTTGATGAGGGAGACTTTGGAGAAAAGCTTATAAATAAGTTAAAGAAAGAATTAAACATAGAAGAAAGTAATGAAGTTAATTATAAAGATTATAAAATGAGTCAATATGATAAGCTTTGTGAACTTTTAGAAGAGAATATAGACATGGCATATGTTGAGAATCTAATTAGATCTTAATTTTAAACAGTGTATTAAGTTTTATTATTTAATACACTGTTTTTATTTTAAAGTAGTATTTATTTTATATAGAACATTAGATAAAAATGCATGACTAAGTATCCAGGAATTTTTAATTTTGTATTAATTTGACTTTAAGTGAATATAATTAAATATTGAAATATGAGTTAATAATTGAATAAACCAATAATGAATTTATTAATCTTTATTATTCTTTAAGTAGATATTTATTTTCCTTTTGGAATTAAATAATATAGAAATTTAGGGGGAAAAATATGAAAAGAAAGATGATTATTAAAAAATTAAGTGTTTTAACTTTAGGTACTATTTTTACATCTAATATTCTTTTACCTTCAACATTAATTTATGCTTTTCCAACAGAAGGGATAAATCATAATATCGAAAAAGAGGAGAAAAAAGAAATAAAGGAAAGTAATTATTCTCAAATTGGAGGAGTAGAAAATTTTACTCAAAATGAAAACGATGTATTATTGGATTTAAGTACAGGAGAAAAGATTAGAATATCATTCTTGAAAGAGGATGTTTTAAGAATTTATATGGATCCTACAGGAGAATTTCAAGAGGAGCCAACTCCAAATAGTAAGGACCATATTACTAAAATAATTAATAAGACTGAGGAAGAATATGAAAATCCTACTCCAATAGTGGAAGATGGAGAAATAATAAAAATATCTACAAGTGCTGTTCAGTTAAGAATAGAAAAATCAACTGGAAAAATGGAGCTTTTTAATAAATTAAATAATAAAACTGTATGGAAGGAAGCTGAATCTTTAAAGCATAGAGCAGACAGTACTATTCAGACTCTTGAGACAAATGAAGATGAGTATTTCTATGGTGGAGGAATGCAAAATGGTAGGTTCTCTCATAAGGGTAAAAAGATAAATATTAAGAATGAAAATAATTGGGTAGATGGTGGTGTTGCAAGCCCAAATCCGTTTTATTTTTCAACTAATGGGTATGGAGTTATGAGACATACATTTAAACCTGGTGAGTATGATTTTGAAGCTTCTGCATTAGGTAAAGTTACAACAAAACATGAAGAGAATCGTTTTGATGCTTATTATTTTATTGATGAAAAACCAACAAATATAATAGATAAGTTCACAGAGTTAACAGGAGAACCAGTTTTGTTACCTGAGTATGGATTTTATTTAGGACATGCAAACTGTTATTCTCGTGACTGGATAAATGATGAAACAGGACAAGAGTCTCAAACACAAAAGCCTGGTTTTGATAGACAAGAGAGTTTAATGGTTGATGCTAAAAAAGTAGTTGATGACCATGTTTCTAATGATACACCACTTGGATGGTTTTTACCTAATGATGGTTATGGTTGTGGATATGGACGCGAAGAAAGTATAGATGGAAACATAGCTAATTTAAAAGAATTTGTTGATTATGCAAGAGGCTTTGGAATTCAAACAGGACTTTGGACACAGAGTTCTTTAAAACCTACAGGAAATCAAGAGGCTTATCTTGAGCGTGATATAGATAAGGAAGTTGGGGTTGCTGGCACAAATGGAGTTAAAACAGATGTGGCATGGGTTGGAGCAGGATATTCATTTGCACTTAACTCAGTTAGACAAGCTGCTGAAGGAATAATAAATAATTCAAAAGATAAGGCAAGGCCATTTATAGTAAGTTTAGATGGATGGGCTGGAACTCAGCGTTATGCAAGTATTTGGTCAGGAGATCAATATGGTGGAGAATGGGAATATATAAGATTTCATATACCAACATATATAGGGGCTGGTCTTTCAGGTCAACCTAATGTAGGATCTGATATGGATGGCATATTTGGAGGAAGTAAATTAGTACAAACTAGAGATTTTCAATGGAAGGCATTTACTCCAGTACAAATAGATATGGATGGATGGGGAGCAAATGCTAAATATCCATATGTATTTGGAGAGCCTTATACTTCAATAAATAGAATGTATTTAAAATTAAAAGCAGAAATGATGCCATATAATTATAGTATAGCTAATGAAGCTACTAATAATGGAGTTCCTATGATAAGAGCTATGATGCTTGAATATCCAGAAGAATATACTTATGGAACTGATACACAGTATCAATATATGTGGGGACCTAATATGTTAGTTGCTCCTATATATCAAAATACAGATGGTGATTCAGAAGGTAATGATATAAGAAATAATATTTATCTTCCAGATGAAGAGCAAATTTGGATTGATTATTTTACTGGAAAGCAATATAGGGGTGGTGGAGTATTAAATAATTTTGAAGCTCCTTTATGGAAATTGCCTATCTTTGTTAAGAATGGAGCAATAATTCCAATGACTGGTGAAAATAATAATCCAGAAGAAATAGATGATTCCCATCGTATTTATGAAGTATATCCAAGTGGAGATACAAGTTTTGAGGTTTATGAGGATGATGGTTTAACAACTGATTATAAGGAAGGAAAATCAGCTAAAACTATGGTAACTTCTAGTGCTCCAAAGACTGGAAAAGGAACTGCTGTTATTAATGTAGGATTATTAGAAGGAGACTATAATGGAATAGTTTTAGATAGATCAACAGAGTTTATAGTTAATGTAAGTGAAAAACCAAGCAATTTAGGTGTTACTTTAGGTGGTAATGATGTTCAGCTAACAGAAGCGCAAAGTTTAGAAGAATTTGAAAAGGGAAGCAATATGTATTTCTATGATGAAACTCCAAATCTTAATAAATATGCTACTGAAGGTTCAGAATTTGCAAAGGTTGAAATTACTTCAACACCTAAGCTTCGTGTAAAAGTTGATAAAACAAATGTAAAAGAAAATGAAGTTAAATTAACCATTGATGGATTTAATAATACTCAAGATATTGATAAAAATGAAGTGAATGAAAGTTTGGGAGTTCCAGGTAATTTTAGGGCATCAGAAGAAGATATAACTCCTGAATCTATAAAATTAACTTGGGATGAAGTTGAAGGTGCTACAACTTATGATGTTGAAATTGCTGGAACTATATTTAAAAATATCAAAAATACTGAGTATTTAGATACAGGATTGAATTATGATACTGAATATAGTTATCGTGTAAGAAGTGTAAATAAGGATGGACATTCTAATTGGAGTGAATTGATAAAGGTAAAAACTGATTTAGATCCATACAGAAATGTGCCTAAGGATATGAAAACAGAGTGGAAATGGGGACAATATAGCAGTGATGAACCAAGTAAGGCTGTTGATGGAGACGATTCATCACAATTCCACTCACAAGATAGTGCTATAGATAAACCATTTATAATTGATATGCAAAAGGCATATACAATAGAGAAATTAGAATTATTATTTAGAAAAAATGGTAATGGTTCTGTTAAGAGAGCAGAAATATATAGTAGCTTAGATGGAGTAACTTATGAAAAAGTATTTAGTAATGCTGAAGGTTCAGATATAGCACCATGGGCTACTGATGGAGAAGTTAAAACTATAAACTTTAATAAGCCAATAAAGGTTCGTTACTTTAAGATTGTAACTAAGGAATCTATAGGAAACTTCTTGGCTATGAGAGAGTTTAGACCTTATAAGGTTGATGGAACTAATGGACAGATTGTAGGAGATTGGAATAATAGTGGTTCAATAGAAGAGGGAGATTTAGTATTCCTAGAAAACTATGCTGGATTAACTACTGCTGACTCTGATTGGGGCTATGTATCAATGGCAGATTTAAATAACAATGGTTTGATTGATGCTTACGATATATCTTATGTTTCTAGTAAATTGGAAGGTGGAGTAAAACCTTCAGAAGGATTAGAACTTCAAGGAGAGATGATGCTTGTACCAAGTAAATCTGAAATTAAATCTGGTGAAACATTTACTATTGATTTAGTAGGAACAGGTCTTTCAGATATTAATGCATTTAGTGCAGAAATTCCTTTAGATTCTACTAAGTATGAGTATATTAAGACTGAAGGAACTGTTTCCACTTCTGGAATGAAAAATCTTTCAAAGGCAAGGGTTCATACAGATAATACTCAACATGTTTATGTGAACTTTACTAATATAGGAGATAATGTAAAAGTAAATGGAACAGATACAATTGCTAGAATAACATTAAAAGCTAAACAAAATATTACCTGGGATATGGAGATTAGCAATGCTTTATTAGTAGATAGCAAGTTAAATTCTAAGTCAGCTATTGCTAAAATTGTTGATTTAGAAAGTGAATTACCATCAGGAAGACCAACTAGTAGTAAGGTTTCAAAAGAAAACATTACTGTAAGTGGTGACTCAAGTCAATTACAAGCAGGAATGGGATTAGATAAATTAATAGATGGCACAACAAGTAGTGATGATAGTTCACGTATGGATTTAAAATGGATATTTACTTCTGATCAACAAGATAAGGGAACTCTTCCTTTTGAAATGACCTTTGAATTTAATGAACCAAAAACTTTAGAAAATTTCACTATATACAATAGAATGAATTCAAATGGAACCATAAATATTGCAGCCATGAAAAAGGTTAAGGCTGTTGGATATTTAAATGGAGAAGAATTTGATTTAGGAGAAAAAGCTAATATTACATCTGCTACAACTGTTTACGAATTAGGTGGACAAGAATTTGATAAGATTGTAATTACTGCTTTAGATTCTCATAAAGATAAGAATACTTTAGCTATAAATGAAATTGAATTTTATGAGAAGAGTGAAGTGGAAACAACAGGAATAAGTTTCGCAGAAAATACTCCAGAATCAGTATATTTAAATAGAATTACTCCTATTTTTGCAGAAGTTACACCTGATAATGCAAATAACTTAAACTATAGATTAGCCTCAGAAAACCCTGATATTTTGCAAATTTTACGTGTAGATAGAGAGGATAAAGCAACTTATTATTTACGTGGATTAAATCCTGGAGTAGCCAAATTAGTTGCAACTACTGCTGAGGGAAATCATAAAGTTGAAAAAGAAATAGTTGTTTTAGATGGAATTGATAAAACTTTATTAACTAAAGCCATAGAAGAAGCTAAATCCTATGAATCTTTAAGTGAGATATATACTATTGAATCTTATGAAGCTTTACTTGAAGCTATTAAACATGCTGAAGATGTATTAGAAAATAGTTTAAGTGAAAAAGAAATTGGAGATGCAATAATAAATTTAAGAAGCAAAACTTCAAAGTTAGAAGAACGTGAAACTGTAGAGGAGGATAAGATAGATTCTAGCAAGTTAGAAGCTATTTATGCAACTAGTGAAGCAGATAGAGATTATAAAGAGAATGCTGTAGATGGAGATGAAAATACCATTTGGCACTCAGCTTATCAAGCTGCAGATAAACTTCCAGTATCTATAACAATTAAGTTAGATAAAGCTTATGATCTTAATCAAATAGACTATTTACCAAGACAAAATAGTAGAAATGGTCATGTTACAGAGTATAAGATTGAAACAAGTTTAGATAATGAAATTTGGACTGAGGTAAGAACAGGGAACCTAGAAGTTAATGAAGCTGGTAATGCTTTGGCTAATAGAGGATATAATCCTATAAGATTTAATACTATTAATGCTCAATATGTAAGATTTACAGCCCTTAAAACTTTAGGAGATACAAATAATAAGTATGCAAGTGCAGCTGAATTAGTATTCTACGGAAAAGAGGGAAAAGTAAGTGCTGAATCTATTACATTAGAAAAGACAAAGTTAAAATTAAATGTTAATGAATCAGAGCAACTAAAAGCTGTATTAAATCCTATAGAAAGTAATGATACTATTACTTGGACTTCAAGTGATGAGAGCATTGCTAAAGTAGATGAAAATGGATTAGTTACTGGAATAGGCAAAGGAGAAGCCTTAATCACTGCTACAATACCTAATGGAAAATTTGCTACTTCCAAGGTTATAGTAGAAGATAGTGTTTCTGAGGAAATAATAGTTAGTCCAGTAAGAGACTTTAAAGCTTCTCAGGTTAATAAAAAAGATGTAACTGTAACATGGACTACTCAAGAATCAACTACTGGATTAGAAGGATATATACTCTATAGAGATGGAAAGAAAGTAGCTAAGTTAGAAGCGGATGAAACTTCATATATGTTTAATAAATTAAACAGACATACAATTTATAATTTTAAGATTGCAGCTAAGTATTCAAATGGAAAAATTTCAGAAAAGTCATCAATAACTATTAGAACGGCAAGGTAGATATTATCAAGTAATAATTATTCAAGGAGTATAAGTATAATTTTATTACTCCTTGAATACAATGATATACATTTTAGGGAGGAGGTTAAATTATGAGAAAAATAACAAAGATAGTATTTATATTCATACTATTACTCAATTTAGTTGGTTGTATAGAAGGAAATTATCTTAGGGATACTTCTAAAGGGAGTATAGTAGAGATTAAATTAGATGCTGCTATTTTAATGGCTGAAAAAGAAGAATCTATTATACTTTTTACTCAGTCAACTTGTAAAGATTGTATAAATTTAAAGAAGATATTAATTCCTTATTTAGAAAATCACAAAGTAAATATTAATGAAGTTGTTTTGGATAATGAAGGAACATCTAAAGAGGAAATTCAAAATAATAGAAAGAAAATAAATAAGGTTTTTCCAGAATTTGATTCAACCCCTTCAATGTATTATGTGAAAAATGGAAAAATAATTGATGAAATTTTTGAAGTAAAAAGTGAAGAAGAGTTAGATCAATGGATTGTGAAAAATAAGCTTGATGCTAAATAAATTATGGTGAAATTATTAATTAGGTTTATAAGAGATAAAATCTTTTATAAACCTTTTTATTAGTCATATTTTAAATTTTTACATATATTTAGACTTAAATAGCTTTTATATCTAGAAATAAACATTTATTTTAAATATAATATTTTCATTAAATTAATATTAAAGTTTATTTGTTAGCTATATATTTTTTATATAATATCTTTAAGCTTTTTTTAAGAGGTGATGATTTTGGGGAATTATATACTAGACACTAATGTTATTATAAAACTTTGGAATAAAGAAGAATTTAATGATATTTTACAGGAAAATGAAATTATAATTATAGATGAAATACTTAAGGAACTAGCAAAAAAAGAAAGAATGTTATTTAAGGGTGAATTAATAATGTCAGAGCGTTTTATGAAGTTAATTCCTTATAGAATTAAATTAGATAATATAATGGCAGAAAATTTTATTAAAGAGATAAATTTTGATCATATAAAAGGTGAATTTTATTATTATAATGGAAAAAAGATAAGCAAAAATGACTTGTTACTTATAGTAGCTTTGAAAGAAAAATGTGAATTTTCTTTGGTTACAGAGGATTTCAATTTAAGTTATATTGCTAAAGAGTTATTAGGAGAAAATAGAGTTCTAAATATAAAAGATATTCTAATGTAAATTATAAGCTCACATTTGATATATATTTAAATCTTATGTATTATATTATATAGCAAGTTAAGTTTAATATTACTTTAACTTTAATCTATGATGGATATTTATAATGGGTCAATTTTTAAGGAGAAAATTTACTTAAGGACACTAATAAAAATCAGAGATAAGAGTTTATTTTAGAAAAATGTTAAGTTTAACTTTAATAATAGATTGTAAGGTGAGTTTTAATGGATGATTTAATAAAAGCAATTGATAAGATTACAGAAGAGGAAATCATAAAACTAGTAATTAGTAATAAATTAAATAAGGATACTGAATATAAAAAAATAGTATTTCAGCTTAAAGAAAAAAATAAAAAGGATTTTTATCAAATAGAGAAATATACTGAAAAACAAGTTTTTCATGAAAATATAGAGAAAAAAGAACTTAAAGAGAAGATAGAAGAATTATTTATTTCTAAATATAAGCAATTAAATGCTTTTTCTAAGGAAAGTTCTTTCGATCTTAAGGTTTCTAAAAAGGGAAAGGTATTTTTAGGAATTAAGAAAAATAATGAGGCTTTAAAAGTTTTAAAGAAGGAACATAATAGAAAGAAAAACTACATATTAGAAGAGGGAATGATTATAGAGCCTCTTATAGACTTAGGAGTTTTTACGAAAGAAGGAAAGGTTATAAACTCTAAATATGATAAATACAAGCAAATAAATAGATTTATAGAAATAATAGATGATGAAATAAAAAAGATAGATCAAAAAGAGCTTACAATATTAGATTTTGGATGTGGTAAATCATATTTAACATTTATATTATATTATTATTTTGTTGAAATCAAAAAGATAAAAGTTAATATGATAGGATTAGATTTAAAGGCTGATGTTATAAAAAAATGTAATGAAATAGCTAAAAAATATAATTATGAAAATTTACATTTTGAGCTTGGAGATATAAATGGATTTAAATATAATAATAAAGTAGATATGGTAATAACATTACATGCTTGTGATACAGCAACAGATTATGCTTTATATAATGCAATAAAGTGGAATAGTAAAATGATATTCTCAGTTCCATGTTGTCAACATGAATTTAATAGTCAAATAGAAAGTGAAAAGTTTTCTATACTTACTAACTATGGAATAATTAAAGAAAGAATATCAGCACTTATGACTGATTCAGTTAGAGCTAATCTTTTAGAGTGTGCAGGATATAAAACTCAGCTTTTAGAATTTATAGATATAGCACATTCACCTAAAAATATATTAATAAGAGCAACTAAAGGAAATGTTTCTAAGGGTAAGAAAGAAAAGGCTTTAAGTGAGGTTAATAATCTTATGAATGAGTTTAATTTAAGTCCAACATTATATAAGCTTTTAAAAGAGGATAACTTAATATAATTAATAAAACCTTTAATTTAAGTAAGTTTTTTATTTAATTAATATTTTGAGAAAATTATAAAATTCGTAAATAGCTTTAAAGTTAATAAGTTTTTAAAACAGAGTGGAAAGTTTTTAAATTACTTTCTCTCTGTTTTTTTAGTTTGTCATTAATTTATTAGACTACATATTAAAAAATACAAAAAAATACTTGTAATTATAAAAATATTATGTATAATTATTTGTGGAATAACGAACTATTAAATTTTAAAATGATATATAGTTCGAATAAACACTTTTAGGAGGGGCAAATTGAATATATTAAAAAAGACAACAAGTGTATTATTAGCTATATTAATTACAAGTTTTAGCTTAATTGCATGTGAAAGTAAGAAAAATGTAGAAGCATCTAAGGAAGAAAACACTATAGGGATTATAGGTGCTATGAATGAAGAACTAGAAGTACTTCTTAAGGATATGAAAAATCAAAAGGAAGTAAAAAGAAATGATTTAACTTTTTATGAGGGAGACTTATGGGGGCAACATGTTGCAGCTGTTGTATCAGGAGTAGGAAAAGTTAATGCAGCTTCATGTACTCAAATATTAGCAAGTGAATTTAAGGCTAAGTCTTTAATCAATATAGGGGTTGCTGGAGGTGTATCTAAAGATATATATCCAGGAGATATAGTTATAGGTGATACATATGTACAACACGATGTAGATGCATCTGTTTTTGGAGATAAAATCGGACAAATACCTAGAATGGATGTTTATGATTTTAAAGCTGATGAGAAATTATTAAACTTAGCAAAAGAGGCTGCAAAAAATGTTCCAGAGGTTAAAACTTATGTAGGAAGAATAGTATCTGGAGATCAATTTATTGCAGATAGTAATAAAGTTAAAGTATTAGATGAAGAGTTTAATGCTAAGGCAGTTGAAATGGAAAGTGCAGCTATAGCTCAAGTTGCATATCTTAATAAAATTCCATTTGTAATAATACGTTCAATATCAGATAATGCTAATAATGGGGCTCACATGGATTATAAAGAGTTTATACCTGTGGGAGTTAAAAATTCAACATCAATATTAAAATCAATGTTTGAAAATATGTAATAAAAAAATCCAACTTAATTTTAAGTTGGATTTTTTATTATTGAAATTAAAACTTTGGATTTATTTCATCTCTTTGAATTCTTTTTATCTCTTTTAATCTTAGGTTAGTAACCTCTTTTATTTTATCGAATGATTCACCATCAATAATCATTTGTTTAGCTATGTCATGGGCTGATTTATTATTATTCATTTTAAATACCTCCTAAAAAGAACTTCAATATATATTGTCCCTATAATTTTAGAAGATATTCTTTGAGAACATAGCTAAAAAAGTTAATATGTTACAATATATAAGGTCTTGTATTAAAACCTTATAATAAGACTTAATTTATAAAAGACTTTAATATTAATTAGTCTTCATATAAATATTTTCTTGTCATAGGAAGAGTGTTGTTTATTCCTTTTGAGAATAGGATTTGATGTATGTCAATATCCCAATAGTGGAATGCAGCTGCACAAGTAGCAAGATATAAATGCCACATTCTTAAGAATTCATCATCAAACATATCTCTTTCTTCATCTAAATGATTCATGAAGTTTTTACACCATTCTTCTAATGTTTTCATATAATGAAGTCTTAAACTTTCTACATCTAATGTACGGAAGTTAATATCTGCTGCAATATTAAGCTCTTCTCTTAATGTTGGAAGGTATCCACCTGGGAATATGTATGTTGTGATCCATTTGTTTCCTTCTGTCTCTACAAGGTTAGTTATGTTATGTAATAGGAATAATCCACTTTCTTTTAATACAGAATCAACATTTTTGAAGAATAAAGGTAAGTTAGCGTGACCAACATGTTCTGCCATACCAACACTAACAATTCTATCAAATTCTAAGTTGGATTTTTCTAAGTTTCTATAATCCATTAATTGAACATCAACTAAATCTTCAAGTCCTTCTTGTTTTATTCTTTCTTTAGCTTTCTTAAATTGTTCTTCACTAAGAGTGATACCTAAAGCTTTTACCTTATAAAGTTTAGCAGCTTCTATTATTAAGTAACCCCAACCACAACCTATGTCTAATAAATGTTGACCTTCTTTTAAATTAAGTTTCTTTAATATGTGATGTATTTTATTCATCTGGGCATCATAAAGTGTATCTGTTGGATTTTTAAAATATCCACATGAATAACTCATTGTTTTATCTAACCATAAACTATAAAAATCATTACCTATATCATAGTGATGTGCTATATCTTTTTTTGATTTTATTAAAGATGGAGCTTTTATTTTAGAAGCAAGTCTAAATACTGTATTTTTGTTCATAAAGCTATCTTTGTTACGAATAATACTTTCAAAGAATTTTTGAAGATCTCCTTCTATATCAATATCACCTTTCATGTAGGCTTCACCTAAAGCTACACTAGGATCTGATAAAAGTTCTTTTTTACTTGGGAAATTTTTTATAATAAGCTTGAATTCAGGTTCTCCTTCACCATACTTAATTATTTCACCATCCCAATATTCTAAGTCAAAAGGTCTATCTGAAAGATGTTCAGCTATTGATTTGACTATATTTTTGTTAATTTCCATAAAAAAAATCACCTCATTTAATATTTATATTTTTATGATACTCCATATTTGTTAAAAAATCTTTCGAAAAATGCACTTTAATTCCTTAAATTTACTGAATCTAATAAATTAATCAAAAAATACTTAAAAATACTCATAAAAATATTTGATAAAAAAGAGAAAATAATAAAATAAATATATTTTATGGAAAAAATAATAATAAATTCAATAAAATTAGTAAATTGGTGTGAATTTAATAATTTTTAATAGTTATTTACTAAATAATATAAATTTGATATTATTTTTAATGGTACTAAAATTAATAGAAAATTAATAAAACTAAGGAGGAAAAGATGAGTTTATTAAAAAAATTAACTTTAAGTTTAATGGCAGTATCTACAACTGTAACTTTTATGGCCTGTTCTGGAAATAAAAGTAATGAAACAAATACTTCTATTAAATCTTTAAGCACAAAAGAAGTACAAGAAAATTTAAAAGATAATTCTTGGATAGCTGTGGATACACGTTTAAGTGATTCATATAATGGATGGATATTATATGATGAAGCTAGGGGAGGACACATTCCAAATGCAGAGGACTTTTCTGCAAATTGGATAAAGGTTGATGCTAAGGATAAAGAAAATAAATTAGATGAAGCACTAAAAACTAAAGGCATAACTACAGATAAGAACATAATATTATATGATGCTAATGGAGAAGATTCAAAGGTAGTTGCTGACTATCTTTCAAAAAAAGGATATAAAAATCTTTATTCATATGATATTAAAGAGTGGGCTAGTGATAAAGATCTTCCTTTAGAGAAATATGAAGACTATAGTTTAATAGTTCCTGCTAAAATATTAAAGGAAGTTATTGATGGAAATAAACCAGAAACTTTTGAAAATGCTAAAAACATAAAGGTACTTGAGGCAAGCTGGGGAGATGAAAATCAAACATATGGAAAGGGGCATGTTCCTACAAGTGTACATATAAATACAGACACTATAGAACCACCTCCAACTTGGATGCTTGCAGATGATAAGACATTAACTCAATTTGCGTCAGACTATGGAATTAATAAAGATGATACAATAATACTTACAGGTGCTGAGCAAATGGCAGCTTATCGTTTAGCTAGTGTTTTAAAATACATGGGCGTTAAAGATGTAAGAGTATTAAATGGTGGAGATGGAGCTTGGACTAGTGCTGGATATGAATTAGAAACTAAGGTTAATCCTAAGACTCCAGGAGGAGATTTTGGTGCTACTATACCAGCAGATCCTGAAGTAATTACTACTATACCAGAGCTTAAAGAAGACCTTAAAAAATCTGACTTTACTTTAGTTGATAACCGTACTTGGGATGAATATATAGGTAAAATATCAGGATATAGCTATCATGATAAAAAAGGCCGTATAGAAGGTGCTGTTTTTGGATACGCAGGAGTAAATGGTCCAACATCTTTAGAGTATTATAGAAATGTAGATAATACAATGAGAAATGGATATGAAATAGAAAAAATGTGGGAAGATCAAGGAATAAACTTAAAAAATCATCTTGCATTTATGTGTGGTAGTGGATGGCGTGCAGCTGAGGTTTACACTTATGCTAATGTAATGGGACTAAAAAATACATCTATATACAGTGATGGATGGATTGGTTGGAGTAATGGTGGAAATCCATCAATTACTGGAGAGCCTACAAAATAGTTCATGGATAAAATAAAGAAAATACTATATCCAATAATAGTAATAATTCAAGCCATATTATGGATTGGGGTAATTGCTATTCAATATTTAACTAATAAAAAAGCTGGTGTAATGCACCATGTTTATTTTAGGAAATATCAATATTCAAATAGCATAAGTATTGAAAATTTAAATATTTTATCAATTATAGCTTTAATTATATCTTTAGTATTTTTTATATGGTTTATTTATTCTATAAAAGCTAAAAAGAGTGGTTTTTATAAAATTCAAACTATAATAACAAGCATTATGGCTATTATATTAATTCTTGTTATAAAGCTAACATTTTTTCAAAATCTTTTAGCTTATTATTACTTTATAATCATAGGAATTATAGTTTTAGTAATCCAGATTTTATGGAATGTAATTATAGCTATAAAATATAAATAACAAAAAAAAACAAATCATCTTAGTATTTAATTAAGGTGGTTTGTTTTTTATCTAAAGTTTAAGTCTTATCAATTTTAAATAGGGATTTAAATAAATAATTATTAGCTTTAAATTTTAGAAATTTATTTTATAAAAGAACATATAATTATTTACTTATTTTAAAATTTATTAGAATAAGTATTAATAATATTTATTTAATATCGTATATAATATACTCGTAAATGATTATAAAATTAAAAAAGAATAAATAAAAAAATATATAAAATAATAAATAAGAAAGAAAATTTAAAGGAGGAAATAAAAATGAATGATAATCAAGTAGTATCTTTTAGAGATGAAAATGGAAAAAAGATTGAATATCTGGTTTTAGAACAAAAATTAATTTGTGGTGCAGAATATGTAGCAATGGCACCTAAAAATGATAAGACTCATGTGGAACTATTTAAGATTAATTTTGATAAAGATTGGAATGAAACTTTAGATTCTGTAGAATCTGAAAAGGAAATAAATATGTTTAAGCAAGTGTCTAATTTGAAATTTTAATAATTTATATTTAATTTAAAATAAGTACATATAAATTAGAATTTGTCACTATAAAACATATCTATATAAATATTATAATTGTTTTAGGCTCTGTTTTAAGTAAATCCTAACTTTTAAAACAGAGCTTATTTTAAAAAGATTTAGATAAAGGGGGAGAGGTTTAATTAATTTATTAATTAAGCTAATAATTATGAGAAATTTAAAGGTTATGACATTTAATTTAAAATATGATTTTAAAGCACAAGACAATAATGAATGGAGTCAAAGATGTTTAAGAATTACAAAGCTAATAAAAGACCATTTGCCAGATATAATAGGTACTCAAGAGGGACTTATTCATATGTTAGATGATATGGATGATTTATTAGATGAGTATTCATGGGTTGGAGAAGATCGAGAAGGAAATGGGAAAGATGAATTTAATGCAATTTTCTTTTTAAAAAATAAGTTTGAAGTACTAGAGTGGAATCAGTTTTGGTTATCTAAAACTCCTAATATTAAGGGAAGTAAAGATTTTAATAGTAGTCTTCCTAGAATATGTACTAAGCTTAAGTTAAAGGATAAAATAAGCGGATTAAAGATAGATATATATAACACTCATTTAGATCATGAAAGTGAGCTTGCAAGGGAAGAAGGCATAAAAATAATATTAAAAGAAGTGAAGAAAAATTATGAAATTTATAAAACTCCATATATAATAATGGGTGATTTCAATTGTTATTTAGAGGATAATCTTTTTAATATAATCAGGGAAGAAGAAACAAACAATACATGCTTTAATGTATGTTATGATAATATAAAAAATAACATACTTGGAACTTTTCATTATTTTAAAGGGGGATATGATGGGAGAATAATAGATTATATACTATACTCAAAGGAATATGAAATAAAAAGTTTAAATATTGATAATAGAAAAATAAATGGGGGATATCCTTCGGATCATTACCCAGTAATATGTGAATTAGAATTAAAATAGCAGTATATTCGTAGTATGTTGTCTTATTAATTTAATAAGGTATAATATAAATGGATTAAAAACTAATTGTAAATTATAATAAAGTTTATTCTTAGAGTTTTTAATTTTTTAAATCTAAATGAATCTTTTTATTAAGATTTTAGATTTTGACAAAATTTATAGCAGCATAATACGGAGGATAAAATGATTTTAAACACAAAAAGAGATGGACATGTTCATAGTACTTATTGCCCACATGGTAGCAATGATAGTCTAGATATGTACATTGATACTGCATTAAGAAATGGGATTACAGAAATAACTTTTACAGAACATATGCCACTACCTATGGAAGACCCTTCACCAAGAAAAAACAGTGCTTTACCTATGGAAAGATTAGAGGAGTACATAAAAGGAATAACTGAGCTAAAAGAAAAGGTTAAGGATAAAATTAAAGTTAATGTAGGCTTAGAGGTTGATTATGTGGAAGGGTATGAAGAAGAGACTAAAGCTATATTAAATAAGTATGGAAAATATTTAGATGATGCAATTCTTTCAGTTCATATAGTAAAGTTTCAAGGAGAGTATTATCAAATAGGTAATGGATCAGATATGATTGGTGAATTAGTAGAGAAAATTGGCGGAATGGACAAGCTTTATGATCTATACTATGAAACTATGTTAAAGTCAATTAAATGCGATCTAGGAGCCTTTAAACCTAAAAGAATAGGACATCCAACTTTAGTTAGAAAGTATAAAGCAGATTTTCCTAATGAAAAATATAATATTAAGCTTTTAGAGAGTATTCTAAAAGAAATGAAAAAAGGAAATTATGAAATTGATTTAAATACTTCAGGCCTTAGAAGAGCGAAATGTGGAGAGGTTCATCCTCAAGGAATATTTTTAGATTTATGCTTAAAGTATAATATACCTATGGTATTAGGATCTGATTCTCATAGTTCAAAATATGTTGGAGTAGAGTTTGAGAAGGTTGCAAATATGATTTTCCCAGATTCAGAAGCAATATAAGACACTATAACTTATATAAATTTATTGAAAAATTTGTATGAGAAGAGATTTTAAAATAATTATCTATAAAGTTTTAATTTATAGATAATAAAAAAGCACAAGGAATTATTCCTTGTGCTTTTTTATTAATTACCGTATATAATTTTTTTAGTAACATCATTGTAGAACATTGTGTTTGGATAATCATTTTCAATTTCTTGCGCGTATTTTTTAGATTCAGCACTGTTACCTTCTTTATTATATAAAATAGCTAAGTTATATAAACATTGAGGTGTGTACATAAAATCTTCAGCATCTGGCTTTGCCTTATAATCCTTTAAATATTCTTGGAAATACTTGATTGCCTCTGTATTTTTATCTAAGTTTTCATAAGAAGTTCCCATGAAATAAATTAAGTGAGGTCTCAAGTAAGAATCAGATGAAAAGGCATATGCTTTTTCAAAGTCCTTAAGGGCATCTTCATATTTTTTCTCTTTAAATAAATCTGATCCTTTTAAGTATAAATCCTTAACCCCATCAGTTTTCATTAAATTTTCTGCTTTATTATAAGCATCTAAGGCATCTTGAGGTACTTTATCCTTAGGAGTAGAAGTTAATAGTGTATAAAGAGAATTTATATCATTATTACTAATAGCTTTATTTAATTCATCAGCAGTAATAGTCTTAGTTTCTGTTTCTTTTTTTGAATCTTCATTTGTCTTATTGTCAGTTGAATTTTCAGTCTTGTTAGCATTATTATTAGCTTCTTCACTTGCTGTTATTTGATTTTTACTAGCATCTGTAGTTTTTATATTTTTTGTTACTCCATAAGCAAGTAATAAAACTATAGCACCTGAAACAGCTACAGCTATATACTTAACTGGTTTCTTTTTGTTAGATTTTTTAGCGTTAGATTTCTCGTTTTTAAAATTAGGAGTACTAATAACTTTAGGTTCATTATCATCCTTAGGTTTATCTTTAGACTTAGGTTTGTCTTTAGATTTTTTAATTTCATCTTTTTTATGGAAATCTACCTTTGTCACATTATCAAGATGATTACTTTCAGTCTTTGAAGTTTCTTTAACTGTATGATCTAATGGTTTTATATCATCAATCTTAACATCTTCTCTAGGTTTTTCTTTATTTATCTTAATAACTGGAGCTTGTTCAACCTTTTTGTTTTCTTTCTCTTTTTCAGTGTCTTTAGGTAATGGCTTAATTTCAGAATCTCTCTTTTCTAATTGCTTAGCATATTCTTTTTGAGCTTCTTCTTGAAGTCTAGCCTTAATTTCATCCTTCATAGTTTCACTGAATATAGTACTCATTGCTAGTTTTTTTTCATCTAAATTATTAAATTTATCAAGTTTTGTTCTAGCTTCCTCATTGTTATTATACTCAGCATTTATTTTCCAAGAAACAATAGCGTCGCTTATTCTGTTAAGCTTTTCAAGGGCTCTACTTTCTAGTGTAAGAGCTTCCTCGTTATTATAGTCCTTATCAAGTACTTTTTCACATATATCTAATGCTTCTTCATAATTCCCATTTTCATATTGAGCTAACGCTTTTTTAAGTTTTTTATCATATTTACTCATAGCTTTATAGCTCCTCCTTTTTCAATAATTTTTATCAAACATATTTTGATAAAATAAATAAGTATCTGTCTAAATTCTAATTATACATTATATATATAAAATTTTACAATATATTTTTGGCAAAACTATGTCAATGTTCTTATTTTTTTTACAAAATAAGATTTTATTATATAAAAAAGAATCAAAAATAGTAAAATTAATCTATTTAGGAGTTTTACCATTATTTAAAAATTAAATTTTAAATGATAGTTATAAATAAGCAAAAAAGAACTATAAACAGAGTCTAAAATTATTTTTTATTAATTAAAAATAATGTGAAGAAAATGTTTATAGTTCATATTTTAAGCCTTTTAATATTACTAAATTAAAAAGTCATTATATACAGCATCTGAAGGCATTCTCCAATCACCTCTAGGAGAAAGTGATATAGAACCAACCTTTGGTCCATCTGGAAGAGCAGAACGCTTAAATTGTTGAGTAAAGAATCTTCTTATAAACTTATCTAGCCATTTTTTTAGAGTTTCTTCATCATAATCATTTTTAAATGCTTCCTTAGCTAAGAATAGTATTCTTTCAGGACTTGATCCATGCTTTATAAAATGATATAAGAAGAAATCATGAAGTTCATAAGGGCCCACAATGTCTTCTGTTTTCTGAGCTATTTTACCTTCTTTATCCTTTGGTAATAATTCTGGACTTACAGGAGTATCTAAAATATCTAATAAAGCTTCCTTAGCATCATTTGAAATTTCATGATTAGCAAAATAATTAACTAAAAATCTAACTAAAGTTTTAGGAATAGAGCAGTTTACTGAGTACATTGACATATGATCTCCATTATAAGTACACCATCCTAAAGCTAGTTCAGAAAGATCTCCAGTACCTATTAATAATCCACCTTCCTTATTAGCTAAATCCATAAGTATTTGAGTTCTTTCTCTTGCTTGAACATTTTCATATGTTACATCATGAATATCTTTATCATGGCCTATATCTTCAAAATGTTGAAGAGCAGCATTTACTATATTTATTTCTCTAAAATCACAGTGAAGTTCTTTGCATAAAGTTACTGCATTGTTATAAGTTCTATCTGTAGTTCCAAAACCAGGCATAGTTATAGTTATTATATTTTCTCTTGGTATATTTAGCATATCAAAGGTTTTTACCACAACTAATAGGGCAAGAGTAGAATCCAATCCTCCTGAAATACCAATTACTGCTTTCTTAAGGTTTGTATGCTCTAATCTTTTAGCAAGGGCAGCAGCTTGTATGTTTAATATTTCTTCACAACGTGCTTCCATAGCATACTGAGATTTTGGTAAGAAAGGATGTTTATCTATTTCTCTATCAAAGTTTTTAATCTCTGTATTTTCTAAATTAAAAGGAATAAATCTAGGTTCATTATTTTCATTAAAAGTTGAATTTCTAAAACTTATATTTTTTATTCTTTCTGCGTCTAATTTAAATAAATCAACTATACCAGTTAATAAATCATTTTCTCTTTTGAATCTATTATTTTCTTTTATAATAGTTCCATTTTCAGCTATTATCATGTGACCACTAAATAATAAATCTGTAGTTGATTCATGAACTCCTGCTGAAGAATAAATATAAGAACACATTGTTCTAGCACTTTGGTTTTGAACTAATGATTTTCTATAAGAACTCTTTGATACAAGTTCATTAGAAGCTGAAAGATTACAAATAAGGTTAGCACCCATTAAAGCTAAATTAGAGCTAGGTGGTATAGTAACCCAAAGATCTTCACAAATTTCAAAACCTACTTTTAAATTTTTAAATGAGAATATTAAATCAGTTCCAAAAGGTACTTCCTTTTGAAAATCTAAATCAACATTTAATCCTTTTATATTAAAACCTTCTGTAAACCATCTTTTTTCATAAAACTCAGAGTAGTTTGGTATGTAGCTTTTTGGCACTATACCTAAAACTTTTCCATTTAATATTACATATGCGCAATTATATAAGGAATATCTATATAAAAAAGGAGCACCAACAGCAATTAAAATATCTTTACCTTTAGAAAATTCAACTAGATTTTTTATTGCTAAATTACAGTTTTCAATTAACTTTTCGTTAGTAAATAGATCACCACAAGAGTATGCTGATATACTTAGCTCAGGAAAAACTAAAACCTTAACTTCTTCTTCTATAGCATTTAAAATCATAGTTTCTATTTCTTTAAGATTATATTTTGTATCGCTTATTTTTAATTTAGGTGAAGCTGCACCTACTTTTATGAAATCCATAGCATCATCTCCAGTATATTTTTATTTTTAGTATTTCTATAGTAATAAAAGTTTATCCTTTAAGTAAAACTAGATTTTTAAATAATATTTTCTTATAGTAGTAACTTTTACTAAACAAAACTATATATTAAATATTAATGTGAATTTATAAGAAAATCAACTGGAGATAAACAGTATTAATTAACTCTTATTGAGTTTAAAAATATTATTTAAAAAAGTTTAAAATAGTACTTGAAATAATAATGTATAAACTGTATAATAAAGTAAATATTAATAAAAAGTTAAAATTAATAAAAAAAGGAGGGGGCAAACTATGTTGTGGCTTTGGGTAGTAGTTATTCTAGCTGGAATAATAATAGACTATTTAAGTTCTGATGTTCTATTTGTTGGATTTTCCTTTGGGGCTTTAGGTGGTTTAGTATTAGCATTTCTAGATGTGAATGTAATATTACAATTCATACTATTCTCCATAATAACAATTTTATTTTTCTTCTATGTTTATCCTAAAATTAAAAGAAAGATAAAAGTAGATAATATAGGAACAAAAACTATGGAACAATCCTATATAGGAAGAAAAATTATATTAGATGAAAATGTAGAAGATTCAGCATTAATTAAATTTGAGGGGATTTATTGGACATTTAAAAGTGTTAGTGGACCATTAAAGAAAGGGACAGAAGTCGAGATCATAGGAATAGAAGGAAATAAAATTCTAATAAAAAAATAAAAACTAGGAGGGGTTACTCATGGTAGCTACTGTAATTATTATAATCTTATTATTAATAGTGGTATTTGCAGCAATTTCATCAATCAAGGTTGTAAATACAGGATATGTTTATGTGTTAGAACGTTTTGGACAATTTAGTAAAATTTTAGAGCCAGGTTGGCATTTAGTTATTCCTTTTGCTGACTTTGTAAGAAAGAAAATTTCAACAAAGCAACAAATTCTAGATATACCTCCACAATATGTAATAACAAAGGATAACGTAAAAATTGAAATTGATAATGTTATATTCTATAAAGTATTAAACGCTAAAGATGCTGTTTATAATATAGAAGATTTTAAATCAGGTATAGTTTACTCAACAATAACAAACATGAGAAACATAGTAGGTAATATGTCTTTAGATGAAGTTTTATCAGGTAGAGATAAAATAAACTTAGAGCTTTTAACAATAATAGATTCTATAACAGATGCTTATGGTATAAAGATACTTTCTGTAGAAATTAAAAATATAATTCCTCCAGCTGAAATTCAAGATGCCATGGAAAAACAAATGAAGGCAGAAAGAGATAAGAGAGCTACTATATTACAAGCTGAAGGTTTAAAACAAAGTGAAATAGCAAGAGCAGAAGCTGAAAAACAAGCTAAAATTTTAAGAGCTGAGGCTGAAAAAGAAGCTAATATAAGACATGCTGAAGGTTTAAAAGAATCTCAATTACTTGAAGCTGAAGGTAAGGCTAGAGCTATTGAAGAGGTTTCAAAGGCAGAAGCTGCAGCTATTGAAAGAATAAATACTTCAATAATTGAATCTGGAACTAACGAAGTAGTAATTGCTTTAAAACAAGTTGAAGCATTAAAAGAAATGGCAGCTAACCCAGCTAATAAGCTTATTTTACCTAATGAAGCAGTTTCTTCTTTAGGAAGTATAGCAGCTATTGCTGATATTTTAAAAGAAAATAAAGAGAATAAATAATTATTATTAGGAATATACTATTTTTGAGTCTTTAAAAAGGCTTACGTAGGCATTAATTTTTCCCTTTGCTTTAAAGAGTAAAGGGATTTTTTTATTTAGGTATAAATTAGTAATTTATATATTCATAAAAAAATGTTATCATATAAAATGTAATTTCAATGTAGAAAGAGGATTTTAAAATGAGTAATTATTTTTGGTGCGATGTAAATTTAAAAAATATAGAGAATAATATAAATGTAATAAGAGATTTAATACAAAATAAAAAGCTAATTGCAGTTATAAAGGGAGATGCTTATGGATTAGGCAGTAAAAAAATTGCTGAATTTATAGAAGATAAGGTTGACATAATAGCAGTAGGTAATATTGATGAAAGCTTATGCTTAGATAATATTAATAAGGATATACTTATCTTATCACCTTTATGTACAAAAGATGATTTTAAAGATGAAAGAGATAATTTAATATTAACTTTAGATAATGAGGAAATATTAAATGAATTAGATAAGGAAACAAAGAAAAGAGTACATATATATGTAGATACAGGTATGAACAGAATGGGTATAAAGCCTAACAAGTTAGATTCATTTATAGAAAGAATTAAAAATGAATTTCCTAACCTTGAAATAGATGGTATCTATACTCATTTACATAATGCTAAGGATGTTAATTATACCTTAAAACAAATAGAATTATTTAAATCTACAGTTGAAAAGTATAAAGATAAAGTAAGAATAATACACTGCATGGCGTCAAGTGCTATTGTAAATGATCAATTAAGAAAAGCATGTGATTTTACTACAGGGGCAAGAGCCGGTAATGTTCTTTATGGATATATAGGCTTTAATAAAGGAATTAAAAAGACTTATGAATACTATGCAAAACCAGTAAATACCTATAAAGTTTCAAAGGGACAAACTGTAGGATATGGTTGTCTTTTTAAGGCAGATAAGGATATGGAAATAGGAATAATTGAATGTGGTAATGTTCATGGCTTAGGCATAAGCAGAGAAATTAAAAATAATGTTTTCTATGATATATTTAGAATGATTTATAGAAGATTTAAAGAGAGAAGTGTAATATTTAATAACAATGTACCTGTAAAAATATTAGGAAAAGTAAATATGAATATAACTATTATTTCTATGGAAAACTGCTCTAAAGATTCAGTTTTAAAAGTTGATATTTCACCTATAATATCAGATTCAAGCATAGAAAAAAGATATATTTATTAGAAGCAAAAATTTATATTTTTAAGAAACATAAGGCTAAACAAATCTAGTCTTATGTTTTTTTTATTTTTTGTAATATTTTAAGAGTTAAAACACTACCTTTTAATATAGCCTAAAAAGAATAATGCTAATGAAATATTGATTTATTAAAATCACAATTAACTAGTAATTTTAAAGTAGTGTACTAAGGATTTTAGATTTTTAAATTATTTATTTATGGGAGGGAAAATATCATGAAAGAAAATCTAAAATTAGGCATTATACTTTGTTTAATAACCTCTTTTGCAGGAGTATTCTTAGGTTTTGCAAATGAATTTACAAAAGAAGTTATTGCTCAAAATGCAAAGTTAAGTGCAGATGATTTAAAAGAAATATTGCCTAAAGCAAATAAATTAGAAGATTTTGCTTTTGAAAAGAATGAAGATTCAACTATATCAGAAGTGTTTCAGGCTAAAAATGGTTCTGAAAATGAAGGGTATATTATAAAGGTTTCTCCAAAGGGATTTAATGGGCCAATAGATATGGTAGTAGCTATTGATAAGAATAGAGAAATTAGTGGAGTTAAAGTATTATCCCAAGCAGAGACTCCAGGTTTAGGAGCTAAGGTTGAAGAGAGCTCTTTTTCTGAAAAGTTTAAAGGTTTAACCATTGAAGATAATATAAAAATAGTTAAAACCTCACCAAGTTCTCAGGGGGAAATTCAAGGAATAACAGGAGCAACTATATCATCAAATGCCGTTTCAAGTGGAATAAATGATGCAATTAGTTTTTATAAAGAAAATGTTTTAGGTGAAGATCTATCAAAGGAAAAAATCTTAAATTTATCAAAGATTAATCTAGAAGGAGATATAACGGAATTAACTATTGAATTAGAAGAGGGAATAGACAAGGTTTCTATAGTATCTGATGGAGAAAAAGAGATTGGTTATGCCATAGAAGCTAGTGAAGTTGGTATGTATGAAGAGAAACCTATTAAATTTGCCCTTGGAATTTCAACAGGTGGAATAATTACAGGGGTACAAATAATAGATCATAAAGAAACTGCTGGTTTAGGAGATTTAATAGAAGATGAAAACTTTTTAAATTCTTTTATAGGAGTATCTTCCCTAGATAAACTTTCAGTTAAAGAAAACACAAATGAAATTGATTTAAGTGTTTATGGTGAAGTGGTTAATGTTGATTCAATAAGTGGAGCAACTAAGAGCTCAATGGCTATTATAAAAGGAATTACTAATGTGATTAATTTCTATAATAATAATCTTAGTTAAATTAGGGAGGGATATTTTTGAAAGTTTTATTTGAAAGATTAAAAAATGGTATAGTTACGGAAAATCCTATATTTGTTCAAGTATTAGCTATGTGTCCAACCCTAGCAGTTACTTCAAGTGTTGAAAATGCCGTGGGCATGGGAATAGCTTCTACAGTGGTTTTAATTTTTTCTAATATGATAATTTCAGCCTTAAGAAAGTTTATACCAAATAAAATAAGAATTCCTGCATATATAGTCATAATTGCATCCTTTGTTACTGTGGTTGATATGTTAATGAATGCTTATGTTCAATCATTATATAAATCCTTAGGAATTTTTATACCTCTTATAGTTGTTAACTGCGTTATATTAGGGAGAGCTGAGGCTTATGCTTCAAATAACAAAATCTTACCATCTATTTTTGATGCCATTGGAATGGGAATTGGATTTACTATAGCGTTATTTTCTATAGGAACTTTTAGAGAAATATTAGGTGCTGGAACATTTTTAGGAAAGAGCATTATGCCAGAGGGATTTAAGCCAGCTACTATTATGATATTAGCTCCAGGTGCATTTTTAACCTTAGGAGCATTAATGACTTTCTTAAATTATAGAAACATAAAGAAAGCTGAAAAGGAAGAGACAAAGGCTAAATGTTTAGAACATAATTGTAGCACGTGTTCTGGATGCGGTAAAAATTCTTAATAAAATATAGGGATTAGAGGTGAAGTTTATGGAATTATTTCTGATTTTTATTGGAGCTATGCTTGTTAATAACTTTGTTTTATCACAATTTTTAGGAATATGTTCATTTATAGGAGTTTCAAAAAAGAAGGATGCTGCAGTAGGAATGGGACTTGCAGTTACCTTTGTAATGGTGTTAGCTAGTATAATTTCTTGGCTTGTTTATAATCTTGTTTTAGACAAATTTAATATAACTTATTTAAAAACAATAGTTTTTGTTCTTGTTATAGCTTCCTTAGTTCAATTTGTGGAGATGGTTGTTAAAAAATATAGTCCTAGTTTATATAAAGCCTTAGGTATATTTTTACCCTTAATAACTACAAACTGCGCTGTTTTAGGAATGGCTGTTACTAATGTGGAAGAAGGATATAATCTTATTCAATCAATAGTACATGCTTTAGGGGCTGCTGGAGGATTTATGCTTGCTATAGTATTAATGTCATTTTTAAGAGAAAAAATAGATGACAATGAAGAAATACATCCATATTTTAGAGGATTACCAATAACTCTTTTTACAGCAGCACTTATGTCTATTGCCTTTTTAGGATTCCAAGGACTTATATAGATAAGGAGGCGATTAAATGGACTTTTCAAGTATATTTTATTCTATTTTAGTTTTAGGTGTATTAGGTTTTTTATTTGGGATTCTTTTAGGATTTGCATCTAAAAAGTTTGAAGTTAAAGTAGATGATAGAGTTACTAAAATAAGAGAGATTTTGCCAGGAGCTAACTGTGGAGGATGTGGCTATCCAGGGTGTGATGCTTATGCTAATGCTTTAGTTTATGAAGGAGCTGATATGAGTCTATGCGGAGTAGGTGGCCAAAATGTAGCTAAGCAGATTGGTGAAATATTAGGAGCAAAGGTTAAACCTGTTGAAAAGAAAGTTGCTTTTGTAAAATGTATGGGAGATTGTAAAAATAAAAAAATTCAATTAAATATTCCAGAAAATAAAAATTGCATAGAGGCTAAAGAATTTTTAAAAAATAATAAAAGTGAAGGATGTAACTTTGGATGCTTTGGATTAGGAAGCTGTAAAGATGCATGTAAGTTTGAAGCAATAAGTATTATAGATGGTATAGCAAAAGTTGATTCTTCAAAATGCGTAGCATGTAAAGCTTGTGTAAGTGCATGTCCACAAAATCTTATAGATATAATAAAGGAGGATCAAAAGGTAATTGTTAGTTGTAATTCTAATGATAGTGGAAAAATTGTAAATCAAAATTGCTCCGTAGGATGCATAGGGTGTAAGCTATGTGAAAAAAATTGTCCGAATGGAGCTATAAATGTTGAAAATAACCTTGCAATAATTGATTATGAAAAATGTACATCTTGTGGGATATGTGTATCTAAATGTCCTAAAAAAGCAATAAATTTAAGAGAAAATAACAATGAAATTTTTTAAAACCCTTGAAAAAAAATAAAAAAACTTTAAAATAAGTGTTAAGTTTCTATTTAGGAGGTTAATATGATTAGCAAAAGAGAAGATTATATTTCATGGGATGAATATTTTATGGGAGTTGCATTAATTAGTGCTAAAAGAAGTAAAGATCCAAACACTCAAGTTGGAGCTTGTATAGTTGATAATGATAATAAAATAGTAGGTATTGGATACAATGGTTTTCCTAAAGGATGTTCAGATGATGATTTGCCTTGGGGAAATAAGGGAGATTTTTTAGAAACAAAATATCCATATGCATGCCATGCTGAACTTAATGCTATTTTAAATAGTACAGGTAAAAATGTTAAAAACTGTAGAGTATATGCTACTTTATTTCCTTGTAATGAATGTGCAAAAGCAATAATTCAAGCTGGAATAACAGAAGTAATATACCTTTCAGATAAATATAAGGATACTGACATTGTTAAGGCCTCTAAATTTATGTTTGATAAAGCAAATGTAAAATATAGATATTTAGGAAGCAAGAGAGAAAGTTTATTAATATCATTTAATCCAGAGGATGTTTAAAATAAATAAACCCCATAGTATTATCTATGGGGTTTATTTTAAGATAAACTTATAATAGTTGACAATTTTTATTTAGTATAGTATATTTTGAATATCAAAATATTTGGTTTGATATTCAAAATATTTGAATTTTATATCTAATGATTTTGAAGTAAGGGAGCGATTTTAAGATGAAGGAAAGTGAATTAGTATTAAATAATATTTTAGTGAAATTATTCAATAATATTTTGAGGATAGAGGAGTTTGCGCTAAAGAGTGCACCATTTAATGATTTATCTATAACAGAAATGCATACTATAGAGGCCATAGGGATAGAGAAAGCAAGAACAATGTCAGAGGTGGCATTGGATTTAAAAATAACAGTAGGTACTTTAACAACTGCTATAAACAAATTAATAAAAAAAGGATATGTAAATAGAAGAAGAATAGAAGAAGATAGAAGAGTTGTTATGATAGAACTTACAGAGAAAGGAACTCTAGCTTATAAAGTACATGAAAAATTTCATGAAGAAATGATAGATCATGTTTTAGAGGAACTAGGCGTTAGTGAAGAGGAGGTTTTAATAAGTTCTTTAGATAAGTTAGATAAGTTCTTTCAAAAGAAACTAGAACTTATGAAATCAAAGGAGAATTAATATGAAAAATGCTAAAATGATAGGCTTTGGCTTATATACACCTAAAAATTTAGTAGAAAATGAAAGATTACAAGAATTTTTAGAGACTAGCGATGAATGGATTAGAACTAGAACTGGAATAGAAAGAAGATATATTTCATTAGATGAAAATACTTCAGATTTGGCAGTAGAAGCTAGTAAAAAAGCCTTAAGTCAAGCAAAATTAAGTGCTGAAGAAATAGATTTAATAATAGTAGCTACTGTAACTCCAGATAATTTTACTCCATCTACAGCTTGTATTGTTCAAGATAAGTTAGGAGCTAAAAATGCATGGGCCTTTGATATAAATGCAGCTTGTACTGGATTTATATATGCACTTAAATTAGGAAGATCTTTAATAAGATCAGGTGAAGCTAATAATGCCTTAATAATAGGTGCAGAAACTCTATCAAAAGCACTTAACTGGGAAGATAGAGGAAGTTGTGTTCTTTTTGGAGATGGAGCAGGGGCTACTGTTCTTACAAGCACAGAAGAAGATTGTGGAATAAAATGTGTAAATGTAAAATCTGATGGTTCTAAGGGAGATTCCCTTGTTATTCAGGGGTTACCTCTAAATAGTCCATTTAAAGATGGAAGAGAAGTTTCTGAAAATTACATAAACATGAATGGAAGAGAGATATTTAAGTTTGCAACAAAAGTAATGGAAGAAAGTATAGTAGAGATTTTAGAAAAAGAAAACATAAAAATAGAAGATATAGCTGCTATAATTCCTCATCAAGCAAATTTAAGAATTATAGATTACGTAGTTAAAAGATTAGGAATACCAAGAGAAAAGTTCATAACAAATTTACAGAATTATGGAAATACATCAGGGGCAAGCATTCCAATAGCCCTTTGTGAATCAATTGATGAAGGAAATTTGAAAAAAGGAGACAACATAATAATGGTTGGCTTTGGTGGAGGCCTTACTTGGGGAGCCGCTTTAATTAAGTTATAATTCTTGAAAAAACAAAAATCTAGAAAATAATACTAAATGAGAATATAATTATAGATATATTTATTTTTAATCCGTTAAATTTTGGGAGGTATTTTAATGGCTAAACTAGGATTTTTATTTGCAGGGCAAGGAGCCCAATATGTAGGAATGGGCAAAGAATTCTTTGATAACTTTGAAGAAAGTAAAGAGGTATTTAAAAGAAGTAGTGAAGCCTTAGGCATAGATATGGAAGAACTTTGTTTTAATGATCCTGAGGGATTATTAAATAAAACTGAATTTACTCAGCCTGCAATAATAACTACAAACATGGCTATACTTACAGCACTAGATAAATTAGGAGTTAAATCTCATATAAGTTGTGGATTAAGCTTAGGAGAATATTCTGCACTTATTCATAGTGGTGCCATTAATTTTGAAGATGGAGTTAAACTAGTTAAAAAAAGAGGTAAATTCATGCAAGAAGCTGTGGCAGAAGGTATTGGTGGAATGGTTGCAGTTTTAAGAATGACTCCAGAACAAGTTGATGAAATAATAGAAAAAAGTTCTCCATATGGAATAGTTGAGGGTGCAAATTATAATTCACCTGGCCAAATTGTTATTTCTGGAGAATTAGTAGCTTTAGAAAAAGCTATGGAATTTATAAAAGAAGTTGGTGGAAGAGCTATAAAATTACCTGTGTCAGCTCCATTTCACTGTTCAATGTTACAGCCAGCAGCTGAGAAATTAGAGGATGAGTTAAATAAAATTTCAATAAATAAATTAAATGGAATTGTTATGTCTAATGTTAAGGGAGAAGCCTATTTAGAAGATGATAATATAATAGAACTTTTAACTTCTCAAGTTAAAAAGCCTGTTTTATTTATAAATGATATAGAAAAAATGATTGAAAGTGGTGTAGATACTTTTATCGAAATAGGTCCTGGTAAAGCTTTAAGTGGATTTGTTAAAAAAATAAATAAAAATGTTACAGTGCTTAATGTAGAGGATTTAAAATCTTTAGAAAAAACATTATTAAAATTAAGAGAGATGGAGGTACTTTAACCTATGTTAAAAGATAAAGTAGCAATAGTAACTGGTGGAACAAGAGGAATTGGAAGAGCAATCGCTTTAAAATTAGCAGATCATGGAGCTAATATTGTTATAAATTATAGAAATTCTGATAAAGAGGCAGAAGAATTAAAAGCCATTTTAGAAGAAAAAGGGGTAAAAGTTCTTACTGTAAAATGTGATATAAGTAATTTTGAAGATTCTAAAAATCTTATGGATAAATGCAAGGAAGTATTTGGAAAGATAGATATACTTGTAAATAATGCAGGTATAACAAAGGATACTTTAATTATGAGAATGAAGGAAGAAGACTTTGATAATGTAATAGATGTAAACTTAAAAGGTACATTTAATTGTGCAAAGCATGCTTCTGCCATAATGTTGAAACAAAGGTTTGGTAAAATTATAAACATGACTTCTGTTGTAGGTATAGCTGGGAATGCTGGTCAAGTAAATTATGCAGCATCAAAGGCTGGTGTTATAGGATTAACTAAATCTTTAGCTAAAGAATTAGGAAGTAGAGGAATAACTGTAAATGCTGTAGCACCTGGATTTATAAATACTGATATGACAGCTTCTTTATCTGAAAAAGTTAAAGAGGAAGCTTCTAAAAATATTCCTTTAAAAAGATTAGGAGACCCTGAAGACGTTGCTAACTTAGTAGGATTCTTAGCATCAGATGCAGCAAATTATATAACAGGTCAAGTCATAAATGTAGATGGCGGAATGGTAATGTAGGAGGAGTAATTATTATGGAAAACAGAGTTGTTATAACGGGATTGGGAGCAATTACACCAATTGGAAACAATGTAAAGGAGTTTTGGACCAATGCTAAAAAAGGTGTTTGTGGAATTGATGAAATAACTTTATTTGATGCTAGTGATTATAAAGTTAAAATTGCAGGAGAAGTTAAAAACTTTAAAGCAGAGGATTTTATAGATAAAAAGGAAGCTAAGCGTTTAGATAGATTTACTCATTTTGCTCTTGCAGCTACAGAAGAGGCAATGAAGGATGCTAAATTAGACTTAAAGGATGAAAATGTAGATCCAAATAGAGTAGGAGTTATAGTTGGTTCAGGAATAGGTGGATATGGTACCTTAGAAGCACAATTTGATGTTTTATTAACTAAAGGACCAAATAGAGTTTCACCTTTTGCAATTCCATCAGGAATAATAAACTTAGTTGCTGGAAATATTGCTATTAAGTATGGGGCAAAAGGAGTATGTGAATCACTAGTTACTGCCTGCGCTACAGGGGTAAGCTCTATAGGGGCAGCTTATAGAAGTATAAAACATGGATATTCAGATATAGTTATATCAGGTGGATCAGAAGCTTCTATAACTAGAGCTGCCATTGCAGGATTTACTAATCTTAAGGCATTAAATACTAATAATGATCCTAAAAGATCTTCAATACCTTTCGATAAAGAAAGATCTGGATTCGTTATGGGAGAAGGCGCTGGAATATTAATATTAGAAAGTTTAGAGAGTGCTCAAAAAAGAGGTGCTAGAATCTATGGAGAAATTATAGGATATGGTGCAACTTGTGATGCATATCATATAACTTCACCTGATCCAGAAGGTGATGGAGCTAAGAGAGCTATAGAAGCAGCTATAGAAGAAGGAAAAATAAATAAGGATGAAATTTCATATATAAATGCACATGGAACAAGTACTCCTTTAAACGATAAATTTGAAACTTTAGCTATTAAAGGATGTTTTGGTGAAAAAGCTTATGATATACCAGTTTCATCAACAAAATCAATGACTGGTCATTTATTAGGTGCAGCTGGAGCTATAGAATCAGTAATATGTGTTAAAGCTTTAGAAGAAGGATTTATTCCACCAACAATAGGATATAAAGTTCCTGATGAAGATTGTGATTTAGATTATGTTGTAAATGAAGGTAGAGAATTAGAATTAAATTATGTAATCAATAACGCATTAGGTTTTGGTGGTCATAACGCATCATTATTATTTAAAAAGTGGGATTAGGAGTTGAAATTATGAATCTTAATGAGATTAAAGAGCTTATAGATAAAATCGATTCTTCTAATATTGCTTATTTTGAGGTTAAAGTAGATAATTCATATATAAAGATGGATAAATCTCTAACTAGAAATTTATTAGAAGAAAAGAAAGCTTCAAATCTAGAAGAAACAGAAAAAACTGATATATCAGAAGAAAAAAATGAATCAATTTCAAAGGTTGAGGAAGTCAAATCACAGCCTAAAGAAGAGATAATTCAAGATGAAGACTTATACTTAGTTACTTCACCTATGGTAGGTACATTCTATGAATCACCTGGAGTTGGAGAAAAGAGTTATGTTTCTATAGGAAGCAAAATTTCTTCAGGAGATGTTTTATGTATAGTTGAAGCCATGAAACTTATGAATGAAATTGAAAGTGAAGTATCTGGAGAAATTGTTGATATATTAGTTCAAAATGGAAATATGGTTGAATATGGTCAACCCTTATTTAAAGTTAGGAGAGCATAATTATGATGAATATAAATGAGATTAAAGAAATACTTCCTCATAGATATCCTTTTTTACTTGTTGATAAAGTAGAGGAGATAACTGAAAGTAAAGTTGTAGCATATAAGAATGTAACAATAAACGAACCTTTTTTTCAAGGACATTTTCCAGATTATCCAGTAATGCCAGGGGTTTTAATAGTAGAGGCCTTAGCTCAGGCAGGTGCTATAGCACTATTAAATAAAGAAGAGTTTAAAGGAAAAACTCCTTTCTTTGCAGGGATAGACAAAGTCAGATTTAAAAAACAAGTTTTACCAGGTGATACTCTAAGACTTGAAGTTGAAATAATAAAACTTAGAGGAAGCATTGGATTTGGTAAAGCTACGGCTACTGTAGATGGAAAAATCGCTTGTTCTGGAGAAATTATGTTTGCAATAGGTTAGGTGATTTAATTATGTTTAAAAAGATATTAATAGCAAATAGAGGTGAAATAGCTGTTAGAATAATACGTGCTTGTAGAGAATTAGGAATTCTTACTGTAGCTGTTTATTCTGAAATAGACAAAGATGCACTACATGTGCAGTTAGCTGATGAAGCGGTTTGTATAGGTCCATGGAATTCTAAAGAAAGTTACTTAAATATTCAAAATATATTAAGTGCTTGTGTTTTAACTGGGGCTGAAGCTATTCATCCTGGATTTGGTTTTTTATCTGAGAATCCAAGATTTGCTAAGATGTGTGAAGAGTGTAATATTGAGTTTATTGGCCCTAATTGGAGAGCTATAGAACTTATGGGAAACAAAGCTATGGCAAGAGAAATAATGAAAAAGGCTGATGTTCCTGTTGTACCTGGATATGAAGGTGAAATTGAAAGTCCAGAGTTTGCTTTAAAGATAGCTAAAAAAATAGGATTCCCTGTAATAGTAAAGGCTTCCTCAGGTGGTGGTGGAAAAGGAATAAGAATAGTTTATAAAGAAGAAGATTTTATTTCAAATTACAACACAGCTAAATCAGAGGCTCAAGCAAACTTTGGTGATGATAAAATTTACATTGAGAGATTTGTTGAAAATCCTAAACATATAGAAGTACAATTATTATGCGATAAGCATGGAAATGCCCTTCACCTTTTTGAGCGAGATTGTTCAGCTCAAAGAAAAAATCAAAAAGTTTTAGAAGAAGCTCCTTCATCAATTTTAAGTGATGAACAAAGGGATAAACTTGGTAAGATTGCAGTTAAAGCAGCTAAAGCTGTAAACTATAGCAATGTTGGAACAATTGAATTTTTACTAGATAAAAATGGTGAATTTTATTTTATGGAAATGAACACAAGAATACAAGTTGAACATCCTATAACTGAAATGATAACAGGTGTTGATCTTGTTAAGGAACAAATAAAAGTTGCATTTGGTAAGGAGTTAGAAATAACTCAAGATGATTTAAAGATAAATGGTCATTCCATAGAATGCAGAATAAATGCTGAAGATCCAAGCAAAAACTTTATGCCATGCCCTGGTTTAATAAAGGAAATTAATTTCCCAGGAGGATTTGGAGTTCGTTTAGATACAGCAATTTATTCTGGATATAAGATACCCCATTGTTATGATTCAATGATTGGTAAGCTAATAGTTCATGGTAAAGATAGAGAAGAGGCAATTTCTAAAATGAAAAGGGCTTTAGATGAATTTGCTATTGATGGTATAACAACTAACATAGACTATCACTTTTTAATATTGGATCATGAAGATTTTAAAAATGGTACTTATAATACTTCATTTTTATCTGAAAAGTTGGTGAATAAGTATGATTAAGAATTTATTAAATAAAAGAAAGTATATAACTGTTAGTTCAGTTGAATTAAATGATACTGAATTAAATGAAGATGAAAAACCAAATATACCCTCTGGTATGTGGAGCAAGTGTGAAAAGTGTGCAAAAATCTTATATACTGAAGATTTAAGAGAAAATTTTAATGTGTGTCCTAATTGTGGTCATCATTTTAAGTTAGGAGCATATGAAAGAATTAAATATTTAACAGATGAAAATACTTTTGTTGAATTTGACAAAAAAATGGTTGGAAGAAATCCCTTAGATTTTAATGGATATGAAGAGAAGATTAAAGGATATCAAAAGAAAAGTCATGTTATTGAAGGGGTTGTAACAGGAGAGGCTTATATTGCTCAGAGAAAAGTAGTTCTTTGTGTAATGGATTCTAATTTTATGATGGGAAGTATGGGAACGGCTGTTGGTGAAAAGATTACTAGAGCCATTGAATATGCAACTAAAAATAGACTTCCTTTAATAATATTTACTTGCTCTGGTGGAGCAAGAATGCAAGAGGGAATATATTCTCTTATGCAAATGGCAAAGGTTAGTGGGGCAATTTATAGACATGGTAGAGAGAACTTATTATATATTACAGTATTAACAAATCCTACTACTGGTGGGGTAACTGCTAGCTTTGCCATGGAAGGCGATATCATATTAAGCGAGCCAGGATGTTTAGTTGGTTTTGCAGGTAGAAGAGTAATAGAAGGAACTATTAATGAAAAGTTACCTGATGATTTCCAAACTGCAGAATTTTTATTGGAAAAAGGATTTATAGATAAGATAGTACAAAGAAAAGATTTAAAACAAGTAATAACTTCTCTTTTAAGAATGCATGAGGTGGATTATGAGTAGAGAACTAATAAGAACAGCAGATGCATGGAATAAAGTAAAAATAGCTAGAGATCCTAATCGTCCTAATGCAAAATTTTATATAAATGAAATATTTGATGAATTTATAGAATTACATGGGGATAGAAACTTTGGAGATGATAAAGCAATAATAGGAGGAATAGCTCTTTTAAATAATCTAAGTTTTACTGTTATAGGCATATGCAAGGGTGAAAATACAAAGGAAAATATAAAAAGAAACTTTGGTATGCCTCACCCAGAAGGATATAGAAAAGCATTAAGACTTATGAAACAAGCAGAAAAATTTAAAAGGCCTGTTATTTGCTTTGTAGATACTCCAGGAGCTTTTTGTGGCATAGGTGCAGAAGAGAGAGGACAAGGGCAAGCTATAGCTCAAAACTTAGTTGAACTTATGGGATTAAAGGTTCCTGTAATATCAATAGTTATTGGAGAAGGTGGAAGTGGAGGAGCTTTAGCCTTAGCTGTTGCAGATAAAGTATTTATGCTAGAACACTCTATTTATTCTGTATTATCTCCAGAGGGCTTTGCATCTATATTGTGGAAAGATTCTTCTAGAGCTGAGGAAGCTGCTAGTGTAATGAAAATAACTGCTCAGGATTTAAAAAGCTTTAATATAATAGATAAAATAATAAAAGAACCTAGGGGAGGAGCACATAAAAATCCAATTAAAATGGCTCAAAACATTAAAAAGACAATTTTAGAAGCCTTAGGTGAAATGAAGGGTACTGATTTAGATACCTTATTAAATGAAAGATACAATAAATATAGAAATATAGAAAATAATCTATAATCATATAAAATAAAACACATGAGCTAAAAAACTCATGTGTTTTTTATTAAAATTAATTCCTCTTTAAATTAATATTTACTTAAAGAGAGGATTAAAATTTAGTTTGTAAGCATTTTTATTAGTATATCTATTATTGACTTGTTTTTCCTTAAGGCATCTACATAATCAGCAACGTGAAGTTTATAATACTCTTTGCCTTCATCTGTTATTCTATACATCTTTTTTGTTCTTTTATTTATAAAGTCATCCCCTATCCAATAACTTGTAACTAAGCCTTTTTGCTCTAAGTCATAAAGTGTATCATAAATTGTACTAGATGATACTGGGAATGGAAGAGGAGCACTAGAAAATTCATCTCTAAAAGCTTCTAAAACTTTATTACCAAAAACCTCATGTCCCTTTGAAAGTTCTTTTAGTACATAAAAAGAATATAATTGTTTTGCATTTATAATATTTCTTGGTGCGACCATACGAGTTCTTCTATCCAAAAAAACTTCACCTCCAATTTTACATTTTATATTATAAGTATAACTCAATTTATTCCAAAAAGTAATTAACAATTTGTGATTTCTTGAATATACTATACTATACAAAAGAAGTGAGGTGGAATATTATGTCAAGAAAATGTTGTTGCTCATGCAATTCTTGTAGAAGAAATTCCTGTGGATGTGGATGCGGAAATAATTGCTGTGGATTCAATAATTGTGGCGGTTTTGGAAACTGTGGTGGATTCAACAATTGCGGAGGATTTGGTAATTGTGGATTTGGAGCTTGTGGAGGATTTCCTTTACTTTGGCTTCTTCTATTAGGCTGTGGCGGTTTTGGAAACTGTGGCGGAAACTGGTTTTAATTAATATCTAATTTTAAATATAGATTAGTTGTATAAGATAGGAGGTTTTCTCCTATCTTATAATTTTTCATAAGTTTCTTTTAGTAATAAGGCATCTTTTTCTAAAAGAGGACTTTCACATATTATACATCCCTTTACTTTATAATCCTTAAGTGCCCTTAAGCATTCAATAAAGTTAAAATCACTTTCTAAAAAAGGTAAGTGGTTTCTTTCCCCTTTGTCTGTGTAGTGAATTCCAGACATATGAATATGTAAATCTTCTAAGGCTTCATTTCCTAAATTATCTTTTATATATTCTAAAATTTCTGCAAAATCTTTATATTCTTTTAAAGCACCAATTCCTCTAGCATGTATATGAGAAAAATCAATACATAATTTGCAAGATGGCACTTCTTTACATATATCAACTAATTCTTGTAGGTTTCCGAATTGAGTTCCCTTACCTGTAGTTTCTAATCTATAATCTACACCTTCATAAGGTAGTTTCTTTAAGTTTTTCTTTATTTCCTCTAAAGCTTCTTCTTTTGAGGCTTTTAAATAAAATCCTGGATGGAATACTAAGCTTCTACCTCCAACACTTTTTAATGCTTCAGCACCTTTAAGTATTCTTTCAATAGATTTTTCTTTCTTTTCCTCTTCTTCAGCATTTAAATTTATAAAATAAGAACCATGAGCTGAAAGATAAAAATCATTTTTTTCTTTAGCTTCTATTATTTTATCTCTGTTTTTAGCTGTAACATTAACGGATCTAACAAAAGGAAGCTCCATAGCTTCTAGTCCTATTTTTTTTAAGTATTCAATTCCTGTTGCGTAATTGAATTTCTGGCCCTCTTCACCTATTGGTAAACCTGAAATTCCAAATAAAAGTTTTTCCATGTTATCACCTCTTACTAAAGTATAGCAAAACACTAGGAATTCTTCAATAGAAAGGAATTATTATTTAATATGAATTATAATCTATCAAATTTATTAATTTATACATAATTTTTTAAGTTTTTTTTAGAAAAAATGCAATTATTCGAAATAAATATTGCATTTTACACTATAGTTATTTAAAATTATTAATAGAAACTATCATATGGAGTGTGAAAAATGGAAGAAAGATTGCAAAAATACATGGCAAGGTGTGGAGTAGCATCAAGAAGAAAATGTGAAGAAATAATTTGCAGTGGAAAAGTAAAGGTTAATGACATTGTTGTTGACTCCCTTGGGACTAAGGTTGATCCATCAGTAGATGTTGTTAGCGTTAATAATAAAGTAATACGTCCTGAGGAAAATAAAGTATATATAATGTTAAATAAGCCTGAAGGATATGTTACAACAAATAAAGATGAAAAAAATAGAAAGACCATATTAGATATAGTAAAGGTGAATGAGAGAATATATCCTATAGGACGTCTTGACTATGACAGTTCAGGTTTACTTTTATTAACTAATGATGGAGATGTATATAATAAGATAATACATCCAAGAGTTAATTTAAATAAAGAATATATTGCCTTAGTAAAAGGAATTTTTACAGAGGAGGAAATGAATAAATTTAGAAAAGGCGTAGATATAGGAGATTATAAAACAGCAGAGTGTGAAATAGAGTTACTAGAAAAATACACAAATAGCTGTAAAGTTAAAATAATAATTCATGAAGGCAAAAATAGACAAATAAGAAGAATGTGTGCTGCCTTTAATCATGAAGTTGTTTCTTTAAAGAGAGAAGCTATTGGAAGCTTAAATTTAAAGAATTTAAAGAAAGGAGAATGGAGATATTTAAGTAGTTCAGAAGAGAATTATATAAAATCTCTATAGTAATTATGTTTAAATATGTATCTGATGTAAGTAATATATATCATAATATAATAACTTCTTTCATAGAAAATAAAAATATAGCAATAGATGCTACCTTAGGAAATGGTCATGATTGCGATTTTTTAAGTGAACTATTTAAAAAGGTATATGCCTTTGATATACAAGAAGAGGCAGTAAATTCATATAAATCAAAGAATAAAGAAAATGTTGAAGTTATTTTAGATTCACATGAAAACTTTGAAACCTACATAAAAGAAGAAAATGTTGATTGTATAGTTTATAATTTAGGATATCTTCCAGGTAATAATAAGGAAGTAACTACGGTTGCACATAGTACTTTAAAAAGTATAGAAATAGGATTAGATTTATTAGGTGATAATGGGTTAATGATAATAGCCCTTTATAGTGGACATGAGGAAGGTAAAATAGAGAAAGATGCCGTACTTCAGTTTACAAGTAAATTACCTAAAAATAAATATGGTGTTTTACATACAGAATTTACAAACAGAGCCAAGAGTGCACCTTCTTTAGTTGTTATTGAAAAGAAGTTTAAATAAGATTTAAGTAAGTATAGAGAGGATTTTTAAAATGGAAAGTCAAGATTTAATGAGATTAATTCAAGTTAAGTTTCCAAAGCTTAGTAAAGGACAAAAGCTTATAGCTGAATATATATTAAAGAATTATGATAAGGCTGCATTTATGACTGCTGCTAAATTAGGAAATAATGTTGGAGTAAGTGAATCTACAGTGGTTAGATTTGCTACAGAACTTGGTTTCTCAGGATATCCAAAGTTACAGAAAGCACTTCAAGAATTAATAAAGAATAAGTTAACATCTGTTCAAAGATTAGAGTTATCTAATGATTTTATAAGTGAAGAAAATGCTCTAAAAGGTGTTTTAAAAGCGGATATAGAAAATATAAGAGCAACATTAGAAAAGATAAATCATAAAACTTTTGATGAAGTGGTAAATGAAATATTCAAAGCTAAAAGAATATATATAATAGGACTTAGAAGTTCTACTGCTCTTGCAGAATTTTTAGGATTTTACTTAAATTTAATATTAGATAATGTAAGAGTAATTTCAAATGGAATAAGCGATACTTTTGAACAAATGCTTAACTTAGGGGAAGGTGACTTAGTTATAGGTATAGGTTTCCCAAGATATGCATTAAAAACAATAGATGCTTTAGAATTTGCTAAAACTAGAAATGCTAAAATAGTTTCTATTACAGATAGTTTAATTTCTCCTTTAGCATCTCAATCTGATCATACACTTATAGCTCAAAGTAATATGGCTTCATTTGTAGATTCATTAGTTGCACCTTTAAGTGTAATAAATGCATTAATCATAGCTGTTGGTATAAGAGAAAAAGAGAAGATAACATCAACATTTAGTGAGTTAGAAAAGATATGGAAAGACTATAATGTTTATTCATATAATAAAAATAATATAGAACCTTAATAAAAAGCTGTATAAAGGTATAAAGAACATATAAATTATTTTAAGATAGAGCATAAATTTTATTCTATTATATAATTTATAAGTTTCATAAATTATATCTTTATATAGCTTCATTTTTCGAAATTACATAGAATATTAAAGAAATGCATTTGTTGACAAATGTATTTAATAAAGTTTATTATTAGTTTGATTCAATTAAATTAAGGAGCTGATAAATTGGCTAAAGTAATAGTTATAGGCGCCGGTCCAGCAGGGATGATGGCAGCAATATCTGCAGCAGAAAATCATGAAGTTATTCTTTTAGAAGGTAATGAAAGAATAGGAAAAAAGCTATTTATTACTGGTAAAGGTAGATGTAATGTAACAAATGCAAAGGATATAAGTGAATTTTTTGATTTTATACCAGGAAATCCACATTTCTTGTATAGTGCATTATATACTTATACTAATATTGATGTAATGAACTTTTTTGAAAATGCTGGAGTTAAATTAAAGGTAGAAAGAGGATCAAGAGTTTTTCCAAATTCAGATAAATCTTCAGATATAATAAGTGGATTATCAAGGGGATTAAATGAAGCTTTGGTAGACTTAAGATTACATAGTAAAGTTAAAGATGTTATTTTTAATAACAATAAAATAGAAGCTGTTATTTTAGAAAATGGTTCAAAGGTTAAAGGTGACTATTTTATAATAACAACTGGGGGTAAGTCATATCCTCTTACTGGATCAACTGGAATAGGATTGGATTTAGCTAAAAAGATGGGTCACACTATAGTAGAACCAAAACCATCCTTAGTACCTATAGAAATAGAAGAGTCATGGGTTAGTGAATTACAGGGCCTATCTCTTAGAAATATAGAGCTTAAAATAAAGAATAAAAAAAATTCTAAAGTAGTTTATAGTGGGCAGGGAGAGATGCTATTTACTCATTTTGGAATATCAGGACCTCTTGTTTTAAGTGGTAGTAGATTCATAAAAGATGGTGAGAGATTTGAAATTTCTCTAGATTTAAAGCCTGCCTTAGAGGAAAAACAGTTAGATTTAAGGATTCAAAAGGATTTTAAAAAGAATTTAAATAAGGATTTTAAAAATTCTTTAGATGAACTTCTTCCAAAGAAACTTATACCTGTTATCATAGAGTTATCTAAAATAGATGAAAATAAAAAGGTTAACTCTATAACAAAGGAAGAGAGAAGAACATTATTAAATCTATTAAAGAATTTAACTTTTACAGTAAAAGGCTTAAGAGATATAGCAGAAGCTATTGTTACTGCTGGAGGGGTTTCAACTAAAGAAATAGACCCTTCAACAATGCAATCAAAGATTGTAGATAATCTTTACTTTGCAGGGGAAATTATAGATGTAGATGCCTTTACAGGAGGATATAATGTTCAAATAGCTTTATCAACAGGATATTTAGCAGGAAAATCAATTTAATTTTAAAATTATAGTTGCTATAAAGTTAATAAAAATTTTAGTTAGTTTAGTAGAAACTTTATAGTAAACTTAAAGAGAGTATAAATTTTACAATGTTTTTATGAGAAAGGACTTAAGAATTATGAATAAACTAATTACAGTTGCTATTGATGGACCAGCAGGAGCTGGAAAAAGTACTATTGCTAAAATAATAGGAGAAAAATTTAATTTAATGTATATAAACACAGGATCTATGTATAGAGCTGTTACTTTAAAAGCCTTAGAAAATAATATTTCAGCTGAAGAAGTTGATAAATTATTAGTTATGATAGATGGAATGGATATGCATTTTGAAAATGATGAGCTTATATTAAATGGAGAAAATATAAACTCATTAATAACTATGCCTAACATAAGTAAAAATGTTTCAGCTTATGCTTCAATAAGAGAAGTAAGGGAAAGATTAGTTAATCTTATGAGAAAAATGGCCTTAAAATATAGCGTAATAATGGATGGAAGAGACATTGGAACAGTTGTATTAAAAGATGCTAATTTCAAATTTTTCTTAACTGCTAGCCCAGAAGAAAGAGCTGATAGAAGATACAAAGAGCTTATGGGAAAAGGTGTAGAAGTTAATTATGATGAAATATTACAAGATATAATAAAAAGAGATTACCTAGATTCTAATAGAGAAGTAGATCCTCTAAGAAAAGCTGAGGATGCTATTGAAATTGATACTACTGGCATAAGCATAATGGGAGTAGTTGAAAAGATATCTAGCTACATGGAGAAATAGTATGGAAAGAAACGTAATTTTAGCTAAGAATGCTGGCTTTTGCTTTGGAGTAAAAAGAGCAGTTGATGAAGCTATAAAATATCAAAAAGAATTTGGAAAAAAAATATATACTTTAGGACCACTTATTCACAACAATGATGTTGTTAATTATTTAGAGGATAATGATATATTTGCAATTGAACTTTCAGATGCTGATTCTTTAAAGAAGGGGGATGTTGTACTTATAAGATCCCACGGAGTTAAAGAAAGTGTAATAAAAGATTTAACAGACAAGGGTTTAATTGTTAAAAATGCAACTTGTCCATATGTAACTAATATTCAACTAAAAGTTAAAAAATGTTATGAACAAGGATATAAGATAATAATTGTTGGGGATGAAAATCACCCAGAAGTTATTGGAATTAATGGCTGGTGTAATGATTCTGCCATAATAACAAATGGGAAAACAGAACTTGAAAATATTCCAGCAAAGGTTTGTGTAGTTTCACAAACTACTGAGAAAAAAGAAACTTGGAACAAGGTTTTAAATGAAATAGTAAGAGCAAGTAAAGAAATAGTTGCTTTTAATACTATTTGTTCAGCTACTGATGTTAGACAAAAAAGTGTACAAGAGCTTTCAAAAGAGGCTGATTTAGTTTTTGTTATAGGTGGAAAGAATAGTTCTAATACAACAAAACTATATGAAATATGCAAAAAGGAATGTCCTAAGAGCTATCATATAGAAAATGTTAAAGAATTAGATGAAAGCCTATTAGAAGATGAGAGTGTTAAAACTATAGGAATCACTGCTGGGGCTTCAACTCCAGATTGGATAATAAATGAAGTGATTTCTAAGATTAAAGAATTATAATTTTTAAATGTAATCCTGCAATTTAATTCATAATTATTTTGTACTACTGGTATTAAACTGGGAATTGTTTTATACTATAAATATATGACGAAGTTTTAGGAGTAGTAGTATGAATATAGTTAGATTTAATTTGTGGGATTATTTTAAATATGCAAGAATTTTAAATTTATCACTAAAAAGGCTATGTACTAATTATTTTGTCAAAGTAACTTATAAAAATGAGGTTTATATGCTTTGGGAAATAGATTATGTAGCAAACTTTGATGCATATATAAAAAAAATTACTAAGATAGGTAGCATGAGAAGTATTCCTGAAGAAAGTGGTGTTTTTTCAGAGTTTAATATAAGTAAATATATATATGAAACTGCAAAAGAAGATGAGGGAATTGATTTAAAAATTTATGGGTTTGAAAAGAGGGCTTCTAATATAATGTTAAAGATAGATATTTCTAATTTTAATAAAAAGAATAATGAAAATTTCACTTTCACCCCTTTTGTAAAGGGAAGAGATGAAAGTATTCGTTGTAAGGTACAAAATGAGATTTTTTATGAAGAAAACAGAATTCCACTAAAAACAAAAGATATTGTTTATGAATGTAATAGAAAAGCTTTTTTAGAGGATTTAGCATTTTTTGAATTAAAAGATGATACAATAATTGGATATGGTCAAATATTACTTTTAAAGGATAAATACACTATTGCTAACTTTGGAATAATAGAGGAGTTTAGAGGTAAAGGATATGGTGAAGCTTTACTTATACACATATTAAATCAGGCTAAGATAAAAGGATTAAAGGAAGTATATATAAAGGTTAAGTCTGATAACATAAACGCTATAAATTTATATAAAAAGACTGGCTTTGAAGAAGCTTCTGAAATAAGTATATATGAATTGTTAGGATAAATTATATGTATAAAAATAAATCTTTAATAAAACTTACAAATTTATTCTGAGAAAATTTAGAACTTTTTCTTAATAGAATTTGTAAGTTTTATTATTGAGTTTATAAAAGAGAATCCGTTGGTACATAGGATATCTTAGTTTTGAATACACTATCTGTTAAATGGTTACTATAATAAGCACGATCGCTTATTTCTATGTTAGTTCCTTCTTGATTTGATTGATTTTCTTCTAGTTCTTTTAAATCATACATGGTATTCACCTCCTCTTTACTAGTATTAACAACTTTAGAAAATCTTATTTAGGAGTTAGCAAATATTTTAATATGGACAAATTTAGCTTATTATTATATAATAATTATTATTAATTAAAGAATGGAGTGCTTTTTTATGGAAAATAAAATTAGCTTAGTATATGAAAATGGAGAATTTACTGTCTACATAAATGATGAAGTAGTTACAGTTAATAAATATATGGATAATGCAATAGAGAAATTTACTCAAACAGTGCATAATAACGCTACACCAAAGTCAATTAAGTGGGAAAGTATTGAAGAGGATTTAAAAGGAATTGATTTAAAAGATTTAGAGATAAATAGTGAATTTAAAACATTAACTTATAAGGATATGAAGTATTTCTACAGTACAGATAAAATCTTTAATATGCATGGTGGAAGAATGCAACAATTATTAGGAGGATATCAATTATTCTCATTTATAGTTAAGATGATTTCTGAAAAACATTTAGAAGATTATTTAGAAGTTTTAAACTTTTGTGAAGATATCTTAAGATGTAAGGTTACATACAGAACTCCAGGAAGTAACTTTATAGTTGGTAGCCCAGCTTTTAACTATGGATCAGCATCATATGATTTTGCCACTGGAAAAGTTAATAAGGGAGCTTCAATAGAAAAGATGTCTTTTGAAGATTTCAAAAAATATATATTTGATATAATAAAATAACCTTTGGTATTCCAAAGGTTATTTTTTATTTGAACATAATTTTACAATTTGTATATAAAATGATAAAATTATTTAAATAAAAGATGGAGGATTATGTATGAATTATTATTTTAGAAAGTTTTATAATGGGAATCTATTATGATTTTAGATGTATTTATATTCTCTATTATCTGTATACCAATAAACATATTTTTAAAAAATAAATTTTATAGTAAGTATTTTAAAAGATATTTTCTAATAGCTTTATTTTTGAATTTTTTAGCTTTATTTTTAGGTTTAATATTCCATAAATATTTAGATGAATTTTTATACTTTATTTTAGTAAACTCCTCATATCTATCAGTAGTCTATAGAGGGAATTTAAAACTTAATGATAAGGATATATTAAAACATTTAATTAAGGCATTTGTTTTTTTATTATTAGCATTACTTCTTATTTTTATAGTTGCATATTCATTTAAAATAACAATAAAATCAATTTACGGTTATTATCTTATTTTATTATTATATCCTATACAGGCATCATATCATCTATATAAAAATATTATGGAATTATATTACTTAAATCAAAAGTATATAAGAGATGAATATATAGAAGTTTAATAACTCCTTAAGTATATTACTATATAATATACTTAAGGAGAATGTTTATTTTTCAAGGGTTTTTAATGTTTTTATTATGAATTCAGGATCTCCAAATAGGGTAAAACGTGCTTTAGAAGATTCTTTTATATATTCATAAGAAAATTTAGCACCATTTTTAACAGCCTCTTCATCTTCATTTATTATTGTAATTAATTTTTTAGATAATTCTTTTCCTTCTAATATATTTTTACAATGAAGGTCTATTATAGTACAGATTTGTACTTCTTTTTGTGAATCTACATTTTTCCCTTCTAAAAAATCAAGTACTTCATTATTTTGGGTAGCTCTTACCTCTTCTTTAGATTTACTGTTATCAAAAAAGTTTTCAATATCCTTCATAGTAAATCTCCATTGCCCACCAATTTTCTTGCCTTCTAATATTCCATCTTTAAGATAGTTTCTAATGGTACGTGAAGTAAGTCTAGTCATATTTGCTATGTCTTCAATAGTATAAAGTTTTTCAAAGTTATTCATATTCATACACCTCTCAATTCCTATATTTTCATTATATTTCATATATTTTCATATTTCAAGTATACAGATGTAAAAATAGGGAATATAAAAAAACTAGAGAAGATAAATTTCTACTCTAGTTTTTTTTGCTTACTTTGTTTTAAGTAATTTATGAAAATAAATATAAACTTAAAACAGAGCCTTTTAAAATTCTTGATACTCACGTGGAATATCTCCTATAAATTCTCTATCAGTTAGGACAATATACCAGAATGTTAAGAATGCTATAAAAGAAAATATGATTCCTAATATAGTCATAAATAGTCCAAATCCAAAATTTCTAAGTATTCTATAAAATACAATTACAAAAAGTATAAATCTAGCAACTGGTATTAAATAAATTATAAAATATAAGTATGATAATCCTGCTAAATGTAACATCTGAAATTCTCCAAGTACAGGAAATAACATCATCCATGAATGTTTTAAGTTAGCTTTCTTAGCCATAACATAACTTGGGTAGATTCTTATTAAGTAGAATATAAATGCAATTAAAATGCTCATATTGCTTGAATCGTATAATTCTTGAAAATACATAATAGTTTCCCTCCTTTGTTTTAATTATATCATAAAGTTTATAAAAAATTTAAAAACAGCTAATAATAAGAAGGTATTAATTATATGAAAAAAGGGCTTATTAGATAAACATATTTTAAGTTAGATAGCTACTAAGCAATAAAATTATAAGTATTTATTTAAGTTACTTTAAATTGATAAAAATAAAAAAATACTATATATTTAATAAAAAAAATTATTTATTAGTGCATATATGATAAAAAAATCAAAGTAATTTTTATTTTTAGTATACATATATGCATTAAGCCTAAATTGACAATAAATATTTGTAGGTATAATCTAGAAACATAATTTAAAATTGTTTTTTTAGGAGATGATTTAGGTGTGTACTCACATACATATTTCAAGTGTTAAGAATAATCTTTATTGGGGAAGAACTTTAGATACATCATTTAATCCATTTGATGTTGATTCTAAAGTAACAATCGTTCCTAGAAATTTTACTTTAAAAACTCAAAGTAAACCATGGAAAACTAAATATGCCTTTTTAGGTATAAATTTATGTGGATCTACTCTGTTTTTTGATGGAGTTAATGAAAAGGGGCTTGCTGGAGGTCTTTTATTTTTAAAGGCATGTACATGGGATAAGAAAGAAAATATAGAAAAGCAAGGACTTATGGCCATTAATAGTGGAGAAATAGTTACTTGGATTTTAAGCAATTTTGAAAGTGTTAGTGATATAAAAAATAACATATCAAAAGTTGTAGTAACATCTGATGATATACCATCATTAGGAGAGCTTGGAAAAGGAAACCCTATTACCGCACATTATACTTTCACAGATAAAATGGGAGAATCAGTTGTATTAGAACCAACAAACCATGGACATTTTCGTGTTTTTGATAATACTGTAGGGGTAATGGCTAATGATCCAACATTTGATTGGCACATGACTAATTTGGCAAATTATATTCAAGTTCAAGGATTTAATAAGCAACAAAATAATTTAAATAGTAAAACAGTTATTACACCAATTTCAAATGGTACAGGTATGCTTGGATTACCTGGAGATTATACTTCACCATCAAGATTTGTACGTGTAGCATATTTAAGAAATCTTATAGGAGACATTACTGACGAAGAAGCTCCAGCACGTTTATTTAGTATTTTAAATTCTGTTTGGGTTCCAAAGGATGTTGAACGTTTTTATGAAGATAAAAAAGACTCAGATTTTTCAAGTTATATGTGTGCATATGATCAAAACTTAGGTAAGCTATATTTACGTGTTTTCAATCATATAGATACAATGGAATTCTCTTTAGAAAATGTTAAAGAAGATGAATTAGTAACTTATTCAGTTCAATAAATAATTTTTACATAGCAATAAAAAGTCTTAGAAATAAGACTTTTTTTATTTTAAATTCAGTTTATTGTTAGAAGTAATTTAATCTTTTTGATTTATATAATAAGATTTAAAAATCTATCTTTTAATAAAAATAAATTTTATGCTATAATACAACAGATAACAATTTAAATTGGAGGAAATGACATGACATTAGAAAATAACATGGATAAAAAACTCTTCTGTATTTCTACATACGGATGCCAAATGAATGAAGAAGATTCAGAAAAATTATCAGGGATGTTAAAATCTCAAGGATATGAAAGAACTGAAAATAAAGAAGAGGCTTCTATTATAATCTTTAATACATGTTGTGTAAGAGAAAATGCTGAAAATAAGGTTTTCGGTAATCTTGGACAACTTAAGCAATTAAAAAAGAAAAATCCTAACTTAGTAATAGCAATTTGTGGATGTATGATGCAACAAGTAGGTATGGCAGACAAAGTCTTAAAAACTTTCCCTTATGTTGACATAATATTTGGAACACATAATGCCCATAAATTCCCTGAATACCTACATAGAGTACTTCAAGAAGGTGTTCAAGTTAAGGAAATATTAAACAAAGAAGAGGGAATCGTTGAAGGGTTACCTATAGATAGAAAGAGTGATGTTAAAGCATTCGTTACTATCATGTATGGATGTAACAATTTCTGTACATACTGTATAGTTCCTTACGTTAGGGGAAGAGAAAGAAGTAGAAAATCTGAGGATATCATAAAAGAAATAGAAGAATTAGTATCTCAAGGATATAAAGAAATAACTTTATTAGGACAAAACGTAAACTCATACGGAAAAGGCTTAGAAGAAGATATAGATTTTGCTGGTCTTTTAAGAAAGGTTAATGAAGTTAAGGGGTTAGAGAGAGTTAGATTTATGACTTCTCATCCTAAGGATTTAAGTGATGATGTTATCATGGCTATAAAAGAATGTGATAAGCTTTGTGAACAAGTTCACTTACCAGTTCAAAGTGGATCATCAAGAATATTAAAAGAGATGAATAGACACTATGACAGAGAGTACTACTTAGATTTAGTTAAAAAAATAAAATCTGAAATACCAGATGTTACTTTAACAACTGATATAATCATTGGATTCCCTGGAGAAACTGAAGAGGACTTCTTAGATACATTAAGTCTTTGTGAAGAAGTTGGATATGATTCAGCATTTACATTTATCTATTCAAGAAGAAATCATACTCCTGCTGACAAAATGGAAAATCAAATTCCAGATGATATAAAGCATGATAGATTTAATAGATTAGTTGAAGCTATAAACAAAAAGGTTGTAATAAAAAATAAAGAATATGAAGGTAAGGTAGTTGAAGTTCTTGTTGAAGGACCAAGTAAGAATGATGAAACTAAATTAACTGGAAGAACTAGAAATGGTAAATTAGTTAACTTTGCTGGTGATGAAAAACTAGTAGGTGAATTAGTTAACTTAAAAATAGTTAGAGCACAACCATTCTCATTAATTGGTGAAATAGTAGAATAATTTAAAAGTGGGATGTATCAAGATGATTTTTGATACATCCCACTTAATTTTTATAAATTTGCAAGTAATCTTTCTTGTTTAATTAGGGTGTATTTTTATTTTAGCTTATCTAGTAATATCTTTTTTAAATTTAAAAAAGGTTTCCTAGGCAATATTTGCTCATAAAAATCTAGCTTTTAATAAATTAATATAACTTATTTGGGGATAATATAGTTTGAAATAGTGAAATCATTCTTTATTACGAATTATATTTACTATTTATTAAATTAAAGTTCGTTACAGTAAAAATGTTTTTCTGTTGAATTTATCAGTGAAACTTTTCTTGCAACTTTAAAATGCAAGTGGTTTTTAAAAAAAATTGCATTTTTATTTTAAAAACACTTGATTTTAATAAATTGTTGCAATATAATTAACTTATAAATTTCATTTTTTTAAAACGAAAAGGGGGACTTATTATGAAGATACCTTGTTCCATGATGACTCAACATCCGGATAATGTAGAAACTTATATTTCAATACAACAAGAACCAGCAGAAGCGATAAAAGGATTAACACCACAAGATAAAGGTGGTTTAGGAATAGAAGAAGTTATGATAGATTTTGAAGGAAAGTTAACACCTTACCATCAAACATCACAAATAGCATTAGGATTAATTTCAAATGGTATAATTCCAGGAAAAGACGTTAGAGTAACTCCTAGAATACCTAATGCAAATAAAGAATCAGTATTTAGACAACTTATGAGTATAATGTCTATAATTGAAACAAATGTTCAATCAAAAGAATTAACTGGAACTCCAGCAATCTCAGAGGTTGTTGTTCCTATGATTGAAACTGGTAAAGAAATTTCAGAGTTTCAAGATAGAGTTAACTCAGTAGTTGATATGGGGAATAAAAACTACAAAACTAAATTAGATTTAAATAGTGTTAGAATAATACCTCTAGTTGAGGATGTACCTGCACTAGCAAACATAGATAGAATATTAGATGAACATTATGAAATAGAAAAGAGTAAAGGACATGTTTTAAAAGATCTTAGAATAATGATAGCAAGATCTGATACTGCTATGTCATACGGATTAATTTCAGGAGTTTTATCAGTTCTTATGGCAGTTGATGGAGCTTATAAATGGGGAGAAAAACATGGAGTAACTATAAGCCCAATCTTAGGTTGTGGTTCACTTCCATTTAGAGGCCATTTCTCAGAAGAAAACATAGATGAAATCCTTGCTACATATAGTGGAATTAAAACTTTCACATTCCAATCTGCCTTAAGATATGATCATGGTGAAGAAGCAACTAAACATGCAGTTAATGAATTAAAAGTAAAAATTGAGGAATCAAAACCTAGAAACTTTAGTGAAGAAGATAAAGATTTAATGAAAGAATTCATAGGAATCTGTTCAAAACATTATCTTCAAACATTCTTAAAGGTAATAGATACAGTTTCATTTGTATCTGACTTTATTCCTAAGAATAGAGATAGATTAACAAAAGCTAAAACTGGATTAGAATATAATAGAGAAGTAGCAAACTTAGACAACGTAGCGGATTTAGTTAAGGATGAAGTATTAAAACAAGAAATTCTTAGCATAGATAACTCAAAAGAATATGCAGTTCCAAGAGCTATATCATTTACTGGAGCTATGTACACATTAGGAATGCCACCTGAACTTATGGGAATGGGTAGAGCATTAAATGAAATAAAAACTAAGTATGGCCAAGAAGGTATAGATAAACTTTTAGAAATCTACCCAATCTTAAGAAAAGACTTAGCATTTGCTGCTAGATTTGCAAATGGAGGAGTTTCTAAGAAGATAATAGATGAAGAGGCTAGACAAGAATATAAAGAAGACATGAAATATGTAAATGAAATTCTTAACCTTGGATTGGATTATGATTTCTTAAACGAAAATGAATTCTACCATACTTTACTTAAAACTACAAAGCCTATAATAATGCACTTAATGGGACTTGAGGAAAATGTAATGCGTAACAGCACAGAAGAACTTAAAATCCTAAATGAGTGGATAGTAAGAATGGGTAAAGTAAGAGGAAGTATAGGCTAAAAGGTAATAGAGTATTTTGGATAATAAAAAAATACTTCGTATTTACTTAGAAAAAAAAGATCTATAAACATAAATTTAGACCAATAAATATGTTTAAAAAAGATACAAAAACATCTTTTGTTAATTGTAATTAAATTAACAGGAGGTGTTTTTTGTTATGGCAAGAATTCTTACTAAAAATAAAAATGAGTTATTAGATGTATTAGATATTTTTATGACAGATTGTAAATATAGGGATCTTAGAAGAGCGAGTATAAGGCTTTATGAAAGAAGTTTAAAGTTACTATTTAAGTTTTTGGAAGATGACTATAACATAATTTATGTGGAAGATGTAAAAGAAGAACATATAAGAAATTATATAAAGTTTACTAAAGAGCGTGGTAAATATAGCTATGTAAGCAATGATAATATTTTAAATACAAATTCACCACAAAATAGGGGTGATTTTGGTCAACCAGTTTCTTTACGTACATTAGACAATTATGTAGGAACTATAAAGATGTTTTTTAATTGGTGCATAGACAATAAATATTTAAAACAAAATCCAACTAGCAAAATAAAAAGAATTAAGGTTAGTAGGAAACCTAAGCCAGAAGTAACTTTAGATGAATTTAACAAGCTATTACATAGCCTAGATTTAACATTATTCTCTGAATATAGAGATTATGTTCTTATACAACTTTTATTAGATACTGGTATGAGAATTGGAGAATGTTTAGAGCTTAAAGAAGAAGATTTAGATATTAAAAATAAGACTATATTTATATCATCTGAAATATCTAAAGGAAGAAAAGATAGATATGTATTCTTTAGTAGTATAATGCAAAGGACACTAGAAAAATGGCTTATTTATAAGGACAGATATATAAGTAGTGAATATCTTTTTGTTACTAATAGAGGTGGCAAATATCAGATTCACTATCTTGAAAAACATTTAAGGAATTACTTAAAAAGGGCTAAAATTGATAAGCAAATTACACCACATACATTAAGAAATAATTTTGCTAAAAGATTTTTAATGAGTGGAGGAGATATTTACACATTAAGTAGATTATTAGGACACAGCAGCGTTAGAGTAACAGAAGCCGCTTATTTAGATTTAACAACAACTGATATAAGAAAGAATTATTTAAAATATTCTCCATTAGAAAATATGCGTAAAAGAAACTGGTAAAAAAATAGGAGCTGTTAGCGGCAGCTCCTATTACAACTTAATATTGTTAAATAAACTTTGCATATCCTCACACAACAAAAGGATATACCAATCACTTAATTAGTATTATCTCAAAAAAAGTGAGGATTTGCAAGGCTTTATTTCCTATACCATAAATTTATAAGTATAGGTTGAGTTGTTATGCACTATGCAACTTCTATAAATAAGATAGTAGGTATAATAGAGCCAATGCAGAAAGTCTATTCGGTTACTTTTATAATATACATTTATAAAGTATGACGTAAGTCTTAGTGAAACTTTCTTGAAGATGTTAAGTCTAAGGTAAAAAATATTTACTATGATAAAATAGAACGGTTTGAGGGGTACCAGTAGTGAGATAAATTACTACAAAGAAAGGGACATACAGAACAATAGAAATATTGGACAAGTGGTGGTACAATTCTTGTTTTGATGTATGAATTAGTTGAAATACTAATTGCTAATGTATTATTACCAAGACCATAGGTTTAAAGTGGCGAGGCTCTAAATACAGAAGTATGAGAGTGGTAATATAGTTATCTTGTTGATTTTTGTGTCGACAGGATAACTATATACATTTTGAGGATAAGCCAGAAGTATAGAGCCTTTGGCACCTAAAAGTCAAGTGTATCACTAATAAAGTATTCGATTTATTAGGATCGGGTTAATATGGTATAATAAAAGTGAGGGAGTGTGATTATTATTAAAGAAATAACTAATGGAATTAAAGAATTAAGCGAGTTAGCTAAAAGAAGTAGTGAATTATTAAATAAAAAACTAGATGTCTTTGAAGATATAGCCATTTTATTTAAAAAGCAACAAGAGTTTTTTAATAATATAAATAAAATGACAAGTTTAATTTCAGAATTTTCTATGGCATTAAGAGAAACAATAAAAAATATAGATTTTACTAATTATGATTGTTTTATAAAGTTAGAGGAAATAGGTTGGATGCCCTGTTTAGATTTAACGAAAGATGAAAAGAAAGATATAGTTAATATTTTAAGTGAAGTAAATGAAAAGAATATAAGTAAAGTTAATTCAATTATTTTTAAACATTATAGTCATGAAAGAATAGATTCTATATATAATGAATGGCTTAAAAATACCTATCTTAAAAAAGGAAGATTTGAATTACTTAAACAGGCAATAGAATGTTATAAAAATAATTATTTTGCTGGTTGTGTTTCATTGATTACATGCCAGTACGGAGGTATAATCAAAGATACCGAAGAATTTTTCAACTCAATTCCAGAGTTAAAAGAAGAGGTAGATAAAATTAAGAAGGAACAAGAGCAAGAACAAAAATATATCGAAAGTGAAAAAAATACTGCCGATAGAATATATAGAGTTTCAGATTTCCATGTAACAACTATGTTATTTAATGATTATATAAAAAAATATGTTTATTGTAATGATAAACAGGCTAAAGACAACATACCTAATAGACATGGGATATGTCATGGTATTTTATTGAATTATAATACTGAAGAACAAGCTTTAAAATCAATTCTTATTATGGATTCTTTAATAAGATTGTATTTATATTTAGATTTAGAGGAATGTGAAGAAAATAGTAATTAGGATTTATTATAACTAATTAAAAACAAGAATTTAAGTTAAAGTAGAAGGAATAGAGTTAATAGAAAACAACTTAACAATTTAATTAAAGATACTAACTTATGGGATTAATTTTAAAAATAATTATATAAATTTAGAAGGAAAGGCTATACTTAAAATAACTATATGCCAGACTTAATACCACTTAATTGTTATTTAGTGTATAGATAATCTATACACTTTGAAGGATATTATCTATAAATTAGTTAACATAGATGTCTCACTTCTAATATTATAATTTTTATATTTTCACAGTAAAGAGCTGCATGTTTATGTGGCTTTTTTATTTTGTGTAAATTCCTTAAAGAAACTTACATATAAATGCAAATTAAGAGCTTAAAAATAGTTGAGGTGATAAATTATAAGAAAGTGTCTCAATATTAAAATATAGCTAATATAGCTTTTGGGAAGGATAATTCATACTCTTATCAACATGAATATAGGTTTATATTTACGAATAAATTAGTTGATGATAATTTTATACTTGATATTGGAGATATTTCTGATATATCTAGAATATATGATGAAAAAGAGCTTATAAGATTTATGAATAAAAATCTTATAATAGAACTGAAAAAAGAAAGGAAACTAATATAAAAAGAGAGAAAGTTTCTCTCTTTTTATTTAAAATCAAAAAATATTTGAATAACAAATTAATTAATTAATGGTTGTATTTTAGATAATTTTTTAATAAATTGATTATTGTTTGTATCTTTAAGCCACCTTTCAAAATCAATTAATACATCTGATATTATATATTTTCTATAGTTTGTTATAAGATAAATATCATCTCTATACTCTTTAAATAATTTATAAACAGAATTTCTTTCCAATATTCTTTGTGAGCGATCACTTTCACTAATTGAATCAATATATTTTAAATCATCTAAACTTTTACATTTTTTCAAACCATCATTAGGAATCTTATTAAAATCTTTTATAAGATATTTTAACATAGAAGAATTATAGTGAGGATATTTCTTTGCAATTTCACAATCAGACCATTTTTCATAACAGAAATCTAGTATGTATAATGAAAATGCCTCGCATAGCGTTTCTTCAAACCAAGATAAAATAGGCAAATTATTTGATGTTTGATGTAAAATATAATGACATAATTCGTGTGATACTTGATAAGTTGTCCATGCGTAATAATCAAATGAATCAACAGCCAGATGAATTTCTTGAGTTTTTTTAAAAGGAAAAAATTGAGGATATTTATTCATTGGATAATTAATTATAATACATTTACTATTACATAAAACTTCTTTAGAAAATAATAGTTCATACTCTATTAAGATGAACTCAAGCAATTTTTTCAATTCATAATTATTCTCTATTAGAATAAAATCAAGATTTTTTTTGAATTTATAATTATTTTCCATCAGAATAAAATCAAGAATTTTTTTCAATTCATAATTATTATCTAAACATATATAAAAATTTGGATAGTTATTTGGTTGTAAATAATTCATAATTTTATCATCTCCTTTACATAATTATATAATTAATAATATAAAAAAATAAGACCTAGTTAAACTAGATCCTATCTTTTGGAGGCTATTAAGACTCATCTTCTACAAACTTAACGATGTCCTCAACCTTAACTCCAAGAGTCTTACAGATTAAATCCAAATGTTCTTTAACTATATGTTTATTAGTTTCATTACAATATGCACCAATAGTATTTTTGCTTATACCAGTTAACTTTACTAAATCTTTTTGCTGCATATGTCTCTCAGCTAATAAAATATGTAACTTCATTTTAATCATTGAAATCACCTCAATATTTAATTATAAATGGTATAATATAACTTATAAATGACAAATATGGATAAAAGGAGTAAAATAATAATGAATTTTAATGAAACTCTTATAATTACTTTAATCACAATTACTATTACAACTATTACTAATATAATATTATTCTTTATAAGAAATAAATACACAGAAAAAGTAGAATTAAAAGCTAAAACTATTTCAAAATTAGTTTTTTATGCTAATTTAATACATAATCCAGTAAATTATGATGATATAGTAAATAATTCAAGATTATTAGATATGATAGATAAGGCTAGTAATGATTTGAGAGCTTTAGCTGCTGAATGGGCAATATACTATAATAATGAAAAAGCCAAAGAAATACATAGCTTATTAATTGGATTATCTAATAGCCTAACATATACTAATAGTGAGAGCTTAAAATACTTAATGAAAGATAACATTTATCATTAAAAGAAAATAAAAGAATTATTAAAAATAAACAATAAAAAACTTGACAAATAAAAAAATATATGATAGGATTGTAATTACCAACAACGGAAAAACAAGGAAAAAATGAAAGCGGCAAAAAAGTTGCCAACCTAGAAAGAGTAAGAGTAGCCTTGTAACGTAAATATTAAAGAAACAAGAATACTAGGCAATAGCACAGATTAAAACACTAAAGTTAATTTAAAGCAACATTTAGTTAGAACGGACTACCTCAGGGGACGAAAGCGGGTGAAAATTAAGCTGCGGCTTTGATAACGAAGGGTAATAAATAACTTGCACATGTGTAAGACTTTAAGGCTTAGGCAATTAATGTATATGTTTTAAAGAGTTGAGCTGGGAACAAAGTAAGATAATATTTATAATTCCAGAGTAAAAAAATATATGTGTGGTATATAGACTGTTTACCCCATTTATCTTGGGTAACACCATACATATTAAGCTTAACATAAATAAAATATATAAAGTACGTACTAAAAATATTTTTAAAAAATTTTTAAAAGTGAATGTTATATAACATAAAGCATATAGTAATAATTAAGTGGGTGGCAAAGTTAATGCTTTTTATATACCACACAACTTGGTACCAAGATTGCTATAAAAGGAGATGTTATTTTTGATAATTAAAAAGAAATTAACACACAGAGATGGAAAAAGTTTGGAAATGAAACAACGAAAAATGAGATTAACAGAAGAAGAAAATGAGAAATTAGATGAATTATTAGCCAAAACAAAATTAAATTTAAGAGATCTTATGGCGGAATTAATAGAAGAAAGATGGATGGAAGAAGTAAACAATGCTTAAAAAAGTAGAAAGTTTATAAAATATAAATAAGACAATAAAGGAGAAATAAAATGAAAAAAATATGATTAGATGATTTAAATAAACAAATAAAAGAAGGCTTAGGAGTAGTTAAAACAGCATTAACTCCACAGGAAGCAGCAGAAGCTTTATTTGACTATAATATTAAAAAAAGTAAAGCAAATTTAGAAGTAAAATTAGAAAAGCAAAGAGCGGAATTAAAAAAATTAGAGAAAGAAAATATAGTAAAAAAACGTTTTAATAAGTTACCTAAATTATTAACTAATCCTATTAAAAAATTAAATAACATAATAAGATTAAATTTAGATAGTGTTAGTTATAATAAAAAGCCGAGCGGAAAAGAAATAGGAGCTATTCAGAATAGATTAAATAATAATATAGTAAAAATCCATATTAAAGATTTTGCAGAAGCTGTAGCTTTAAATGGTAGAACCTTTAAGGCTGCTGCTTTAGAAGGTAAAACAAATAATGCATGGATTGGACAAGATGTATTTTGTTTAGATGTAGATAATAAATATGGTAAAAAAGAAAAAGTATATCCATATCTAAGCATGGAAGAAGCTTATAAAAGATGTGTTAGATATAACATAGAACCATTATTTATATATCCTAGCTTTACTAGCACACCAGAATTAAATAAATATAGATTAGTATTTAAAGTTCCTACTACTGTTAAGGATTTAAGGGTTAGAAGATTAGTTATAATGGCTTTAATGGAGATTTTCCCAGAGAGAGATAAAAGCTGCATAGATGCAGCAAGAACTTTCTTTGGCGGATGCCAAAAGTTATATAAATTTAATGCTAAAGCTACAATAAATCCAATGGATCTAATATTAAGTGTGCAACAATATTTAAAAGATACTAAAGGAAGTAATTATAGCGGAGCTATTAAAAACTTTGCGGCTAAAACTGGAGTAAATCTTATAAATGGCTTGTTAGATGTAAGGCTATTACAGAAGGGAGAAACAGCTAATGTTATTTATAACAAAAATATAGGCATTAATTTTAGCATGAGCGAAGATAAAGTTAATACCTTAATTAACAGTACAAATAGTAAAAACATAAAAGCTAAATTTAATATAAATGTAGTTAAAACTAAAACTGAAACAAGTATAAAGAATTTTAATTTTAAAGAATTAGAAAATAATTGCAGATTATGGGCAGATCTAGTTAATGGATTTAAATTAAGCCACCAAGAAATATTTAGTATAGCGTGTACTATGTGGAATGTAGAAGGTGCAGAAAAAAGAATAGTAGAAGCTATACAAGCTAATAATGCTTATGGTAGTAAAGCAGCTAATAAAATAAATACCGTTAGCAGCTGTAGGAGATATAAGTATTCTCCAAGAAAATGTATAGATTTTTGCCCTTATTATAATAGTTGTGCTAAAAGGGGTTTAATGCTTAATGTTGTAGATAATAAAAGGGGGAATATAAGAAAGCTTAACATGGAAGAAAAAAGAATAACCTTAGAAGAAGCGGAAATAAAGCTAAAAGAATTTATGGAAGATGCTTTAAAAAAGGACAATAATAACGATATAGTTATTATAAAAGCCCCTACAGGGATAGGAAAAACTACAGCTTTAGGAGAATTAAAAGACTTATTAGAGAACACTTGTATAGCGTACCCTAGCCATAAATTAGGGGAAGATATACAAGAAAGATTAAACCTAGATGCTTTATATTGCAAGGGATTAAGCTTAAATGATAAAGAATTTTTAGAAGTATTTAAGACTTTACAAACTATAGGAGATTATAGAGGAGCAAATGCATATTTAGATACGTATTTAAAAGTATGTGCTGCAAATTTAGCAAATGATAAATATTTAAAAGATTTAGAAGCTATAAATATTTATAAAGCATTAAATGCGGAAGTACAAAAAACAGATAAAGCTATACTATGCACACACCATAAAGCTTTATTATTAAATAACAAGAATCTAAAAAAATATATTTTTGATGAAGATGTATTTTATAATACATGTTTTAAAACAATGGATGTAGATTTTAAAGAGCTAAATAACGCTATAGTTGAAGCTAAAAAGTTAGGATTAAACAATTTAGCAGCAACATTAAAGCACGTTTCTACTTTGGCAACAAATGCAAAAATTACACCAGATGCAATAATAGAAAATAATATTACATGTGTTAATTTAAAGGAAATAAAGCAATTATATTTAATTAATAACCATAATAATTTATTAAATCCTAATATAAAAATAGATATACAGCAACTATTAAAATGTAGATATTTTAAAGCTAATAATAACGGGGAAGTATTAGGAGCTTATATAAAAGATTTACCTAATAAGAGATGTATTATATTAAGTGCTACAGCTAATGTAGAAGTTTATAAAGAAGCTTTTAAAAATAGAAACGTAATTGTTAAAGATTTAGGCTTAGTAGAAGAAAAAGGACAAACTATATTACATTATAAAAGCTTTAGTAGAACTGGATTAAATAATAATATGGAAAAACACATAGAAATAATTAGAAAAGAAGCTCCAGAAGTTGATAATATAATTACGTTTGCAACTAAAGAACATAACTTTAAAAAAGAAGGTTTTAACACTATAGCACACTTTGGAAACTGTGCAGGAATAGATAAATATAAAGGGGAAGATCTAATAGTAGCAGGAACTCCACATGTTGATGCTAGAAGTTATATATTAATGGCTAAATTATTAAAGAAAGATATATTAATAGAAGATAATCAATTCGATTTCATAAATATCAAAAAAAACGGTTTTGAATTTAGTTTAAATACTTTTTGGGATGGATGCGGCCAGAATGTTGAATTATTAAGAGAAATACAAGCTTATTTTATAGAATCCGAATTAGTACAAGCTGTGGGGAGAGCTAGAACTTTAAGAACCAATGCTACAGTACACTTATTTAGTAATTATCCATTAAAAGGATGCCAATTATATAATAAAAATGCTGCATAATTTAATATTGTTAAATAAACTAGGTATATTAATATCTGGTTTATTTTTTTACTTTTTTTATAAAAAAATGAAATTTAATATACATGATCCATATATTAAAGATAAGGGATGTTATACATAAAAATATTTTTGTTAACTATGTTAATAAGCTTATAGAAGCAGGTAATATTTTAATGTAAACATGCTAAATATTTTTATAAGAAAAAGGAGAAATATGCAATGAATAAATTAGTAATCTTTGAAGGAAAAAATATAAATATGATAATGGGAGATAATGACGAGCCATTATTTGAACTTTATGGGGTAGGACAAGCTTTAGGATATGTAACTAAATCTAAAGGAAAAGAATATCCACATAAATTAAGAATCAATAAAACTTTAGAAAACGCTGATATAGAGCCAGTTGTACAAGGCGTACAACAATATTTAACCGAGGAAATGATCTACGACTTTATGTTTGAAGCAAAAACAGATAAGTGTAAAAATTTTAGAAAATGGCTAAGCAAAGAAGTATTGCCATCAATAAGAAAAAATGGAGCTTATGTAGAAGAAACTATAACAGATATGCAGCAGGAATTATTAATAAAATATGCTACACCATCTTTTAGAAAGAATACATTTTTAAAAAACACTCCAGTAGAAATGATATGAAAAGCATATAAAGAATGTATGGATTATTACAGCAAGAAACCAGCTACAGATCGTATTAAGATAGAAAAAGAAATAGTAGCTGCTTTAAAAGAAAGAAAATTAATAGCTTTAAATAATGGTTCTACAGCATTAGCTTTAATGGTTGGGGAGGAAATAGAAAAGATCCAAAAGAAAATTACTGAAAGAAGCAATAGAAGTTATGGGGCAAGGTTAGCACATAAAAATAAAAAGCTTAATGAAGCATATGATTATATAGGCCAGTTAGAACCAAATGCAGAAGAATACAATTGTTTAGAATTACATGGATTTAGCGTTAATAGCATGTATGAACCAAACGTAACAGAGTACGGAATTATAAGAACAAATTTTAATGGAAAGCCATTACTTACTAAAACTAAAGCATATAAAAATTGATTAGAAGATTTTAAAACAGAAATGGATAAGCAGGAGAAACTAAATATTAATTTTTATAATGAAGTAGATATTTTCCTTTACTTTAACCACAAAGCAAAATTTGATTGTAGTAACTTCCATAAAAGCTTCTTTGATGCATTAGCTAATTATTATGGCGTAGATGATAGAAAATTTCATTTAAAAATGTGTGATACAAACGAAATAGTAGAAAAATATGAAGAAGGTAAAATATTTTTCTGTATAAGAGAGAGAGTTGTGTAAATAGCTTAATATATAGGTAATAGTATAGTGTAGGCGGTGTAAGTTAATAATAGCCTACACTATATTTATTTTTAAAGGAGATATAAACATATGGAACTATCAATATTTTTACCAATGGCAATAGCATCAGGAGCTATAGCTATAAGCAATATTACAGTTGCAAATATTAATGTTAATTATAATAAAAAACTGGAAAAAACAGGTGAATTAATGGCTGACATATTAGGTAATAAAAATACATCCAAAGAGATAAAACTACAGGCTATAAAAGTTTTAAAAGAAATTAATTAAAAGCGACTTGGGTTAAACATAAAGCATATATTAAAAATAAGAGCAAAACTATATTAATTATAAAAAAAGGAGCTATAATAATGGAAAGATTAATAAATGTATTTATAGAAGAAAGAAATAAAGAAAAAAATGAAAAAGGCGGGCTTATTGATGGTTTAAACTTAAAAATAAAAGATCCTAGAATAAATAATATATACAAAAATGTTAGTAATGCATTAATAAGCGTAGATAATGCTACTAAAGAAAAGGATGATATTATACAAGAATTACTATTAGCCGTGTGAGAAGTAACTCCAGTATTTTTAGCAAATATGGAAACTAGCTTAGAAGAATTATTAGAAGCTATAAAAAAAGAAAATAATGAATTAGCTGCAAAATATTTTACTTACTTAAATATAAGAGCTGTAGGGGCTGTTAAGGATAAATATAAAGTAACTAATGTTGATAAAGAAAAATCTATTGAAGAAGTATTCTTTACTGATGTTATTAAGGGGAATTATTCAGAAGAACAAATCGCTGATAAATTAAACATAGATTCTATTAGTTATGGAAGTTATTCTAATTTCATAGCATGATTAAAAGAGAATGGACATAAATTCTTAACTAATAAACAAATGCAATATTTACAAAATGATATGATAAATTATACTGATAAACAAAATTTTGATTTCAGAAAAAATATAACTAAGAGAGTTTTAAAATACCTCAACATGAATGAGTATAGTACAAGCAATATTAAGAAAATTGATTTAATAAATCAAGTTAATATTCTTGAAAGTATAAATAGTAAGAACTTTTTTCAGAATTTAAAATCTAACTTAGATATTCCTATAGTTAATGAGCTAATTTATTCAGAATTATTTACATTTGCAGAGTTAAAAGAGATAACTTCATTCTATAACGATATAACAGCTACTTTACCTTTAAATTTAATAATAAAGATTCTTTTAGTTATAGAAAATAAAAAATATGAGCTATTAAATAGAATAGAAGAAATAGGAATTAAATGTTAATATATATTTAAAGGAGTGGTTTTATGAAGTTAGATGGATTTTCTTTAGATAAATTAGTAGATATTATTAACGGAGATGAAAGGTTAAAGAAAGGATTAATATATAGATCTGGCCCAGATTTAGTTAAGTTCTTTGGAGAGTTTGGATTCAGAGAAATTTATAATGAGATTTTTACAGGTTTTAAAATGAGTAGAAAAAAATATACTTTAAGCAAGTTAAATGAACTTAATGGAACTAAAAAAATGGAAAAAGTTATATTAAAACTGGTTGATAATAGAAATTTTATTGGTTTAGAGTTTGATTATGAACCAGTTAATAATAGTAAGACTATAGAAAAAATAAATACAATTATAAAATATGATGGTTATGAAATAAAGCTAGATGAAAATAATAAATGTTTTATATTTGGTGATATTTTACCAGATGAAGAATCTGTAGAATTAGAAATAAAATTTGAAGATATTGAAAAAATGATTATAGATGAAATAGATAAAGCTAAATATATAATTCATATTGCTATGGCATGGTTTACTAATAAAAAAATTTATAATGCTTTACTTGCTAAAAAGAATCAAGGCGTAACTATTAAATTAGTAGTATTGGATGATGAGATTAATAAAAAGCAAGGTTTAAACTATGATGTTTTTGAAACATATAAAATGAAGAAATTTGGGCTGTATAAATCAAATCTTATGCATCATAAATTTTGTGTAATAGATTTAAAAGTAGTATTAACTGGATCTTATAATTGGACAAATGCAGCAGAATTTAATAAAGAAAACTGTAATAAAATTTTAGGTAGAGAAGTAGTTGAAACTTATGCAGATAAATTTAATGATTTAAGAGAAGAAGTTGAACTTGATGAATTATTATTTTAAGAAATTTACTTTTTAGCTCAAAAAACGTAATCAAGGTACCGTATATGTATATGTAAGGATAATTCCTAAAGATTAGGCTAGAACACCTGCTATAGTAGTTGGTGCAAAAGTCTAGTCTTTTCTTATTTCTCCTTTATATTTTTTCTAGTTTATAACTAGTTTTGTTTACTTATTTAAACACTCCTTTATTGTTTTATTTATATTATTAGGGCGGCTTTTATAGTTGCCCTTTTTTATATTATAAGCTAGAAAAAGTATAAAATAATACAGTTCCCACAAAAGGGAAGAGTAGAAAAAGCTGATAGGATGGTAATATTATGTTTAAATATACTATAAAAGAAATAGATAAAGAAGCATCTTTAGATATGATAGTAAGGTACCATTATTCTAATACTTTACCTAAAATTAATAAACATTACATAGGATTCTTTTTAAATAATACATTAGTAGGAGTAGTAACTTTAGGTTATGGAACAAGACCAAAACATACTATAAAGAAAATATTTCCTACATTAGATACTAAAGATTATTTAGAAATTGGACGCATGTGTATGTTAGATTCAATGCCTAAAAACTCGGAATCTCAAATGCTGTCACAGTTAATTAAATATATAAGAGAAAATTATCCAGAAGTTAAAGTATTATTTACATGGGCTGATGGTATGTTAGGTAAAGCAGGTTATGTATATCAAGCAGCAAATTTTTATTATGCTAGTTACAGTAATACAGATATGTATTTATATAATGGAATAAAGATACATCCTAGACAAACTAAAAAATTGTTTGGATTAGAAAATGATCCTAGAATAACAGTTAGGCCAACATTAAAACAGTTAAATAAATATGGTATTAAACATTATAAAGGTATGCAATTAAAGTATATCTATTTTTTATGTAATAAAAGACTAAAAAAGAAGTTATTAAAAGAAGCTGCTGTAGATTTAAATTTTAATTATCCAAAAACTAAAGATTTAAAATGAAAAGTAAAAAACAAAGATGGTAAATGAGTTACTTGATTTTATCCACCAGAATATAAAAGTGATATTAAATTAAATACTTTACATGGGAAAAATTAAGATAACACCAAAACCTTAATATATATTATATAGAGGTTGGGGTATTTAATTATATTTTCCTTTAATGTATTAATTTTTACTATAGCTCCAAAAAGGCCGCTATTTTCACTTATATAAAGTAATATTTTAAGAAGCGTAAAAATCGTTGCTTAAAATGTAAATGTGCAAAGGAGGTGAATATAAAAATGATATTAGCAGAGAAACATTTTAAATGTATTGACTTAATAATAGAAGGTAAGAACATAACTGATATAGCTAAGATTCTAAATGTAAGTAGAGCATCAATTTACAATTGGTTAAAAGATAAGGATTTTAATAACGAGCTAAACAAACGTAAACAGGAAATAAAATCAAAAGGTATGGATAAAATGTTATGTGAGTTAGAATTACATCTTAATAATATATCAGATTTAGCTTTAAATAGTTCAAGTGATGCTGTGAGATTAAATGCAAGTAGTTTTTATGTAGAGCATGTTTTAGGTAAAGCTACAGCAAAAATAGAAACGAACTCAAATAATAAAGAAGAAGAAAAAGAAGTTAATATAAATGATTTGCTTAATGAAGTTGATAATATTATAGATATAACATCAAAAGCTAAATAACGTATAATAATTGAATAACTGATGTATAAATAGCTATTATATGTATTATTATTCAAAATATAATGTATAAAAGATTATAACAACTACATTAGAATAGTATAAAATCGTATCAAAGTTAGTAATATCAATGGCTAAGGACTATTTAACATAACTTCGTGAAACGTGGATTTAGCGAAGTTATTATATTATTTATGTATAAGAGAAATTTTAAGAAGATACCACAATCTTAATATTAATAATATGGAGTTAAGGGTATTATCTTAAAAACTCCATATTAAAATAACTATAATAACTTAATAATTGTAATAGTGGAAAAAATAATAAAACACCCAAACCTTAATATATATTATATAGAACTTTGGGTACTTTATTAAATTTTCCATCTTATTATGTTGGGGTGGGTGGTTCTGTTTTGGGATAGAAGAATAAAAGATGGCAGTAAGCTATAGAAAATTTCTCAGTAAAATTTAAACAAATGAAAGGAGCTGCTGCAAAAATATGATATATTATGATGGTTTAGAATTTGATAATAATAATTTATATGATGTTTATATCTTAAAAAAATATTTGATAAAGCATTATGGCGAAGATACAGCTATTAAGCTATTAAAAAATAATAATATAAATGTTTTGGCAAAGGCTTTAGGTGAAATAGACATAGCCTTTTTTTGTTTGTATTTTTTACAGGATATCTTTGTAGTTAAAGATAGCAATGAAGCTAGAGAGTTATCAAAAGATCATTACGAATTATGGCAAGTAGCTAATGAGTGTTTTATTCAAGATGAATATGATAAGTTGAACATTATCTGTCCTAGAGGATTTGCAAAGACTACAATTTTTGATTTAGCTATCTCAATATGGTTAGTATGCTATAAGAAATCTAAATTCACATTAATAGGAGCTAAGAAAGATGATGATGCTACTCAATTTGTAGATAGTATAAAGAAAGTCTTTAATGAGAATCAAAGAATAATATCTACATTTGGAAAACTTATAGATAAGAAGAAATTTAAAGTAAACTCTAATGAAATAGAGTTTACTAATGGAATGTATATAAGAGCTGTAGGTTCAGCATCATCTGTAAGGGGAGCTAACTTTAAAGGAATAAGACCTGCAACAGTAATAGCTGATGACTACCAAGACGAAAAAGACATATTAACAGAAGAAACAAGAGAGAAAAAATATAATAGATGGACTAAAGAAATAGAACAGGTTGGAGATAAAGCTGTTTACAGAAAAGGAAAGAAAATAAAAGCTGCTACTAAGATAGTTAGTATAGGAACTGTCCTACATATAGATTGTTTAATGAGTAGGCTAAGTAGAAATAGAGATTATCATACTATTCTAAAAAGAGCAATTATATTAGAAGAAGGCCAAACTGTAGATGATATATTTAATTCTGATTTATGGCGTAAATGTAAAAAAATATACTTTAATGATTCATTAGAAGATAGTAAGAAGGAAGCAGAAAAGTATTATAAGCAGCATGAAGAAGAAATGCGATTTAATGTATTATGGGGTGAAAAGTGGGACTGTTTTAAAGATCTAGCTATTCCATATTGGGAAAACAGATTATCTTTTATGAGTGAATTAATGAATGATGCTACATCTATAGGTGAGAAATGGTTTAAGTCTATATTGACTAAATCTAAAGAAGAGATTGAGGAGCATAAGTTTATAAAGACAATGTTTTGTATAGATCCAGCATCAACAACTAAAAAGAAATCTGACTTTACAGCAATGGTAGTAGGTTCATTAGCTACAAATGGTTTTAAATACATGAGAGAGTTAGTTCTTGATAAGTTAGAATTTAATGATTATTGCCAAAAAGTAATTGATGTATTAATAGCTTATCCAGATATAACACATGTTTATATTGAAAAGAATACTTATCAAGGGGCAGATGTTGTTAAGATAAAAGAATTAATATCAAAGCATCCTATATTAAAGAAACGAACTCTTATATTTATAAATGAGATGCAGAGAAAGAATAAGGATGAAAAGATATCCACTATTATAGATCCAGTTAATAATGGACAAGTAATATTTGTAGATAATAATAAGGAATTTATAGATTTAATATTAGACTTTCAAGGCCAAGCTTATACGCAGCATGATGATAGTACAGATATCACAGCAGAATGTGTTAACAGGTTAGATAACATAAAGATAAGAAATAAACCTACAGTAACATTTTTACGTAGGGATTTACTATAAGAAAGTAGGTGAGTAAATGGAGCTAGAGAAACTAAAGAGTATGTATAAAAAATGGCAAGATGAATTAAGTTCAAAGTATCAAAAGATGTGGGACTATTACACAGGAAAAACAGATATAGAAAATACTTATAAGAAAAGTAAGATAGGTAATAACAGAGTAATTAAAGCCAATTTCATAAAGAAATTTATAAATGAAGAAGTAGCATTTGCTACAGGAAATCCAATTACTTATACTAGGGAATTAAGTCTACAGGAGATTTTAAATAATATAGAAAATCCAGAAGATAATTTAGAAGTTAAAATAATAAATAATGTTATGAATAGCAATAGTAATGTTGATTCTGAATTGATGAAAAATCTACTTGTATTTGGTTCAGCTATGGAGCTTTATTATATCAATAATAATGCATTTAAGATAAAAGAACTAAATCCATTAAATTGTTATGTAAATCTTGATGCAGAAGGACAAGTAATAGATTCCATATATGTATATAAAGTAGATGAAATAGAATATATAGAGTATTTTGATAGTTATAAGATTTATAAACTTGATAAGGATTTTAATATCCTCGATGAAAAAGATCATTACTTTGGATGTTGTCCAATCTCATATTGTTGCTTAATTGATGGAATATATAATACTCTTTTTACTGATTTAAAGGCTTTACAAGATAATATTGAGAATGTTTTATCTGATTTTACTAATGAAATAGGGGATAGCAGGTTAAGTTACTTAATATTAAAGAATATGGGACTTGATTCAGAAGAAATAGAAGGATTAAAAGATAATCCAGAAGCAGCTCCTACAGTTAAGGAAATAGCAGAAACTATTATAGGTAACTTTAGAGATAATGGAATATTATTAATAGAAGATTCTAAGGAAGTAGAAGCTAAAGCAGAATATTTAGTAAAATCAATAAATCCAGAGATCCATAATAAGTTATTTACCATATTACAAGATACAGTATATCAATTATCTCAACATATAAACTTAAATGAGCAGCAAAGTTCAAATACATCTGGTGTAGCACTTATGACTAGAATAATTGCATTAAGAAATAAAGTTAATATCCAACAAAACTGTATGACAAAGGCCATAAGATATAGATTAAGCTGTATGTTTATAGCTTTAAATAAGTTATATGGAAAAGAATTAGATAAAAGTAAAGTAGGAATCAAATATACACTTAACGTTCCAAGTGATGATGCATCAACAACTGACATAATAAATAAATTGGTACCACAGGGCATATTAAGTGCTGAAACTGGATTAGCTCAATTAAGCTTTATAAATAATCCAAAGCAAGAACTTGAGAAAGCGAAAGCTGAATTAGAAGAAAAAGAAAATATGATAAATGGTTTAGCAAGTGGTGAATAATATGGACAAGCTAAGAATTAATGAAGACATTAAAGGGTTTGATAAACTTAATAAAGAACAGCAATTTTTTGTAAAAAACTATATAAATATAGCTCAAGATCTTTATAACAAAGGTGATAAAACTTTAATGGAGATATTAAAATATCAAAGTATAGCTTCTGAAAAGATTTTAGATGAAATAGCTAAAATAATGCTTAAATATAACATCAAGAATGATGCTTTAAACCTAACACTCATAGAAGAGAAAAGAATAAAAGTGGACTTATATAAAAAGATACAGAATTTATTCAAAGATGAGTATGAGGAAGAAAACACACGCTTAAAAAATGAATTAATAGAACAAATTCAAGATAAATATAATAGTAATGGTTATTTATTAAGCTTAGGAATAGATTTTACTTTAAAGAAAATAAGTAATAAAAACTTAAAGAGAATCCTTAATCATACCATCAAGGGAAAAAACTACAGTAGTAGAATCTGGCAAAATAAAAATGAAGTAGCTAAGAAAGTAAAAGCTAGTGTAGGTAAGTTTTTAAAAGGTGAAATTAATCTTAATAATATTGAAAAGCAAATAAGAAGAGATTTTGAAGTAAATAAAATATATTCAACAAGATTAGTAAGAAATGAAGTAGCAAGAGTTCAAAATGCAGCAAATGAACAATTCTTTATTGATAATGATGGAGAGCATTTATTATATAGTGCTACTTTAGATAATAAAACATGTGGAAAATGTGCTGCTGATGATGGAAAAGTATTTGGTATTAACGATAATAGGCCAGAACTACCACGACATGTAAATGATAGATGCACTTATATTTTATTGCCTAATAAGGATTATAGACCAAGTACGAGAATAGATAATATAAGCAAACAGATGATTAATTATGAAAGTTATAATAAATGGAATTTAAAGCGTACCTAATAAATAAGTACGCTTAACTATGTTAAGAAGTTAAAAAAGAAGCTATTAAAGTACAAAGTTCACTTAGCATGTACCATGTATTTTTATTTAAAATTAATCCACCAATCACAGTAATAATTACGCTTGTAATTATATTATTTTTGTTTGTATCCATATAAGTAATACCTCCACATTTAAAAATTCTTTTTCATATTTAAATATTAAATAAAAAAAACAATTTTCCTAGAAAACAATAAAAAAAGGTGAATTAATTTAAATAAAATCAAATATAGTAAATTTTTAAAAACTGATTAGGGCATAAAGAACTAATTAGGGAAAGTAGGTTTGAAATATGTTAAAGAAAGAACTCTTAGAATTAATAAATGAAGTTGAAGAAAATTCAGAAATAGATGAAATAATATTAAATAATGGTTTTGCAAAGCCATTAGATGCTAATGGTTTTAATGAATTACTTGCAAGTAATAAAGATATTCAAAGTTTAGTAGATGGAAAAGTAACTAAAGGGATAGAGAGCTTTAAGAAAAAATCCATGCCTAAGTTAATTGAAGCAGAAATATTAAAAAGAACTGGAGAAACTGAAACTCCAGAAGCTAAAGCAATTAGAGAATTGCAACAAAAGTTAGATGCTATGGAAAAGGAAAAAGCAAGAGCTGAAATGGTAGCTAAGTTTAAAGATACATTAATAGATAAAAAAATACCATCTAAGTTAATTGATTTTGTATTAGGTGATGATGAAGAAACTACAACAGCTAATATAGAACTTTTTGAAGATAGTATGAAAAACTATATTAATTCTCAAGTATCAGAAAAATTAAATAATGGTTATAAACCACCAATAGGAACAACTCCAGTAGCTTCTAAAACATATGAGGGATTATTAAATAATGATAACTTAACTTTAGAGGATGCAATGGAATTTTTTAATAATGAAAAGTAAGAAAGATTATGAGTAATAAGTGCTTATAGTCTTTTTTTTATGTACTTTTTTACATTTCCCATCTTTGGGAAGAGTTGATTATTACTGACTTTTTAAAAGGTTGAATTAGTCATTAAAGAAAAATGCCTACAATATTTAAATTTACAGGAGGCCAAAAATTATGGCAATAGATTCATTTAAAAAAGTATTATGGGAAGCAGCAGTAATTTCAGAATTCAGAAAAACATCAGTAGCAGATTTAATTTCAACAAAACCAGTTAAGACTGATGGTACAAAGGTAGTATTTAATAAGTTAAAAACATCTGATGTAAAAGATTATACTGGCAGCGTTGATTGGGGAGAAGTAGCTACAGAACCAGTAGAATTATTATTTGATAAGAAAAAATATTGGGCTGTAACAATGGAAGATTTAGACGAAGTTCAATCTCAAAAAGATCTAATGGTAGATATCGTTACAGATGAAACAGCTAAAATAAGAGAAGTTGAGGACACAGATTTTCTAGCTACAGCATCAAAGGGAGCTAAATCATTAGTTAAAACTCCAGTAGTTTTAAATGCTAAGAATGTTTATGATAGCATAGTAGATTTAGGTACAGCTTTAGCAAAATCAAAAGCTCCTAAGAAAGATAGATATGTAGTAGTTAATGCTGAAATTTTAGGATTATTAGCTAAAGATGACAGATTTACAAGAAATCCATCTGTTTTAGAAAATGGTATTGTAGAAGGTCAATTAATTAATACAATGCAAGTAGTTCAATGTGAAGAATTACCTACAGGAACTATATTAGCAATGCATAAAAGTGCTATAGGTTTTGGCAGATGCTTTGAAAAAGTAGAAGCTATGAGATTACAAAATGCTTTTGCTGATGGAGTAAGAGGATTAGATAACTATGGTTCAGTAGTATTAAGACCAGAAGCAGCAGCTACATTAAAATATACTTTAGAAGCTCCACAAGCTTAATTACATTAAAGGATAGGATTTATTCCTATCCTATTTTATTTAAGGAAAGGAGCTAGAGTTATATGACAGATAGTGAATTAAAAGAAATTTCTATAGAGCTTATATATAACTATTTAAATAATCCTACTTTGTATTCTAAAAATGAAATTGAAAATAGCTTTAAACCTGCAATTACTATCTTAAATAAAAAGTTAGATGAATATTTTTCTATAAATGGATGTATTAAAGTTGAAACCATTGGAGATGAATCTGTAACTTATAAAGATAATATAGATTTAGAAAGTTTAATCTTAACTATAAAATACTTATTGCCAGATCCTAAAAGAAGGTTAGGTATAGTTTATTGTTAGTAAGTGATAGATTTTTAAGAGATACAATTTCTACTACAAAAGTTACGGAAAAAAAAGAACATATGCAAATAAAAAAGATATATTGCAAGGATGAAGAATTAAAAGTAAATATTCAACCTATAACAGAAAAAGCTATTAAAACTGTATGGGGAAGCGAAATTAAAGCAAAGTGGGAAATGAGAAGTGATAAATCTTTAAATGTAGATGATATTGTTATATATAAAAATATTTCTTATAGAATAGAGGATAAAAAGGAATGGTTAACATCTACTGTTTATGCATTAATTGAAAGTGATGTGATAATACATGATTAATGTTGAAAATAATATAGATGCAGCAAAGGAAGCTTTTTTAAAAGCAGCAAGGGCAGCAGCCAAAGAATCAAAGATGACATTAATAGCAGATGTTCAAAGTGTTACTCCAGTAGATACAGGATCATTAAGAAGAAGTATTACAGGAATATGTAGAGCTACAGATTCAGAAGCAACTATAACAGTAGGTTCACCTTTAATCTATGCTAAAAAAGTAGAATTTCAAGACAAATCTTATTTAAGAAGCACTTTAATGAGAGATTTTTTAAATGTAGGGAATGTATTTACTAAACATATAAGAGGTGCAAGTTATGAATAAATTAACATTATATTATGATGAATTAGAAAAAGTATTACCAACAGCAACTACTTATATAGAACCTACTTTTAAATTTACAGGAGATAATTTAGCTATAGAAGTAAAAATAGGTGAAGATATACAAGACTTATCTTATTATGAAGGAATCACTTTAGTAATAAGAGTTGTAGGAATCATAGAGCAACAGTTTGACATAATAAATAAAACATTTGAAATAGATAAATTAGTAAATAATTTTAAGTTTAGCAATTTAGATAGGATTGTAAGAGAAAATGTTTATTATTCAAATTATATAGATAAAGAGAATTTTAATACTGTTTTAATGTATAAGATAAGAAATTACAAATAAGAAAGGGATTGATTATATGCTACAAACAGGAATAGCAAAAGACCATGATTTAATAGTTAATGAAGGAGCTTTATATTTAGGAAGCTTTTCAAATATAACAGCAACAGACGAATTTATAACATCATTGAATGATAAAGCTTTAGGAGCTTTTAAAGATAAATTAGGAATAGCAGCAAAACCTAAGGTAAGACAAATTAAAAATGCAGCAGGATTAGAAAAAGGATGGCAAGTAATTGATGAATGGGAAGTTAAAGTAACTGGTACTTTATTAGATTTTAATAGTTCTTTATTAGAAACTAGCTTATTTAAAAAGGTAACAGAAGGTCAAACTACTAAATATGTTGCTAATTTAGGATTTATTGAAGAATCTCAATATAAAGATGCTTTAATAGTTGGAATTGGTTTAGATGGTAAACCAGTTATAGTTCTAGTAAAGGATGTATTAAATAAAGAGGGATTAGGATTTGAACTTAAAGGAAAAGATGAAGCAGGATTTAAAATTTCTTTAGAAAATGCCTATGCAGGTCAAAAAGTAAATCCAGTTGAAGTATATCCTAATTTTAAGGAAATGGAAAAAGTACAAGCTGAAAAAGTTCAATAATTTAAAGAGTAGTTAAAAGACTACTCTTATTTTTATTAAAAATAATGAGGTGAAAGATTATGAAAATAGAACAAGTAAAAGACTTTGATTTACACATAAATACTAAACAAGGAAGAGAAGTTATAAACCTAATAAATAAATTAGGCATAAAGAAAGAAGTCTTAGCTATATTTGGTGGAGATGATGAAGAAAAACAAAATCTAATGATTGAACTAAGTAGAAAACAATTAGAATTTAGAGATATGGTTCAAGATGATATATCTAAAGAAATGACTATAGAAGAATATGAAGCTTTATCTTTGGATCAACAAAGTAAGGTATTAGAAAGAAATATGAGTAATGAAGCTAAAATATTAAATTTAGAACTTCAAAAATTACAGGATAAGATAAATGGTTATGCATTAAATAAAATAATGGATTTAGCCTATACAGCTTTAATAGATAGATATTACGGAAATGCAGATTTAATAGAAAAGACTTTAAGCACTTTATTTGATATTAAAGTTAAAGAGATTCAAGATCAACCATTAAGTGTAACATATGCTATGTTTAGTAAATTTGTATTTTGTGAGGATTTTCAAGCGTGTTTAAGAGCTTTTACTGGAGCATTACATTAAAAGAAGTAGGCTGTAATTTAACAGCCATATTAATTCAATGTAATGCTTATTCTATTGTAATTGATATGAATATGAAAGAAGCTATAGAAATTATAGATTCAGTTATAAATCAATTTTTTAATAATCGTTTACACCTTCAATATGTTATTGAAAATACAGCATTAAGGATAACAGGAAATGAGGGAATAGATTATTTAGAATATATAAATAGTTCAAAAACATCTACTCCTTTTGATGATGTGAAAAGAAAACATGAAGCAAAGAAAATAATGAAGAAACAAAAATTATTATTAAAAAAACTCCTTTAAATAAGGGAAAGGAGGAAACATGAGCGAAATATATAGAGCTAGTGGAAGTATAAATATTGATTATAACCAAGCAGCCACAGCTTTTGATACAGTAAATAAAAAAGGAAAAAAAGCTACTGAAACTTTAAATAATACTGGAAAAACAACTAATACATTTAGTAATAAGCTAGAGGGATTTAGTAGTAATTTAAGTAGTTTTGCAACTAAAGGAACAGCTGCTGTAACAGCTCCAATAACAGCCTTAGGAGTTGCTTCATTTAAAGCAGCATCTGATTTAAATGAAAGTTTAAGTAAAAGCGAGGTAGTTTTTGAAAATAATGCTAATACTATTAAAGAGTGGAGTAAGACAAGCACTACAGCATTTGGAGCTTCACAAAATGAAGCTTTAGAAATGGTTAGTAAGTATGGAGCTATGGGAAAAGCTATGGGATTAAGTTCAGAGCAAACAAAAGATTACTCTATGAATTTAACTCAATTAGCAGGAGATTTAGCATCATTCAATAATATTTCTATAGATCAAGCTAATACAGCACTAACAGGAGTATTTACTGGAGAAACTGAATCATTAAAAGGATTAGGAATCGTAATGACACAAACTAATCTTGATGCGTTTGCATTAGCTACTGGATTTAAAAAGACTAATAAAAATAGTGTTGAAGCTCAAAAGGCAGCTTTGAATTATGAAAAAGCTGAAAAGAATTTAAGTAAAGCTATTAAAGATCATGGTAAAGATTCTATTCAAGCTAGAGAAGCACAGTTAAAATTAAAAGAAGCACAAGAAAAAATGTCAAAAGCTACTCAAGGTCAAAAAGTAGAATTAACCGAAGCTGAAAAAGTACAATTAAGATATAACTATGTAATGTCAAAAACTAAAGATGCACAAGGCGACTATATGAGGACGAGCGATAGTGCTGCTAATAGTTCTAAAACGTTAGGGAAATCAGTACAGAATTTATTAACCAGTTTTGGACAATTCCTATTATGCTTAACTCCATTAATAGGTATGTTAACTAATATTATTAATAAATTTAATGGTTTGAGTGATGGAACTAAAAAAACTATTATAGTAATAGCAGGATTGGTAGCAGGAATATTTCCTTTACTATTAGCATTTTCAAAAATGGTTAAGGCTATAAGTTCAATATCAAATGGATTTAAATTATTTAGTAAAGGAATAAGTGGAAGTATAAAAGGTATTAAAAACTTTGGAAAAGCAGCAAAAAACGGTATTAATTTATTGGGTAAATTTGGTAAAGGATTAACTACATGTATTAAAAATATAGGTAAGTTTACTTTAGAATTAATAAAGAGTGCAGGAAAAGGATTAGCTGCATTGGGGAAAGGTTTATTAAATTGTATAAAATCAGTTGTTAAATTTACAGCAGAGATTATTAAAAATACAGCTATGGCTATTAAAAATGGTGCTATATGGGTAGCTAATAAAGTTAAAATGATAGCTTATAAAACAGCTCAAATAGCTGTAACAGCTGCAACTAAAGCTATGACAATAGCACAAAAAGCTTTAAACCTAGCTATGCGTATGAATCCTATAGGATTAGTTATTACTATACTTTTAACTTTAGCAGGAGTATTTGTTACTTTATACAATAAATGTGATTGGTTCCGTAATGGAGTAAATAAAGTATGGAGTGCTGTAACTTCTATATTCACTAACTTTTCTAATTTTTTAACTGGAATATTTACTACAGATTGGACTAAATCATTTGGAGTATTTGGAAATATAATAAATGGATTCTTTAAGAATATATCAAATATATTCAATGCAATCAAAAGGATCTTTAGTGGAATAATAGATTTTGTAACTGGAGTATTTACAGGAAACTGGAGTAAAGCATGGAGTGGAATTGTTAATATCTTTGGTGGAATTATGGATGGTTTAGGTGCTGTAATAAAAGCTCCTTTAAATACTGTTATTAGTTTAGTAAATATGGCTATAGATGGATTAAATAAAATTAGTTTTACAGCTCCCGATTGGGTTCCATTAGTTGGTGGTAAACATTTTGGAGTTGCTTTACCTAAAATTCCTTATCTAGCCGAAGGTGGTATAGTAAATAGTGCTACTTTAGCCATGATTGGAGAAGGAGCAGAGCCAGAAGCCGTAACTCCAATAAGTAAATTAGATGCTATTGTAGGTAATAGTGTAAAAAATGCTAATGAAAATGGAGGAAACTCCAATATAGATAAATTAGCAGATAAGATAGATAAATTAATAGATGCATTAGCTAATTCTGAAAATACTATAATCTTAAAAGCAGATACAAGAGTATTAGCAAGAGTTACAGCTCCTGCATTATCAGTAGAATTAGCTAGATTAAATAGAGGTGGTATATAAATGAATTTAAATACCTTAATATTTAATAATAAAGATTCACTAAAAGATTTAGGAATAGGGGTAGCTTCTTTACCTTCTATTCCTTTTTCATTAGAAGATATTAAAGAATATAAAATACAAGGTAGAAATGGATCATTGATAAGGAAATATGGAACTTATCAAGATAGAAAAATAGTATTTGATTTAGTTGTTATTAATTATTCAGATTCAGCTAAAGCATATAATACTATTTCAAAATGGATTTATGAAATAAAAGATAATAAACTTTTTTATGATAAAGAAGATGTTTATTTTAAAGTTAAAAATATTTCTATAGATGGATTACAAAAACAGGCTTTTTACGGTGAAGGACTTTTTAAAGTTACTTTTATTGTAGAGCCTTTTTTATATTATAAAGAAAATCAAGAAATAGAAATAACCAGTAATACAAAAATATTTTCTCCAGAATTTGCTTATGATGGAGTACCAGAAATAACTGTTTTAGGAACTGGAGATATTACATTATTAATCAATAATAAGAAAGTTTTATTAGAAAAAGTTGAAAATAGTATAACAATAAATTCTCAACTTATGGAATGTTATAAAGGTAAAGATAATTTAAATTATAAAATGTATGGTGAGTTCCCTGTATTAAATAATGGAGAAAATACTGTAGAAATAATAGGATCTATAAAAAAAATAATAATTAAACCAAACTGGAGGTGCTTATAATGGCATTAACTTATTTACCTAAATTACCAGAAGGACTACATCCTTTTTATATTATATATAAATTTGCAGATAAGATTGGTATAGCAAGTGGAGATAAACCTTTAACTGTTTATTACGAAGGAAATATAGGTGATTGTTTTATAAAAAGTGATGTTATTACCAAAGCTTATTATGATTACGATAGAAAAGAATGGGTTAATGATTGGATTAAAGAACAAAAAACAAGGGATTCTTATGGTAGTTATGTTCTTATGCCTAATTACAATAATATTATTTATACTAACTTTGATATACCTAAAGATGATAATACTATATATAAGCATAAATCAAAAGATGCTACAGAAATAACTATAGAAGGTGGAGATATGAGAAATATGCAAAAAGGCATGGTATGGAATGTTGGGGCGGCTGTATCAATAGAACCTAAAGAAGCTCCACAAATATGTACTTTTAGTTCTAGTAATCCAGATGTATGTACTGTAGATGAAACTGGGAAAATTGTTGCTGTCGGTGAAGGTGAGTGTATTATAACTATAACAAGTAAAATGTAGGTGATTTTATATGATAACTAAAGAGCTAACTATTAAAGTTGGAGAAAAAAAGGAGTTATTAGTAAAAGAACTCTTTATATCAACAAAAAGACCAAGCAAAGAAGTTTTTATAAAAGTAAAAGATCCTACTAAAAAAACATATATAACAGTTTATGATTCTAAAGAGATTAAATTCGTTAATAATGGACTTGCTATATTAGATAATGAATTAATAAGATGTGAAGTTCAAGAAGTTTTAAATGGACTTTATACCCTTGAATTAGAATATCCAATAAATAATAAGAATGTTGATTATCTAATAGAGGGTAACATAATAAAAACTAATACTCCAAGTGGAGAACAGCCATTCAGAATATATAGAACTGTTAAAAATTTAGATACTATTATAGTTTACGCTAACCATATTTTCTTTGATCTACAGAGTAATTTCTTAATGGATTGTAGATATAAATTCGCTACAGGCCAACAAGCTTTTGAAGATATATTAAATAGTACACTTTGTAAGCATAATTTTACATGTACTTCTAACATCACAGAGAGAAATAATGCTTATTATATAAGAAAAAATCCAGTAGAAGCAATATTAACAGAAGAAAACAGCATAATTAATTTATATAAAGGTGAGCTTTTAAGAGATAAATTTAAGATTGTTTTTAATGATTGTATAGGAAAAGATAATAATGTAATCATTGAATATATGAAAAATCTTTTAGGCTTTGAAAAAGATGAAGATATTTCTCAAGTAGTAACAAGATTAATTCCTACAGGATTAACAGCTAAAGATTCAATAATAATGTTAGATGAAGTTTATGTAGATAGTTCATTAATAAATAATTATATAAATCCAGTTGTTAAAGAAATTCATTATAGCGACTTAAAAGAAGATGCTGAAAAAGGAATAACTATAGAAAAAGTAAAGGAACAATTAAAAGTAAGAGCTTTAGAATTATTTAGTAAGGAGCATATAGATTTACCTAGAGTTAATTATAAAATTAATTTTTTAGATTTAGGTTTAACAGAAGAATATAAAGATTTTAAAGCATTAGAAAAAGTAAAATTGGCAGATGTTGTTACTGTAAGGCATAAAGATTTAAAGATAGATGTTAAGAGAAAAGTCATTAAATATAAATGGGATTCATTAACTAAAAGTTATATAGAAATTGAATTAGGGGACTTAGAAAGCACTCTAAGCAATGATATTAGCAACATAAATAGTAAAATAAATACTATTGAAAAGAATAACAAAAATGTTGTTGAAATGGCTAATAATGCTATTGATAAGGTTAATAATTTAGAAGAAGTTAACTTTAGGGATTTAAAGCAAACTATGGATGATATAGAAAAAGTAGCTACTAGAAATAAGACACAGATAGAATTTAATGACAAAGATATAACTGAATTAAAGGATAGTATGAAAACTAATACTGTCAATATAGCTACTAATCTTAATAATATCAATGCTAATTCAAAATCTATAAATGAAATTAAGGAAGCTTTGAAAAATGATACATCATCTACAGAGATAGCTAATATAAATACTCTTATTGAAAAAATGGAAAATAGACTAAAAGTATTAGAAGATGCTTTAGCTAATAAATCAACTTCTAACACAGATGACACTAAGAAAGGATAGTAGATTACATGGAAAAGGAAATACTTACTCAAATAGCAACTCAAGGAGTATTTGCAGCACTTTTTGTTTGGCTTTTATGGGACACAAGAAAAGAAGCTAGAGAAAGAGAGAATAAGCTTAATAACTTAATAGATAAATTAGCAGATAAGTTTAATGTTGTCGAAGATATCAAAGAAGATGTAGATACTATAAAGGATCATCTTTTTAATAATAAATAACATTGATCATTATAGAGAAATATTGTAAATTGTATTTATATAATAATGTAGCAAATAGTTTTGGTTCGATTCCAAACATCACCAACAAAATATTATATTTAGCGTTCATAGCAAAAACTTTAAGTAGTGCGATAGTTAATAAAAATATTGTTGCACTATATGAATCTTTAATTAAGAATTTATTTAAGAAAAGAGGAGTGAAAGTTTTAATGTACGTAATTTTAACAATAATATCTCTACATGTTGCTTTTCGGTGATGTAGTGTAATGGTAGCACATAAGTTAGATAACTTCATGTAGAGAATAAAAGTCATGTTTTTACATGGCTTTTTTTATTTTATAGGAAATGAGGTATTTTTATGTATAAAGATTTAATTATAAAGTTATTAAGCATTAAAAGAGTGATAGCATTTATACTTACTCTAGTATTTAGTTATATGGCTATTACTGGAGAAGTTAAAAGCACAGAATTTATAACTATATTTAGCATGATAATAGCTTTTTACTTTGGACAAAGTATAGGCAGAAAAACTCAATTAGAAAAATAGAATAATTAGGCAATATCCATATTTTATATCATTTTAATTAAGTAAATTATGATAAAATTATAATTAAAGGAGGAATAAAATATGGATATTATAATAAATTATGAAAAAAAGGGTAATTATGACACCGATTTAAATGATATATTAATGAGTTTAAATGAAGATTTGTTTAAGTATCATAATGAACATAGACTTCCAAAACCAATAACAATTTATAATACAGCCATTGAAAAAATTATAGAAGCTTATAACGATTTACTTGAATATTTTGACTTTAAATTTGATATAAACGATAGTGCTAAGTGGAAAGAAATAAATAAAAGACATAAATATTTGCTTGAATCTGTATCTGGATATATTGATTCAATTTATAATATAATGAAATGTTTTTTTCCTAAAATTACAGTTAAAAAATATGTACACAGTAGTTTTGAATGGATGAAAAATGCAGATAAAAAAAATGCATTGAGTTTTAATAATGAAATAAAAGAATATAAAAAAATAATTACCAGTATAAATAATAAAGTAAAACATGAAAATGGTAAATATTATATGATTAATTGTAGTCCATGTTATAGTGCAAATATATCAAGAAGATGTATGGGATATTATATCTTAGGAAGAGATTCATCTGGAGTTATTGAGCCAGATTGTAAAATACATACTTTATGGGAAGATAAATATGTAGGAATTTCATATAATTATGATTTAAGAGATATTCTTTGTAATGTATATTTTATATCTTATCATGCATCAAATGCAATAAAAGCAATAATAAAAGATAATTATGGTTTACAAATACAAATAACTAATAATGAATCTAAGTATGGAAATATGTTTTATGAATTGATAAAAAAAGTTAATGATCTTGATTTTGTATTTTTCCCAAACGAATATGATAAAAATATGTCAGAAATATATTTAAAAAATAAACAAATAGAATTTCATAAACCATGTACAAAACAATATTTTAGAAAAATACCAAAATTTAAACAATATAAAATAGAATATATTAGTAATATAGAGGATTCAGATACAATTAAGTTGTTATATTATTAAGATAAAAAATTACTTATACTTATTTTTTAGTGAAAGGATTGATTAATATGAGAATAGGATTAAGAGCAGGACACAGTAGAAACTGTAGGGGGGCAAATGGATTAAGAGACGAATGAGAAAGCATGAATATCTTTTATAGCCATGTAGAAAGAGTTTTAAAGGATTATGATCATACAGTTATTAATTGTAATAGTTCAGCTTCAAGTATAAACGGAGAGCTATCAGAAGGAGCTTCTAAAGCTAATGCTGCTGGAGTAGATCTGTTTATATCATTACACATGAATTGTTATAATGGATCAGCTCATGGAACAGAAGCATTAACATGAGGAGAAACATCAAGAGCTAATTCAGTAGCCAAAAGATTATGTAATAATTTTGAACAATTAGGATTTTATAATAGGGGCGTTAAGTATCAACCTAATTTTTATGAGATGCGTCATGTTGATGCTCCTAACGTTATCTTTGAGACATGTTTTTGTGATTCAGCTAAAGATATTGCAATATGGTCGCCTTTATCATGGGATATATTGGCAAGAGCTGTAGCAAATGCTATAGATCCTAATATACCATTAGAAGCAGCTAATAAAGTACCAGATCCAGAAGAAAAATATCAAATAAGAATTTTTTCCTTTGAATCTAAAGAGTTAGCAGAGAAATGTTCTAATATAATAACTAAAGAACATGGATGGTATAATGTAGTAGAAAAAATATAATATTTATTTTTGGTAACCAGTAATTTACTATTTTTTTACTGGTTACCATAATTTTTTAAAAACTATTTAAAATAGAGGTTTGTTTATATGATAAGCTTTCAACATCCTTTATATGTTTTTCTATAGTGCTAGTGGATTCTAACGTTAATTTACTTATTTCCCAAATATGATTTCCACTAGATAAAGCTTTTGAAATAAAAGTATTTGATAAAATTGTTGTAGTACATTTTTGCTTAAACAATCTTTTCGTTAAATCAGTTATATATATACTTAAAGCATTATCATTTTTCAAAATCACTTTTTTAAGAATTTCATCTTTAGATAAATTTAATAAATACTCATTAATAAGTAACTGTAGTTCTGATTTTAAAGGTAAAATTACTTCTTCTTCATTTTTCCAAATTCTTAATTTGTAAACTCCATTATCATAAATAAAATCATTACTTCTTATTGATGCAATATATTGTCTACTTAGTCCAGTAAATAAAAATAGTCCTAAAGTCAATCTTTCATATATTGAATTATCTTTATTAGCAATAAAACTCCTTAGTTTTAAGTAGTTTTCATCAGTTAAAACTTCTATAGGTTTTCTTTCATGATGTGGTTTATCAACATTGGTCATAATATCATTAGTTTTTTCTTTAGCATATGTAAATTGAAAAAAACGTTTTAATGCACTATAATGGTTTACACGTTCACTATCAGCACAAATCAAATTCTTTAAATAGGTATTAATATCATAATATGTTATTGCATTTAATGGCTTAGTTTTATTAATATCTAGAGACATATAATCATAAAAAAAGCTTTCAATTCTACATTTATAAAAAGCTTTACTCTTTTCTTTAAAAGAATATGTTTGAAATAACTCACTAATTAAATTGTTTACCTCATTCATAAAAACATACATAAAAATTACCCCCTAAAATATTTATTAAAATGATATCATAAAACCTTAATATAATTAAATGCTTATACTGAAAATTTACAATTAAGTTATGTAATCTTAAAACATAGATTGATTGTAAATTAAATATATATATAAATAAAGTTAGTAATAAAGAGACTTTTGACACATCCCAAAGATGGGATTAGTAAAAAAATATACTTATCATACGTAAAAAAATAGTTGAATATACTTATAAAAAAGTTTATACTGTTAATTGATAAATCAATAAAATAAAAGACAATTAACATTATAATGTTTTTAAATACAAATAAGTCTTTTATATAGATCTAAACGTAGTAATGAAGCGACTTTAGCTTATTTTTATCCTTTATAATAATGCACTTAATGGGACTTGAGGAAAATGTAATGCGTACCAGCACAGAAGAACTTAAAATCCTAAATGAGTGGATAGTAAGAATGGGTAAAGTAAGAGGAAGTATAGGCTAAAATATATTTAGTGTAAATTAGATATGGAATAATTTGTATAATTATACTATAACAAAAATGCCCATTAATATGATTTGAAGCCAATAAACATGAATTAAAAAGTTACAGAAACATCTTTTGTTAATTGATTAGATTAACAGGAGGTGTTTTTTTGTTATGGCAAGAACTCTTAATAAAAAGAAACATGAGTTATTAGATATATTAGATGATTTTATGACAGATTGTAAATATAGAGATTTAAGAAGAGCTAATATAAGACTTTATGAAAGAAGTCTAAAATTATTATTTAAGTTCTTGAAAAATGATTATAATATCATTTTCGAAGAAGATGTGAAGGAAGAACATATAAGAAATTATATAAAATTTACCAAAGAAAGGGGAAAGTATAGTTATGTAAGTAACGAAAATATGGTTATAACTAGAATGAGTTAAGTAGCAAAAATATATAAAGAAGAAAAAAGTTAAGCGTAAATAGGTTTGTATCAAGTGTATACTTTAATAAAGTTGCACCTTTCATAAACCATAAAATGCAACTTAATATTATCATTAAAAGTACGATACAATTTCAAAAATATATTAGTGTAAATTTACTACTTGATAAGAGTATTTACATATAACTTTAGTAACTCTAATTGTTTAGTATCTAAGTTAGTTGTAACTAATGTATTTATTATACTATCTAACTCATTATTATTAGTTGTAGGTATGTCATATACTAATTCATTAAGAGTAACCCCTAAAGCATTAGCTAAGGCTATAGTAGTATCTAAGCTAGGATTATATTTATTATGTTCTATATCAGATAAATAGCTTCTACTTAGTCCAGTAGCTTTAGCTAAATCTTGTTGAGTTATTTTAGGATCTTTAGCTTTTCTTATTCTTTGTAAATTAGTACCTATTTTCATATTTATCACCTCAATTTAGATATTATAGGAAAGAAAGTATAACTTCAATTAACTTTACATAATATACATAATTTGTTAACGTTAAAGGTGAAATATTAATAGATTATGGAGGTAAGGATATGGGAGAAACATTTTTATATGATATGACTTCTTTTGAAGGAACATTATCTTCTTTAATGAAATTATCTAATGCAAAACATTATATGGATATAGTTAGATATGTAAGTGATAACAAAGAAGAATTTTCATGTAAAAAATTTTGTGAGCATTTTAATATTGATTTTAATAAATTAAATATTGAAAATATATATTTGAAAATTATGCATGTTACTACTAATGATAATTGTTGCAAAGATATTGAAAAATATGGATTGATGCCATTAAGTGAAGTAATTAATAAAAATACATCATTAAAAAGATATCTAAATAAAAAGAACATTTATATAGATTTAGAGAACAAACTTATAAAGAGAGATGATGTAATAGTAGATTTAAATGATAGTAAGTCTAATGCTATAAAACATCTATATTCTAAATTATATAATGATGGGGGTATAGATGGATTTGCTTCTTCACCTAATCCATTAGATTATGCTGGAAATGTAAAATCAAGACCAGAAATACTTTTTAATATATCACAAGTATTTCATGATTCAAATATAGAGAATGATTGGATATATAATGAAAGCAAATACACATATATAATAAATTTTAAAGTTAATGTGCGTAATGTATTATCCTTTGAAAATTGGAATAAAGAATATTGTGATGCAATTGAAGATTTTTGTGATAATAAAGATTGCTATATTAAAAAGTTTCTTATAGAAGAATCACTTAGACGTATAAATAATGAATTATTTTATAATATTGTTGTAGAAAATATTGTTACTTTAAATTATGAAGTTAGTATTCCAAAAGAAGATATTTTAGAAATAGTTAAGAAAATTAAATAAAATCTTTTAATAATACTTTAATAATATTGAAAAATTATTTAACTAAAGATAATCTCAAAGTGGTATAATAACTCAAATAAATTATTTTATACATGAAGGGATGAAGATATAATGAGTAAAAAAGTATTTAAGAAAAGAGAAGACATTGAAGAAGTAGGATTATTATTAAAAATTGCGAATGCAGCTTTAACTAAAGCTTGTATCAAAGTTTCTAATAATATTGGCAGTTCTAATACAGTTACAAAGTCTTTAAATAAAGTAGAAGATGATTTAAATAAGTTAAGAAGTGATATGGATAATAAGATAAAGGGTGAATTAATAGATAAGGATTTACTAAAGAGCTTTAATGAAAAAGAATTAAACAATGTATTTTATGGACAAGATGATTTACTAGATAATATTTTAGAAAAGTTAAATAGATAATAAGTAATAATAAGAGTCTATATTATTATAGGCTCTTTTATTATGGAGAAAAATAGATAATAATATATTTACTTTACATAATAAGACATTTATATTATAATAAATGTAAAAATATGTAAATTGAAAAAGGGGTAGTTATGTGTAATTGCTGCCAAATAGTTAGTGAGAACATAAAGCTAAGGAATGAAAATGATATTTTAAAAAATAGAATTAAAGAATTAGAAGGAAATAATAATGAAAGGAGACTTAGAAGAAGTAGTTCAATTGATTTAAGAGAAAAGTATAGAAATTTATAGGGTTAGGGGTTAATTTTATGAGTCATATCAATAAAAATTCTGAAGATTATTATTTTGAATCATATTCTGGAATGTTATTAGATGAAGATGTTCTTCAAGATTTTTTAGAAGTTCAGGAGCATGATAAAATTAAAAATGTAATTACTATATTAATTAAAAGAAGCTTTGAAGATAAAAAAAGAATATATAAGTTATTAAATATAATAAATGAACAGTCTATAAGGATAGAGAAACTAGAGAATTTAAATAATGATAAGATAATAAAAAAATCTAATGGAATAGATTATCTAAGTAGAGAGGATTTAGATAAATTATTTGATATAGAAGAATTTAGATTTTAATTATAAATAATAGAGAGTATATCTATGTGTATGCTCTTTTCTTATGCCTAAAAATAAATTCATTGTAATAAAACTAGACACTTCGGAAATCATAATTAAGCTTTCATATAAGTACAATAGTATTGAACTATATATAACACATGTTGTAGCTATATTTTATGATGTTAAAGTTTTAGCAAATAAACAAAATAATAAACAATATGCATTGTTAAAAACATGTATATCGTTATAAACTTTACATAATATACATAACTTGTTAATATTAAATTGAGATTTTAATATAACGGGGAGAATTAAATGAAAACAAACGCTATTAACTTATTTAACTTTGTGCTTTTTATATCTTTTTCATGTATTTTTATAAAGAATTGGTTTATTTATAAGAGATTATTTTCTAATGAATCCTATTATATTAATCCAAACACAAAAAAGGATATACAAAAGCTTACATTATTTAAATTTTTATCTGTAATTATACAGTTAACAGTAGTTGCAACTTTACAATTAATATTATTTTTTTATACAAACAAAATTAATTTTTTTAATATAGCAGCTTTATATTTTTTAATATATGCTTTTAATTTATCTATCTCTATAAATAACAATTATATTTATAGAAATTTTAAATTAATAAAAAAGTCTGATATAGATTATTTTAATTTAGATTATAAAAATAATATTGTTAAGATATATTTAAAAGGTAAAAAGAAACCAATTATAATAGCATTTAAAAAAGATTTATCTAATTTTGCAAAGCTTTTAAATAAATTAGGATATAAAGAACTTTTGACTAGAAAAAATTTTTAATAATACTTTATAACAAAAGTTTCAGTATTATTAACTTTAAATAAAGAAAATATATTATTTTAATTACAAGAAACAGTTAAAAACCAGTTGATTTCCATAAAAACAGTTTACATAATATACATAATTTGGTAATATTAAATTATAAAGTATTATGGGAGGGATTATTTATGGATAAAAAATTTCGGTCAATAACAACAAATGGTAAAAGTTTAATTTTTTATAAAAAGACTTGAAAGTTACGGCTAAATTAAAACTTTAAAAAAGTGCTACTTTAAAACTAAATTTCTTAAGTATTATTTATTGAGTATTATTAATAAGAAAGCCCTATATAAAATTTAAAAAGTATAGGCTTAGATTATTCAAGACGGCGAGATATGGTAATTGATGAATTAAAGGATTAATGCAATAGAAATCATCAAAATACTAAATTTAAAATAGGTGTTGAGTAATGGATTTAAACAAATTAAAGCAAAATAATATAAGAGAGATGGAAGTAGAAGAATGTAAAAAGGAAATAGATAGAACAGTTAGAGAGTTACTATCTATTAAAGAAAAGTTTTATAATGCACAAAACAAAGTAATTGCAAATGAAAATAGAAAGATTGATGAATTTTTAACTGAAGAATTAGGATTTGTAAAAGATATTAAACAAAATTTTGTTGATTACAGATTAGAAAATGAAGAAGTAGGAAAAATAAGAATTGAGGTTTGTAACAATTATCTTAAAATACAGGGTAAAGAGTACAGATTTTGGTTGGATACAGACTTTAATTTATGCAAGTTAAATTGGGCTATTAAAGAAGATTTTGGTTATGAGCATTTAGATAGAGGATATAAAATTCAAGGTAGAGAGAATTGGAATAAAGAATTAAAAGAATTAATGAAGGTTAAAAAAGTTTATGAGGACACTGATTTTGAACTTATGAAACTAGAAGGAGATATCTTTTATTTTGTTATAGAAGATAAAGAAAATTATAGAAAAATAAAAGCAAAATCCTTAGTAGACTTTATAAAAGAACAGTTAGAAGAACTTTAATTATATAGTAATTTAAAGAGTATCCAAGAGTGGATACTCTTTTTTATATTTAAAAAGAGTAATATTAAATGTTATAATATTTCTATGTAAACATTATACGGGGGTAAGAGGTAATGGGGTTATTTAGTAAAAATAAAGAAAGAAAAGGTTATACTTCTATTGATTCCTATTTAAAAGAAAATAACTTAGATAATGATATTAAATCTGTGACAAATGTTAATATATTTTTTATGGATGGAGAAGAAGAGGACTTTTATTTAGAAGATCATATGCTTTTAAAATTTAAAAACTTCATAGAGAATCCAGAGAAAGATTTTTTAGTATTGAAATATTATTCCTCATTGTATAGTGATGGCTTTAGCCTTGAAGAAATTACTTTAATGAGACATGGAATATGTAGATTTAGAATTGATAGTGAAAAGGAAAATATACTTGTATCAGATTCATAAAAAATTAGATTTAATAAAAAAGGAAAATTTTAAAGAGGAAATAGTTTGGTGTGAAAAACAAAACTATCTCCTCTTTAAAATTTTAATACTATAAAAGTTACTATCATAGTATTAAATGTGCTTTATTATTCAATACTACTTAGATGTAGTACTTTTGTTGCAGTTAATTCATCAGTAATTAAAGTATTTATTAATTTTCCTCTTAAAGCTCCTAAAATAGCAACAGATTTAAATTTACCAGTGACTATACAAACCTTATTTTCTATGGCTTTTATTGTATCTGAATCAATTCCAAAAACCTTGTTGTTTAAACTTGTGTCTAAGAAATTTCCTTCTTTATCGTAAAGACGCCCATATATAGCTCCAACAGCTTGATGTTTTATAAATTCATCTTGTAAGAATGATTCTTTCCATAAAAGTGTAGAATATATTGCTTCAGGAGTTCCTAATCCAGTTAAGAGAATATCCATTTCTTTAGCCTTTAATAAAGATTGATTTATAACTAATTCCATTGATAAATTTTTTCTTACCATGTCATCCATTATGTAAAGTGGAGCATATAAAAGTCTATAACTTGAATCATATTTATCTGATAATAAATGTATTAAACTTGGAGTATCTACACTTATATTTCCCTTTCCAGATGTACCAAAGGGCTGAACAACTGTTATTGGTAATTTTTTTGAAGCCTTTATATTCTTTATTGCATGGTATAGTGTTTTTCCCCAGGTAAGACCTATAATACTATCCTCATTAAGTATTGTTTGAATATAATCAGCTGCTGTTTTACCTAGAGTTTGAGCATATTCTGATGCATCATTATTGTTAACTTTTAATATTATGGCTTCTTTTAAACTAAATTGTTCTTTAAACTTTTTTTCAAGAGTGGACAATCTTATTTCTGGATGATTTATTTCTATATTTACTATATTTTTATCACGAGCTTCTTGTAAGTATTTAGCTACTTTAAAACGAGTGGTATTAAACTCTTTGGCAATTTCTGACTGAGTTTTATTTTCGTTATAATACATATTTGATATATTAGCTAAAAATTCATTATATTGATCTTCAAAATTTACTTCAAATTTCATATTGTCATACCTCTGTTTTAGATTATTTATAAGTTAATGCTAATTTAATTATAAAGGAAAATATTTTTTTATTCCATCTAAAAACACAGTTATTGCCAATAAATCTGCACTGCCTCCAGGGCTTATGCCTCTTTCTGAAAACTCCTTATCAATTTCAAATATTTTTTCTTCTATGATTTCAGGTTCTTTAGAATGTATCATATTAAGTATTTCTTGAGACCTTTTCTTAACCTCTTCTAAAACATAAATATCATTTCTATGTAAAAGTGTAGAATCCTCACAATTAGCCATTATGCATAATAAGGTTAAATATAGCCTTTCATTTGTTTTTAAATTTTTATGCTCCATATAAAAAGGAAGGCTATAATCAAACACAGCTGGAAGTCCTTTTTCAACTTCTCCTCTTATCCCTGTTATACCATATAATCTAAATATCTTTTCACCATAAGTTTCATTTTTCTTATTAGTTTTTGAGTTTAATTCCTTAGAAACTAAACCGCTTGTCATTTCCTTTATTAAATTTCTTATTTCTTTAAAAGGTTTACCTTCATGAAATGCTTTTGATGTTGCTGCACAAACAACACCCATTAAGAAAATAAAACCTTTATGTGTATTTATATTATTTGTAACATGAAACATAGCTTCTTCTATTTTTAATCCAATTGGACGTATTTTATTTAATAATTCACTTACTAGTATATCTGACATACTTATTTCTGCTATTTCTCTAAATTTAGGACCAATTACTGAAATGCTATCTAAAAAAGTGTAGTAATCCATATCCTTATGTGCTCCATTTGAAATTGGAGATACTAATCCCGGGGATGGGTAACAGCTTACCTCATATAATAAGGATTTTATTATTAAACTGTTTAGTTTTTCTAAGAAAACCTCTTGGTTAATACTCAAAATAACCACTCCTTTTCTTTAACATATGAAAAATATATCACAAATGATAAAAATACACAAATCAATATTAATAATAAAAATTCTAAATTTTTATGAAAATAATAAATTTTGTAAAACACTTTATATAATCAAGTAAAATCATATAATAAAAATTATGAAAACGTTATAATTTTCGTAAATATAGAAAATCTATTGTGCTTTAAAAAGAGTGTGGTAAAATAAAATTGTAAGTAACAAATGTTTAAAAAATAAACAAATGTTAAAAGGAGAAATGAAATGTCAGAATGGAATTATGAAAATACTTTTGAAGAGGAGTTAACTTTCTTTTCCTTTAATCCACAAATAAATAAGAAATATAAATTTCAAGTTGAAGAATTTTTAAAGAAAGAAAATTTGCGATTTGTAAAAAGTATTAACTTTACAGTGTGTGTATTTAATAATAAAGAGCTTATAGCTACTGGATCCTTAGATGGATATATATTAAAATGTTTTGCTATTAGAAATGATTATAGAAAAAAAGGCATTAGTGAAAAGATATTAAGAATATTAACAGAAAAAGCTTTTGAAAATGGAGAAACACATCTTTTTATATACACAAAACCAAAGAATTCAAAGCTTTTTGAAAGTCTAGGTTATCACCAATTAATAAATATTCCTAATTTGGTTTCTTTATTAGAAAATAAATCAACAGGAATTAGAACTTATATACGTAATTTACAAAAAGAATCTTATCTACAAGGAGAAAAGATAGCTTCAATAGTTATGAATTGTAATCCATTTACAAAGGGGCATAAGTATTTAATTGAAAAAGCTTCAAAGGAAAATGATGTTGTTCATTTATTTATATTAACAGAAGATAAATCAGAATTTTCTACTAAAGATAGAATTAACATGGTTAAGCTTGGAACTAAATATTTAAAGAATGTTTTGATACATGAGGCAGGGAAATATATTATTTCAAGTGCCACATTTCCTTCATATTTTATAAAAGAACAAAAAAACATTACAAAAGCTCATGCTTATTTAGATTTAACTTTATTTTGTGAGTATATATCAAAAGCATTAAATATTAAATACAGATATGTAGGAGAAGAACCTTTTTCGAATTTAACAAATGAATACAATCAATATATGAAAGAGATACTTCCTAAATATAATATACAAGTCATAGAAGTTAAAAGATTAAAAGAAAATGGACAAGCAATTTCAGCTTCTAATGTAAGGCATTTTTTGAAAGAAGGAAATCTAGAAAAAGTAGAGAGTTTAGTTCCTAAAACAACATTTGATTATTTATTAAACATAAGTAAAAAATAATAAATATTTTGGAGGGGTTTCATATGGAAATTAAAAAACCAGCTTTAGCTGGAACATTAGAATCAAGTGATTGTATAGTTTCAGTAGAGCCTTCAAGGGATAACACTATTGAAATTAATTTAACAAGTACTGTAAAAAAGCAATTTGGAAATGAAATTATAAGAGTTGCAAAGGAAACCTTAAAAAACTTAGGAGTTAACAGTGTTGTTATGGAGATAAATGATAAGGGAGCCTTAAATTGTGTTATTGAAGCACGTATAGAAGCGGCAGTATGTAGAGCTTCAGAAATAAATGAATTTGATTGGGGGAATTATAAATGCCAAGATTAAGAAGATCAATGATGTTTGTACCTGGAAGTAAGCCTGCTATGATAAAAGATTGTACTATATATGGTGCTGATTCCGTAATGTTTGACTTAGAAGACTCAGTTTCTATAGCAGAAAAAGATTCTGCAAGAAGATTAGTTTATCATGCCTTAACCTCTATGGATTTTGGAGATACAGAAACAGTAGTCCGTGTTAATGCTTTAGATTCAAAGTTTGGTATTGAAGATTTAAAAGCAATTGTAAGAGCACAGCCAGATGTTATACGTTTACCTAAAACTGAAACTGCTCAAGATGTTTTAGATATGGAAAAGGTTATTGTATCTATAGAAGAAGAAATAGGTCTTCCTATTGGAACAACTAAAATGATGGCTGCTATAGAATCAGCCTTAGGTGTTTTAAACGCTTATGAAATAGCAACCTCTTCAAAACGTTTAATGGGAATTGCCTTAGGTGCTGAAGACTTTGTAACTGATATGAAAACTCATAGATCTCCTGAAGGTAATGAACTTTTTGCAGCACGTAGTCATATAATTCTAGCTTCAAGAGCAGCTAAAATTTCAGCTTTTGATACAGTTTATTCTGATGTAAATAATGAAGAGGGCTTTATTAAGGAAGCAACATTAATAAAACAACTAGGTTTTGATGGAAAATCCTTAATAAATCCAAGACAAATAGACTTATTACATAAAGTCTTTGAACCTACTGAAAAAGAAATTGATAAAGCAATAAAAATTATAGAAGCTGCTAAGGAAGCAGAAAAACGCGGCTCAGGCGTTGTATCTCTTAATGGAAAAATGATTGATAAGCCAGTAATAGCAAGGGCAGAAAGAGTTCTTATGTTAGCTAAGGCTTCAGGAATATCATATGAAAAGGAAGTGTAATTTATGGGAATCAATAGTATCAATATAAATATACCAGATGACATATTAAAAGAGAGAAAAACTGTAGAATTTAAAGGAGAATTCGCATTAGAACCTAATGGGAATATTGAAGGAAGAAAAATAACAGCGACTTTTTGTGGAAAAAATAAAAAATTATCATCTATAGCTGAATCTATAGAAAAAACAGGACTTAAAGATGGTATGACCATATCTTTTCATCATCACTTCCGTGCTGGAGATTATATTATTCGTATTGTTATGAAGGAAATTGCTAATCTTGGAATTAAGAATTTAAATCTTTGTGTAAGTTCTTTAACAAGTGCTCATGAATTTTTAATAGATTATATAAAAGATGGCACTATAACAGGAATAGAAACAAGTGGTATTCGTGGAAAACTAGGAGAAGAAATTTCAAAAGGAATAATGAAAAAACCAGTAATTATTCGTTCTCATGGTGGACGTGCTCGTGCAATTGAGGCTGGTGATACAAAGATAGATGTGGCCTTTTTAGGTGTTCCTTGTTCAGATGAATATGGAAATGCTAATGGAATACATGGAAAATCTCAATGTGGTTCTTTAGGATATGCTCTTATTGATTCTAAATATGCAGACCAGGTAGTTCTTATTACAGATACTATAATGCCATATCCTAATGTACCAGCAAGTATATCTCAACAGGATGTAGATTACATTGTGGAAGTTGAAGAAATAGGTGATCCAAATGGTATTGCTTCAGGGGCTACAAGATTTACAAAGGATCCTAAAGAGTTATTAATAGCAAAATATGCTTCTGAGGTAATTGAAGCTTCTGGATATTTAAAAGATGGTTTTTCAATTCAAGCAGGTACAGGGGGAGCCTCATTAGCAGTTGCTCGTTTCTTAAAAGAAAAAATGGAAGAAAAAAATATAAAGGCAAGCTTTGGCCTTGGTGGAATAAGTAAACAATTTGTTGATTTACATGAAGAAGGATTTATAAGAACATTATTTGATGTTCAAGGATTTGATTTAAAAGCTGTTCAATCTATTGGTAAGAATAATAAACATGTAGAAATAGATGCTTCTCTTTACGCAAATCCACATAATAAAGGATGTATTGCTAATAAATTAGACATAGTAATATTAAGTGCTTTAGAAGTGGATAAAAACTTCAACGTAAATGTTATAACTGGTTCTGATGGTTATATAAGAGGGGCATCAGGTGGACACTCAGATACAGCTGCTGGTGCTAAGTTATCAATGATAGTTTCTCCTTTAGTTCGTGGAAGAATACCAACAATAGTTGAAAAGGTTAATACTGTAATAACCCCTGGTGAATCAATAGATGTAGTTGTTACAGAACGTGGTGTTGCTATAAATGATAAGCTTTCTAAGAATAAAGAGTTAAAAGAAAGATTAGAATCAAATAAAAATATTCCTATATTATCAATAGAAGAGCTCCATGAAAAAGCTTTGAAAATTACAGGGACTCCAGAAACTATAAAATATGAAGATAGAGTTGTTGGAATTATTGAATATCGTGATGGTTCAATAATAGATGTTATACACAAGGTTAAAGAGGATTAAAAATCAAGAGGATTAAAAATGAACGCAAAGAATAAATTTTTGATGAAAATATTAAAAGGCAGAGAAGAAAGAGCCTTTGAAATAAAAAAACTAAATGAAAAATTTCATGGAACTATTATATGCTTAACATTAAATATTCCTGGTCCAGATAAATTAGATGAACTTTATTATTATGCATTTAATGAAGCCACTAAGGCATTGGAGGCTTCATTAAATATAAATGTTTTAAAAGAAAGAGCTCCTCTTTCTGGATATGAAGCTTATTTTGTTTCAGATAAGGATATAAAAGAAATAAAAAGAATAGCTTTAACTTTAGAGAAAGAACATCCTTTAGGAAGGTTATTTGATATAGATATATTCTATAAAGATTTATCTAAAATAAGCAGGGAAGATTTAGGAGAGTCAAAAAGAAAATGTTTTTTATGTGGAGAAGATGCAGTGTCCTGTGGAAGAAGTAGAAAGCATTCAGTTTACGAGCTTACTTCAAGTATAAAAGAAAAAATACTTCAATATAAAAACAGTAAAAATTAATTAGTATAAAATATTTAATAGTTTGAAGAGAGGTAATAATATGACTAAGGACGAATTGTTAAAACAAAGAGAATTAGCTCATGGATTAATAAGTATAAACCCTAATTTCGATATAAATAATAGAGAACAATTATCTCAAATATATACTCCAGGAGTATCAACTATTTGTAAAGAAGTTGAGCATCATCCTAATATGGTAAAAACACTAACTTCTGTTGGGAATTCAATAGCTGTTATAACAGATGGTACGGCAGTTTTAGGTCTTGGAAATATAGGAACCCTTGCAGGATATCCTATAGTAGAGGCTAAGGCGTTAGTTTATAAAGACCTAGCTGGTGTAAACGCTATACCTTTATGTGTTGATCAAATAGGATGTAATGAACTGATTAAAACCATAAAAAATATATCTCCAAGTTTTAGTGGAATTCATCTTGAAGATATAAAGGCACCAGAATGTTTTTATATAGAAGAGGAGCTTAAAAAGACTTTAAACATTCCAGTTTATCATGATGATCAACATGGTACTGCCATTGCTGTTTTAGGTGCTCTTTATAATGGAGCTAAGGTGGTTAATAAGGATTTTTCAAAATTAAAGGTATTAATTTTAGGGGCAGGAGCTTCAGGGATTGCAACAGCAAAATTATTATTAAAGGCTGGAATAGAAGATATTATATTAGTTGACAAAAATGGTGCTTTAGTTAATGGGGATGAAACTCTTAATGCTCCTCAAAAGGAAATGGCTAAAATAACAAATAAAGAGTTTAAAAAGGGAACTTTAGAAGAGGTAATTAAAGGACGAGATGTGTTTATAGGTTTATCAGAAGGAAATCTTGTAACTAAGGAAATGGTAGAAAGTATGAATAATGATCCTATAATATTTGCTTTAGCTAATCCAACACCAGAGATAAAACCTGAGATTGCAAAGGAAGGTGGTGCAAGGGTTATTGCAACAGGAGGACCTTCCTATCCAAATCAGATTAATAATATATTAGTATTCCCAGGATTATTTCAAGGCTTATTAGAAGCTAAGGCAACTGATGTAACTTATGATGTAATGATAGCAGTTGGCAAAAAACTAGCTTCCTTAGTTGAAAATCCAACTGCTGAAAAAATAATACCTGGAGTATTTGATGGTGATATAGTTAAGTCTGTTTCTGAAACTGTGGTTAAAAATATTGAGAATTAGTTAATTTAGGGGGAGTTTATATGGAATTACAAAATAAAAAGATAGATGGTAAAGAAGAGAGCTTGCTTAAAAAGTTTTTTAATATAAATCTTTTTGGGGTTCCAATGTTATTGTTTTTGGTTGGAGCAATAATCATAATATTAGGTATATCAACAAATTCATTACCAAAGGATATGGTTGGTAGTATATTTTTAATATTTACTTGTGGTATTGTCTTAGGTAAAATAGGTGATTCAATACCTATTTGGAAAGATTATTTAGGTGGAGGGGCTATCTTAGCATTCTTAGTAACTTCATATGCAGTTTACATAGGATTAATTCCTACCACTTATGTAAAGGATATCAAAGATCTTTTTGATAGTGGATTTTTAGAGTTATATATTTCAATAATGATTTGTGGTTCTTTATTAGCAATAGATAGAAAGTTCTTAGCAAAAACTGTTGGAGGCTTTATACCTATGGTGCTTATTGCAACTTTAACTGCTGCCTTAGGTGCTGTAATAGGAGGATTAATTACAGGAGTTTCTCCAAAAGAAGTTATATTAAATTATGCACTTCCTATTATGGGTGGTGGAAATGGAGCTGGTGCTATTCCTATGAGCCAAATTTGGGGACAAGTAACAGGAAAAGATCCAAAGATATGGTATTCATCAGCAATGGCAATATTAACAATTGCAAACATAATAGCAATATTAGCAGGTGCTATTTTAAATGGTATAGGTAATAAAAAACCTCAACTTACAGGGAATGGAGAATTGATTAAAGGAGCAAAAAATGCAGAATCTACAAAATCTAATTTTAAAGCAACCTTTGAAGATGGAGCAGCAGGTCTATTTATAACACTTGCTTTCTACTGTTTAGGAAATCTATTTGGAAAAGGATTCTTCCCAACAATAGGTGGAGTTTTCATTCATCCATTTGCTTACATGGTTGTATTTGTATTAATAGCTAGTGGATTTAACTTAGTTCCAGAAAGAATTAGAGTTGGTGCAAAACAAGTTCAAAAATTTATGGTTGGTAATTTATTCTACGTTTTAATAGCAGGGGTTGGTATAGCAATGGTTGATTTTGGAGCTTTATTAAAGGCATTCAATTTAACAACTGTTATAATATCATTAGGTGCAGTTATAGGAGCTATATTAGGTCCTTGGATAACTTCAAAAATATTTGGTTTCTATCCTATAGAAGCTTCCATAGCGGCAGGATTATGCCATGTTAATAGGGGAGGTTCTGGAGACTTAGAAATATTAGGAGCTGCTAAGAGAATGAATTTAATGGCATATGCTCAAATAGCAACTAGACTTGGTGGAGCAATTATATTAGTTTTAGCAGGATTCCTATTTAGTTTATGGCTAAAATAATTTAAATCAATACATATTTAAATATTAATTAAGAGAGATTTTATTTAATTTAATAAATAGAGTCTCTCTTATTTTACTTGAAAATTATTACTTAAATTAGAATTAAATGTTTGTTTAGAAATAATTATGATTATTTTATTTATAATTTATTAAGTATGTGAAAATTTTAAATATTTATTATTTATATTTTTTTAAAAATACCTTATAATTTAAGTGATTATTTTATAATTCAATTTAAATATTAACAAATTAACAAAAATTTACCTGTAAGGTGTTGAAATTGATTCTCAAAAACTTTACAATGTGATGAAAATGTGTTAAATTTAGATTGATAAAGATTTTCAATTAAGAAAGAGGGGGTAGACCATATGTTTAAACAATGGGAAGGCTTTAAAGAAGGAGTATGGCAAAATGGAATAGATGTTAGAAACTTCATACAAAAGAACTATACTGCATATGAGGGAGACAAGAGTTTCTTAGAAGGAACAACAAAAAGAACTGATGCAGTTTTAGAAAAAGCTCAAAAGTTAATTATAGAAGAAATAGAAAAAGGTATTATAGATGTTGCTACAGATAGAGTATCTGGAATAGACAATTATGAGCCTGGATATTTAGATAAAGATAACGAAGTTATCGTTGGTTTCCAAACAGATGCACCACTTAAAAGAATAGTTAATCCTTTCGGTGGAATGAGAATGGTTGAAAGTTCTTTAAAAGAATACGGCTATGAATTAGATAGCAGTATAAGAGAACATTTCAATGCTTATAGAAAAACTCATAACCAAGGTGTATTCGATGCATATTCAGCTGAAACAAGAGCTGCAAGATCTGCTGGTCTTTTAACTGGTCTTCCAGATGCTTATGGTAGAGGAAGAATTATAGGTGACTATAGAAGAATTGCCCTTTACGGTATAGATTATCTAATAGAAGAAAAGAAAAAAGATTATGCTAATATATCATTTGAAAGCGAAGGCTCAGTAGAAGAATATATTCAATTAAGAGAGAATGTTTCAGAGCAAATAAGAGCTTTAGAAGCAATAAAGTCAATGGCTGCAAGATATGGCTTTGATATATCTAAACCAGCTGCAAACGCTAAGGAAGCAGTTCAATTCTTATACTTTGGATACTTAGCTGCAGTTAAAGAAAACAATGGAGCAGCAATGTCTCTAGGAAGAACTTCTACTTTCTTAGATATTTTCATAGAAAGAGATCTTAAGGCTGGAACTTTAACTGAGTTAGAAGCTCAAGAATTAATAGATCAATTTATAATAAAATTAAGATTAGTTAGACACTTAAGAACTCCTGAGTATAATGATTTATTTGCTGGAGACCCAACTTGGGTAACAGAAGGTATTGGAGGTATGGGTGTAAATGGTAAACCATTAGTAACTAAAAACTCATTTAGATATCTTCAAACTTTAATAAACTTAGGACCTGCTCCAGAACCAAATATGACTGTTTTATGGTCAGATAGATTACCAGAAGGATTCAAAAAATTCTGTGCTGAGGTATCAATTAAAACTGATTCAATTCAATATGAAAATGATGAGTTAATGAGACCTATATACGGAGATGATTACTCAATAGCTTGCTGTGTATCAGCAATGCAAATTGGTAAGCAAATGCAATTCTTCGGAGCTAGAACTAACTTAGCTAAAGCTTTACTTTACACTATAAATGGTGGTATTGATGAAAAATCAGGTAAAGTTGTTATTAAAGGTTTAGAGCCAATAACAGACGAGGTTTTAGATTATGATAAATTAAGAGCTAACTATGATAAAGTTTTAGAGTACGTTGCTAAGCTTTATGTAGATACAATGAATGTTATCCACTACATGCATGATAAATATGCTTATGAAGCTGGACAAATGGCTTTACATGATACTCATGTAGGAAGATTAATGGCATTTGGTATAGCTGGTTTATCAGTTGTAGCTGACTCATTAAGCGCAGTTAAATTCGCTAAAGTTAAACCTATAAGAGAAAATGGAATAGCTGTAGACTTTGAAATCGAAGGTGACTTCCCTAAATACGGAAATGATGATGATAGAGTTGACGATTTAGCTGTAGAAATAGTTAGAAAGTTCTCAAGTGAGCTTAAGAAACATCCATTATATAGAGGTGCTAAGCACACATTATCAATCTTAACTATTACTTCAAACGTAGTTTATGGTAAGAAAACAGGTTCAACTCCAGATGGAAGAAAAGCTGGTGAAGCATTTGCTCCAGGAGCTAACCCAATGCATGGAAGAGATAACAGTGGAGCTTTAGCTAGCTTAAACTCAGTTGCTAAAATTCCATACTGTGAAGTTTGTGAAGATGGTGTATCAAACACATTCTCAATCGTTCCAGATGCTTTAGGAAAAGAAGAAGATTCTAGAATAGATAACTTAGTTGCTATTATGGATGGTTACTTCAAACAAGGAGCTCATCATCTAAATGTTAATGTATTTAACAGAGAAACTTTAATGGACGCTATGGAGCATCCTGAAAAGTATCCAACATTAACAATCAGAGTATCAGGTTATGCTGTTAATTTCAATAGATTAACTAGAAATCAACAATTAGAGGTTATAAGCAGAACATTCCACGATTCTCTATAATCTTATATAATAAGAGTGTATAAGGTGAATGCTTTATACACTCTTTTTTGAAATGTTTACTGTAAGGAGGACAGCATTATGGTTAAAGGAAGAATTCATTCATTAGAAACTATGGGATTAGTAGATGGACCTGGTATAAGATTCGTAGTTTTTATGCAAGGATGCAACATAAGATGTGCTTTTTGTCATAATCCAGATACTTGGTGTAAGGATAAAGGGACTGAATATACTCCAGAGGAGCTTGTAAATAAGATAAAAAGATTTAAAACATATTTTAATGCATCAGGTGGTGGTGTTACTTTCTCAGGTGGAGAGCCTCTTCTTCAACCAGAATTTTTACTAGAATGTTTAAAGTTATGTAAAAAGGAAGGAATACATACCACATTAGATACTGCAGGTGTTGGATTAGGAAATTACGAAGAAATTCTTGAATATGTTGACCTTATATTATTTGATGTAAAGGAAACTGATCCTGAAAAATATAAGAATTTAGTAAGGGTTCCAATAGATAAATCCTTAGAGTTTCTAAAGGTAGCTCAGTCCATGAATAAAAAAATGTGGATAAGACATGTTGTAGTTCCTGGATATACAGATAATAAAGAAGATTTAATTAGAATTAAAAAATTTGTAGATGGTCTTAATAATATAGAAAAGGTTGAACTTTTACCTTATCATGTTTTAGGTGTAAATAAATATGAAGGGCTTAATATTCCATATAGGTTAGAGGGAGTTCCACCTTTAGATAAAAAGTGGTTAAAAGAACTTGAAAAAGAGATATTTAATTAATATAATTATTTAGATAAAAACTAAAGTCTAATTTTAGGCTTTAGTTTTTTCTTACATAAAAAATATGTTAGAATAATTAGTATGACATAATTAACATTTTAAAAAATCAAGGTATATTTTATTAACTTTTTAAAGAAAAGTTTTTAGGTTTTAGTAATTAAATAAAAAAATTTATATTTAAAAGTTATAATAGTTATTCATTATGATATTTTAGAAAATGTTATAAGGTTTTAGCATATAGAAATGATGGAGGTACTAAAATGAAGCTGACTCCGATGATGAGGCAATATTTTGAGATAAAAGAAAATTATAAGGATTGTATTCTATTTTTTAGACTTGGAGACTTCTATGAGATGTTCTTTGAGGATGCAGAAACAGCCGCAAGGGAATTAGAATTAGTTCTTACAGGAAGAGATTGTGGTTTAGAAAAAAGAGCACCTATGTGTGGAATTCCATTCCATGCATCTAATTCATATATAGGAAGATTAGTAGCTAAGGGATATAAAGTTGCTATTTGTGAACAAGTTGAAGATCCTAAAGTTGCTAAAGGAATTGTTAAAAGGGATGTTATAAAGGTTATAACTCCTGGAACATATACAGATTCTTCTTTTGTTGAGGAAACAAAAAATAATTATATAATGACTATATATTCAGACTTAGAGAGAAATAGATGTTCACTAGCTATAACAGATATTTCTACTGGAGATTTCTTAGCTACAGAGGGAGAATTAGAAAAGGGAGTTATTTTAGATGAAATATCTAAGTTTAATCCTAAAGAAATAATACTTTTAGATTCTTTAGACCAAGAGCTTATAAAAGATATAACATTAACTACTCCAGCCTTAATAAGTAGAAAGCCTATAGAATATTTTGAGGAAAACTTTGAGGAAGTATTAAATAATCAATTTAGAGAAAAATCAAATTCTCTAAGTTTAATGGTTAAGAAATCAAGTAATGCTTTAGTTAAATACATACTAGATACTCAAAAAATAAGCTTAACCAATATAAATGATATAGAAGTATATAGTTTGGTTGATTTTATGACTATAGATTTAAGTTCTAGAAGAAATTTAGAGCTTACAGAGAATCTAAGAGAAAAAAGCAAGAAAGGTTCTCTTCTTTGGGTATTAGATAAGACAGAAACATCTATGGGAAGTAGAATGCTTAGAAGATGGATTGAAGAACCTCTTGTTAATAAAGAAAAGATAACTTTAAGATTAAATGCTGTAGAAGAATTATTTAATGATCTTTCTTTAAATGACTCTCTTAAGGAAGCTTTACATGATATTTATGATATAGAGAGAATATTAGGAAAAATTTCAAATAAGAATGCTAATGCTAAGGATTTAATAGCATTAAAAACATCTATAGGTAAAATTCCTAATGTAAAAGGAATTATAGAAAATTGCACTTCAAGTCTTCTAAAGAATTATCACCATAATTTAGATGATTTAAGAGATATTTATGAGCTTTTAGAAAAATCTATAAAAGAAGATCCCTCTCTAACATTAAAAGATGGTGATTTAATAAAGGATGGATTTAATAGTGAAATAGATGAATTAAGACTTGCTAAGACTAACGGTAAGGATTGGATATCTAGTTTAGAAAATAGAGAAAGAGAGTTTACTGGCATAAAATCTTTAAAGGTAGGATTTAATAAGGTTTTTGGTTACTATATAGAAATATCTAAGGCTAATTATAGTTCTATTCCTGAAGGAAGATATATAAGAAAGCAAACTTTAGCTAATGCAGAGAGATTTATTACTCCGGAACTTAAGGAGATAGAAGAAAAACTTTTAGGAGCTAGTGAAAAACTTTGCTCTTTAGAATATGATATTTTCCTAGATATAAGAAATGAAGTTGAAAATCATATAGATAGACTAAAAACTACTGCTAAGATAATTGCTGAACTAGATTGTATAAGCAATTTAGCCTTTGTAGCTTTAGAAAATGATTTTATAAAACCTGAAATTAATGAAGATGGGGAAACTAAAATAGAAAATGGAAGACACCCTGTTGTTGAAAAGGTAATTCCTAAGGGAGAGTTTATTCCTAATGACACTATTATAAATAAAGATGATAATCAACTTCTTATAATAACAGGGCCTAATATGGCTGGTAAATCAACATATATGAGACAGGTAGCTATTATTACTTTAATGTGTCAAATAGGTTCCTTTGTGCCAGCTAGTAAGGCTAATATAAGTGTAGTAGATAAAATTTTTACTAGAATAGGAGCTTCTGATGATTTAGCAGGTGGTAAAAGTACATTTATGGTTGAAATGTGGGAAGTTTCTAACATTTTAAAAAATGCTACAGAAAATAGCTTGGTTCTTTTAGATGAAGTTGGAAGAGGAACGAGTACATATGATGGGTTAAGTATAGCTTGGTCTGTTATAGAGTATATATGTAAAAATAAAAATTTAAGATGTAAAACTCTTTTTGCTACTCATTATCATGAGTTAACTAAATTAGAAGGAGAAATTCACGGAGTTAGAAACTATTCAGTAGCTGTTAAGGAAGTTGATAACAATATTATCTTCTTAAGAAAAATAATAGAAGGTGGAGCAGATCAATCTTATGGTATTGAGGTTGCTAAACTTGCTGGTATTCCAGACGAGGTAATAAATAGAGCTAAGGAAATCTTAGAAACTCTTGAAATGGAATCTTCAAAGGATAACTTAGATTTAGCTCTTAAAGAAGTAAATGCTTCAAAAGAAGACATAGAAGAAGCCTCTATTACAACCTCTTATGAAATTAAAGAAACCCTAATAGAAGAAGATAAAATTGAAATTAAAGAAGATGATCAAATACAATTAGACTTTTCTGCCATGGGAAAAGATAATTTGATAAAAGAACTTTCAGAAGTTGATATTTTATCTTTAAATCCTATGGAGGCTATGAATAGATTATATGCTCTAGTTAAAGAAGCTAAAAATTTAATTTAGCTTATGGGAAGGAGCTGTTATAAATTTTGAATAGAATAAATATTTTAAATGCAGATACAGCAAATAAAATAGCTGCAGGAGAGGTTGTTGAAAGACCCTCTTCTGTGGTTAAAGAACTTGTAGAAAATTCGTTAGATGCAGGGGCAAAAAATATAACTATAGAGATTCAAAATGGTGGAGAATCTCTTATAAAAATAATAGATGATGGCTCAGGGGTTCATCCAGAGGATGTTGAAAAAGCTTTTAATCCTCATGCTACAAGTAAAATAAAAGATACTTATGATATCTTTAGTATAAATACCCTTGGATTTAGAGGAGAAGCACTTCCTAGTATAGCTTCTATAGCAAGGGTTGATTTTAAGAGTAAAGTATCAGACTTTGACATGGGTAAGGAGCTAATAATTAGCGGGGGAGAAAAAGAATCTTTAACGGATTGTTCTATGAATAGAGGAACTCAAATAGAAGTTAGGGATTTATTCTTTAATGTACCTGCTAGAAAGAAGTTTTTAAAGACAACGGCTAGAGAAAGTGCCTTAATAAATGACTTAGTAAACAGAATTTCACTAGCTAACCCAGATGTATCATTTAAATTATTTAATAACAATAAAAAGATTTTAAATACTTATGGCAATGGAAAATTAATAGATGTTATAAGAACTATTTATGGTAAGTCCACTGCTGAAAATTTAATATATTTTGAAGAGCATAAGGACACAGCTTCTGTTTATGGATTTATAGGAAATGATACCTTAGCAAGAGCATCTAGAAATAATCAAAGTCTTTTTGTAAATAAGAGATATGTAAAAAATAGAAGCTTAACTGTAGCTGTGGAAAATGCCTTTAGATCCTTTAACGTTACAGGTAAGTTTCCATTCTTCGTATTATTTATAGATACTTATCCAGAGCTTATAGATGTTAACATACATCCAACAAAATCTGAAATTAAGTTTAAAGATGAACGTTTTATATTCAAGGTAGTCTTTGATGCTGTTCATTCAGCTATGAGGGAATATGTAAAAGACACCTTTACTCTTCCAGAAGAAGAGGAGAAAAAATTTGAAGCTTTAAAAGAAGAAGTTATTCAAGAAAGCTTAGATAAGGAAATAAGTACCTTAGAAAAATTAAAAGAAAATATAAATTATAAGGTAAGTGAGGATAGAAAGAAAGAAGAGATTTATTCTTATAATCCCTCTAAGGATTATGAAGCTAAAACAGAGGTTAATATTCCAGTAGATTTCTTGTCTAAAGAAAATCAGGATGAATCTTCTAAGTTTAATAACTCTTTAGAAAATAATGAGTTTAAAGAGGTTTCAGCTAAAAGAGAGATTTCATATGATCCTATACTTATAAAAAATGAACTTAAAGATAAAGTAAGTGAAAATACTTATGATTCACTTGAATCAAGTGATTATAAATGTAATAAGAATGAATATGGAAATTCCCTAGAGAAAACAATTTATAGAGAAGCAAAATTCCCTAAGCTAAGAGTTATTGGTCAATTTAATAAAACCTATATATTAGCTGAGTATGATTCTACTTTATATTTAATAGACCAACATGCAGCTCACGAGAAGATTTTATTTGAGAAGTATTCTTCAGATATAGCTAAAAAGAAGGTTGAAATTCAGCCTCTAATGATTCCACTAGTAGTAACATTACCTACAGAGGATTATCTTTATTATGATGAAAATAAAGAGATTTTTGAAAAGGCAGGATTTAAAATAAGTGATTTTGGTGATAATTCTATAAGAATTGAAGAAGTACCATACTTTTTAGATAAATTAAATCCAACAGAGCTAATAACATCTATGATAAATAACTTAAAGAAAATGGGTACTGGAGAAACTGTAGAGGTTAAATATAATAAAATAGCATCTATGTCCTGTAGGGCGGCAGTTAAGGCTAATGATGTTTTAAGCATATTAGAAATGGAAAACTTAATAGAGGATTTAAGATACATAAATGATCCTTTCCACTGTCCACATGGACGTCCAACTATAATTAAATTTACTAGTTATGAATTAGATAAGAAGTTTAAAAGAATAACTTAAGGAGAGATACAGTTTAAATGAATAATAATTTACTTATTATTGCTGGGCCAACAGCCGTAGGAAAAAGTGACCTTTCAGTAGATCTAGCAAAGAAGCTAAATGGTGAAATAATCTCTGTTGACTCTATGCAAATATATAAATACATGGATATAGGTTCAGCTAAAATTTCTAAGGAAGAAATGGGAGGTATTCCTCACTATTTAATAGATTTTGTTGATCCTAGTAAGGAATTTAGTGTAGCTGAATTTAAAGACTTAGCTACAGAGAAAATTAAAGATATACAAAGTAGAGGGAAACTTCCTATATTAGTAGGGGGAACTGGACTATATATAAATTCAATCATATGCAATATGAATTTTGCAGAAAGTGATAAGGATGAAGAGTATAGAGAAGAGCTTGAAAAAATAGCTAATGAGCATGGAAATGAATATTTGCATGAAATGCTAAAAGATATTGATTTAGAAAGCTATAATTCAATACATTTTAATAATAGAAAAAGAGTAATTAGGGCATTAGAAACTTATAAGTTAACTGGAAAACCATTTTCATCTTTTAAAGCTAAGAATAGTATTTATGAAACTTCATATAATATATATTATTATGTACTTAATATGGATAGAGCAAAGCTTTATGACAGAATAAACAAAAGAGTTGATATAATGTTTGAAAAAGGTCTTTTAGAAGAGGTTAAGAATCTTAAAGCTATGGGATTAACTCATGATATGCAATCAATGAAAGGTATAGGATACAAAGAAGTTTTATATTATCTTGATGGCAAAATCTCTTTAGAACAATGCATAGAGATGATTAAGCAAGGGAGCAGAAACTATGCTAAACGTCAGCTTACTTGGTTTAGAAAGGATCCTAGAGCTATATTTATAGATAAAGATACTTTCGCCTCTGAAGAAGATATTTCTTCCAAAATTATTAATGACATAATAAATTCTTAGGTTTATAATTAAATTATATTAAAAATTTATGGAGGGCAATAGAATGAATAAGTCAATCAATAACCTACAAGATATATTCTTAAACAATGCAAGAAAGGAAAGAATTCCTGTAACAATATTTTTAGTAAATGGGGTTCAATTAAAGGGTATCGTTAAAGGGTTCGATAGCTTTACAGTAGTTTTAGATAGTGATGGAAAGCAACAATTAGTTTATAAACATGCTATAAGCACAGTATCACCAGCTAAACCTATTTTATTTAATAATGCGCAAGTTTTTGATAATTAAATATAGAAAAGAAAAATAGGTAAACCCTAGATGGTTTGCCTATTTTTTTTCTATATGATAAGATTTATAAATGTACGATATTTTAATAATGCGGGGGTATAATAATGCTTAATGCAACTATAGAATTACTAAAAAAACAATATGGTTTCACAGATGAAACTATAAAGCTTTATAATCAAGCTATAATTGATGTAGAAAATGAATTTAAAATATATGATGAAATAAGAGAATATAATCAATTAAAAGTTCTTAAGGCTTTCCAAGAGGAAAGAATTTCAGATAATCATTTTACTAATTCAACAGGATATGGTTATGGTGATATTGGAAGAGATACTTTAGATTTAGTTTATGCTAGAATCTTTAATGCTGAAAAAGCTTTAGTTAGACCACATTTTGTTAATGGAACTCATGCTTTAGGAACAGCTTTATTTGGAAACTTAAGACCTGGAGATACTATATTAGCTGTTACTGGTAGTCCTTATGATACTTTACATAGTGTAATTGGTATAAGCGGAGAAGAAAATATAGGATCATTAAAAGAGTATGGTGTTAATTATAAGCAAGTAGATCTTGTAGATGGAAAGATTAACATAGAAAAAGCTTTAGAAATGATTAAAGAGGATGAATCAATAAAGTTAATACATATGCAAAGATCAACTGGATACGGCTTTAGAAATGCTTTCCAAGTTAAAGAATTAGGAGAAGCTATTAAAGCTATTAAAGAATTAAGAGAAGACTTAATAGTATTTGTTGATAACTGCTATGGAGAATTTATAGACATAATAGAACCTACAGATGTTGGTGCTGATTTAATAGCAGGATCATTAATTAAAAACATAGGTGGAGGAATAGCTCCAACTGGTGGATACATAGTAGGAAAAGAAAAATATGTAGAGCAAGCATCTTATAGACTTACTGTACCTGGTATAGGAGCTGAGTGTGGATGTACATTTGGAGTGATGAAAGATTTCTACCAAGGATTATTCTTAGCTCCTCATGTTGCTATAGAAGCCTTAAAAGGAGCAATATTCTGTGCTAGAATAATGGAACTTGCTGGATTTGAAGTTCTTCCTAAATATAATGATAAGAGAAGTGACATAATTCAGGCTATAAAATTCAACGATAAAGAAAAACTTATAAAATTCTGTAAGGGTGTTCAATATGCTTCACCAATAGATTCTTTCGTTGAATGTGAACCATGGGCTATGCCAGGGTATTCAGATGAGGTTATTATGGCAGCTGGTGCCTTTATTCAAGGTTCTTCTATAGAGCTTTCAGCAGATGCACCTATAAGAGAGCCATATATAGCTTATTTACAAGGTGGATTAACTTTTGACCATGCTAAAATAGGTGTATTAATAGCTTTAAATAACATTTTTAAATAATATGTGATAATTTAAATTAGTAAATACAAAAACTAACATAGGCTTTTATCAAAAAATAATAAGATTTACAAAGATATTTCTTCAAAATTATTTACTTTAAATCTTATTGAAATTTATTTTGATAAAAGTCTATTTTTTATATTCTTTTTATGGAATAAATCTTTTTTATAAGATATAATTAAAATAGTTAATTAATTTAATATTACGTATTACATTTTATATATTACATATTGTATTACAAAGAAAGGTGGAAGGATATTTTGGAAGAGAGCAGAAACAAAGAATTAAAAGTAAAAAGCTTTAGGGTAACTGAAGAAACTTTCGATAAATTTAAAAAAATAGCATCTGATGAGTTTGGAAATCAAGGACAATGTTTAGATGCATTAATATCACTGTATGAATTAGAGAATTCTAAATCAACATTGATAGAAAGAAAGTTAGAAATAGAGTCTTTTCAGGATTATTTAAACAAGATAAACCAACTTTTCTTAACTTCTCTTCAAATGAGTGAGGATGCAGGAAAAAGAGCAGAAGAGGAATTTTTTAAGAAGCTTTCTATAAAGGATGTGACCATAGAGAGGCTTCAAAGAAGAGAAGAGGAGTTTATAGAAAGAGATAAGACTTTAAAAGAGGAGAATAAAGCTAAAACAAAGGAGATAGAAGAACTTAAAGAGAATATAAAAACTTTAGAAAAAGATAAAAGTACATTATCTCAATTAGTATCTAGAAACTATGATTTAATAGAAAAAAATAAAGAAGAAATAGCCTCTTTAAAATCTTTAGAATCTTTAAAAGGTGAAAATGAAGAGTTACGAAATAAGAGAGAAGAGGATAGAGCTTCTTTAAAAGAAAGAGAATCTCATATAAAATCTCTAGAATTAGAAAAAGAATCTCTTAAAGAAAAGCTAAATTTCTATGAAGAAAAAGAGAAGTCTTATAAGGAAGAGGTAGAATCATATAAAAAGCTTGTAGAAGCTATGAGAAAGGATCATAAGAAGGAGTTAGAGTTATTAGAGACTAAATACTCTAAAATGGCAGAAAAAGAGTCTGAGAAGCTTAGAGAGGATTTTGAAAGTAGGTTGGAATTAGAGAAAAGAACCTTAGAATTAGATATAAAAACTTTAAAATATGAAAAAGAAGTTTTAGAAAGTAAGTTAAATTCATAATATATTGATTTGTGAATTGAATTAATAACTCAATTTAGATAATTTGTGTAATTTAATATTCAGTATAGATTATATAGTTGAATATTTAGTAAATAATAAGAAAATAATAAGTTTTTATATTTTTAAATAAGAAAAATGCTAGGGAATTTTATGCGTTACAAATTTCCTAGCATTTTTTCTTAATAAGCTCTATAAATTCCTACTAATTTACCTAAAATAGAGCAATCTTCAACTAGTATAGGTTCATAGTTTTTGTTTTCTGGTTGTAGTCTTATAAATCCATTTTCCTTAAAAAATCTTTTTATGGTAGCTTCATTTTCTATTAGTGCTACTACAATATCACCATTTGTTGCTACGTTTTTCTGTTCTATTATTGCTAAATCTCCATTTAAGATTCCGGCTTCTATCATACTGTCTCCAGTAACTTTTAAAATAAATAAATCATTATTGTGCTTAACGTAGTTTATAGGTATTTGAAACATATCTTCTATGTTCTCTGTAGCTAAAATAGGCATACCAGCAGTAACTTTACCTACTATAGGAATATCTATTAATTCCTTTTCTTCATTAGATAATTCTACTATTTCTAAAGCTCTTGGCTTAGTTGGATCTCTATATATTAATCCTTTTTTCTCTAATCTCTTTAAATGTCCATGAACAGTTGAGGTTGATTTCAAGCTAACTGCTTGACATATCTCTCTAACTGAAGGTGGATACCCCTTTGATTTTGTAAATTCAATTAAAAAGTTATATATTTGAGTTTGTTTATCTGAATTTTCCTTAATAATCATAGTAATTGCACCTCACGATTCTTTGGTAATATTATACCACAGTAAGGAGAGTATAGCAAACTTATGTTCTCATACCGTAACTTTCATAAAAACACTTAAAATAAGGTGATTTTTGTATTATTTTTTATGGAAAAATAACTTTTTATTTGATAAAAAAGAGTATATTTGTTATAATGAAAAGATGATTTTTAAGTAAGAGGTGACTTTATGGATAAAAAAGTATTTAACAATGATGATTATTGTGATGTGTATAATGGGAAGATTTGCGATAATTGCGGTGATTGTCTAGAGATGCAAGGAATAGATACAAAAGCCATAAGAATAGCTGATATAGCAAAAGAAGTTGAAGAAAACAAGAAAATAGAAGAAACTCTTAAAAAACTTGCTGAAGAAGAACAAGAAGAAATGGAAGATGATTTAGAAGAAGAGCTTACAACAGAAACTTGGGAAGAGTATTTAGCTAAGCAAGATGAATATGAGGATGCTTTTGATCATATTGAATATCTTGAAGATATAGATTTAAATGATGATTTAACTATGGAAGAAATGACAGAAGAAGTATTTCCAGGGGTTAGAAAACTTAAAATAAAAGAAAAGTAGAAGAGTGTTTCTTATATAAAAGTGCTAAAAATACGAGGATAGAACATATGTTCTATCCTCGTATTTTCTTCATAAAATCAAGAAGTGATGCTATTTTATATTTGCTAAAGGATTAGTTTTAACTGCTTCTCTTAAAGTTTCATCATCTACATGGGTATATATTTGGGTTGTTGAAATATTTTCGTGGCCTAATATATTTTGCAAGCTTCTTATATCTACATTACCATACTTATACATAAGGGTGGCAGCTGTGTGTCTAAGTTTATGTGGTGTATATTTTTGATCTTTAAACCCTGCATTTTCTATATGTTTTTTCACTAAAATTTCAACACTTCTTTTGTTTATAGGCCTATATTTACTTGATAAAAATAAGTATTTTTTAGCTTCTTTAGTAGCTTTTGAATCATTTCTATTTTTCAAATAATTTTCTATAGCTGAAATTGAAGCTTCGTTTAAATAAACAGTTCTTTCTTTATTCCCTTTACCTATAATAGTTAAGGTATCTTCTTTGATTTTTTCTATTTCAATATTACAAAGTTCAGATAATCTCATTCCGCAGTTTAAAAATAAAGTTAGTATACAATAATCTCTATAATAATTTTTATTTCCTTTATCCATAGAGTTTAAAACAGTTATACTTTGATCTAAGGTTAAATAAACTGGGTGTCTTTTATTTATCTTTGGAGATTCTAATTCTACTGTAGGGTTTTCATCTATTAGTTTTATTTTAGAATTTAAAAACTTAAAGAAAGATTTTAAAGTAGCAACTTTTCTAGCTCTGGCATAAGCACTATTGTTTCTAACTTTTTCTAAAAAAGCTAAAAATGCATATATATCAGATAAGGTTATATCCTTTATAAAATTATCACCTAAATCAGAAATTTCAACTTCTTCAATTTTTTCTAATTCAATATTATTTTCTAGACCTTTATATACTTTCAAAAATTTAAAAAATAATCCTAAATCAACTGAATATCCTTTTACGGTGTTTAGGGATTTTCCTTTTACATTTTCTAAGTAGTTTAAGAATTCAATAACTCTTTTTGGATACTTCGATTTCTCTAAAAAATCAAATTTTAATTTATTCTTTTCGAGTAATTCATCAGATTTATTGCTTTTAAAATTTGATTTTTCAACAGAATGAGCGCCTTTTTCAACTTCCAAAAGCTTGTCCATTCCAAGTTCTTTTAACCATCGTTTAATTATTCTTTGATTAACTTTATAGATCTCTGCCAGTTGTGTAATACTTAGATTTCTCTTGAAAATAAAAATATAAATATCTTCAATTAAATCTTCATAGTCACGCTGGATATTTTGAGAATCGTAATAGTTATATATGTGATCAAGATTATTTAAGTCATCATTACTTAAATTTATATTCAGTAATTCTTTGATTTCTTGTGAGTATTTAAAATTTTCGAATTGATTCGCTTCATTATTCATAGTCTAAAATCCTTTCAAAGCCTTGATATGTCTATATTGTAGCATATTTTATCAAAAAACACAATAACTTCGCTAAATGTATATTTAGCGAAGTTATAAACTGGGGATATTTTAGAAATTCATATGTGTATTTCAAACAATCTGATTTAAGATTGTTTTTTAACTTTGTTTAACCTTGAAACATCTTATTTTGTTAAAAATATCTTTTGATGAAAAAATATAAAGTGTTTATTACAACTAACTGTAATACAATTAGTATTACATATAAAAGTAATACATTTTATACAGAATAATAAATATCAATATATCTTAAATATAACCAAAACCATAGTAAATATACATTATAAATAAAATAATATAGTATATTTACTAATTTAATTACCTATATAAATTAAAGACTCTATTCTAATATCGTATTTAGATATTAGAATGCAAAAATAATGAAGATAACTTAAATTTAGCTATCTTCATTTTATTGTGTTTCCTTATAATATAAGCATATCACAATTTTTTAATTATGATAATTCGTCTAAGTTGTTACTTTCTTTTCCATCAGGAATACTTCTTAAATAAGCTTCCCCTTTCTTTGAATGAGAAATTATTACTCCATCTATCATTCCCTCTTCTGCAAGCTTTACACCTTCAGCTTTAGAAACAGTCTTTCCACTACTTAAAACGTAATCTGTAATTTCTCCATTACTATTCTTTTTTACTTTAACTATAGAATCTGACATGATTATCACCTTCCTTTACTATTATTTTGCATACTTTTTTAAAAAATATTCCCTGTAAAAAACCATTTTTATTTGTTATAATTAAATTATAAAAGGTTTACATAATGAGAATGAGGGGTGATTATTTTGTATTTAGAAAAAATTATTAAAGCAAAAAAAAATATAGAAGATGTAGTTATAAAAACACCTTTAATATACAGCGAGGTCTTTTCAAGGAAATCTGGAAACCAAGTGTATATGAAATGTGAAAATTTACAATTAACAGGTGCTTACAAAATAAGAGGTGCCTTAAATAAAATAAGATCCTTATCAGATGAAGATAAAGCAAAAGGGGTTGTTTGCTCTTCTGCTGGAAATCATGCTCAAGGCGTAGCTTTTGCAGCATCACAAGCTAATGTTAAATCAACTATAGTAATGCCAAAGACTACTCCTCTACTAAAAATCCAATCAACAAAGGATTTAGGAGGAAATGTTGTTTTATCAGGTTATGTTTATGATGATGCCTTTAATGAGGCTAAAAGAATTGAACAGGAACAAGGAGCCTTATTTATACATCCATTTAATGATATTGATGTAATTTGTGGCCAAGGTACAGTGGCCTTAGAAATATTTGAGGATTTAAAGGATGTAGATGTTATTCTCTGTCCTATAGGTGGCGGTGGCTTAATAAGTGGAGTTACTCTAGCTGCTAAAGCCTTAAATCCTAATGTTAAAGTAATTGGAGTGCAAGCTGAAGGTGCAAATGCAATGGTTAAAAGTTTTAAGGCAGGAGAAATAATTGCTTTAGACTCTGTTGATACCATTGCTGATGGAATTGCAGTAAAAAGACCTGGTGATTTAACATTTAAATTTATAAAAGAATATGTTGACGATATAATAACTGTATCAGACCATGAAATTGTTGAAGCATTCTTTACTTTAAGTGAAAAACATAAACTTCTAGCAGAAGCTTCAGGAGCTGTATCATTAGCAGCCTCTTCTAAATTAAATTTTAAAGGTAAAAATGTAGTATCAATAATAAGTGGTGGTAATATAGATATGGTTACTATAACCGCATTAATAAATAGTGCATTAGTAGCTAAGGGAAGACTTTTTGGTTTTAGTCTAGAAGTTCCTCATAAACCAGGCCAAATATTAAAAATTGCTAAAGTGCTTGCTGATACTAATGCTAATATAGTAAAACTTGAACATGATCATTTTAAAGCAACAGATGCTCTTAAGAATATGGTTATAGAAGTAACCTTAGAGACCAATGGCCACTCTCATATAGATGAAATTAAAAAAGCTTTAACAGATCAAAACTATGTAATAAAACAAATATATTAATAAAATGCAATTAAAAGATGATTCTAAGGTTAGAGTCATCTTTTTTCATATAAATGAGTGTTTATTATTTTTAAATTTTATTCATTCTACTCTATAATAATTGATTTTTAAAACCATTTAATGTATTCTTTTAATAAACTTAAATTAAAGGGAGTGACTAATAAAAGTATGAATATAAAAAGTAAATTATATTTCTTAATTATTACATTTATTGCAATAGTTATACTCCTCTTCTTTATATATAGGCATGCAAATAAAGATATTATATATAAACCTAAAATATCTAATGAAATTTTAATTAATCCTTTTATGGGATGGGCACCAGATGCTAAGTACAAAGACTATATTCAACCCCATTCCTTAGTTTATGCTAATTTATACTGGAGTGATTTAGAGCCATCAAAAGGAAATTATGACTTTAAAAATATAGAGGAAAAATTTAATTTTAACTATTGGAAATCTAAAAATGTAAAAATGATAATTAGAATAATTTTAGATTACCCTAACAAAGAAAATTCAATGCAAATACCTAAATGGTTGTATGATGAAATAGATGGTGATGGTACTTGGTATGATATTTCATATGGTAAAGGTTTTAGTCCTAACTATGAAAATAAAACTTTAATATATTATCATGAGAAACTTATTAAAGCCTTAGGAGAAAGATATAACTCTTCTTCTGAAATAGCTTTTATAGAGTTAGGTAGTATTGGTCACTGGGGAGAATGGCATACTTATGAAGATGATAAAATAAAACTAAAGTTTCCTGATGAATCTAGTGCAAATGAATATGTAAAGCCATATTTAAAATACTTTCCTAATAAAATAATGATGATGAGACGTCCTTTTAAAATAGCTAAACAAAATAACTTTGGTTTATTTAATGATATGATAGGAGATAAGAATTCTACAGATGAATTTTTGTCTTGGGTTAACAATGGATACTATAACCATTTATTAAAGACAGATGAACCTGAAATGAAAGACTTTTGGAAAAGTGCTCCATCTGGTGGAGAGTTTGCTTATGGTGACCAAAGCATAAATTATTTTAAGAAGTTTTCTATAGAATCTACTATAGATCAATTAAAAAGTTTGCATACTACATTTATAGGTCCTAATTGTCCTGCTGATAAAGATAATGCTTATAAGGAAAGTTATGATAGAATTTTAAATACCATAGGTTATAAATTTGTTATTGAAGAATCTAAATATTTCAAATCAAATTTCACTAATAATATGAATATAAAACTAAAGATTCAAAATAAAGGAGTTGCACCTTTTTATTTTAATTGGCCTGTTGAAATTGTCCTTATAGATAAAGATAATAATATAAAGGATGAAATTCCACTAAAGGATGATATAAGAAATTGGCTTCCAGGTGAAAATATTATTAAAGCCAATATAGAATTAGATAAAAATCTAGAAAAAGGTAAATATACAATAGCATTAGGTATTTTAGATCCTTCAACACAAAAAGCTTCAATAAAATTTGGAAACGATGAAGAGGTTTTATTAAATTATTTTAAAATAGGTTCTATAAAAATATAATAAAAAGAAGTTTAATGCAAAATGCATTAAACTTCTTTGTTATTTTCCTTATTAAAGAAATTGTATATTCTACTAAAGAACCCCTTTTTATCTATCTGAAAAACTGGTTGAGATGCAAAGGTTCTATATTCTATTATTCTGAAAAAGTTATTAATTCTATTAAATGCAAATACTACAGAAATTAAACTGCTTATAAAAAATCCATATCCATAATACTCTTGTCCAATAATAACAGTTATTATAGAGAATAATACTATGGTTATAAAAAATACTAAAGATACTTGTAATGCATCTTTTCTAGCATCAAAATATAAAAGCATAAGAATCAAAAAACTCATAGATATATATGATATTGCACCTAAGGTTAATATTCCAAATATCTCTAAAGAATCACTTGCAAATCCTATATTAGGAAGTATTTTAAATCCAAAGACAATACATGCAAAACTAGCTATAAATTGAACTTTAATCATATGTGTCATATGAAGTATTATAGTATCTATAAGAATTTTTTTAGCTCTTCTAATTTCATTTATACTTCCACTCTCTCTCACAAAATTATAAAAATCTTTATACTTAGGGTATATAGCTGTTTCTATTTTTACTGTAAATATAACTACAGAAGGTATAACACTTAAGAATGCATAAAAACTAGGAACATCATAAAAGGATGCAATTCTAAAAGTTTCTTCTACTAAAGTAGCATTAGGTGTTAACCAAATAAGTATATTAGGAAAATATGCACCTAAAGATAAAAACAACCCTATAAGTAATAACTCATAATATTTATCTATACTACAAACAAATTTTAAACAGTTAGATAATCTTAAATCCTTTATTCCAAAAACTTTATAAAGAAGAACCATAAAAGATATTGCAATAAAAATATAACCAGCTAGGGAAAATAATAAAGCGCTATATATTGGAGGTATATTTAAAAACTCTATACCTAATATAGTACCTAAAATAACTATAGAAATTCCTATTAGAAAAAAAGATACTATATGTAAATATTCCTTAATTGCAGATAAGTAAATTATTTCCAACCAAATCAATGATAATATTATTGTAATCATAAAACAAATACTTTTTATGATTAAATTTAATGGAGAATTTATTAAAAGTAAACTCATAATTATTGTACTTATAATACTACAAATAATACTTACTCCTAAGAAGGATTCAAAAATACATCCACTTTTTTTAGCATAAATACAATCTGATATATATCTAGACATAAGCATACTTATTCCATTTGAACTTATATAAGATATTAAAAAAGAATATATTATTACTGCATTAAATATTTGTATATTAGCATAAGAAGCACCGAGATTTTTTAATAATCTTTGCATTACTAAAAATAAGGTTATACAAATAATCATTGGGCCAACAGTTATTAAAGATGACATAAAATATACTCTTGCTTGAGCAAAAATATTATCTTTATCAATTATCTTTTTTAATTCAAATCCAATTCCAGCCATATACTAAACCAACTCTCTATATATCTTTCTATAGTTTTCTATAAATTGTTCCTGTGTATAGAATAAAGAAGCTCTTTTAAAACCTATTTCACCCATTTCTTTTCTAAGATTTTCATCCCTAGCTAATTTAATTATACTCTGAGCCATTTGATAATAACCCATAACAGGAACAACTATTCCACAATTACCTAATCTATCATTATTTCCATACAATAGTTCTTTGCAAGCTCCTACATTTGTTGTTATATAAGGCTTTTTGGCAGCCATACCTTCTAAAACAGATAAGGGTTGACCTTCACTAATACTACCTAATATAAGTATGTCCATTTTTCCTATATAGTCTAAAACGTTAACTCTATCTGTAAATACTATATTTTTATTACCAGAAGCTTTAGCAAAATCTAAACATTCTCTTGTATAATCTTCATCTTCATCCATAGGTCCCATAATATAAAGTTTCATATTTTTAATAGTTTCATTTGCTAATATAAAAGCTTGTATTATTGTTTTTACATCCTTTATAGGAACTACTCTAACTATAGCACCTATATTAATTATTGAATCATCATCTTTCTTTCTATTTAAATTAGAAAACCTTTCTAATTTAACTCCATTGGGTATTATTTGAATTTTGTTTTCTTTACAACCTAATTCTATTTGTAGTTCCTTATTTTTCTGAAATAGAGTAAACACTTCATCAGTATAGGTGTAAGCAGCTCTAGATAAACTATAGAAATATTTAATCCAACTATCTTTAAAATACCCCTTTACCCAATCTGCTTTAATTATCTCTTCTTCTCTTTCTCTAGTATATATACCATGTTCTGTTAAAATAAATTTAGAATTTTTATGATAGTACTTTCCAAGAGCACCTATAAGCCCTGCATATCCTGTAGATACACTATGGTAGATATCAGCCTCTGGAATATCACTTTTTAATACTTCAAATACAGTTATCATCATGGAACGTATTGTCCAAAAAAAATGATTAAAAACTATATAGGGGTAATACTTTGTTGCAACTTCACTTATAACATCAAAAAAATCTTCGCTCATTAATATATCAACTGTATTGATATTCTTGAGTCTTTTCATGCAATCAAAAAAATCTTGCCATTCAAAATATTCACCTATTATAAATTTTAAAATAAGTTCCTTTTCCTTATGACTAAGAGAAATTTTAACATTGCTTTTCTTTTGTTTGTTTTTATCTACTTCAAGGTATATATCTCTTATTTCAACTACATTATCTGGAATTTCATACTTATAAGAATGGTTTTCATTTTTATTTGCACTTATGGCAATTATTATAAATTCGTGTTCAGACATATTGCTAACAAGCATTTGAATCCAACTTGAAACTCCTCCTGTTACATATGGATAACTCCCCTCTGCTATTAAGCAAATTTTCATCTTATTAATTTCCTCCTAATATTATTTCAAAATCAGTTTCAGTAGAATGAATAAGATATAATTCATCATCTATTTTTTCATAGGAACATCCTATGCTCTTTGTTACAGGCTTATCAGTCCTTAAAATAAAATAATCATTTTCCCCTGAATATTCTAAAGAACCCTTTATAGAATTTTCTTCATATGAAAATGCACTTTTAGTTGTTAGATATTCATTTAAAGCACCTACACCTTGAGAAATAGTATCAGATTTTAACCATTTAAAATTATCATAGACTTCACTCATTAATTTAGTAAAATCTTTTTTGAGGCTTTCCCATGATAAACCGTGGTTTCTTTCTGGATCTAATATATCATCAGGATGTATAAAATGAGAAAAGACACCGTTTATAGTTATTCCATTATATATCATCCATCTATCAAATTCTTGATAATCATAACCAGAGCTATACCTAGGAAAGTTATATATTCCATCTGATCCCTTTGAAAACTCTTGTTCATAGGCAATATCTTCATTTGCAACAACATAAAGAGAGGATATAACATTTATACTTGGAAAACCTTCTTTTAAAGCACTAATCCCTTCTTTACTAATTATATTAGATGGAGGGACATAACCTTTAACCTTATAATTAGGATAAATAGTATGTATAAATTTATTTAATGCTATTTGTGCGTTAACCATTGAATTATAATCTTTCCAAGGATTATATCCTAAACTATCATCTTTATAACCTTCAGTTCTTAAGGGTTGATGATTAAAACCATGTATTCCAAGTTCTCCACCTACCTTAAATAAATTTCTTCCTTGAGTTATAAGACTTTCATAATAAGCTTCACCTTCAAAATTTTCTATATCCTTAGTTGCATTTTGATAATTATATATTAAATACCCTGTTGGTTTCAGGTTATATTTACTACAAATTCCAACAATATCAGGCCACCATATATTTGCAAAGAATTTTTGATCATTCATATGATATTCTTCATAAATATTTTTAGAAATATTTTTAGTTATAGGAGCTGGAAAATCATCTATATATAATACTTTTGAATTGATTATGGGATAAATAAAATTCTTTCCTGTTCTATAAAGTACCCCAGTAAGAAGTCCTCTATTTCCTTTTTCACTTAAAAATTGACCATTTGAAAAAATAATTTTCCCATTTTCTAGACCTTTTTCCCAAAGAAGAGGTATGTCCTTATCAGCTTTTATATGAACTAAAGAATCTTTGGTTAGTTTAACCTTTAAAGAACTGTTTTCTGTATCCTCAGTTCTCTTTAATCCATATCCTTTTATTAGTATATTAGACATAACATACATAGAACTTGCATCTATAGGCTCATCTAAAAGCATTTCTTCTATACCTATATCTTTGGAAATAGACTTTAAATTATCACTTATAAGTGGACGCTGAGCAAATACTAAATTCCCACCTTTTTTTACATATGATATCAGTTGAGGTAAGTAATTAAAGTCTCCTAAGTATTCAGTATTTATAATAATATCCCTATAACCAGAAGTATCACCATTAAATTTATTTATAGGTAATTTAATTAATTCTTTATCCATATCTTCTATTATGACCTTAAGATTTTCGTATATTTTATTATCCTCTTCTTCGTTTCCACATAAAATTAAAAATTTATCAGGAGAATTCTTTTTCATCTCTTCATATTGTGAAGATGAAAATCTTTCCTTATTTAAGTTTGTTATATCTGTATTATCAATTTTATCAAAGACATAGTTTATCTTCATAAAAGAAAGTAAAACTCCTAATAGCAAGCTTAATGCTACAAAGGAAAAAATAAATTTCTTACTAAACATCCTTCTCCTCCTCTATCCAAAATCTTAATAAATCTAAAGAGTAATTATCTAATTTTAAACTAGAGTTTCTAATTTCTAAAATTACATCATTAAAACTTTTCTTATCCTTAAGATAATAATAGATTTCAAGTAGAAGAATGTATGGCTTAATATCATCTTTAAACTTTTCTTTAAATTCATGATTATAGTCTAATGCCTTTTTATATTCTTTAAGATTTATACAAGTTTTAATAAGCTCTTCAAAGTGAGTTTCTGTAAATTCAAAATTTTGTTTATATTCTTCAAGTACTCCTCTATACATATATTTTAGTTTAATAATTTCTTTAGAATCTATAATATTACTTTCAATGTAGTCTTTAAGAGTTTTTAAAAACATATCAGCATTTTCTTGATTTTTTGGATTTTTTTCATACTCAGCCTCAAATTTTTGGATTAATATTGTTAACTTTCCCTTCATTTGAGTTATAGCAGTAGCTGCATAATGAGAGGTTTCAGTATCTTCGTCCATTAAAGCGTTTAATAAAATAGTTCTATATTTATAAGTATCCTTTTTTAATATATCCTTTATTAATTCTCTTTTTACAGAATTACTATTTAATATTAAAGCCTCCTCAGCTGCTATTAAATCTTTTTTATGCTCTAGTTCAGCGGCCCTTACTAATAAACTTATACTTTTTTCATATTTACTTTCTCTTTTTAAAACTTCTCTTCCATGGTCAGTAGAAACTAATTTCTCACATATTAGTATAAATAACAATATAATAAAGCCTACATATGGAATTGATAATGAGATTAGAAGTATGGTATTTGCTCCATTTTTCCTTAACAATTTCATCACTATATAGAGGATAAAACTTAACAATATATTTATTACTAATATTTTAATCATTATCCATTACCTCTTCTACCACTTTGGTACTTATACCTTTAGTCTTTAATCTATTTATAGGTATATAACTTTCTTCCTCTGTAGTGTTAAGTAATAATACATATATAACACCATCCATTATACCGGCGAAGTCAGTTTCTCTTATGGAGGATTTAATAATCTCAGATAAAAGTTTTAAATCAAAATTACTCTCAACTTTAAGCAAAATATAATCTAGCTTCTTTTCAAATTTAGCAGTTTGTTTTATCTTTAGAAGCTTTTTGAAGCTATTCTCATTTAAGAAAATAGTATTATTTATATATCTTTCTTTTGAAGTTAATTCTTCAAAATCATAAGCTTTTACTATAGAAGATTCTATTAAATTAGAAACTACTTTAAATAGATTTTCATAATATAAATTCATTTTTGAAAATTCTATCTCTTCTATCATTATAGTAGCTATAACTTTATCTCCTTTTTTTATAGGGGCAACCATCATAGGTATAGATAGATCTAGTCCTTTATTTATGAAAATTTCTCCTTCTTGTATATGATTTTTTATAAGATTTAATTTATTAAAATCAATACTATTATTAGGTTTAAAATCTTCATTATTGGACTTTACATTAAGTCGTAAGAAATTGTTTTTCAAAGTATAAATTGCAACTCTCTTACTATCTAAAAATTCTTCTAAGATATCTATGGATGATTTTAATATATATTGAGGTTCTAAACTATCTAATTCTTTAACAACGGAATATATTTTTCCAAAGCTATCCTTTGATGAAATAACTTTTTCTTCAAGCTCTTTCTTTTCATCATAGGTTTTATTATATAAATCCTCTAAAAAATCATATTCATCTTCCTGTTTTTTATTTTCATTTTTTAAGACTTTTATTTGAACATTTTTAAAATCACTAACATATCCAACATAGACACCAACTAATACATATGTAAGCAATTGTATTAAAGATTCATTTAGTACAAGTATAGAAACAATAGAAATTCCTCTGTCTAAACTTTGTCCAATTAATAAAGCACAGGATAAAAAAGTAGCAATTAAGGATTGTTTAGATCCATATACAATTCCTATAACAATAATATATATTAACTTTATATCCACAACAGAAAATATAGAATCTCCTGGTGAAATCATTTTTGATCCAAAGTAAACAAGTATAAATAAAACTATATTTTCTACATAAGGTTTACAATGCTTTAAAAATCTTTTTAATTTCTTATATTTATTTGATTTTATCTTTTTCTTTTCCTTTATACTATTCTTATATCTTTCATATATAATAGGAAGTTCTTTTAAAATAGAATATTTTTCTTTAAACTTAGTATTAGTAATAAATTTATAGTCATAAAAATTATTTTTATTCTCATCAATATTTAAATCATATTTATTTCCTGTCAATATATTGTATAAATCATTTAATGATAGACTATAATTACTGGGAATAGTATATTTATCATTTAAGGAATATTTAAATGATAAATAAGCCACTTCTGAAGCATCATTTACATGAATGTATCTTCTTTTTAAAGTATCATCATAAGTAATATTTTTCCCTTCAATAAGATTATCCATAATAATAAAGAGGGTCTTGTCAACAAAATCTTCAGCTAATCCCTCACCATAAATTATAGGGAGTTTTAGACTTACTACCTTCATTGAATTATTAGAATAATCCCTAAATACTGAACAAATGCTATGACTCAAAGATGCATATATGTTATCAGAATCAGTATCTTTAATAAAATCTGTTATTCTTATAAAATTACTAACCTTATAATGAGAAGAAAATTTTAATAATCTATTTAACTTATTTATATCATCAAAATAGTCTAAGTAAATAACGCATTTAAACAAGTTTCTTTTAAATACATGTTCGTATTTTTTATCATCTAAGTTTTCTTTGAAGATTCTATACTTTGAGTTTTTAAAAGTATTAGATATTATTACTATTTTAAAGCCTTCTTTTGAAAATCTATGAGCAAGGGCTTCTATTAAAGCATTTTGTCTTCCAACTATAAGTAATTTATTCATAAAAACTCCTTTCTTCAAATTTTTGTTATAAATATTATAACATTTTAAACCATTTATTGTATAATACTATTTATATGATATAGTTTGTTAAATAAAAAAGAGGTGAAAAAATCACCTCTTTTTTAGTAAGAAAATACTTCATCTTCTATACTCTCATCAGTATCTATATGCTCTACACTTAAGTCAACATCTTTTAAGTCTATTATTTTAGTTTTATATTTAATTTTATAATATGCAAATAATCCAAAGAATAGAGGTAATCCAATATAAGATGAAATTAATCCACCCCAGTCTACTCCATTTCTAACATCTAAGTATGCATATCCTTGACCTAAAACTATTATTCCACATAATATTAAAGCTATTATAGGCCCTAGTGGGAATAATTTAGCTTTATAAACTAATCTATTCATATCTTTACCTTGAGCTACATAAGCTTTTCTGAATCTATAATGACATATTGCGATTCCAAGCCAAGCTATAAATCCTGATAATCCTGAGGCTGCTACAAGCCATACATAAACTGTATTTTCAGCATAAATACCTGTTAAGAAACATAAACTTGCAATTATTGTTGTTATTATAATAGCATTAACTGGTACTCCCCTAGAATTAGTTTTTTCAAAAATCTTAGGTGCCATTCCACTTTTAGCCATGGCATAAAGCATTCTACTTGATGCATACATACCAGAATTACCAGCTGATAAAACAGATGTAAGTATTATGGCATTCATAATGGAAGCGGCTCCAGCTAATCCTAATTTCTCAAATACTATTGTAAAGGCACTTGTTTCTACTCCAGCTTGAGCATTTGGTACTAAAGCACCTATTACTAAAATTGTTCCTAAATAAAACAATAATATTCTCCAAAATATTGTATTAACAGCTTTAGGTACATTTTTTTCAGGATCTTCACTTTCTCCAGCAGCAACTCCTACTAATTCAGTTCCTTGGAATGAGAAACCAGCTATTAAGAAAATCATGAAAATTGATTTTGCTCCTCCAATAAATGGCCCTCCATTTTCATAGAAGTTTTTAAATCCTACATTATCTCCACCTAATATTCCAAAAATCATAAGAACTCCTACGATTAAGAATATTATAACAGTAGCAACTTTTACAGCCGCAAACCAAAACTCTGATTCTCCATAAGCTTTGGCAGATAATAAATTAAGAGTTAATATAATTACTAAGAATAATGCGCTCCAAACTATTGCTGGAACATTAGGAAACCAAAACTTCATTAATAAAGAACCTGCAACCATTTCTGCTGCTATTGTTATAGCCCAGTTATACCAGTAATTCCATCCTAGAGCAAATCCTAAAGCAGGATCAACAAATTTTGTTGCATAAGCTCCAAAGGAACCTGTTTCTGGCATATATGTTGCCATCTCCCCTAAGCTTGTACACAAGAAATATACCATTACTCCTATGATTCCGTAAGCTACAAAAGCTCCTCCTACACCGGCTTGATGAAGTGTATCTCCCATGGCTAAGAAAATACCAGTTCCTATGGCACCACCCATGGCAATCATACTAAGATGTCTTGATTTCAAGCCTCTTTTTAGATTAGTATTTTGTTCTTGACTCATTTTTTAGTCCTCCTTATGGTTTTAATAATTAAGCCATAAGTGATAACTAAGTTTTCGCTAACAAAAGAAACCCTTAAGCGTGTTTCATGCTTAAGGGTTCGTAAAGTTATATACAATACTCTTCTTTCATGATAGCACACCACAAAATAATTTGTGACAGTGTTACATATATTCTATGCAACCCCAACCTAATAGAATTAAAGCCTCTTCTAATGGTTTCGGCGATTCATCCTTTCACTTTGCTTCAACGTGCTTACCTCTGCAAAGATACTATTAATCATCGCGCCTCTATCTCAGTTATTCACTTTATATTAACAATTATGAGATTAAATTTGCAAAATGTCAATATTTTTTTATTGATAAATAAAAATTATAAACAAAAATTACTGAACAATTTATGAAATAATTTAGATTTTATTGTTGACTTTAAATCCTAACTATAGTAATATGTACTCATATAAAGAACATGTGTATTCAATAAGAATACAAAAGGGGGCTATTATGAAAAATTTATCCTTAATAAAAAGAATATTTGTTGCAATTATTTTAGGAATACTTATTGGGCTAGGATGTTCCTATATTAATTTAGATATACCTATTAGAATATTAATGACCTTTAATAGCATATTTGGAAATTTACTAAGTTTCTTAATCCCACTTATAATAGTTGGGTTTATAGTTCCTGGTATAGCATCATTAGGAAATAAATCAGGAAAGGGACTTTTCATAACTACTTTAATTTCATATGCTTCAACATTTTTAATAGGAATACTTACTTTCTTTATAGGACGCGCAGTACTTCCTAAATTTATAGTAAGTGCTTCTCTAAGCACTGGATCAGTAAATGTTGATCCTTATTTTACAATTGATATTCCTCCAATGTTTGGTGTTATGTCAGCTTTAGTTTTTGCATTCCTATTAGGAATAGGAATATCAAGAATAAAAAATAGTTACTTATTAAAAGTATCAGAAGAATTTAATCACGTTATTTCATTAACTATAAAAAATGTATTAATACCTTTAGTACCTATTTACATACTTTCAATATTTTCAAAGTTAAGTTATAATGGTGAGATTTTTACTACTTTAAAGTCTTTTGGACTTGTGTACTTAGTTTTATTTTCAATACAAGGATCTTATTTAGTAGTTCAATATGTTTTAGCTGGAACTTTAAAGAAAGAAAATCCATTAAAATTACTTAAAAATATGATTCCTGCATATATGACAGCTTTAGGAACTCAATCATCAGCAGCTACAATCCCAGTTACTTTAAACTGTACTAAGGAAAATAAAGTTGACCAAGATGTAGCAGATTTTGTTATTCCTTTAGGAGCAACAATAAATTTAGCAGGTGATACTATTACTTTAGTTCTTGCATCAATGGCTGTAATGTATATGAAAGGACAAGTTCCAACATTCTCTGTTATGGTTCCATTTATAGTTATGTTAGGAGTAACTATGGTAGCAGCACCAGGGGTACCAGGTGGCGGAGTTATGGCTGCTTTAGGATTACTTGAAGGTATGCTTGGATTTGGTAATGTTGAAAAATCCTTAATGATAGCACTTCATGCTGCTCAAGATAGTTTTGGAACAGCAACTAATGTAACTGGAGATGGGGCTATAGCTATAATAGTAGAATCAATCTTAAAGAAAAGAAATAATACTAACATTAAAATTGAAGAGGCTGAAGAAGACTTTATTCCAAAGGTTAGTTGTAATTAAAAAAATGACTATGAGAATTTCTCATAGTCATTTTTTATTTAAGAATTATATTGCTACTTTTAGGGAATAATTGATCATATAAAGAATCAAAGCCCTCATCAGCTAATACTACCTCTGTATCATCATTTACATAAAATTGATTCATAGTATTCATTACAAGTTCATATTTTTTTAAATTACCCTCTTCAAGTAAAACTTCATAAAGATATGCTAAGTGATTTTGCATATACTCTTGCATTTCCTTAAGTTCTTCATCAGAAACCTTATTTTCTTTATGAAGTTTATTTACAGGTCCATTTCTAAAAATAAAATATGTTGAAGCTTTTGCTATTCTAGCAATATGTTCTTTAGTCTTAGTATCCTTCATATTTTCCACCTCTCCCATCTAACGTAATAATTATAAAATAAAATTAAGTACATTTCAATTTTCTTATTTATTCTAATATAGTAAGTTTTAACAGGGAAATTTTACTTAGTTATGAATTTTTTTATTAAAGTATTAAATTTATTTGACATATAGATTAACAATGGTTATAATCATTTTGTTTGGTTTTCTTTTAAGTTTTTAAATACACATTAAATATTTAAATTCACATTCAAAAATACGATTCACAAAACTCAAAAACAAGGAGTGTATTAAAAATGAAAAAAGAAAAACTTATTCCTAAGCTTATATTTTTCTTATTAGGAATGGCAATCATACAATTAGGTGTTGTAATATTCTTATTAAGCGGAGCTGGATCAGATCCCTTTACTGTATTTACTCAAGGACTTTCAAAAGCTCTAAGCGTTTCAACTGGAACTGCTAACATGATAATACTTGTTACTTTAGTTATTGCAATCTTCATTGCAGATAGAAAACAACTTAAAGTTGGAACTTTTGTACTTGTTTTAGTGGTAGGCCCTACTATAGATGCAATCATGGGAATATTACATAGATTTGGTTTAGATACTTCACTTAGTAACTTTAACTTATTTACAAAATGCGTAATTGTAGCTGTAAGCTGTATTATAATAGCTATAGGATTCTCATTCTTAGTTAGTACTGAATTAGGAGTTGCACCAAACGATTTAGTTCCTCTTATAATAAGAGATAAAACTAACTTCCAATACCGTTGGATACGTATCGGTTTAGATTTAAGCTTCCTAGTAGTTGGTTATTTACTAGCTGGTGTTGTAGGTCTTGGAACAATAATAGCAGTACTTTTCACAGGTCCAGCTATACAATTTTTTATGCCGCCATGTGAAAAAATTGTACATAAATTTATAGGCAAAAATGCTGCTTAATAATAGAAAAACAGTCCATATGGACTGTTTTTTTTATATTTCTTGATATCTAGCTATAAGTTCTACTAATTCATCACAGAAAGCATCATATTTTTCTGTAGGATGTTTCACTGTAATTGTAATTTCTTCACCAATTTCTACTCTTTTCTGATCCGGCGAAAAGGTAAATGCCAATGTATCTTCTCTGTTATATATAGGTTTTATAGTAACATGAAAATCTTCTCCTAAAATTTTCTTTCTTAATAATGTCATAATAATCACCTCACCGTTTTATTATAACAATAAAAGAAAAACATGCCAATATTGGCATGTTTTTATATTGTATCAAAAAAAGCGTTTATCTTTTCTAATTCTCCATTTGCAAAAGTATAATCATCTAAATCATCTTTATTTATCCATTTATATGTAGTTATATTAGCGCCACAAGTAATTTTTTCTTTTAAGGAACCTGTAAAAACTCTTAAAGTTTCTTCTTCATTAACATTTAAATCACATAATTGATTTAAATCAAAAACTATGGTTTTTAAATCTTCCTTTATTGCTCTATTTGCGCATTTTTCTGGAGTTTCTCTTCCTTTTATTTTTCTTTCAAAAACATACCATAGGTGCTCATCTGCTTTTTTTCCTTTTCTTTTTGAAATTAAAATATTATTAAAGTCATCCTTTATAATAATAGAACAAAATTTAACATTACTCATATACGTCTCCCCTTTTACACATTTCGCTTTTTATATACATATTATAGCAAATTATTATATATTATTCCTCTATTTTAATATAAATTCAAATAAAGTTTTCAATGTTGTTTAATAGTTAATTGATTTTAAACTATCCAAGTTTTTTATATTTTAATATAATATTTTATTAGTTTTTAATTTTCAATACATACTTTAACAGTAATATTTAACGAATAAAAAACTAAAGTTAAAGCAATAAATTCATAATATAACGTATATTTAATGTTAGTCAAAAAATACAACCCCGTAATTTTTGATAAAAAGACGAATTATAAGATTGATTGACAAAAATATATACTCCTTTTATAATCTAAAGAAGTTTTAAGTTATTTATATCTAAATCATAAGTAACATCTTTTCTTTCAACTATTACTTTAATTTTTTCCTTAATTTCATCACATTGAAGAACTTTAGTGATAAGCTCTCTTGTTGGATTAATTGCATATGGTATTCCAACATTTTTAAACATTGTAAAATCTCCAGAGGTATCTCCATAAGCATAACTATTTTCTAAGTCTATATTATGTTTTTCTTTTAATTCTAAGATAGCTTTTTCTTTGCTTTCAGAATCCCACATTGGAATTATATCTCCGTTATATGTATTGTTATGATCAAGCTTATATATAGTTCCTTTAAAATCATTCATATTATATTTTTCTGACATTTCTTTTACAAGCTCATAAGGAGATCCAGAAATAGCTATGACAATATGACCTTGTTCTTTATGCCATTTAATTCTTTCTCTAGTAAATGTATAAACCCTATCCCCTTTTTGTTCTATTACTTTCTTAGCTATATACTCTATATGATGATTGCTTATTCCTCTTATTGCTTCAGTATATATATCAACCATTTTTAGTAAATATTCATCATAACCACCTTGTCTTTTATCCCATTTTATGAATGATGGACGTACATCCTTATACCACTTAGTTTCATCAACTAATTCATATTTTATTATTTTTTTAAATACTTCTGTTATTAATCCTTCTCTATATATTGTTCCATCAATATCAAAAAATGCTGCTATGTTTTTTTCTTTCATTTTTTTCACTCCTCTTCTGTAAAATTTCTATTTATGTATTATTTAACAGTATATCATAAATAAATAAATTTTAAAGAGATTTAATTATTTAGAATTGTACCCATACATTTGATAATACACTAATAATATTTTAATATATAAATATATTTTGGTTCTGGAGGTAGAAAAATATGAATGTTAACACTAACAGTAAATTTCATAAGACAGTTTTTACAGCACTAATGATTGCAATAATATTTATATCAGCAAATTTAATAAAAATTCCTACTGTAGGAGGCTTTGTTCATCTTGGAGATTGTATGGTTCTTTTAGCAGCAGCCTTACTAGGGAAAAAGCGTGGAGCTTTAGCTAGTGGTATAGGAATGGCTCTTGTGGATTTATATAGTGGATATATAATTTGGGCACCTTTTACATTTATAATAAAAGCTTTAATGGCATATATAGCTGGAGCTATTTTAGAGTATAATCATAGAAAAAGTTATTTAGTACCATTTTTAATCTCTGGTATATTTATGGTTGTAGCTTATTTCTTCTCTGGTGCAATAATAGCATTTTTATTTACAGGAAGCTCTAATACCATAATAGGAGCTTTAGCATATTCAGCAAAGGATATAATAGGTAATATACTTCAAGTTGGGGTTGGTATAGTTATAGCCTTACCTCTTTCAAAAGTATTATATAAGCAAGAAAAGAAAGCCTTTAATTAAAGGCTTTCTTTTAAATATAAAAAGATAAAACTATTCCATTATTAATTTAACAGGGCAGTGATCAGATCCTAGTATTTCAGTATCTATAGAAGCTTCTTTTATTCTATCTTCTAAATTATTTGAAACTAAGAAATAGTCAATTCTCCATCCAGCATTATTTTTTCTTGCATTAAATCTATATGACCACCAAGAATAAACTCCCTCTAAGTCTGGGTTGAAATAACGGAAAGTATCTATAAACCCACTTGATAATAGTGTAGAAAATTTATCTCTTTCCTCATCTGTAAAGCCAGCATTCTTTCTATTTGTCTTAGGATTCTTTAAATCTATCTCCTTATGAGCTACATTTAAATCTCCACATACAACTACACCTTTTTTAGATGAAAGCTCTAAAAGATAATTTCTAAAATCATCTTCCCATTCCATTCTATATTCTAATCTAGCAAGTTCACTTTGTGAATTTGGAGTATAAACAGTTACCATAAAGAAGTCTTCAAATTCTAAAGTTATAACTCTTCCTTCTTTATCATGATGCTCCATATTTATTCCATAATAAACATTTAGAGGTTCTTTTTTAGTGAATATTGCAGTTCCTGAATACCCCTTTTTCTCAGCATAGTTCCAGTATTGATGATATCCCTCTAGATCTAAATCTATTTGTCCTTCTTGAAGTTTAGTCTCCTGTAGACAGAATATATCAGCATCTTCAGATTTAAAGTAATCTAAGAAGCCTTTTTTAACACAAGCTCTTAAGCCATTAACATTCCATGATATTAATTTCATTTAAATTTCCTCCTATACTTAATCAATAAAAAAATATAATTAAGTTTTAAAATATAACAACTGATTTATTTCTAAATTCAATTGTATATAATATATTGTAATAAAAAAAATTAAATAAATCATTATTTAATTTTAAATAATTGTAATATAATTATTTAAAAGAAATAACAAGGGGCTAAATTAAATGAATAAAGTAATTAGATTTGTCAATCAAAAGGACTTAAAGGCTACTATGGAATTTGATTTACACAAAAATGAAGAGGTTATTTCTAACAAAATAGATATGAAGAAAGTTATAGTAGCTGAATTAGACAATAAAGTTGTAGGTTGTCTAAAAATAGAGTATATATGGACTCATATACCTTTTATAAGCTATATAGTGGTTAAGGATGGACTTAGGGGTTCTGGAATAGGTGAAAGCCTTTTAAACTTTTTAGAGGAGTATTTAAAGAAAGAAAAAAATTCTGAGTTTTTATTAAGTTCTTCAATGACTGATGCTACAAAAGCTCAAAAATGGCATATTAGAAGAGGATTTGAAGAGTGTGGATTTATTACTTCAATAAATGAAAATAACGTTGGGGAAGTATTCTTTAGAAAAAATTTATAATTACATATGTTATAAATTAAGAAAAGGATATATTTAATAAAAAATATTAAAGTATTTATGAAATGAAATAAAGCAACAAAGAACATCATTTATATATTGATGCTTTTTGTTGCTTTAGATTTACTCTATATAACTTACAAAAGCTACTCCATTATAAGTATCAATTGATTTAAAGCCTATGTTTTTATAAAATTCAATTGAAGATTCTTTATCCTCACTTATTAGAATCTTTTGTGTAACATGTTTATATTCATCTAATACAGAATTAATCAAACCTCTACCAATACCATTTCCCTGATATTCAGGAAGAACTACTATATCTTGTATATATATTATAGTTAGTCCATCTCCAATAACCCTAATAAGACCTATTAATTTTTCTTCATGCCATGCTGAAATTATCTTTAATGAATTTTTAAATGCCTCTTCTAATTTTTCTAAATCTTCAGTATAGTCAAACCATCCTGCACTTTCATATAAGTAAGAAATACTTTTTATATCCTTAATCAAATCTTTTTTTAAAATCACTTTTTCTAAATTCATAATCCCTCTTTAACCAAAATAATATTTTTTTATTTATTATATTCAATGTTAATCTATATAAACTTTAAATATTTTAGATACATTATGAGTTAAATCCGAAATACCATTCACCTGAAAATCATATTCTAATTTTTCCTCTTGAAGCATAAATAAAAATATACTCAACTTATAATATCCCTTCTTTATTGTAATTAAATGTATTTTATTCTATTATAAGTAATAAGATGAGGATAATCAATTGATTTAAATAAGTTTTTAGAATATATTTTCTAAAATAAAAAAACTCTAGCTTTATAACTAGAGTTTTTATAAATTTATTGAATTATTTTATATTTCTGCTTCCTGGTTTTATGTAAGGTACTCCTTCTTTACATAGTGGGCAATTTTCTGCTTCAAAGCTTTCTATATCAAGCTTTATTGAACTATACATTGGGAAATCTGTTACATTTCCTGGAGTTCTATCTACTATGCAAACTACTGCAACAACTTCTCCCCCTTGTTCTTCAATTACCTTTGCAGCTTCCTTAAAGCTCTTACCTGTAGTTACAACATCCTCTGTTATTACTACCTTTTGTCCTTTTTCTATAGTAAATCCTCTTCTTAGAGTCATTTCTCCATTTTCTCTTTCAGTAAAGATTGCAGGCTTACCTAATTGTCTTCCTAATTCGTAAGCTACTATAACTCCTCCCATAGCTGGTCCTACAACTAAGTCAAAGTCTATATCTTTTAATTGATCAGCTACAACCTTTAATACTTTCTCAGCTTTTTCTGGGTATTTTAATAATTGAGCACATTGGCAATATCTATTTGAGTGTCTTCCTGATGATAATAAGAAATGTCCTTCTAATAATGCTCCAACCTCTTTTAATGTATCTATAACCATAGCATCTGTATTTTTCATATTTAATTCCTCCAAAACTTTCTTATTTATTTTCTTAATATCTTCAAAATTACTTTTATAAAAATCACTATATTAATATGAAGATAAATTTTGTGATTTAATAATCTTTAAAATTTATTTATAATCTTTATTAGCTATTTAATCTTTTATTACTTTATGCATCCTACAATTTCATTAATATTTTTTAATCCTTCTTTTTTGCAAAAGTCTTCTAAGCCTTTTATTATTTCTATACCTGCTTTAGGATTTACAAAGTTTATTGTACCTATTTGTATAGCTGATGCTCCTGCCATCATAAATTCTATGGCATCCTCTGCTGTAGAAATTCCTCCTAATCCTATTACTGGAATATCTACAGTTTTAGCAACTTCATGAACCATTCTAAGGGCTATAGGTTTTACAGCGGGGCCAGAAAGTCCTGCATACACATTATTAAATACTGGCTTTCTATTTTTTATATCTATTGCCATTCCTTTTAATGTATTTATTAGGGAGATTGAATCTGCTCCTGCCTCTGCACAGCTATATGCCATATTGCATATATTTTCAGCATTTGGTGATAATTTTACCATTAAAGGTTTATCACATATTTTTCTAACCTTAGAAACCACTTCATATGCCACATCTGATTGTATTCCAAAGGCCATTCCACCAGATTTTACATTAGGACAAGATATATTTAACTCTATCATGTCTATCTTTTCTTTATTTAAAAGAGATACTGCTTTTTCATAATCTTCTATAGTAGCTCCCCCTACATTTGCTATTATATTTGTTCCTAGTTCTAACATTTTAGGAAGTTCTACTTCTATAAATTTCTCTATTCCTGGATTTTGAAGTCCTACTGAATTCATTATTCCTTGAGGAGTTTCATATATTCTTATTCCTTCATTACCTTCTCTACTATTAAGAGTTAGTCCTTTTGAACTTATTCCTCCTAATTCTCCCACATCATAGAAGTTATTGTACTCAGCTCCAAAACCGAAAGTACCTGATGCTGCTATAACAGGGTTTTTAAAATCTACTCCATTTATAACTGTTTTTAACATACTTTTAACCCCTCCTAAATTAGAATTCAACTTCTAATCCATTAAATACTGGACCATCTTTACAAGTTCTCTTATTTCCTGACTTTGTTTTACATGTACATACTAAGCAAGCACCTACTCCACAAGCCATATGTTTTTCCATGGAAATATACACATTAACCTTGGCTTCTTTGCACATTTCAACTACCTTCTTCATCATGATTTCCGGTCCACAGCATAGCACTGTATCATAATTTTGAAGAGGAAGAATTTCTGTTACAAATCCTTTATGTCCATATTTTCCTGTATTTGTTGAAATTTTAACTTCATCTACATATTCTGATATTTCATCTACTAAGTATATGTCATCTCTGAATCCACCATAGAAACCCATTTTAATATCTTTATTATTTTTTCTAAGGCTTTTTGCAAGTTCTAGCATTGGAGCTGTTCCTATACCTCCACTTACTAAGGCAACTTTTCCGTAATCTTTATTTATATCGAAACCATTTCCTAAAGGACCTATTATTTCTATTTCATCTTCAGAAATCATTTTTTTTATTTCATTTGTTCCGGCTCCAACAGTAGCATACACAAAACGTACATCATTCCCATTTACTTCACAAACACTTATTGGTCTTCCTAAGAAAGTGTTTGGAGTTTTTATCATATAAAATTGTCCTGCATTTATTTTAGCTTCATGCTCTACTACTAGTGAGTATATTCCCTCTACTAATTCAATATTTTCTTTTACTTTACCTTTGAAATATTCCATAGCCATAATCTGTCCTCCCAAGTGTTTTATCTATTTTAAAATTGCTTCTCTTATACTGTCTCTCATTGAAATGGCTTCTTTTCTAGCACATTCTGCAAAGTTTTTACTATCTTCCATGGCTTTATAGGCTAATAGTATCTTTCTTGAAGAGTTTACAATTCCACCATTTCCATTTTTAAGATAAGCTGCTACATCTTTAGCAGTTCCTCCCTGTGCACCATATCCAGGTATTAAAAATGGCATTGTATCTAATTTATCTCTCATTTCTTTTGCTTCTTCTTGATGAGTACAACCTACAACTCCACCTATTGAGCTATAACCATGTTTTCCTAAATAGTTTTTTCCTAGAGTATTTAACTTTTCTCCAACTACATCATAAACTTTCTTTCCATTTCCGGCTTCTAAATACTCTATATCTTCAGCTCCCTTATTTGAAGTTCTTACTAGTACAAATACTCCTTTTTCATTTTTTTCTATATAAGGTAAGTATGGATCTATGCTATCCATTCCCATATATGGATTTAAAGTTATAAAATCACTTTCAAAATCTCCTTCAAAGTGAGCCTTTGCGTACATTTTAGCCGTTGCAGCTATATCCCCTCTTTTTATATCAGCTATGATTAAAGCATTCTTTTCTCTTAAATAACTTAAAGTATTTTTATAAGCTTCTAATCCCTTAAGACCTAGGGCTTCGTAATAAGCTATTTGAACTTTAAAACATGCAGATACATCTAGTGTGGCATCTATTATTTCTTTATTGAAGGCAAATAACATATCACTTTCATTTGAAAACTTACTTTTAAATTCCTCTGGTATATAATCTAAGCTTGTATCTAGTCCAACACAAACTACTCCGTTTTTTTCTACTTTTTCAAATAATTTATCAGCTATCATATATACCTCCTAAAATTCACCATTATAAACTATTTTTCCATTCTTTATTGTTACTACTACATCTCCATAAAACTCCATCCCATTAAATGGTGTGTTTTTACTTCTAGATACTATATCTTCTTCTTTGAATATTCTTTTCTTGTTTAAATCTATAAGAACTAAATCTCCAAGAAAACCTGGTTGAAGTTTTCCTTTATTTATGTTTAATAACTTAGCGGCATTTCCACTCATTAATTGACTTAGCTTATTTAAGCTTATGTGATTTTCTTTAACTAGCTTCGTATAACATATTGAGAAAGCTTGTTCAATTCCAATCATGCCAGGTGCTCCTTTTTCCTTATCTTCCTTTGAATGAGGAGCATGATCTGTTCCTATACAATCAACATAGTTCATTTTTATTGCCTTTATTAAGAAATTTACATCCTCTTCTTCTCTTATAGGAGGATTAACTCTATAATTACTAATCTTATTATTTAAAGCTAAGTGGTGTGGAGTTATTTCGCAAGTTACTTTAACTCCATCATTTTTTCCTTCTATTATATATTTCATAGCTTCCTTAGTACTTACATGAGACATATGAAGTCTACAATCTACAAACTTTGCTAATGTAATATCTCTCCATGTCATCATATTTTCAGCTAATCTCATATCAACCTTTGAGAATTCTGGACTTTCAGCATGGGACATTACTATCCAGCTATTTTCCTTAGCTATTTTCATAGCTTCCATCATAATCTTAGAATCTGATACCCCTTTACCATCATCTGTTATTGCCTTAACATTAGGATTTCCCTCAAATTCTCTAAGATGATTTATTTCTTCGCCTGATAAATTCTTTGTTATGGAAACTGTTTGATATAGATCTACTAAGCCTACCTCTTTACCCTTATTAACCACATAATCTAATACTTTTTTTGAACTACAAACTGGTTTTGTGTTTGGCATTAAGGTTACTGTTGTGTATCCACCTCTCACTGCAGCCTTAGATCCACTTTCAATATCCTCTTTATATTCAAAACCTGGATCTCTAAAGTGGGCATGAGTATCTATAAATGCAGGCATAAGTACTAAGCCTTTTCCATCTAGAGTTTCACATTCTTTATTTAGTTCAGTTCCAAGTTCTTTTATTACCCCTTTTTCTATATATATATCACCAAAAAAGTTGTTGCTTTCATCTATTAAATTTACATTTTTAATTAGCAAATTCATCTTAATTATGTCCTCCTAAATTTAATGCTTTTGAAAAGTGTTTTCTGCGTTACAATAATCACAATTGTATGTATTATTCTTTTTATCTACTAAAGTAAAGCTTTGAGGAACATATTTTTCCACTTGAGTTATACATTTTGTGTTTTTACATTTATGATTTTGTAATTCTCTATTTTTCATCCTATTACGCCTCCCCTAAAAGTTTTGCCATTAAGGCCATTCTTACATACATTCCGCATTTGGCTTGCTTAAAGTAAAATGCTCTTGAATCTTCATCTACTTCATAGGCTATTTCATTTACTCTTGGAAGAGGATGAAGAACCATCATATCTTCTTTAGCACCCTTCATTTTTGCTTCATCTAATACATATACATCTTTTAATCTTTCATACTCACTTTGATCTACAAATCTTTCTCTTTGTATTCTTGTCATGTATAAAATATCAGCTTCCTTAATTCCTTCTTCTAAGCTAGTAATTTCTTTATATTCTATATTATTTTTTTCTAAAATTTGCTCTCTAATATAATTTGGGATTCTAAGTTCTATTGGAGATATTAAGATGAATTTATTATTTTTATATCTTGAAAGTGCTTTTATAAGAGAATGCACTGTTCTACCGAATTTTAAGTCTCCACATAATGCAATTGTATTTCCTTCTAGGTTTCCTTTATATTCTTTTATTGTAAGAAGATCTGTTAATGTTTGAGTTGGATGTTGATGACCTCCATCTCCTGCATTTATAACTGGGATATCTGAATAAATTGAAGCAACTTTTGCTGCCCCTTCTAAAGGATGTCTCATCGCTATAAGATCTGCATAGCAATTTACTGTTTTAATAGTATCTCTTAAAGATTCTCCTTTAGCAACTGATGAAGAATTTGGTTCTGAGAAACCTATAACTTGTCCACCTAGTCTAAGCATTGCTGATTCAAAAGACAATCTTGTTCTAGTGCTTGGCTCATAAAAAAGTGTTGCTAGAATTTTACCATTGCATATGTTTTGATATTCTTTTGGATTTGCCATAATTTGATGTGCTAATTTGAAAATTTCATCAAATTCCTCTATTGTGAAATCTGATGGATCTAATAAGTGTTTGTTTTTTAACATAAAATTTCACTCCTTTTTAACCTCTCTGTGTTAATTTAAAGAAGAAAAGCTATATAATTTTATTAAAAAAAGTCTTCCTAAGATAAGGAAGACTTTTCACGTATAAATAAATCTTTTAAGATTATAATTCAACTATATAACTTCCTTATTGACCTCTCTGGATCAAATTTAAAGGTTATTTTATTCAGCCTCTCTGGACTGCTTTTATTGTGCTTATAATACCATATTAGAAATTTTATGTCAATAATGTTTTTAATAATTATTTTATATTATAAGTTAAAAATAAAACTTACAAACACATTTTGAGAATTACTATATTCTTATAAGAATTAAATCTTAGAATAATTATATATTCTCTCCATATTATTTGTAAGTTTTATTATTAAGGTTTTATAAAATACATTAAATATTAGTGCCAATTGTTCATAATGGCATCCCAGGTCATTTTACCAGACTTTGCCAAGGTAACAGTCCCGTAGACTGAGTTAGGAATTCCGCTTGACATTACAGTACAAGCAAAGTTTCCTTTTTGAGTATGAATTAAGGCCGTATCATTCTCAACTCCCTTTTTGTCTCCTGTTTTGCTTGATATATCAAACTTAAGATTGTCTGGTATATATAAAGCTAGTTTGTTTTTAATCTGTTGTCTTGTAAGTATATCTATAAGCATTTGAGAATTTTCTTTACTTAAGAAAGAACCCTCACTAAGTTTTTTCCAGGCTAAAGTTAAATCATAAGCTGTTGTATAATTTTCTACATCTGATTTGAAATTTCTTTCATCGGCAGTTTTTCTATTAAGCTCAGTATTTTTCATACCAAATTCATTAATAGTTTCATTTATTTTATCCATACCGACTAAATCAATTATTTTATTTGCTGCTGTATTATCACTTTGAATTAGCATTGCTACCATAAGTTCAAATACAGTATAATCCCTCTCTCCAAACTCATGTATTATACCAGTTCCATAGACCTTATCTGAACTTTCTATTTTAACTTTATCCAAAAAGTCTATTTTGCCTTCCTCTACTTCTTTTATAAGAGCTATAGCTATAGGTAATTTCATACAACCCGCTGAAATCATTTTAACGTTTTCATTATAACCATAAGTATAACCACTCTTTAAATCCTCAAAGAAAAAGCTATACGAACCAATTCTGCTCTCTAAATATTTTTGAACTTCTTTCATAAATACCCACCAGCTTTCTTTTAATGTTGCTTTTATTGTTGCCTTGTTTAAAGTGTACCATATTTTCAGAAAATTTTGAAGTATTAATTGTAAATTTTTTCTTGTTAACGTTTAATTTTTTTCGCTTTAAGATACATCTTTATCATTATGATTTACTAAGTTATAAGTGAAATTTTACTAAACAGAAAAGAAAACACTCATCAAATTAAATTATGATGAGTGTTTTTATATTATTAATCAGCGAAACTAATTCCTATGCTTTTAGCAGTGTTTACTAATTCACCTTCTGGATCTACATTTTTAGTATGTCCAATTACATTTTCTAAGCTTTCATAGGATACTTTATTTCCTTTTAATGCAACCATATTTCCAAATAAATTACTATTTATAAGTTCAACAGCTTTAACTCCATATTTAGTGGAAAGTATTCTATCATAAGTAGAGGTATTTCCCCCTCTTTGTATATGTCCAAGAACAGTGCTTCTTATTTCATGATTTTTTATTAATCCTTCTAAGTCAATAGCTAATTTGTTAGCTATTCCCCCTAATCTTATTGGGTCTGGACTATCATCAACTATTTTAGAAACAACTACTTCTCCATCTTTAGGTTTTGCTCCTTCTGCAACTACAATAATTGTAAACTGTTTTCCGGCTTCTTCTCTTTCTTTTACTTTTTCAACTATCTTGTTTATATCGTAAGGTATTTCAGGTAATAATATTACATCAGCAGAACCAGCTATTCCTGATTCTAAAGCAATCCAACCAGCGTTTCTTCCCATAACTTCTAAAAGCATTATTCTATGATGTGACTCAGCTGTAGTATGAAGTCTATCTAAAGCTTCTGTAGCTATTTCTGTGGCAGTATTAAATCCAAAGGTTACATCTGTGGCTAATAAATCGTTATCTATTGTTTTAGGAACACCTATTACATTTACACCTTTTCTTGAGAAATCTCTTGCAGAGGTTAAGGTTCCATCTCCACCAATAACAACTAGAGCATCTACCCCTTCTTTCTTTAAGTTTTCAACACCAACATCAGAAACATCTTTTTTAACTATTTTACCATTCTCATCTTCAACTTGATAATCAAATAGGTTGTCCTTATTTGAACTATGAAGTATTGTTCCTCCTCTATGAAGTATTCCAGAAACAGAATCAAGATCCAATTTTACAAAGTCATTATTATATAGACCTCTGTATCCAAATTTATAACCTATAACTTCATATCCATATTTTAAGATTGCAGTTCTAGTTACAGCTCTTATTACTGCATTTAATCCAGGACAATCTCCTCCTCCTGTTAGTATAGCTATTTTCTTAATTGGTTGCATCATATAAAATCCTCCTCCTAAACAATTTTAAACCATAGTCTGTAAGTTTTTTACAATTACCTTCTAAGTAAATGATATCATATAAAGCTTTTTTTTGAAAGTAAAATTATTTTAAAAATTTAGAAAATTATAATAATTTCAATGATATCTATGTAAAATTTATTATTTCCTTCGATAAAAAAAGACAAGGAATTTTATCCTTGTCTTTTTTGTTAACTAATTACTTTAGTAAATATTAAAATAGCTAATACTATACCAGCAAATACTCTGTATATAGCAAAAACTCTCATAGGTTTTTTCTTTAAGTAATTTATAAACTTATCTATAACAACTAATGAAACTATAAATGCAACTATAAATCCTAAGATTAAGGCAATTAAATAAGTTCCATCCATTTGAGAATAGTCAAATTTAAATAATTTTAATCCTGATGCTCCAACCATAACTGGTATTCCTAAGAAAAATGTAAATTCTGTAGCAACAGTTGTACTTAATCCAGAAATCCATCCTCCCATTATTGTTGATGCACTTCTTGACATTCCAGGCCATAAAGATAAACATTGGAAACATCCAACTAGTAATGATTGTCCATATGTCATTTTATCAATATCTTTTACAATCTTACTTCTTTTAGCTCTTTTTCTAAAGTTATTTTCTATAACTATAAGTAATATACCACCTACTATGAATCCTACAGCTACAGTTTTAGTTGAAAATAAATACTTATTAATCTCATCATCAAATAAGAACCCTAAAATCGCTGCTGGTATAGTAGCTATAATTACATTTATACCAAATCTAAAACCAGTTTTTGATTCTGCAAGTCTTTTTTCATATTTTCTTTTATCGCCTGATGTTTTTAATCCGATAAATGAAAATATGTAACATAAAAACTCAACTACTGAGCTACTTATCTTTCTCCAATATAATACTACAACTGCTAGTATGGCACCTAATTGAATAACAACTTCATACATCTCAGGAAATCCACCTGATTGTGTATTAAAGTGAATAAGGTCACCAACTAGAATCATGTGTCCTGTTGAGGAAACAGGAACAAACTCTGTAAGACCTTCAACAATTGCGATTATTAAGGCCTTAAGTATGAATAAAAAATCAATTCCCATAACTACACTCGCTTTCTAATAATTAAGTTTTACTTTTTTATTATAATTTCATTAGTTAAATTTGTCCACTTTTACATAAATATAAATAAAAGAGTATATCTAAAACTAATTTTAATAATAATTATTATAAATTATTATTACTTTATGCTTTTTATTCTAAAAGTAATTTATAATCATTTATTATTTTAAATTAGTTTTCATATACTCTTTCTTTAAATTATACAATTAAATATATTATTAATTTTCTTAATAAATCTTATTAAGCTTTTACTACTGAAAGTATTTCCTCTTCAACAGCACCTTCTTTTGGAACATAACTCTTTAATAATGTCATGTTTCCTTTTAAAGAATATTTTCCTAAGGATGCAGGTATGAATATACTATCTCCTTTTTTAATTGCTAATTCTCCTTCTTCTGAAGTTATGATTCCTTCTCCTTCAACACATGTAAATATGAAGAATCTTTCTTTATCACTCTCTTCTTCACATACTCCATGTATATCATATTTTTCTAATGAGAAATATTCACATAGTGAAAGATAAGTTTTATCATATTGATCATATGAAACTTTTAATCCCTTAGCTTTTTCTCCTTTTAATGAGAAATCGATACAATCTAAAGCTTTTTCAACATGGATTTCTCTTCCTCTGTTATAGTCATATACTCTATAAGTTGTATCACTATTTTGTTGGATTTCAGCTATTATAACACCTTCGCATATAGCATGAACTAGTCCACTTCTTACAAAGAAAGTATCCCCTTTTTTTACTTCTACTCTATTTAAATACTGATCAAATTCACCAGTTTCTATAGCTTTAACAAATTGTTCTTTAGTACAATCCTTTGTTCCTACTATTAAATTAGCTCCTTCAAAAGCTTCAACAACATACCAAATTTCAGTTTTTCCAAGCTCTCCTTCAACTCTCATACCATATTCATCATTTGGATGAACTTGAACTGATAATTTATCCTTAGCGTTTATTAATTTTATAAGTAGAGGAAATTTCTCTTTTGATATTTCAGTACCTACTAAGTCACTTCCTAATTTATCTATTAACTCATCAAATCTTAACCCTTTATATTCACCATTTTCAACTATACTCATTCCATTTTGATGACAAGCAACATCCCAAGTTTCTCCTATCATTCCCTCTGGCATATTGTCTCTGAAAAGTTCGAAATCTCTTCCACCCCAAACTTTATCATAGTATAAGTTTTCAAATCTTATTGGATACATTTAGTATTCCCCCTAGTCTAGTTTATTTGTATAATTAATACTACTTAATTATATCCTTCCTATATATAATACAATATTTCTACATATATTGCATTGTAAAATTTCTAGTAAGTATAGAATAAATACATTTAATTTACTAATAATAAAAAATCCCTACTTATTATTAATAAATTACTATATTGGTAAATTAAATACTTTGTGCTATACTATAATAGTTTAAGAAGATTGACTAAAAAGTAATTGTAAGGTGGTGTTTAAAATAGCTATTAAATCTTATCTAAGCATAATCTTATCTAAAATGACACAATTTATTTCAAAGAAAGTTTTTAAAGGTGGAACTAACTTTCCAGGTAAAGTAGCTTTAAAAATCGATAGAAACATTTTAAAAGTAGTTTCTAAAAATTATAAAGTTATTTTAGTTACTGGAACTAATGGAAAGACTACTACTACTTCAATGATATATAATGTCCTTAAAGGTAATGGATTAGATGTTATAACTAATGCTACTGGAGCAAACCTTTATCCAGGAATAGTTAGTACATTCGTAGCTAATTACAAATTCTCTTCAAATAAAGAAAGATATGCAGTAATTGAAGTTGATGAAGCTAACTTAAAATTTATAACAGAGTACATAACTCCAGAAATAATAACTGTAACTAATCTTTTTAGAGATCAGTTAGATAGATATGGAGAGGTTTATACTACTCTAAATAAAATATTAGAAGGAGTTGTTAAAGTACCAAGTACTACTCTTCTTTTAAATGGAGATGAATCTTTATTAGGAAGACTTGATGTTAAAAATCCTAAAGTTTATTATGGATTCGAAGTTTCTCCAAATAAAAACAAGAATATAGAAATTAATGCTGATGCTAAGTTCTGTAAGTTCTGTAAAGAGCCTTATTCTTATAACTTTATAACATACAATCATCTTGGAAGTTTCTACTGTCCTAACTGTGGATTCAAAAGAGAAGATTTAAAATATAAAGTAGAAGAAATAGTAGAACTTACCCCTGAAAGTTCTAAGGTTGTTATAAATGGTGGTTTATTTACAATAACTCAACCTGGTACTTATAATATATACAACGGATTATGTGCTTATTCTGTTGCAAAAGAATTACATATTAATGATGAAGTTATTCAAAAATCATTCTCTAATCAAAGTTCATCCTTTGGAAGACAGGAAACAATAAAAATTGGAGATAAGGAAGCTAGAATTATCTTGGTTAAAAATCCAGCTGGATATAATCAAGCCTTAGATACTCTTCTTCTAAATTCAGAAAGCTTTGCTGCAGCATTCTTATTAAATGATAATTATGCAGATGGTAAGGATGTTTCTTGGATCTGGGATGTTGATTTTGAAAAATTAAATTCAATGGACTTAAATGAAATATTTATCTCTGGAATGAGAGCTTATGATATGGCTGTAAGATTGAAAATTGCTAATCTACCAGTTGAAAAGTTTTTAATAAAAGAAGATTTTGAAGGCTTAACAGAGGCAATCAAAAATTCTAAGGAAAACAAGGTTTATATCCTTGCAACTTATACTGCTATGATTAACTATAGAAAATACTTACATTCCAAAGGTTATATTGATAAGCTTTGGTAGTTAAAGGAGAGATTCATATGGAATTAAATATATGTCACTTATATCCTGATCTACTTAATGTTTATGGAGATGTAGGAAATATTTTAATATTAAAGCATAGAGCAAAATTGCGTGGAATCAAAGTAAATGTAATAAATGTTTCTATGGGTGATAAATTTGATAAAGATAATTACGATATAGTATTCTTTGGTGGCGGTCAAGACTTTGAGCAATCAATAGTATCTGATGACTTAATAAACTTAAAAAAAGATGTTTTAAAAGAATATGTTGAAGAAGGAAAAGTTCTTTTAGCTATCTGTGGTGGATATCAACTTTTAGGTAATTATTATACTGCCCCTACAGGAGAAAAAATAGATGGCTTAGGAATTTTAGATATATATACTGAGGGTGGAGACACTAGATTCATAGGTAACACAGTAATTCATAACGAAGAATTTGATGAAACTTATGTTGGCTTTGAGAATCACTCTGGTAGAACAATTATTGGAGATTTAAAACCTCTTGGAAAATGCATTCATGGTTATGGAAATAATGGTGAAAGTGGTTATGAAGGATGTATTTATAAAAATACTTTCTGTACATACTTCCACGGATCACTTTTATCTAAGAATCCAGAGCTTGCAGATAGAATTTTAACATTAGCTCTTAGTAATAAATATGATGATATTTCATTATCACCTTTAGATGATACTTTTGAAATTAAAGCTAAGAATGTTATGATAGATAGATTAAATAATGAAAATAAGTAATTTTTTAAAAACAGAGATTCTTCTCTGTTTTTTCTATTTTTTATTTTTGTTTTTTTTCTTTTTTATGTTAATAATCATTTACAAGTATATTATTTAAGATAATACTTTATATGTAAAAAATATATATACTATTTAATTTGTAAAAGGAATTGTAAGGAACTAATTAATCTTATTTCCACTTATTATTTTACTAAATATACACAAGCTATAATTGAAAAATTTTTAAAGGTGGTGTTATTTATGAAACATAATGCAAAGGATAATTTTAGACTTGCTATTGATGAACTTTGTTCTTGCCAAAATCACTTAAATAATGCATATATGAACTTAAAGGAAGAAGAAAATAAAACAGAAGTACATGCAGCCTTAAAAACAGTTGCTAATGCTATAGAACATGCTCAAAATAATTATAATAATTATGAAGATTAATATTAAGGAGTGTTAGTTATGGGAGACTCAAATAAAAATATAAAAAGAGAACTTAATTTGGCAGTTAAAAATGCTCTTCATGCTCAAGAATATATAAATTTAGCTTTAAATACAGTTGAAAAGAATGAAAACAAACAACTTATTCAAAATACATTAAATAATATAAATAAATCTGTAGATATGACAAAAACTTCATTCTATGGATTTAAAGAATAAAATAAATTTTAACTATATAACTAAACATAAAATATAAATAAAGTGAGGATAAATTACCTCACTTTATTTTAACTAAATATTTTCTTTCAAAAAACTTTGGATTATAAGACATTTTTGATTTTTTTAATCCTAATATGCCTAAATCCTCTTCTCTATTAACATATTTTAAATATAAAAAAGAATTTTTTAATAGTTCATTATTTATAAAAGCATAGGCTCCTTTGAATTCTTTTAAACACTTCTCCACATGAACTATATATGTGATATCGTTAAATCTCTCCCCTATAGAAATTCCTATTAATTTATTGTCCACATAAAGTTTTATTAAATCTAAGTCTAATTGGCCTAAATAATTTATTAAATTTCTTGTTCCATCTATTTCAGCTAAAAACTCCTCATCCATTTCTTTATTTTCTAAAGACCATTCTTCTAAAAATTCTAAGCATTCTTCCCTTTCTTTATTATCTAAAAAACTTTTAAAGAATGTTGTTTTATAATTATAATTTTTAATAAACTGATTATATTTATTTCTTTTCTTTCTAAATTTTCTTCCTGATAAATTTCTTAAATCATCAAAGTTATATACATAATCAAAGTTATTTATTTCTTCCTCAAAAATTAAATTTTCTTTATATATAGCTTCTAACCTATTAAGAAAATTTAGGCTTACATCTCCAAATAACCATTTACTCTTTTCTTTTTTTCTTGTGGATTCTAAATAGTCAATAATATTTATTAAAGAATTATCATCTATATCTCCTAAAGGCTCCATAAAAAATTTACCATTATTTTTATCATATTTTTTAATAATAAAAATATTATTTACTATATCATATTCTATATCATTAAAGTCTTTCCACATAAAAAGTGTAGCAAAAGAATATTCACAGCTTAGGAATTTGTTTTTATCTATATATTGGTAGTAAAGAGATTTATCTTTTAAAGTAATTTTTTTAAACATAACTCCTCTTTAAATTTATAGCTTATTAAATATAATATGAAAAATCCCTCAGAGTTGTATATTTTTTCAATATTTTATATTATAATTAAAGAAGGTTAATATAAAATCTACTAAACATAAAATTTTTTTACTACATAATTAAAACTATTTGAATAAAGCAAATTATGTAAAATCTACACATTTTATTTATATTTATTTGTTAAGTTATACTCGTATAGTTTTATAATATTAATTAATAATAGTTGAGGTAATAAAGGTGAGAAGTAAGAGAATAAAAAAATTAAATTCAAAAAAGGTAGCACTACAAATTTCACTAGTACTTATAGCTTTATTCTTAATTTTAATTTCTGTAGTTTTATTTAAAACTTATTCTAGTAAAAATGTTACTTATGAAGGAATTTATGTTGAAAACATTAATGTGTCAAATTTAAATGAGAAAGATTTAAAGGAAAAATTAAATGAGCACTACTCTGATTTATTAAATAATTTTAAAATAACATTTAATTATAAAGACAATTTTAATGAAACTTTTTCAGCAAAAGATTTAGGATTTTTCTTTGATATTAATGATTTATCTAATCAGGTTTTTTCTTTCGGAAAAAATAGCAATATATTTTCTAATACAATAGAAAGATTAAAGTTAAAATCTAATCCTAAATATTTTCAGTTTAAACCTGAATCAAATTCAAAGGTTTTAAGTGAAAAACTTTCTGAAATAAGTAATAAAATCAATAAAGAAAAGGTTGAACCAACTATTTCTTTTTCAAATGATTCTATATCAGCAACTAAAGAACAAATTGGGTACAAGCTTGACTTAGAAAAGCTTACTTCTGAAATAGTTAATGATTTAAATAATAGTCATGATAGTCTAAATTGTACTATTAATATACCTGTGGAAGAAATAAAACCTAAATTAACTCAAGAAACTGTTAATAACATGGTTATTTTAGGTTCATATACTACTAAACTTCCTAGTTTGACAGGTGGACGTACTAAAAATATTAGCAATTATTTAAGTAAGCTTAATGGTACTATATTAATGCCAGGAGATATTTTTTCTGCTGATAAAGAAGGAGAAGATAGAACTGAAAGTAATGGTTATACTTATGCCCCTGGTTATATTGGAAACAAAGTAGTAGATATATTAGCCGGTGGAATATGTCAAGGAGTTACAACTCTTTATAACTCAGTATTATATGCTGACTTAAAAATAGTTGAGAGAGCTCCTCATAGCCTTCCAGTAACTTATGCTCCTATAGGTAGAGATGCTACTATGGCAAGTGGAGTTATTGACTTTAAGTTTCAAAATAATATGAATAATCCAGTTATTGTTCAAACTTATATAACTTCTTCTGGACAAGTTAAGTCTAACATTTGGGGTATAAAAGAAGACCCAGGAAAAGAAATAGTTATATCTGTAGATCAACATGGACCTAAATCATCAACAACTTATAAGGAAACTTATGAAAATGGAGTATTAGTAAAAAAAGAAGTGTTATCAAAGGACAAATACAATTAAAATAAAGGAAGCCAATTAATTGGCTTCCTTTATTTTAATTTATATTCTATTTAAGCTTATCTTCTTTTCTTAATTTTTGTAGTAATTCATTGTATCTCTTATGTTTCATATTAGGGAATGCTTTTAAAAGTCTTCTTTGAAGAATATTATTTCTTCTTAGAGATTTAGCTCTATTTAACATTTCTTCTTTTAAATTAGCCTCACGTTTGAATTTGCTCATAGTAAGTTCTAATTCTTTCTCAGTCTTATCTATAAAGGAAATTCCAAACTCCTCAAATTCCTTAGATAAATCTTGAAGATTGTGTAATTTTGAATTTAACTTAATCATAGCTTGTACTGTTACTACAAAATCAATAGCAATTAGAGCTACTAAAATTATTGTTACAATAAAAACTATCTTTTCTGGAAACTTACTAACAAAATCAACTATAATAGGATTTATAAATTCAACTAATATAACTGATAATATACCAAATAGTGTGGAATTAAGTAAGCACACTCTTCCATGAATATTAAACTTGTGTTTTGAATAATCCCACCACTTAGTATGGAATATTGCTTCTAATAAAAAAGAGGTAATATACTCTAAAACTGATGTAATTATTATTCCTAATATAAATACTAATATTACATTACTTTTATACATATCTAAAAATGTTAAAACAAAAAAAGCTCCAAATCCGTATACAGGGCATAGTGGCCCATTTAAAAAGCCTCTATTTGTAAACTTGTGATCTATTATATAACAATATATAACTTCACAGCACCATCCTAAAAAGCTATATATTATTATATACAAAATATTATATATAATGTTTTCCATAACTATAAAAAGAGAATTCCTCTCTTTTTAACTCACTTCCTTTCATAGTTTACTGATTATTTAGTATATTCTCTGCTTCAGGAGAAGCTATTTCCATGCCATATATGCCTAAGTCATTTACTGCTGTAATATTTACTACTACTTTTCCCTCGGATCCTTTTTGAAAATAACCTGCTAATATTTCTTTATGAGAATCTCCTAAAATATCTGTATAATACATAACTAAAGAACCATTTCCCTCTGCTTTTACCTTTACCTCCTCTGAACCACCTGCTTTTATACTTGGTACACTAATATTTTTACTGTTATTGCTATAACTTATTTGTAAACCACTTATTTCTTTATTAGTCTTATTATTAATAATGACTTTATATGTAGATTGGTTACTAAAAAAATAAAATCCTACTCCTATTAATACTATCAATATAACACCTAGAATAATTAATGTTTTTTTCTTCATATGCTACACTCTCCATTTTATTATTGTTAAAATAATTATACTACATAAATTCTATAAGAATCCATATTAAGAAAATATAAGAAAAACAACATCTTAAAAAGATGTTGTTTTAAATTATTTATTTTTCATTTTCTTTTCATAATTATGATAAAGTATAAAAGCAATTATAGAAAAAACTATTGGACCAGTTATTTGGAATGCCATAGCTGTATAATCTTTATCCTGAATAACAGGTTTTATTATTGTAAATAAATTTGCAAATCCAATTGTAAATGTTACTATTATTGACCAAATTAATGATGATTTATATGACTTATACATAACAAATGGTTTTTCTATATGTTTTTTCTTTTTAAATGCTGGGAAAGCTCCAGATAAGAACATATATGGTATTGTCATGGCCACATTACCCATTAATATTAAATAACTAAAGAATTTATTTGCAGATTCTCCACCAAAAGAAGCTACTAATATAAATATAACAACAACTATACATTGAACCCACATTGCATTAACTGGCATGTTATTTTCATTTAACACAGTCCATTTTTTTGGCCAGATTTCTTTAGGTGTTCCTTCTATTAATTGTTTAATAGGTGCATAACTTAATGTAAAGAAAGCTCCCATTAAGGCTAACATCATTGAAAGACCTATGTATCTTGCAAACCAAGCTCCTAATTGAAGTGAAGCATTAGTACTCATGCCAAAAGCTTGACCTAATTTTACACCTAAGTTTTGAATTACTATATATGCTACATTTGCTAAGTTAACATTATCCCCTGATAATACTTCTTGCCAATTTGTAAATAATCCAACACAAAGTATTCCAACAGCATATCCAACGGCTATTATTATAGATGCAATCATTAATCCCTTTGGAAAATTCTTTTTAGCATCCTTAGTTTCATCAACTAATCCACTTACAGCTTCTAGTCCACCATAAGCAAAAACTGCAAAAACTAAAAATCCTAATACACCTATTGGTGATTGGTAAGATGGATTTTGTGCATGAAGAAAGGCAGACCCATTTATTACCTCAGCAGGTTTAAATCCATTGCTTACAAAAACAATAATTGCTCCTAAAATAAGTACTATGTTTGATAATGCAACAACAGTTCCTCCAATTGAAGTAACCTTTGTTATACTCTTTAATCCTTTAGATGACGCATAAGTTATAACTATTATAAGTATTGATCCTAATACAGCCATTGTCTGTGGAACACTTAATCCAAGTAAAGACCATGTTCCTGTAGTATCTTTTCCATATATAACATTTGAGAAAGGAATCCATATTGATGATGAGTTACTAACTAACCATATTAAATTTGATGAATACCACATGAATGTAACTATGAAGGCATATTTAGGTCCTACAGATTTAGCCATCCATGAGTATATTCCTCCTCTTTCCTTTCTAAATGCTGCTCCATATTCTGCCATCATAAAAGCATATGGAATTGAGAAAGCTAATGCTGATATTATGTACCATGGAATAGCACTATATCCCATTAAATAAAAGGCCTTTGGCATGTTAGCAAAACCATATACTGATGTGAAAATCATTAATATAAGCGCTGTTAAAGACAATTTACTTTTATGTTCTGAGCTCATATTTTTCCTCCTTGGTTAAATTATTAAGTTATAAAATTTTTATACATATAATATACCATCTTATCATAAAATTTAAACATTTTAAATAATTTTTGAACTAAATAAAAATATTTTATTAATATTTAGTTAATAAT